>ODAI012749775.1_pt1 | contig 15552 bp, 14 predicted proteins | sample 1539321 | NCBI WGS metagenome assembly ODAI01 (sample SAMN02144231, study PRJEB22623) | gut metagenome | biome: sheep rumen | host: Ovis aries | place: New Zealand
TCCTGCACTAAGCTCAGTCGCTCGGCAGGTTGAATGTCACATGGTTTGTTTTCCATCTCTGTATTCTCCTAATATTTTAAAGTCTTTGGTCAGTGGGATAATCGCATCTATCGACTGGCGGTATCGCGTCAGGTCGTCAAACATCAGATCGACGTAGAACAGGTATTCCCACTCGTGGCCGATAATGGGCAGCGACTGTATCTTGGTCAGGTTGATGTGGTAGAACGACAGGATGGCCAGCACGTGGGCCAGCGAGCCCTGCTCGTGGGGCAGCGAGAAGACGATGCTCGACTTGTTGGTAGCCGTCAGCGGGCGAAGCAGGTCGGCCTTGTGGGGATGAGACACCACCAGGAAGCGCGTGAAGTTGTGCTTGTTGTCCTCGATATGGTCTTCGAGCACCTTCAGGCCGTAGAGCTGTGCCGCTCCGGCATGACAGATGGCGGCCCACCCCTTGTGGTGCCCTTCGGCTATCATCTTCGCCGAGCCTGCCGTGTCGTCGGCTTCGACATGCTTGATTTGCGGATGCTGCCCAAGAAAATGGCGGCACTGCATCAGGGCCACGGGGTGAGAGTGTATCTCGGTGATGGTGTCCCAGTCGTCGTCGGGCAGACAGCAGATGCAGTGGGTGATGTGCAGCTTATGCTCGCCGACGATGGTGGTGCCCGAGTCGCGCAGCAGCTCGTAGTTGTGCAGCAGGCTGCCGGCAATGGTGTTCTCGATGGCCAGCATGCCGATGCTGGTGGGGTCTTGGCGGATGGTGTCGAACACCTGCTCGAAGGTCGCACAGCACGTCAGCTGTATCTGCTCGCCCTCGAAATAGAGGTGGGCGGCTATGTCGTGAAACGACCCTGTCAATCCTTGTATGGCTACTCTCTTCATTGTGATCTATAATGATGTTGTTGTTTGCTGTTTTGCTGTCTCTATTATCGTCTTTTTTTATATTGTTGTTTGCTGTCTCTATTGTCGTCCTTTTTTTTAAGAATGTCGTCGTTCAGAAAAAAGCTCCGCTGTCACTGTTCTGTGAAGCGGAGCCTTGTTGTTTTCTTCTTTTATTGTCGTTGTTTTTTACATACGGCCTTCCGCTTCACAGTTTGCTGCAAAGTAAAAATAATAGCCGTAAAAGTAAGCGTTCAACATGTTCATTGTCTCGTTGTTTTTGTTAATCGCTTGCAAAAGTATCACTTTTTCCTGAATACAGCAAACAAATCGTAAGAAATTTTCAGAAAACATGAAAAAATTTAATTTTGGCACAGAAAGTCAATCGTTAAATATTATTAACGAAAGGAGAAAGTTGCTGCAAGAAAGTAGGAATTAGCGGAAAAATGAGTACCTTTGCGCCCGATTTAGTCCGTGGTGGCTCAAGCAAGCTGTTGCACGACGCAACACGCCACGCGGAAAAACCCGTTAAACAATTAAAAAACAACAATGTACGCAATTGTAGAAATCAACGCTCAGCAGTTCAAGGCAGAGCAGGGCAAGAAGCTCTTCGTCAACCACATGAAAGATGTGGAAGCCGGAAAAACTGTTGAGTTCGACAAGGTACTGCTTGTCGACAACGAAGGCTCAGTACAGGTAGGCGCACCCACCGTAAGCGGTGCAAAGGTAGTATGCGAAGTGGTTAATCCGCTCGTAAAGGGTGAGAAGGTCATCGTGTTCAAGATGAAGCGTCGGAAGGACTCTCGCAAGAAGAACGGTCACCGTCAGCAATACACCCAGGTAGAAGTTAAATCAGTAATCGCTTAAAACGCAAGGAGGAACACATTATGGCACATAAAAAAGGTGTAGGTAGTTCTAAGAACGGACGCGAGAGCGCTGCTCAGCGACTTGGCGTCAAGATTTTCGGCGGTCAGAAGGTTGTAGCAGGCAACATCATCGTTCGTCAGCGTGGCTCTAAGCACAACGCCGGCAGCAATGTTGCCATGGGTAAGGACGACACGCTCTATGCGCTCTGCGACGGAACGGTACAGTTCCACAAGGGCAGACACGACAAGAGCTATGTTTCAGTAATCCCTGAAGCCGAGGCCTAAGAGAAAAGAAACAACATAATTTATTCCAAACAAACTGAATAGGAGGAGAACGCCAGCGTTTTCCTCCTATCTCATTTTCTTTCTTTAACAAGTTAGCTTGGGGGGCAAAAAAGTAATAAATTAGAAAATAATTGTGAATGATGGGCGATGAACTATGAATTTTTTTTGTACCTTTGCACCCATCATTCACGATACGATACGTATTTTATAGTCAGCGATGGAGCAAAAGAAGACACAACAGGCCGATATGGAACAACGGCGCACCACGGGCTTTCTGCTCGGGCTGGTGCTGGTGTTAGCGGTGTTCTATGTCGCTATGGAGTGGAACTCGGCGAGTGGTACTGACGACGTGGCAGCCATCGAACTGGACGAACTGATGCACGAGAGCGAACTGGTGCCAATGACAAACATGGAGACGACCACCTGCGTGGAGGTTCAGCGGCAGTTGGCCGGTGCGGAACAGCTGCGGGTGGTGGACGACGAGAGCGAACAGGTGCCTGACGAAGAGATAACCGGCGAGGGCGACAGCGACGAGGCCCTGCTGGAGCAGATGCAGCAAGACGACGATGACAGCAAGGCACTGGCGGCCTTAGAGGTCGATCCGGACAATCCGCTGAACTTCCATGTCGTAGAGGAACTGCCGCAGTTTCCCGGCGGTGCCGTGGAACTGATGAAGTGGCTCACAAAGAACCTGAACTATCCGCCCACGGCTCGCCAGCGCAAGGTGCAGGGGCGGCTGCTGGCCGTGTTCTATGTTGAGAAAGACGGGTCGGTGACGGGCATCAGCATCACCAAGCCGCTGTCGCCAGAGTGTGACCGCGAGGCGTTGCGCGTGCTGCGTATGATGCCGACATGGCAGCCGGGCATACAGCACGACAAGCCCTGTCGCACGAAGGTGTGCATACCCATCGTCTTCAAGCTCTAAGCCCCCTTTTATGGAACGCTTAAAATACTAAATACTAAATGCAAGATATGAATACATCAAAGCAAATTCTGCAGATGGTCAATGAAGCCTTGGCCGCTCTGCCTTACAACCGGAAACCTAAGTCGCTCTACGAACCGGTGGAATATGTGCTGTCGCTCGGCGGCAAGCGAATACGCCCCGTGTTGATGCTCATGGGCTACAACCTATGGCGCGAACAGCCGGCAGACATCCTGATGCCAGCCATGGGCATAGAGACCTATCATAACTACACGCTGTTGCACGACGACCTGATGGACCATGCCGACATGCGGAGAGGACACGAGACGGTACACCGCCGGTGGGATGCCAACAAGGCCATACTTTCGGGCGACAGCATGCTGGTGCTGGCCTATCAGCGCATGCAGCAGGTACCCGCCGACAAGCTGCCTGCCGTGCTCGAACTGTTTACCGAGACGGCGTTGGAGATAGGCGAAGGACAGGAGTACGACATGGCCTTCGAATCGCGCAGCGACGTGACGGAGGATGAGTATATCGAGATGATACGCCTGAAGACCAGCGTGCTGCTGGCTTGTGCCCTCAAGATTGGGGCCTTGCTGGCCGATGCCCCGCAGGCCGATGCCGACAGGCTGTACCGCTTGGGCGAACAGGTAGGACTGGCCTTCCAGTTGCAGGACGACTTGCTCGATGTCTATGGCGACCCCGCCGTCTTCGGCAAGGCTATCGGCGGCGACATCACATCGAACAAGAAGACATACATGCTCATTAATGCAGTGAACAGGGCTAATGCAGAACAGCGTTCAGAGCTGATGACGTGGATTGAAGCCACCAACTTCGACCGCCAGGAAAAGGTAGCTGCCGTCACCCGACTCTACGACGAGATAGGCATCCGACAGCTCTGCGAGCAGAAAATCAACTACTACTTCGACCTGGCCAGCAAGACGCTCGACGAGGTGGACGTGGCCGACGAGCGCAAGCAGTATCTCCGCTCCTATATGCTCGAACTGCTGCATAGGAATAAATGACGTTTGATGGTTGAAACTGCTGCATAGGAATAAATGACGTTTGATGTTTGAAGTTTGACGTTTATGATTAGTTTTATCGATACCCATTGCCATTTGGATGCCGACGAGTTTGCTGCCGACCGCGACGAGGTGGTGCAGCGGGCCCGTGAGTTTGGCTGCACCCGTATCTTCCTGCCCGCCATCGACACCAAGTCGTGCCACGCCGTACTTGCCACCGCCAGTCAGTACCCCGGCTACTGTTTTCCGATGCTCGGCTTGCACCCCGAAGAGGTACGCAGCGACTGGCGCAAGCAGCTTGCCGACATCAAGGAAATCATAAACAGCTATCGTCAATCATCAGACGCCAATCGTCAATCATCAGACGGCATACACCAGACATCAGACGGCATACACCAGACATCAGACGGCAAACATCAGACATCAGACGGCATACACCAGACATCAACCGTTAATATTCTGGCCATCGGCGAGATAGGTCTTGACTTCTATTGGAGCCGTGAGTTTGAACAGGAACAGCTCGAAGCCTTCGAAGAGCAGGTGCGGTGGTCGGTAGCCATGCGCCTACCGCTGATGATACACTGCCGGAAGGCGCAGAACGAGCTGGTGGCGATTCTGAAGCGTTATGCCGACCATCTGCCGGGCGGCGTGTTCCATTGCTTTACGGGCAACGAGCAGGAGGCGCGCCAGCTCTTGGAATTTCCGCGTTTCGTGTTAGGCATCGGTGGCGTATCGACGTTCAAGAAGAGTCATCTGCCCGAGGTGCTGCCAGCCGCCGTGCCCCTCGACCGTATCGTGTTGGAAACCGACGCCCCCTACATGGCTCCGGTCCCCCTGCGCGGACAGCGCAACGAACCCGCCTTCATCCGTCATGTCATTGCTCGACTGGCCGAAGCCTATGGAGTGGCCGAGGATGTTATTTGCCAGCAGACGAATGCCAATGTGGCGCGCATATTCCACCTCGAATGAGTAACCCAATTAAGTGTTTTCAATAAGGCGCAAGCCTTGTTTGCGATAATAAGGGAACTTGGTATCGAAACTGACAAGCGTCATCTTGTGAGATATCGCCTGAGATATGATGATATGGTCAAATGGGTCTTGGTCAAATGGGGCTTTATGGCCTTGGGCCTCGTTTATCTGTAATGCAGCCAGAGTTCGGATAATAATATTAAGGTATAACAATTAAAACATTTCAAGCAATGAACAACTAAGAGCTAGTAATTTTTGTGGAGAGGCCACTGGCGGAAACCTGTGACCTCTCCACAAATGGATGCTACCACGTCTGCAGATAAGCCTTGACTACGGCAAAGAGCAGGGTCAGGGCGATGACGGCAACGGGTATGTCGCACAACGTGGCGGTATAGCGCGCCGGAACGGCTACGCGGCAATAGAAGAAGCGATAGACCCCCCACCCTACGAGTGCCCCCCAGAGCAGTCCTACGGTGATGTCGCCGGGATAGTGTACGCCGAGATAGAGCCGTGTGTAGCAGTTGGCAAACGACCATAGCACCAGCGCCACCGTGAGCACCCGCTGCCGCATGAGCAGCGAGAAGAACACCGCCAGCGAGAACGTGTTGGCGGCATGTGCCGAGAAGAACCCGTAGCGCCCTCCGCGATAGCCATCGACGGTATCGACGAGCAGTCCGATGTGCGGATCGTTGGCAGGTCGCCAGCGTGCCACGAGTGGTTTGACAATAGTGTCATCGACGGTGCCGGCAAAGAGCACACAGAGTCCGGCAGCTCCCACGACGAGCAGGATGCGAGACACAGAGTCGTTTGACTTGAGCACGACATAGAACAATGCCACATAGAGCGGTATCCACGTCTTGGCATTGGTCAGCGTCATAATGATGCTGTCGAGAAACAGCGAGTCGCTGCCGTTGACAAGTAGCAGCAGCTGTTGGTCAAAATGTATCAGTTCGTCCATTGTTGTCAAATCTCCAAATATCCGTAAATTGCTGAACCGGGGGCGAGCCGCTTAGATGTTTTCTATCTGCGAGGTCTGCACCCAGCCCTGCTTGCCGTCGGCCACACGCACAGAACGCCAGTTGCGCATCGAGGCATCGAGAATGGTGACACGGGTGCCCTCATGAAGTATGAAGAGGTCGGTGCCGCTCTGTGCCGGTGTGCTTTTCACGGTGACGGCAGGCTGGATGATGATGGCTCCGCGACGGTTGACGAGGGCCTGCTTCTGCTGCCAGGCGAAGAGATTGCTCAAGAGGAAGACGACGACGAAGAACAGTCCGCAGAAGAAACCGACCTTTCGCAGCCATACGGCATTGGCGAACAGATAGGCCAGAGCCAACACGATGGCTGCCACGAGGGCGATAAGCGCCATACGGGCCCATGCATCGACACTCTGCAGATTGACCAGCGAGTGATACCACGTGACGAAGAACATCTCCGACTCGGGCACAATCTTGTCGATGGTCTTCGAGCGGGCCATCTGCAAGTTGAAACGGATGTCGCGGTCGCCAGGCGACAGCAACAGTGCCCGCTCGTAGTTGAGCACGGCCTTCGTGATGTTATCCATGCGGTAATAGCTGTTGCCTAAGTTGTAATACAGGTCGGCAGAGACTCCTTGCTTCAGCAGCTGCTCATACTGACGGGCGGCTTGCTGATAGTTTTCGTGAGCATAAGAGCTGTCTGCCTCGGCTTTCGTAACGGCATGGGCTTTCGTGACGGCACCGGCTTTCGTGACAGCATGGGTACTAAGGGGCAGCAGGCAGGAGGCGAGCAAGACACCCGCCAACAGCCATACAGACACCGAGGCACGGGCCTGTCCGGTAGCTTTGCGCTTCTTCATCGTGGCGGCAATCTGCGTGATGGCAGTCAAGGCCGCATCATATACCTTATTCATATTTCCTGTAGCATCGCCGGGAGCATAGCGGGCGAACTCGCACTCGTCCAAGGCTCCGATAAACTGTTGGATGGTGGCGTCAGAGACGTTGTGCGACGCCAACTGCTGACTGATATTGTCGCGCGACAGCTGTTCGACGGGCATCGACAGCCGGTCGCCCACATAGCCCCAGAGGGCACGCAGCACCTCGTCGTAGAACTCGCCCTCTTTGCCGTCGTTCATCAGGCGGGCGGCTTTCTTCAGTCGCTTCGAGGCCACCTTGTTGGCCTTGCCGGCACGCTGCTTCACCACGTTGGCATTCTCGATGGCGCGACGGCGGAAGATGACGAACAGGGCCACGAAGCAGCACAGCAGGATGCCGAGGGTGACCCAGTATTCAGTAGAGCCGAAATAGAAGTCGCCGATGCCGCGCTGGCGGGTGTCGCCGGTCTTGATGTAGCGTATGTCGCTGTTCAGCTGACGCACGTCTTCCTGAGAGGTATAGGCCGACGACGATGCTGCCGAACCGTCGCCCTTGGCTACGTGAAGCGTGAAGGCCTCGGTCTTGACGGTCTTGTAGGCATTGGCCTGCAGGTCGAAGTAGGTATAGGCAATGGGGGGTATCTCGAAGGTGCCCTGATGGCGCGGCACGGCGAGGAAGTCATAGACGATAGACCCCTCCAGCCCCTGGGTGGTGAGCCGCGTCTTGTCGGTCACCTTGGCATCGTAGCTGTCGAAGTCCTTGGGAAACTCGACAACGGGTTGCTTCAGCAGTTTCATATTACCCACGCCACTCACCGTGACGCGCAGCTTCACAGGGTCGTTGGCTTTCACCTCGCTCTGCTCCAGCTGGGCAGAAATGGTGAAGCTACCCACGCCGCCCGAGAATCCGGCAGGACGCGCAGGCAGCGGGTCAACCTGTATGGTGATGCCTGGGGCCTTGATTTTCTTTTCCACTTCTACATAGCCCGAGCCGCCGTTGAAGAACGCCTCGAAGGGGTCGATGTTACGGTTCTGCTGGGCCACGACGCCACTGTAGGTGATAGCGGGAATCTCCAGCTTGCCGGTGGCCTGGGGGAACATGACGTACTGCTGCCAGGTGACCGTCTTGTAGGGACGCCCGTTGAACTGCTCTATCTTGAAGCTCTTCTCAAGGGGCAGCGGCACCTCGCGGGTGTAAAAGCTCTTCAGGTCGGCCATCTTGCCGTTCAGCTGGGTGAGCTGCACCAGGGTATAGACCTTGTAGGTAAGCAGTATGGGTTCCTGCTCGCGGACATGATTCTTCGAGGCACTCACCTTGATGAAGAGGTCGCTGCCGGAGATGGCTGTACCCGCAGGGCGCATATCGTCGGCCTGACGGCTGCGCCTGCCGCCCTGTGCGCCAGCACCGCCACCTGCTGCCTGGCCGGAAACCTTGATGCGTACCTCGTTCGACTGTATTTTCTTGCCGTCGGCAGTCACATGGGCCGGTGGAATGACAAAGGAACCCTGCTTCGACGCCACGACGATATAGGTATAAGTGACCGACGACGAGCTGGACATGTGACCATTCACCAGCTGATAGCTCGACTGGCTCGACGTGCTCGGCCCCATCAGTATTTCCAGCTCGTCGGGTATCATGCCGGCACGGAATGACTGCACGTCTTGCGTGTTGACGGTATAGGTAAGGCGGAACTGCTCGCCGACGGCCACCTGCGACGGGGCGCGTCCGGTAAGCTGCTGAGCAGATAGCGCAACGGCTACCGTCAGGAATAATACGAATATGCTAAATCTCTTCATGATGCAAACCTTTTTACCAGTTCTTCTACTTTTACCAGTTCTTCTGCAAGCTGCGCCGCTGCTGTTGCTGCATAGCTTTCTTCATGCGCTCCTGGGTTTCCTTTTCTTCCTGCATGGCAGCATTCAGCATCTGCTCGGCATTCTCACGGCTCATCTGCTGCTGTTGTTGTTGCTGTTGTTGCTGCTGGTCTTGCTTGTCCTGCTGCTTCTGCTGGTCTTGCTTGTCCTGTTGCTTCTGCTGGTCTTGTTTGTCCTTATTGTCCTTGTTGTCTTTGTTGTCCTTGTTGTTGTTATTATTCTGAGGTTGGTTCTTCAGCTGCTTCTTGCAAAGCTCCAGGTTGTAGCGCGTGGCATCGTCGGCAGGATTGTTGCGCAGTGCTTCCTTGTAGGCCTCGATAGCTTCGCTGAACATGCGCTTGCTCTGGCACACCACCCCCATATTATGATAAGCCTGCGCCCGGCGCAGCGGATTGGTTTCCAGCTTGGCAGCAGCCTCATACTGGGCTACGGATGCCGAGTCTTTACGCTGTCCGAAGAGGGCATTGCCCAGATTGTATTGTGCCTGCGCATTACGGGGGTTCTTCTCGATGGCCTTCCGGTAGCCCACCTCGGCATCGGCCATATTGCCCTTGCGGAATGTCTTGTTGGCCTTGCGCACCAACTGACGGTCGCTTTGGGCTACGGCAGCCAGCGGCAACAACAGCAGCAGACAGAGGGTGGCGGCCTGACGGTTGCTCCTGCGGAAGAGCGACACATTCTTCAGCAATGGGTTCTTCACCTCCATGATGCACATCTCTATGATGAGCAGCAGCAGGGCAATGATGCCAACGGCCTGAAATTGTTCGTCGAAGTCGCTATAGACCGTGCTCTCCATTTCCTTCTTCGAGAGCTTGTCAAGCTCGGCATCCAACTGATCCTGGGCACGGCTGTTATTGCTCACATGGATATAGGCACCACCACCTGCCTGGGCTATCTCGCGACACATCGACTCGTTCAGTGCCGACATTACCGTCTGGCCTGTCTCGTCGCGCATATAGTCGCCGTCGCCGGTGGGGATGGGGGCTCCGTTGGTGGAGCCTACGCCTAACAGATAGACCCGCAGCCCCTTCTCGTGGGCTTCGCGGGCGGCTTCTACTGCCCCACCCTCGTGGTCTTCGCCGTCGGTGATGACGATAATGGCTTTGCCGACATTCTCTTCATGCGTGAAGCTCTGCGAGGCCATCCGTATGGCGGCAGCAATATCCGTGCCCTGCATGCCAATCATCGACGGGCTGATGCTCGACAGGAACATCTTTGCCGACACAAAATCGCTCGTGATAGGAAGCTGTATGTAGGCCTCGCCGGCAAAGACGATAAGGCCTATCTTGTCGTCGGTGAAATGGTCAACCAGGTTTTCTATCATCATCTTCGAACGCTCCATACGGCTGGGCACTACATCCTCGGCCATCATCGAGTTGCTGACATCCAGGGCAATGATGGTCTCGATGCCCGTGCGCTTCTCGTGACTGATTTTCGTGCCAAACTGCGGACGGGCCACCATCACAATCAACAGCGCGAGGACCAGCTCTAACACGCAAAACTTCACCAGCGGACGGAACCGCGACACGTCGGGCATCAGTTCGCGCAACAGCTCTGGGTCGCCAAACTTGCGCAGGCGCCGCTTCTGGCGTTGCACCACCACATAGCGCACCAGTGCCAACAGCGGTATCAGCACCAGCGCATACAGATATATCGGGTCTTCAAATCGGAACATGTTTTCTTTCTGTGTTTCTGTTTCGTTGTTACGTTGTTTCGTTATTACGTTATTACGGAATTACGTTATTACGGAATTACGTCGTTTCGTTATTTCGGCATTACGATTTTGGGATAAGAGAGCGGCAGCTTCCTTTTTTTATGGCAGCCGGCGGAATATCGTCAGCTTCAGCAGCATTTCCAACAGCAGCAGCAAGGCTGCGGCCAGGGCGTAGGGTTGATAGGCCTCGTAGCGCTTGCTAAACTTACGCACGTTCAGCTTCGACTTCTCCAGCTTGTCTATCTCTTTGTATATCTGCGCCAACTCGGCGTTGTTGGTGGCGCGATAGAAGTCGCCGTCGGTAGCGGCAGCAATATCCGTCAGCGTCTTGGTGTCTATCTCCACTGGGACATTGATGTATTGGGGCAGACCGGTGGCCATCGGCGGCAGTGGTGCCATCTTGGTGCTGCCCACACCGATGGTATAGACACGGATACCGAAACTCTTGGCTATCTCTGCAGCCGTCATCGGCGACAGGTCGCCACGATTGTTGCTACCGTCGGTCAACAGTATCACCACCTTGCTCTTGGCCTTCGAGTCCTTCAGGCGCGAGACGGCATTGGCCAATCCCATACCGATGGCCGTGCCATCTTGTATCAGCCCACGGGCGGCAATGTCGGTACGCACATTGTGCAGCAGACTGAGCAGCGAGGCATGGTCGGTAGTCATCGGGCACTGTGTGAAGGCTTCGCCGGCAAAGATGGTCAGTCCGATGTTGTCGTTGGGACGCCCTGACACAAACTCGGCAGCCACCTTCTTGGCAGCCTCCATCCGGTTGGGCTTGAGGTCTTCGGCCAACATAGATGTTGACACATCCATCGCCAGCATGATGTCGATACCCTCCATCGTCTCGTTCTTCCATGAGTTCTGTGTCTGGGGGCGCGCCAAAGCCACCACCAACAGCACGAACACGGCTATGCGTAACAGCTGCTGCAGCGGCATGAGTGTCACCTTCCACGAGCGGGGCGCATAGCGATAGGCGTTGGTATCGCTCATCCGCAGCGTGGGCTCGCTTTTCTTCCTGTACATCAGATACCATATTATATAAGGTATTAGCAGCAGGAGCAGCAACAGATATTCTTTATTGGCAAAATCTATCATATTTACGATTTACGATTTTTTCGACGTTTCGATTTTTTCGACGTTTCGGTATTTCGGTATTGCGGTATTGCGGCATTACGGCATTTCGACATTTTGTTACACCACCAGCTGCCACACGTTGTACACCACATAGCAGAAGAGCACGGCGGCAACGACGGCAATGGCGGCAATGACCGTTTTCAACACACGGCGGGCCTTCTGCGAGCGACGGTCTTCTACCGAGAGCTGCGGCTTGACGACTTCTTCCTGCGGCATGTTCTCAAGCTTCGTCTGGTTGATGAAGTCGATGGCATTCACCAGGTTGGCATCGTTCTCGTTGATAAGTGTTGAATACTTGGCAAACTTCACCAGGTCGGCAGTCATAAACAGCTGCCGCAGCTCGTCCATACGCTGCTGGTCGGCAGTAGCCATCAGCCGTTCTATAATCTCGCCGCTGGTCATCTCCATCGCCGAGAATCCATAGCGCTCCTCAATATATCGGCGCAGCGTCTCCGTGAGCTTCGTGTAGTATTCCTTAGGGTCTTCGGCACTTACCATCTTGTCGGCCTTGATCTGCTCTATTTCCTTCATCGCCTTCTGGTGGGGCAGCAGCCGTTTCACCATCTTGATGGAGGCGATGATGGGCTTGTTGTCGCGCAGACGAAGATAGAGATAATAGCCTGCGGCAAGCAGCAGCAGCAACACGATGCTGAACCAGAACGTCAACGCCCAGTCGCTCCAGCGGAACGGATTGTCCTGCACGTCTTTAGGACCGAAAAATTTGTCCAGCTGGGTGGTATCTACCTCCACCTCTACCACCTTCAGTGCCAGGTCGGCACTCTTGTATTCCTTGCCGCCCACCTTCACCTTGAACGCCGGCAGATGGTACAGGTTGCCGTCGAACGAGGTGAGCAAGACAGTCATCGTGTGGTGGGCAGGATGGTGTACGGCCAACACCTCTACGCCGGGCACCAACAACTGGCGGGCCTTCAGCGAGGGCCACTGTATCTGCGAACCCTCCGGGGCCTGCACCGTCAGCGTCACCTCGGCCTGCTCGCCAATCATCATCTCTATAGGTTCTATCTTGGCCTGCAGACTTGCCTGAGCCATCAACGACAACACGCCGGCTGTCAGTACCGTCAGTAGTATTACGAATCTTTTCATTTAACTTCTTTTTTTAAACAGCATCAGCAGTGCCTTCGCATAGTCTTCATGGGTGGCAATGCTTACCATATCGACATTGCTTCTGCGCATCGTGTCAAGCAACTGTTCCTGACGGTTTCGCCAATATCGCTCGTGAGCCTGACGCAGACTGCGACTGCTGGTGTCGATATATTGCTCATAGCCCGTCTCGGCATCCACCACACGCATCAGCCCCACATCGGGCAACTCCTTGGCACGGATGTCGTAAACCTGCAGGGCCACCACGTCGTGCTTACGATTGGCTATCTGCAGCGGTTGCAGAAAGTCCTGACGCACATAGAAGTCGCTCAGCATGAAGGCCGTACAGCGGCGCTTGGCCACGCTGGTCAGAAATTCCAATGCCTGCTTGATGTCTGTACGCTTTGACTCCGGATGGAAATCGAGCATCTCACGGATGATGTAGAGAATGTGCTTGCGGCCTTTCTTGGGGGGGATATACTTCTCGATGCGGTCGGAGAAGAATATCACGCCTATCTTGTCGTTGTTCTGAATGGCTGAAAAGGCTATCGTGGCAGCAATCTCCGTCACCACGTCGCGCTTCATCTGGCGCTGCGTGCCGAAGTCCAGCGAGCCGCTGACGTCGATCATCAGCATCACCGTCAACTCGCGCTCTTCCTCGAACACCTTCACGTAAGGGCGGTGGAAACGTGCCGTCACGTTCCAGTCAATGTCGCGCACGTCGTCGCCATACTGATACTCGCGCACCTCGGAGAAGGCCATACCCCTGCCCTTGAAAGCAGAGTGGTACTGACCGGCAAAGACGTTCGAACTCAGGCCACGGGCCTTGATTTCTATCTTGCGTACCTTCTTTAATATTTCAGACGTTTCCATAGTCTTAAAATGAGGAATTGCTCATTTCGCATTACTCATTTTCATTTCTCATTGTTCATTCCTCATTCCCCATTTCGAAGTCAGGGCACTTCCACCTTATTAATAATCTTCGACACGATTTCCTCGCTCGTCACATTGCTGGCCTCTGCCTCGTAGGTCAGTCCGATGCGGTGGCGCAGCACGTCGTGGGCTACGGCACGCACGTCTTCCGGCACCACATAGCCGCGACGCTTGATGAACGCGTAGGCCCGGGCGGCCTTAGCCAGATTGATGCTGGCACGCGGCGAACCGCCGAACGATATCAGGTCTTTCATGTCCTTCAGCCCGTAGCGGTCGGGATAGCGGGTGGCAAACACGATGTCGGCAATATACTGCTCTATCTTCTCGTCGATATACACCTCGCGCACCACCTCGCGAGCCTTGATAATCTCGGCAGCCGTAGTCACAGGAGTGACAGCAGGCAAGGCCCCGGCAATGTTTTCGCGGATGATCTTCTTTTCCTCGTCAATCGTCGGATAGCCTATCACCACCTTCAGCATGAAACGGTCCATCTGGGCTTCAGGCAGCGGATAGGTGCCTTCCTGCTCAATGGGGTTCTGCGTAGCCATCACGAGGAACGGGTTGGGCAGCTGGAAGGTGTCGGCGCCGATGGTCACCTGCTTCTCCTGCATGGCTTCGAGCAGTGCGCTCTGCACCTTGGCAGGGGCACGGTTGATTTCATCGGCCAGCACGAAGTTGGCAAACACAGGGCCTTGCTTCACCTGGAATTTCTCGTCTTTCTGCGAGTATATCATAGTTCCCGTCACGTCGGCAGGCAACAGGTCGGGGGTAAACTGTATACGGCTGTACGTAGCATCAATCAGTTGCGACAGCGTCTTGATAGCCAACGTCTTTGCCAGTCCCGGCACACCTTCCAGGAGGATGTTGCCATCGCTCAGCAGGCCTATCAACAGGCAATCTACCAAATGCTTCTGACCTACAATCACTCTATCCATACCCGTCACGAGATTGGTGACGAATCCGCTTTGTTGTTCTATCCGTATATTCAGTTCACGGATGTCAATAGCTTCTGCCATAAATGTATTCTTTTTTATGATTTTTATTTGTTTTCTTGATTCTGAAGTGCAAAAGTACGCATTTTCCCTTTCATAGCGCACACCTGCATACCTAAATAATATTAAAAAAGTTTCCTAAAACTTACATTTAGGAAACTTTATACCATATTTCACCACTTGTCTTATTGCTTTCGGCGTTTCTTCAATTCAAGCTTGGGTATCTTGACCCGCTGTCCGGCCTTCAGCTGCGGATTGCGGGGCAAGTCGTTATATACCTCCACATAACACTCCATATCGGGACCCAGATGGGCGCGGCAAACGCTGTAGAAGGTCTGTCCGGGCAGGATGGTCACCTCTTTGTCGGTGCCTACAATGCGATAGGCCCCTAACCGTACGCGCTCGTCCTTGGCAGCATATTGGTCCACCTCGGGCTGAGCAGGCTTTTCTTCTGCCACAGCCTTCTTAGCCACAGGGGCTTCGTCCTTGGCCTGTTGAGCATCGTTTTTCACCTGCGAGGCATCGTTCTTCACCTGCAGGGCATCGTCCCTGCTCTGCGGAGCAACGTCCTCTGTCTGGGCTTGGGCTTCGCCTGTCGTAAAGACAGTATCCCTCACCACTACCGTATCTGGAATGGCTTTGGCCTCCACAGTCTGGGTGGTGGCATAGTAATAGCCACCGTATGCCGACAGACACATCAGCATCACCACACCCGATGCAAACATCAGCCAGCGCAGCCAGGAGGAGCTATCGTCGTCGTCATTGCCGTCGTCGTTGTCATCGTCGTCATTGACATTGTTGTCGTTATCGTTGTCGTCATCCGAAAAGACGAACTCCTGTGTGGGTGCTTCATCTTCAACAGGCTCTGCTTCCACGGCAGGATCCTCTTCTGCAACAGGGACTTCTTCCACGGCAGGCTCCTCTTCTGCAACAGGGACTTCTTCCACGGCAGGCTCCTCTTCTGCAACAGGTGCTTCCTCCACGGCAGGCTCCTCTTCTGCAACA
>ODAI012590094.1_pt1 | contig 15551 bp, 16 predicted proteins | sample 1539321 | NCBI WGS metagenome assembly ODAI01 (sample SAMN02144231, study PRJEB22623) | gut metagenome | biome: sheep rumen | host: Ovis aries | place: New Zealand
GTAGCGGCGGTGCCGGTGGACAGAATGTGAACAAGGTGGAGTCGGGCGTGCGTTTGCGCTACCAATATAAAGACCCCTACACGGGCGAGGAAGAGGAGATCCTCCTCGAAAACACCGAGACCCGCGACCAACCCAAGAACCGCGAGAACGCCTTGCGCCTCCTGAAGTCGCAACTCTACGACCGCGAGATGCGCCACCGCATGGAGGAGCAGAACAAGATTGAGGCCGGCAAGCTGAAAATCGAGTGGGGCTCGCAAATCCGCAGCTACGTGTTCGACGACCGCCGCGTGAAAGACCACCGCACCAACTACCAAACCTCCGACGTGCAAAGCGTGATGGACGGCAACATCGATGCCTTCCTGAAGGCCTATTTGATGGAATTTGGGGGTAAAAAAGAGTAAAATTTTGATTTTGGCACAATTGTCGGTGTTTTTCAAGGCGTTTCAGGTTTATTTCGCGATGTCGTCTTGAACGACTACACCAAGATCGAGTTCCGCCTCAACCACGAATGGAAAAAGGTGGACTGCGAACACTCAACCACCTTTACCAGCGTGCCCGCCGAACTCGTCCCCGAACAAATCACGGCATACGTGAACGCCAATTTCCAGGGCGCAGTCATCAAAAAACTTGAGAAGAGGTTCATGGGATGGGAGGTTGAGTTGAACAATGGCATCGAAATCGAGTTCGACAAGAGTTTCAATGCCATTGATTTCGATGATTAAGGGCTGAAGTACCGTCATAGAAGCGGTTTGGAAGCATCCAAGCCGCTTTTTTTTTGTTTTTTCGCCTCAAACTATCATTTTGTGTCCCAAAAACCGTAACTTTGCGGCAACAAAGACAAACACCATGATTACTCTTCTCATCGCATTGTTGCCATGTTTGGCATGGGCCCAAAACGACACCGTTTTGGTCGACCAGGCTCAGTTTGTGACCGAACCCGGTGTCTTCAACGGCTACGACATCTCGCGCCTGCACCCCGAACACGTTTCGTTCGGGCCGGGCATCAATTTCCAGTACGGCTATATGCTGGCCGACGACTTCACCTTGGAGACTGACGCCACCATCACCGAGCTTGAAGTGTATGCCTACCAAAGCTACTCCCCCACCACTTCGACCATGACGGGGCTTTACTTCCAGATCTTCGACGGCAATCCCGGTAACGGAGGTCAGGTGATTTGGGGCGACCAAACCACCAACCGCATGACCGGCACGAACTGGACCCATTGCTATCGCTGCGGACACAGCGGCAGCAACCCCACCAACGACGAGCGTCCCATCATGAGCGTCACCGCCAGTGGGTTGGACATCCCGCTTGAAGCGGGGACCTATTACGTCGCTTGGGGCGTGACGGGTTCCGGCGAATACGGACCTTACGGCATCCCCGTGACCAAGAGGGACGAGCCTGCCACGGGCGACGCATTGCACTACGACGGCAACGGCTGGTGGAGGGACCTCTATATGGACCAAAACTCCAACTGTCCTGCCGGAGCGGCCTTCCTGCTCAAAGGCATCGTCGAAAAGCCCACGGATTGCGAGGAAAGCCGCATGGACGAAAGCGTCTGCCTGTTCCCCAACCCCACCCAAGGGCAAGTGCGCATCGATGCGGAGGATTTGCGCCACGTCATCGTGACGAACATCGTCGGGCAAGTGTTGCTCGACATTCCCGCCAGCGGCAACCGTTTTGAACTGGACTTGAGCCACCTTGGCGCGGGTACCTACCTCGTCCGCGTCGTCACCGAAACAAGCATCGTCGCAAAACGCCTGACCGTCGTCAGAGAATAGGCAGCCATGAAAATACTTATCATTGAGGACGATAGCAGCCTTAGAGAGCTGATGCTCAAGGCTTTGTTAGACGACAACCATATCGTTGAAACCGCCGCCAACGCCAAAACCGCCATGATGAAAGCCGAGGTCTACGACTACGACTGCATCCTCTTGGACATCATGCTTCCCGACGGCAACGGCCTCGACGTGCTTCGCCAGCTGAAAGCCACCCGTAAACAGGCCGGTGTCATCATCATCTCCGCCAAAGATTCCTTGGACGACAAGGTGACCGGCCTCGACCTCGGCGCCGACGACTACCTCACCAAGCCTTTCCACATCGCCGAGCTCTCGGCACGGGTGAAAAGCGTCTTCCGCCGCAAGCAACAACATGGCGAGCATTTCATCGAATACGGCAACGTGAGAATCGTGCCCGAAACGCGGCAAGCGCTCATCGGCGGGCAGCCCATCGAACTGCTCAGGAAAGAGTTCGACATCCTGCAATTCTTCATGACGCGCCCCGACCGCGCCATTAGCAAAAGCACGTTGGCCGAGGCCGTTTGGGGCGACTACATCGACCAGGCCGACAACTACGACTTCATCTACGCCCAGATGAAGAACCTCCGCAAGCGCCTCGCCGAAGCGCAAGCCGACATCGAAATCAAGACCGTACATGGCTACGGCTACAAATTAGAACGCCAATGAAGCTCTCGCGCCGCATCATATCGTCCATCACCGTGGCGCTGCTCATCCTGTTTTCGCTCTGGGCGCTCATCTTCTACCAAACCAGCACGCGCCGGATCTATGGCCGCATCGACCGTGTACTGTCGCAGCAGTCCGACAAAATCATCAGCCGCTTCCTCGAAAACGACAGCCTTCCCAACTCGCTCGCGGGAATGTCAGGCACGGTGGAGTTTTTCATCGAAAAAGTCAGCCCCGAATACGCCAAAAGCCACCAAACACCTGTGTTCCAAACCGATGAAGGCTACATCGATGCCATCCAAGACGAGGAAACCGTCAGGGAAATGACGCGCGTATTCCAGAAACAAGGCACCGACTACGAGCTGACCCTCATCACCCAAGTCTTCGCTTGGAACGACACGTTAGACTTCGCCCTGTTCAGCATCCTCACCCTTGCCATCGCGCTCCTCGTCGCCATCATCGCCATCGTCAGTTTCATCATCATCCGCAACATGCGACCGCTCTACCGCCTCACCGACTGGCTTCGCAACCGCAAGGCCAACGAAGCCATCCCGGAGCCTGACAGTCGCATCAAAGTACAGGAATTCAAGGAGATAGAGACAGCAGTCTTGGAAGCCTCTGAACGCTCGAAACAACTCTTCGAGGAACAGAAACGCTTCATCGGCAACGCCTCGCACGAGATACAGACCCCCATCGCCGTGTGCCGCAACCGCCTCGAACTCCTCGTGGACGAAACCCCATTGGACGAGCACCAACTCACCGAAATCGAGAAAACCTTGGACACGTTGAACTATATCTCGAGGCTCAACAAGTCGCTGCTGCTGCTCTCGAAAATCGACAACCACCAGTTCAAGGAAGAGGTCGAAGTCAGCGTCAACCAAATCGCCAACCAAGCGCTTGAGAACCTCAGCGAGATTTACGAGAGCCTCCACATCGGGGTGGAAACCGAGGAGAAGTCCACCATCATTGCCCGCATGGACCCCACCTTGGCCTCGTCGTTGGTGACCAACGTCTTGAAGAACGCCTTTGTCCACAACAAGCCCGGCGGCAGCATACGCCTCGAATTGGCCGACAACGCCCTAAGCGTCAGCAACACGGGCGCATCCGAAGCCTTGGACGAGAATGCCGTGTTCCAAACCTTCTACAAAAAGGGGCAAAACGCAGGCTCCACAGGCCTCGGCCTCGCCATCGTGAAGGCCATCTGCAACGAATACGGCTTCGGGGTTAGCTACCAATTCATTGAAAACCAACACGTTTTCAGTATTACGTTCAAATAATCGGTTTTTTTTCGGCATTTCAGATTTATTTCAGAAACGGTTCGGACTTTTGCAGCCGAAACACAGTCCAAACCATAGTCAAACCCATCTGAAATACCATGAAAAAGGCGTTTTTACTTATTACCATATTAATGTGCGGTTTCGCCCTGCGAGCCGAAAGCAGCCATCGCATCATCGCCTTCGAGGAACTTCCCGCCAAGGCGCAAGAGTTTGTGACAACCTACTTCAACGGACTGACAATCAGGTTTGTAAGAATGGAAGTGGATGTAACCAAGACCGAATACACCGTGCGTTTCGAGAACGGCATGGAGGTCGAGTTCAACAGCTTCGGCGACTGGGATGAGGTGGAGAGCCATTCCGAATGCCTCCCGTCGGGCTTCCTGCAAAAGGAGATCCTCGACTTCCTGAACCAAAACCACGACGGGTTTTGCCTCCACGAGGTGGCACGCGGAAAACACAAGATCGAGGTGGAACTGGCCAACGGCTTGGAGATCATCTTCAACAAAAACGGCGAATTCCTCCGCTACGACGACTGAAACTTCTTCTTCATAACATAATAATAAACAACCAAAAAACACAAACAAATGAAAAAGCAATTCATCATCGCCACATTCGCGGCATTGGCCTTCTTCGCGACGGCCTGTGGCAAGCAAGACGGAGCCGCGACCGGAACGACTGAGAATGCAGCGACAAACCTGCAAAGCACCCAATGGGCGTCGGAAGAGGTTGGCACGCTCATCAACTACAGCGACATCGAGCCTGCCATCATGCAGTTTGTCGAAACCCATTTCCCCCAGACCGGCATCTACAATTGCCATCAGACGCAACACTACTACAAGGTGCGCCTCAACGACCAAACCAAACTGACTTTCACCCACTCGTTTGACTGGATTGAAGTGGACTGCGAGCATTCGACCATCTACGGCAGCGTGCCCGCCAGCATCGTGCCTGAGCAAATCACGGCCTACGTCGGCGCCAACTTCCCCAACAACCACATCGACCAAATCGAGAAGGAAAACTACGGCTGGGACGTTGAACTCAACAACGACCGCGAAATCAAGTTCGACCACGACTTCAACGTCATCGGAGGCGGAAACAACGGCGGCGGAAACGGTGGCGGAAACACCACGACCGACTATCCGGAAATCAACACCTTCGTCAGCACCTACTTCCCGCAAACCACCATCCAACACGCCCGTCCGGACGGCAACGAGATTGACGTGAAGCTCGCCGACGGCACCGACATCGACTTCTACCTCAACTTCGACTGGCAAAGCATCGACTGCGACGAAGCAACCATCTACGGCAGCGTGCCCGCCGAACTCGTCCCCTCTCAAATCGCCGACTATGTGACCGCCAACTTCCCCAACAACCACATCGACCAAATCGAGAAGATGCTCAACGGCAATTGGGAAATCGAGTTGAACAACGACCGTGAAATCAAGTTCGACGCCAACTTCAACGTCATCAGCGGCGGAAACAACGGTGGCGGAAACGGTGGCGGAAACAACGGTGGAAACACCTCCAACTATCCGGAAATCAACACCTTCGTCAGCACCTACTTCCCGCAGACCAGCATCCAATACGCCCGTCAGGACGGCAACGAAATCGAGGTGAAACTCGCCGACAAGACCGAGATCGACTTCTACCTCAACTTCGACTGGAAGCAAATCGACTGCGAGAAAAGCTTGGTTTACAGCAGCGTCCCGACCGAACTCGTTCCCGCACAAATCACGGCATACGTGAGCGCCAACTTCCCCGGCAAGGTCATTGAAACCATCGAGAAAAAACACAACGGCGGCTGGGAAATCGAGCTGAGCAACGGCTTGGAAATCACCTTCGACGCCAACTTCAACGTCACCGAAATCGACGACAAAAAGTAACGAGCCATGAAAAAAGCACTTGTCATCGCCCTGCTCTTTGGATTCACATTCTTCAACACATCGTGCACCAAGGTTTCCAACGCGCAGGCCCAAACCATCGAGAATTTCGTGAAGGCTTACTTCCCGGAAGCAGAAGTGCTGAGCACCATACGCGACGGCTTCGACTACGAGGTGACGCTCAGCGACTACACCCACATCGAGTTCGACAGCAACGCCTTAGGGAAGACCCCCGAATGGGACGAGATAGATTGCAGGCGTTCCACCATCTACAAGGTGGTGCCAGCCGCACTCGTCCCGGCTGAAATCGCCGACTACGTCAGCCGCCTGCACCAAACCCAGTCCATCGTGAAAATCACGAAGGACGGTCGCGGCTGGGACATCGAGCTTGGCAACGGCGTCGAAATCGAGTTCGACCGCAGATTCAACGTCATCGAATTTGACTAATCATTCTTCACAACGTACTATTCAACACTATCTTGACGAGCGCGGCCTTCGGGTCGCGCTTTTTTCATTTGCCCTTTTCGGCAATAAGTACATCAACGGCTCCCACGCCGAACTTGGCAATGCTGGCCATGCGGTTTTCGGTGTCGTGGTAGTTCTTCAGTTCCTCGATGATGGCGTTCTTCAGCACGCCGTTGCCAACGCCGTGGATGAACGTCACCTTGTTGTAGTCGGAGGCAATGGCACTGTCGAGCATTCGCTTGAAATAGTCCGTCTGTATCTTGAACATATCGTGACTCGAAAGACCAAGGATGTTGTCCACCAGCTCGCCAATGTGCAAATCAACGACGGCCTCGCCGGGCGCGGTCTTGTGCTTGTCGATCGGTGCTTCCTGTTTCACCAAGGTTTTGGCAGCAGCATGGGAACCAATGCCTTCCTTCATGATTTTGGTGAAATCGCCGTCGCCGTGGCGCAACGCGACGAGGTCGGAGAGGCAAATCATCACCGACTTCTCGCCCAAGACACCTGAAGGAACGTAGCTACCTTCCTTGAGGAAGCGACCCGTGCGCAAAGCGAATGGTGCATTCAACGGAAGCAGTACGGAATCAGATGTTTCCGTCGTGAAAACAGCCTGCACAACGCCATTAAGCCAATATTCCAAGTCGTCGCGCGAGACAGTCTCGATGACGATCTTCTCGTATTTGTCGATTTGTCCGAAATCCACATTCGTGAACTTGTCCTCCTCCTTGATGGTGAAGGTGTAAAGCATCTCGTAAGGCGTGTGGTTGACCAGCACCACATCGAGCGGCCCCGTCAGGAGCCACTGCTGCTCATGCGGCACGAAAGCCATGTAAACGCCTTCTTTTTCAGCCTCTTTCGCAAATCGTCGCAATCCGCCCTTGCGGGCATCCTCGGCCTGCTGTTGGTCGAGGAGTTGCTTGGCTTGCACCTCTTTCTGCACCTTGTCGACCGTTTGCTGTTGTTTTGAAGGTGCCGGCATCGAGCGGTAATCGAGCACCAAATCCGTGTTCAAAGTCGGGATTTCGAAGCCGTCTTCGACCTCGACCATCACCATTCGAGAATCTATGATCTTCGTGACCTTTCCACCGCCAACCGTGCTGAGGAAGTTCACTTTGTCGCCTATTTTAAACTCTGCCATGATATTTTCGTTTTGGGCGCAAAAGTACGCAATTTTGGCAGAATTTTTGTAAACTTGCAGCCGAAATCAAAAGCAATGAAAAAAACTTGGATACTCATAGTGCTAGCTTTGGCCCTGCTGGTCGTTTCCTGCAAGAAAATCGAGAAACGAGGCTTTGCAGAGATTTGCATCAGCTATTCTGCCAATGGCAACCCATTGATTACCGATACGTTATGCTACACCAACGAGGCGGGCAACGAGTTTCTCGTCACCGAAATCCAATGGTTCGTCTCCAAATGGGAACTTCAAGACGAACAAGGCCGATGGATTGCCTCGGACAGGATTTTCTATATTGACACCAACATTCCTGAAAGCCAAACGTTTAGAATGGATTCCATTCCCATTGGAAAATACAAGAAAGTGCGCTTCACCTTCGGTTTGGACGAGAGCGACAACCTCAGTGGCCGTTTCAGCGACCCGCCAGAAAGCAACATGTTTTGGCCCGAACAGTTGGGCGGCGGCTACCATTACATGAAACTGAACGGGAAATTCGTCAACGAGGCGGGGCAACTGGTGCCACTCAACATCCATTTGGGCCGACTTCACGAGGAAGACAACCATTTCGCCGTGGAACTTCCGATTGAATTCAGCATCACGGAAAGCACTGAAAACCAACTGGATTTGACGATGATTATCGACAATTGGTTCCGCTCGCCCAACCTTTACGACTTCAATGAGTATGGTAGCGCCATCATGCAAAACCCAACTGCACAACATGTTTTGAAAGAAAACGGAAGTGATGTTTTTACAATACAAAACCTTGAAAATCAAAACAATATGGACATAAAAAAGGAAGACATCCTGAAAGGATTCAGCGAGTTGATGCAGAAAGCCGCGCCGAAGCCACATTTTTGGCGTTGGGAGAACACTAAGGAAAGGATACAAAAGATTCAAGATTCTAAATTCAAGATTTAAAATTTAAGATTTAAAATTTAAGATTTAAAATTTAAGATTCAAAAATTTAGATTGAAGGATGAGAAGATTAAAGGCCATATCCTGGATTTGTATCGCGTTGTTTTCTTTGGCTTCGTGCAAGCCAGAGAAAGAAACGCCTTATCCGACAACGCCTTACGAATTGCCCAAACCTTCCTATTTCCCCTCAAAGACCAACATTCCCGACGACAACCCAATGACCGAAGAAGGCGTAGCCTTAGGCCGGAAGTTGTTTTACGACCCACGTCTTTCGGGTCGGGATGGCGACGACGGCATCCGTTGCTGCGCCTCGTGCCACCACCAGAAAAACAACTTTGATTATGGCGGTTCGGCAGGGCTTCATCATTCCGTCATGCCATTGGTCAACTTGGCCTGGAACCGCACGGGCTTGGGCTGGAACGGCGGTGTGGCCACCTTGGAGGACATGGTCTTGGCCGCTGTGACCAGTCCCGTCGAAATCAATGCCGACACCAACCAAGTGGTGAAATATTTGCAGCGAACCGACGACTATCCTGAGCTGTTTTGGAAGGCCTTCGGCAGCCGCGACATCACTTTTGTCAACGTGCAGCGCGCCATTGCGCAGTTTGTGCGGAGCTTGGTATCGGCCAACAGCAAATTCGACCGTTATTTGCTTGGTGAAGAACAACTTACCGACGACGAACTGAAAGGCTACGAGCTGTTTTGCACCGAAGAAGGCGCCGACTGCTTCCACTGCCACGGCGGTGGTGGTCTGGCCCTGATGACCACCAACCTTTTCTACAACAACGGTTTGGATGCCCATTTCGACGACCCCGAGGACCGTTACAGCATCACGGGCAACCGCCGCGACATCGGCCTTTACAAAGCCCCTACCCTACGCAACATCGCTGTTTCGGGCCCCTACATGCACGATGGGCGATTCCAGACCTTGGACGAAGTGATTGGTTTCTACTCCGACAGCGTGAAAAACTCCGAGACACTCAGTCCGCTGATGCACCATGTGATGGACGGCGGCGTGCGCCTCACCGACGAGGAAAAGGCACAGCTGAAGGCGTTTTTGAACACTTTGACGGATGAGGCGTTTTTGGAGGACCCGAGCTTCTCCAAGCCATGAGTTTCGCCTGTCAACAAAAGCCCAACATGCCATAGACCCATAAAGAAAAGCGCACATATAGTTGCAAATCAAAAAACAATTACTACCTTTGCATCATAATTTGATACCGTATGAGTACACAAACCATGGCAAACATTATCGCCGAATACTTCAAGACGCAACCTGTTTTGAAGGCTTGGTTGTTTGGCTCATACGCCCGTGGCGAGCAAACACCCGAAAGCGATGTGGACATCCTCGTTGAGTTTGACCACAGCTCGCCGATTGGCTTGTTTGCCTACGCACGTATGTGGAGAGAATTGCAGGAACGCCTTGGCCTTGAAGTGGACCTTGTAGAGGAAGGTACTTTGATGCCGTTTGCGGTTGATTCCGCTAACCGCGACAAGAAACTAGTCTATGAGAGAGCGAGTTAGAGACATTGAACGCTTGCGCCATATCAAGGAATGTATTGGTAATGTAATGGATTTCCTTGAGGGCAAAAGTTTTGAGGAAATGCAGGCTGATGTCATGTGTTTCCACGCGGTAGTTTACAACATCATGATTATTGGAGAGGCTGCCAATATGCTGACAAAGGAATTTCGATTGGAGCATCCCGAAGTGCCATGGCGCGACATTATAGATATGAGGAATGTATTGGTTCATGGCTATTATACCGTCAGTCCTCAGTTCGTTTGGGAGACCTATACCAACGACCTCGTTTACTTGAAAGAACAGATAGAGATTTGCATCAAGGAATTAGAGGAATAAATAGAATCACCCGCCAAGATTGCTCCTGGCGGGCGATTTGTATGTTTTGGTTGTGAATAATCCTACATATTCACCGTAACATTCCCCTCGAACTCGCCAGTGCTGACGTTGACGACTTGCACTTGGACGTATTCCTCGGTGATGCGGGCACTGATGAAATAGCCCACCGCCGTGAAGTTGTTGCCCTCAACGGTGGTCTCGGCGTTGTAGATGCCGCTTTGCTGGCCTTGCTGCTCTTTGTAAAGCTTCTCCAAATGCTCCTTGGCCACCACCTTGTAGCCTTTGCCCAAAAGGTAGTCCACGATTTGGCCCTTGGTCTTTTCCTTGTCGGTTTGGCCGTCGGTGATGGTGAGCTTGTCCAAGGCGAAGCGGTTGCCTTCGTCAATCTCGCGCGTGGCTTGGCTGATGGCGTTGAAGAGGTTTTGCGCCACGATGCCGGGCAGCTCCACCACGGTGTAGTTGTAGTAGTATGACACCGAGCCGTCGCCGTTCACTTTCACGTCGCCTTTACTGAGGTTGCGGATGCCGACCTCCTTGTTGGGGTGGGCTTGCTTGGCCTCGCGCAAGGCGGCTTTGTAGGCGGAGGAATAGCTATCGTAGCCCTTCTTGGTGCGGGTGCTTTTGGTGAGCACCGTTTCCTTGGCTTGCGGCGCTTTTTGTGCGCGGTTGCAGTCTTCTTGTGCGATGGCGTTGCCCAAGCCAAGTAGCAGGGCGAGTGCCAGAATGATGATTCTTGTTGCTTTCATTGGTGTTGGTGTTTAGAAATTGACCGTTGCATTGCCCTCGTATTCTCCCGTGCTCACATTGACCACCTGCACGCGCAGCGAGGTCTCCGTGACCTTCACGTTGATGTAGTAGCCCACGGCGGAAAAGTTATCCGTCTTTACTGTAGTGGTTTCATTGTAGATACCGCTTTGTTGAGCTTCTTGTTCCTCATACATTTTTTCGAGGTAGTCTTTGGCAACGACCTTGTAACCTTTATCCAACAAAGCATCTATGATTTGGTCTTTCAAGTCTTCTCGATTAATCGAAATCCCACCCGATACTGTTACCATGTCGATAGCAACTCTTGAACCTTCACGGACATTGCGAAATGCTTTGTCCATAGCCTTTGAAAGGTTTTCCAAACTTTGTGTTTCTGGACTACCACCTAAATCTACAACTTTTCCTACCACAGGTCCCTTCCATGGAAGATCCGAATGATCATCAATACTTGGTATCATTTGTCTGATATCAATGACTTTTGTAGGATATTGTATCATTGCTTTTTGGATAAGTGCTTGATACCATTGCACTGGTGTCCCCCAACAGCCAGATGTACAACTGCCCATCTCGTCTGACGAAATAGTGCCTAGTACTTTCTCGTTAGGTTTTGGAGCATTCAGAAATTCCTGCGCATACCCCAAGCTGCAAACTCCAGCCAACAAGGCTGCCATGAAGAATTTTGTTACTTTTTCCATTTTCATAAGTTTTTAATTGTTATTACTTGTTTGATTTGATTGATTAGTTCCTGTTTCCAAGCAAGCACAAAAAAAGCGTGAAACCGTCTCGTTTCCCGCAGCTTGAGGTATTTGGCGTAACCCGATGTATACAAGAAATAAGTCAATCTCACGCCAACACGCGAGCATCTTGACTAAAACTATATACATCTTCGTTGTCAATCGCCAAATTTCCAAGCTGAAGAATTCAGTTTTAATGCTGTTTATGTCGTTTCATTTCACGCACTTCTGCGTTTTTATTGCATATTTCGTTCGTTTTTATGGGTTGCTATTCGTGTTTTGTTGGGGGCAAAGATACGAAGAAAATGGGATTGGCAAGGGAAAAACGAGATTTTTTCATCAAAAAGCTTGCGGCATGGGAAAATAGTTGTAATTTTGCAGCATCAGAACCCGCCAAGCCTCTCAACGATGCTCAAATGTGCGGGTCGTTTTTTTAGGATGTAATTTCTCCCAAAATCGACATGCGCGACAAATTGCTCAAATTGTTATCCGATTTTCCCTCCATCGATCTTGCGGCCATGGGTTTTCCGCAGAATTGGTTACAAGAGCCGCTTTGGCAGTGAAATTTGGGAAATAAGACGAATACTGATAGACATACTTCATCAATGCCCCCCATCCCAACATACTTGTCCCATTTCGATGGCCGCCGTTTCAACAGCTACAACAACTACTTCACGAAGCAGTTTGGCGGCAGGGTGCAGAAAATCAGCATCGACGCAGGCTTCAGCTGCCCTAACCGCGACGGGAAAATCAGCACGGGCGGTTGCACTTTCTGCAGCAATGCGGCGTTCAATCCGTCGTATTGCAAGCCTGAGAAGTCCATCAAGCAACAGATTGAAGAAGGCATTGAGTTTCACCAAAGGCGTTATCGTCGGGCCAATAAGTATCTGGCTTATTTCCAGCCGTTTTCGAACACTTACAAGCCGTTGGAGGAACTGAAAGGCATCTACCAGCAGGCTTTGGAAATACCCGAAATTACAGGCATCGTCATCGGCACAAGGCCTGATTTGATTGATGAGCAGATTTTGCAGTATCTCAGCGAGATACGACAAACGCACTATGTCATGTTGGAATATGGAGTGGAAAGCATTTATGACGAGACCTTGCTGCGCGTCAACCGTGGGCACGATTTCGCCACGGCGGAACGCGCCATCCGCCTGACGGCACAGTACGGCATCCCCTGCGGGGCGCATTTCATTTTCGGTCTGCCCGGCGAGAGCAAAACGATGATGCTCGATGCCGCCGATGTCATTTCGCGTCTGCCCTTGACCACGGTCAAGTTCCACCAGTTGCAGATTTTCAAGGACACGAAAATGGCCGAGGAATACCAACAACATCCCGAGCATTTCCATCTTTTTGACTTGGGGGAATATATCGATTTCGTCATCGACTTCGCCGAGCGGCTCAACCCCGCCATCGTCATCGAGCGTTTTGCGGGCGAGGTGCCGCCACGTTACCTTGTCAGCGAGCCTTGGATGAAGCTACGCTATGACGAGGTGCTGAACCGTATCGAAAAACGGATGGAGGAACGCGACACTTGGCAGGGGAAATTTTGGCGTTAAAACAACGCTATACCGTTATTATATTCTCTATTTTTGCACCTATTACAATAGGATTCCAATATACTTGTCTCCAAAACTAATAACCATGAAAAAGTTCCTGTCTTTGCTTTGCTTCCTGCTTGCGCTGTCGCTATCGGCCCGCAGCAGCATCTACCTGTTCGAGCAGTTCGACAACACCTTCCTGCCCAACGGCTGGAGCGTGGTGGGCACCGACATCTCGTTTTGGTCCATTTCGGAGACCAACAAGGCGGGTGGCACGCCCAACGAGATTACGTTCTACTGCAACACTCCCCAAACATGGCGCCTGATTTCGCCCTCCGTCGATATGACTGGTGTCGAAAGCCTTACGTTTTCTTTCAAGCTCCGCTACGAGAAATGGGGCACGGCCATGAACATCGGCATCGCCACTTCATCCGACAACGGCAGCCATTGGCACGAAGGCTGGGTGCAAAACTTCGGGGCGACCGGCAACCACGAAATCAGCCAGGAGATTGCCACGGAAGACATGGGCAAGGCCAACGTGAAATTCTGCATCTTCTTCACCAACACGCAAGGCGCCAACTACAGCGATGCCTACATCGACGACATTGCCGCCTTTGTGCAACGCGACCTCGACATTGAGCTGTCGGCCATCACGACCGAGGCGGTGCAAGTCAGCCGTAGCTTCGACGTAGGGATGCGCCTGTTCAACACGGGCAGCACGACAGTCACTTCCGTGGAAGGCTATTACCAATTCGATGAACAGACACCCGTTTCGCAGACCTTCAACGTCAACATTCCGGCCAACACCCATGCCAACCTGAGCTTCGACGTGCCCGCCGACCTCATCCCCGACACCTACACGCTCACGATGGGCATCGTGAAGGTAAACGGCACAGAAGACGACGACCTTACGAACAACACACTCACGCAAAAGACCTCCATTGCCTGCGCGACCACGCAACGGTTTCCGATGTTCGAGCACTTCACCAGTTCGAGCTGCGGCACTTGCCCGCAACTGAGCCAGCAGATGGAGACCTTCTGCAACAGCAACCCCGGCAAATACACCTACGTGAAATACCAAATGAACTGGCCCGCCCCCGGCGACCCTTATTATACCTCAGAATGTGGCGTAAGAAAGACCTATTACGGCGTGATTTCCCTTCCCACCCTCTTCATGGATGCCGTGGATTACGAATTTAACCCAGTGACACAGAGTGATTTCGACAGTCATTACGACACCCCGTCAGCCGTGGAAATCGAGGGGGCTTATTCGGTGGAAGGCAACACGATCCACGTCACTGCCGACCTGATGGCCTTCGCCGACTTGGACGATGTGCGAGTTTATGTGGCCGTAAGCGAAAAGACCACGCACAACAACGCCACCATCAACGGCGAGACCTCGTTCCACCATGTGATGATGAAGATGCTGCCCGATACACAAGGCACCACGCTCTCGCTCCGCGCTGGCGAAATCCACCATTTGAGTTTCGACCACGACATGAGTAGCACCCACATGGAGGAAATGGACGACCTCGAAGTGGCCGTCTGGATCCAGAATTACGACACCAAGAAGGTCTATAACAGCCATTTCTTGTTCGAAACGCCCAACCATCCTTTTGCACCGGAGCAGCTTACCCTCACCAAAGAAGGCAATACGCTCACCGCCCAATGGAACGCGCCTGCAGGAAATGCCCCAACGGGCTATAACATTTGGATGAACGAAACCCTGGTGGCCGAAAACAGCAACAAGACAAGCCACACCTTCAGCGTCGCGCCAGGCGAGGACTTCCATTGCGTGCAAGTGCAGGCCGTTTATGGCGATGCGATCACCTCCGTGAAAGCCGTTGCCACCGACAATTCGACATGGAGCGTTGATGAACAAGATTTCGGCTCCCTTGGTTTGTATCCCAACCCAGCTTCGGAAGTCGTTTATATCCAAGGGTTTATATGCAAGAAAATTATGATGTACAACACTTTAGGCCAGTTGGTCAAAACCTTTGGAGACGTTCAGCAAATCCTTGTGGACGACCTCCCCAACGGCCTCTACCACTTGGTCGCCACAGACGAAAAAGGAACCATAAGAAATACAAAAGTCATTATCAATCATTAAATCAATATTTTATGAAAAAGTTTGTGCTTACTTCCATTGCCCTGCTCGTAGGCATCATCGGCTTTGCAGCCATGCCCACCATCGACCCTGCGCTACGCGAGGAGATGGGCAAGCGGAGCGAGGACGAGAAAATCAAAATCGTCGTCCTGATGAACGAACAATCTGACGCAACGGCATTAAGCCGTGAGGCCGACTTCTTCGCCAACAAACAAGAGCGTCGCGCCTTCGTGGTGGAAACGCTGAAGCGCCAGGCTGAGACCTCGCAAGCCGAGTTGCTTGGCCTGCTTGAGGAGATGAAGCAATACGATATGGTGGCTGACATCCAGTCGCTCTGGCTCGTGAATGCCATCAGCTGCCAAGCCACCA
>ODAI011289841.1_pt1 | contig 15550 bp, 14 predicted proteins | sample 1539321 | NCBI WGS metagenome assembly ODAI01 (sample SAMN02144231, study PRJEB22623) | gut metagenome | biome: sheep rumen | host: Ovis aries | place: New Zealand
AAGGCACCAGGGATCTGCAGTTCTTTATCGATACCTACGGCGGTGAGAACGACCTCGTCGTGTCCGCCGCCTACGAGGATGGCAAGGGCTCCCCCACCCAGCTGGATTGGCATCTTGACGCGGCCTGCGACCTGCGCCTGGCCGAGGACACCGTCGATGACCTGTACACGTCAGTGACGGGTGTCACGGAGCCCGGGGCCCATGTGGTGCTGTCCGTCAATGGCACTGAAGCCGCTCAGACCGACGCGGCGGACGACGGGAGCTTCACCCTCCCCTTCAGGGCGGATGCAGGCGACGAGATCACAGTCACCGCCACGGACCGTAACGGCAACCATGGCTCTGCTGCCTTCACGGTGGCGGCTGCCCCGCTGCAGGCCGGGAGCCGTAAAGTCGATGCCCACGGTGACGGCGTCGTAGTAGCGATGGGCAAAGCGCTCAGGGATGCTCTTGCCCAGACGGCATATCCTCACGACCAGCTCGGTCTCGTAGTCCACCTGTTCCGACCAGTCGGGCACAAAGAAAGGCTTGCCATCCTTCAGCAGCGACGAGTCGGCCTTCGTGAATATCACGGGACGCTCTGGTTTATATAACGCACCATCCAACTCTTTATTGTGCTGGATATAATTCATTCCAACTGCAAAAATCTTCATAATCTATCACTTTTTCGGTGCAAAGGTATATATTTCTAATGAAAAACCATTATCTTTGCAAACATAATGCGGAAGATAATGACTGTCATAGAGCTCCTTTGGGTCACCCTCTGCCTGCATGCACAGGGTGACCCGCATAGTCTGCGCCTCATGGGTACTGCCATTGAAGGACCCATAGATAGCGTGCGCCAGCAACTGGTGGCAAACGGTTTTAAGGAATGGGGACAGTCTGACGACGGAGAAGACCTTTATTTCCGTGGGAATTTCTATGGCATCCGCGCCAAGCTTATTCTGAGTCATTCTGTTGAGACCCACCTCGTTACCTCTGCCTATGTCAGCATAGGCCCTTACAGCACAGAGGCGATGCTTACCAAGAACATACAGTATTTCCTTTACAAGTTACAGAAAGAGCATGGAGAATTCTCCCAACGCGACGGCACCTATTTTTTCCTCGACGACTTCGGAAGTATTAAGCTTTCCATTGCCAACAACGACAATGGCTCACGCGATATCCGTGTATTCTATTTCCCCAACACAGCCTTCTACAAGGATGCTGTCTGTCTGGGCTTACATGGACCTGTGCAAGAGGTTGTCACAGAGAATGCCGTGGCAGAGGAACAGTTCATGCACTTCCTGCAGAACGGCCAACTGGAGAACCCCGATCTTACCCATCGGCGATACAATCGCTATGGCTATATCGAAAGCGCTCAGATGACAGAGCAGACGGGACACAGCACGGTACAGTACGAATACGACGATGATTTCCGCCTCAAGCGACGCATCCTCACCAATACAGAGGCAAACATCACCTATGTCAACGAGTACAACTTTAACGTGCAGGGTGACATCATCACCCAATATCAAAAAGTGTACGACAAAAACAAGGAGTGCATCCTTACCATCACGATGCATAACAACTACCTCACACGCGATGAGCAAGGCAACTGGACCAGTAACTCGCTCACCTTCTCATACTGGGAGAAAGGACAGCAGAGCCAGCAGACCACGGTCCTGCAGAAGCGCACACTCACCTATTGGGAATAACAGCTTACTTTATAACAACTAAATAATTAAGACTATGGAACAAGGAACATTTTATGAAATCTGTGGTGTCTTGGCTAGCGTATCCATGATTCTGGGCTATCTGCCTCAGGCTATCCAGACCATTCGTACCCGACAGACGGACGGCATTGCCATGCCGACTTTTATCATGATGTTCGTGGGATCGTTATTTTTTGTTCTTCAGGCACTTCTCCACGAACCAGAGGTTATCTGGTCGCTCTTCCTCACCAACCTGGTGACTGGAAGCTGCAGTCTTATCGTCTTTATCATCAAGATGTACAACGACTATTTCAAGAAAAAAGCCTAAGAAGACATTTCGTCCACACATGAAACAACTACTCTTAATTTGTATGCTCGTCATGAGCATCCCTGGAGGGGCTCAAACGTTCACGAACCCCATACTTGGCGGCGACTATCCCGACCCTACCATTATGCGCGAGGGTGAAGACTATTACATGACTCACTCTGCTTTTGATTATCAGCCGGGACTCACCGTTTTCCACAGTAAGGACCTTGTCCACTGGCAACCCATCTCCTATGCCCTCAAAACCTATCTGGGCAGCGTATGGGCACCTGACATTTGTAAGTACAAGGACCGTTATTATATTTACTTTACCGTGGCCACCCAGCCTCGCAGTAACTATGTGGTGTGGGCCAAGAGTCCTATGGGACCTTGGAGCAATCCCATTGACTTGCATGTGCGCAACATCGACCCCTGCCATGTGGTGGGTGAGGATGGTTCCCGATGGTTATTTATGAGTGCCGGCAAGCGAGTACAACTGACAGACGATGGACTGGCCATCGTACCGGGTACCGAGGAAACGGTTTATAACGGATGGCTCTATCCTGAGGACTGGGAGACGGAAGGTTTCTGTCTGGAAGGTCCTAAGTTGCGGAAGATTGGTAAATACTATTACTATTTCAATGCAGAAGGAGGTACAGCAGGTCCTCCCACGAGCCACATGGTGACACAAGCCCGTTCCACTAGTATCAACGGTCCATGGGTGAACGCACCTAACAATCCGCTAATCCATACTTGGAGCAAAGAGGAACGTTGGTGGAGCAAGGGACATGGTTCCATTATTGACACTCCTGACGGTGGGTGGGTCATCGTATATCACAGCTATGAGAAAGACTTCACCTGCCTAGGACGGCAAACGCTGATGGAGCCTCTCTATCTGGGTTCTGATGGATGGTTCCATCGCTATGACAGCGTTGATGTTGCCCAGCCTATCGCCAACCCCATCAAGAAGAGTTTCAATGTTAATCGCCACGGCAGACTCTCTGAGTTCCGCTTAGGGTTTGAATGGAAATTCTACAAGGCTTTCCATCCTGAGCGGGTGAAGGTGAGCAACGGCACACTTACGCTCCAGGCGCAAGGCGACTCTCCTGGGACCTCTGCTCCGATGATGTTTGTAGCAGGCTGCCATCGTTATCAGATAGAGGCAGAAATAGAGTTGCAAGGGGATGTCACAGCAGGTCTTGTCATGTATTACAACGGTCAGTTCTATCAAGGAACAGGTTTTGACAAAGAACGTCGTTATCGCTATCGGAAAGGCGGACAGACTCGTGCTGGCATGAACACCACCCATACCACCCACATGTGGTTACGGTTGGTTAACCGCGACAATATCATCACGGGATGGTACTGTCTTGATGGTAAGGAATGGAAGCGTGAGACGTGGGGAATGGACTGCTCGGGCTACAATCATAACACGCTCTATGAGTTCCAAAGCGTATTACCGGGCATATTCGCTTCTGGCAATGGCTATGCCGTCTTCAAGAACTTCAAATACAGGGAACTTTAGTAAGAAGTCCCATCATCAAGAACATTAGAATGTAGATTTCAAGACCTGCTCCACTACCTTCGGGTAATATTCCATCTCCAGCAGGTGTTCCTTCTCGGCAATGTCGTCCACACTATCTGTGGGCGACAATTGTGTCTTATACTGGGCAATGATTTCACCACTATCGCAAACGGGTGTCACATAATGCACCGTCATTCCCGTTTCCGTCTCGCCAGCAGCCTTTACCGCCTCATGAACATGATGTCCCCACATTCCCTTTCCACCATACTTAGGCAATAGTGCCGGGTGAATGTTGATGATACGACGTGGGAAAGCCTCTATCAGAAAGTCTGGCACTAGGGGCAGGAATCCTGCCAGCACAATAAAGTCTATCCCATACTTCTGCAACAAGGGCATCATCACCTGCTCGTCGTTCAGTTCCACTTTAGGAGCTACAGCAGTTGGCACACCCAACTTCTCAGCTCTCACCAGTGCATAGGCGTCAGCCTTGTTGCTTACTACCAATGCACAATTAACAAGATCCGACCCTTTGAAATAGTTTATCAGATTCTCACAATTTGTGCCTCCTCCCGACACAAAAATAGCTAAGTTTATCATGATTTATCCAGTTTGTTTTTATTAATTTCATCCAGCATGATTTCTACTAGTCGAGGTACTCCGTACTGGTCCCAATCTTTCTCCTTGATCCAATAGTAGTCTTCAGGCAATACAGGTTGCTGCTCAGGTTCCCATAACCAAAAGTCGGCATAGATAACCCGATGGGTCAACACATGCTTCACGTCTTTACGAATCAGCATGGCATCCTCAGGAACCTGCTCCACCAACCAAGGTTCATAAAGCCCCTGCCATATATCTCCTTCACCACGTCGATGGATAGCCGTCATATTATTATACCTTATATATATATAGGTCAGGTGGCGCTCCTTTATTTTCAGCGTCTTCTGCTTCACAGGCAACTCGCCTACCCTTTCTTCATGCAATGCCACACACGTCTCCTGCAAGGGGCATTCCATACATCGGGGCGACTGGGGAGTACAAACCAAAGCCCCGAAATCCATCATGCCTTGGTTATATGCCGAGGCTTCGCTTTCTGGCAACAATGCCTGGGCCAATGCAGCAAATTCGTGCTTGCCTTCCGTTGTATTGATGGGCGTGCTGATACCATAATGGCGCGCCAGCACTCTATACACATTGCCATCCACCACAGCCACTGGCATCCCAAAGGCTATCGAACCGATAGCAGCGGCAGTATAGTCCCCCACTCCTTTCAAGCTTCTGATGCCCTCCATCGTTTGTGGGAACCCACCTATTGCTACCACTTGCTGAGCGGCCTTATGCAGGTTACGTGCCCGACTATAGTAGCCCAATCCTTGCCATAGACGTAACACCTCGTCCTCTGTGGCAGCAGCCAGACTCTCTACGGTTGGCCATCGCTTCATGAACCGCTCCCAGTAGGGTCGTCCTTGCTCTATGCGCGTCTGCTGCAAGATGATTTCCGACAGCCAGATGGCATACGCATCCCTTGTCTCACGCCAAGGTAGTGCCCTTCCGTTCTCCCGAAACCATTCCAATATAGCAGTGGTAAAACTCATAATCGCTGCGAAGGTACAAAGAAAAAGTGGGACTGCCAAACGACCGCCCCAATTTTTGTTTGTTTTTCCTAAAGCTCATCCCTACTCTATGGAATGCATCAGGAAATCTACAGCACCATTCACTCCAAACTTACGGACATCGAGTGAGATGTCGTAGTTTGTAGCATCCTGCCAGTCGCGTCCTGTAAACATCTTGGTATAAAGCTGACGGCTGTAGTCGTTATCCACTATCATGGCTGCTGCATCATATTCACTGATATCATATTTCTCTGCAATACGACGCTTGCGGCAGTCTATGCTGGAATGGATAAAGATTTTCAATGCATTGGGGTGATTGGCAAAGATATCAAAGCCACAACGTCCCACGATGACGAACGATTCAGTAGTGGCAATACGCTTGATTGCATCACACTGAGCCTTGAAAAGTTCATGGCTTGTCTGATCCTGCTCCTGACCACTATACTGATTACTAGCCATATAGTTACGATAGAAATTGGTAAAGTCGTCGCGCCACAATGGGTTGCGCGCCTCAATGTTCTCCACCGCTTCCTCCACCGCATTAATTCGAGAAGCCACTTCGTTCAGTATCTGTTTGTCGAGCAACTTTACGCCAAGCCTCCGTGCCAGTTCAGCACCAATCTCATGTCCACCCGTACCAAATTGTCGGCTGATGGTAATAACAAATTTTTCCTCCTTATTCATAGTCTTGTTGTTTTAAGTTAGTAACCTCTGTTTTTACTCTTTGGCCATGTTACAAAGCAACAATGCCATCGTATGTGGCAAAGATACGAAAAAAAAAGAGAAAAACAAAGGAAAAGACTTTTTTTTATTGTTTTTCCCACGATTATTTGTACCTTTGCAGTCCTAACAAAAGAAAGGCGAATGATGACATTATATCCCAAACTGATTATGGATGCGCTGGCAACGGTAACGTATGCCGGCACCAAGAAGAATCTGGTAGAAAGCCAGATGGTTGCTGACCAGCCTGCTATTAATGGCAACAAGGTAACTGTAGTACTTGAATTTCCACGCGACACCGACCCTTTCCTCAAATCAACCGTTAAGGCGGCTGAGGCTGCTATTAAGTACCATTGCGGAAAAGAGGTGGAAGTAGAGATACAAACCGAGTTCAAATCGAAGCCCCGTCCAGAGGTAGGCAAACTGCTGCCCCATGTGAAGAATATTATCGCAGTAAGCTCAGGAAAAGGCGGTGTGGGCAAAAGCACCGTGTCTGCAAATCTGGCTATTGCCTTAGCCCGTCTGGGTTATAAGGTGGGACTACTTGACACCGACATCTTCGGTCCCTCTATGCCTAAGATGTTCAATTGTGAAGATGCCCGTCCCTATGCCGTTGAGGTGGATGGGCGACAACTCATTGAGCCTATAGAAGCCTATGGTGTAAAATTGCTGTCCATTGGTTTCTTCGTCTCTCCCGAGACGGCTACACTTTGGCGAGGTGGAATGGCAACAAACGCTCTGAAACAACTCATTGCAGATGCTAACTGGGGAGAACTTGACTATTTCATTCTCGACACCCCCCCAGGAACCAGCGACATTCACCTGACACTGCTTCAAACACTAAGTATCACAGGTGCCGTCATCGTTTCGACACCCCAGCAAGTAGCTTTGGCTGATGCCCGGAAGGGTATAGACATGTATCGCAACGAGAAAGTTAATGTGCCCATTCTCGGACTCATTGAGAATATGGCATGGTTTACTCCTGCAGAGCTGCCTGAGAACAAATATTACATCTTTGGAAAAGAAGGCTGTAAGAAACTTGCTGAGGAGATGAATGTACCCCTCCTGGCACAAATCCCATTAGTCCAAAGCATCTGCGACAGTGGTGATCAAGGTGAGCCTGCTGCACTCAGCAGCGAGACCGCCACGGGCTTAGCCTTCATCAACTTGGCACAATCTGTGGTTACCGTTGTCAACAAGCGCAATCGCGAACAGGCTCCCACCAAGATTGTAGGCATAAAATAAAAAGTGATGAATAAGATAAGGGGCGGAACTCTTGATGAGTATCGCCCCTATTCTTTGAATCATTATAAGGATTTACTGCTCTTCCTTCTTCTCCTCAACAGGCTTGGCAGGAGGTACTTCCTTAGCTGCTGGTTTCTTAGCTGCTAATTTTTTGGCAGCAGGCTTCTTAGGAGCAGTTTTTTTAGGAGCAACTGGCTTCTCTTCCTTCTCGGGTTCAAGTTTTTCCAAACGAGCCTTCAGACGAGTAATCTCAGCATCCTTCATCTCAATCTCATCACCCTGATTACGGATGGTTGTTAGCAAAGCATTCAGCTCGTCATTCTCGATTTCGAGAGGATACAGGGCATTTACCCTGTTGATAAAGTCACCCAAAATATTCATATAGTTGGTGAAGGCATCGAACGGTCCGCTATAGATACCACGATCCAAACCTACGTTAGAGGGCTTAGTGGTCATAAAACGGAAGTTGTTAGAAGCCTGCAGATAGTCCCAGTCCTGATTGATGCGTGGATCATCGGCAATACGCAGACGGTCTGCTACAGAATACAGTTTATTAAAGGCTTCACGCTGCATGGCGTTACCCAACCAGCAAGAGCAGTCGCGCTCTTCGTCTACCCATGACAAGGTATCAGGCACATCGAGGTTGCCTACACTCTTTACCTTCATGCATATCTCAGTAGGTGTAGAGAAGGTGATACCCTTCTCCTTGGCACATGCGGGCAAAGCTTTCAGGAATTCAAGGATGTTAGAACTAAGAGGCTGTGCGATACCCAGTGCCGAGAGTTCCATGAAGATATTGATAATCTGCTCCTCTTCTGGGAAGCGGGCAATACGGTCGATATAAGCATCTGCAAACAGAGGATAGCCCTCCCAATCAGGATTATTAAAGCGCAATGAGATGTCGTCTGACAGCTCTACATCACGGAGCAACAGCTTCAAGTTTGGAGCGATGTTACAGTTGTAAACATAGTGAGGACTCTTCCATCCCAGCACATGCTTAGCACCCTCGGTCAGCATACCCTTGAAGCCCATGGCAGCAATCTGTCCACCAATATCGTCAGAATAGATCAGCGACGAGTTACGGGCTACGGTAGGCTTCTTTCCGAACAGTTCCTCAATCTTAGCACACTGCTTCTTGACATCGAGTGCGAACGTCTCTTCGTTTGCCAGGGATGACAAGCCATGAGAATAAGGTTCTGCAAGGAACTCTACGCAACCAGTCTGGTTCAGTTCTTGCAACTTCTCAATCACCTGTGGAGCATGATACTCCAACTGCTCAATGCCTGTTCCTGAGAGCGAGAAGGCGACTTTGAAATACTGGCCATTTTCACGTATCATGTCGCCGATAGCATTCAGGGCAGGCATGTAGCTACGATTGGCAATGTCTGTAATGCTGCGCTCGTTCTCATAGTCATCGTAGTAATAATGGTCTGTACCGATGTCAAAGAAACGATAGCGCTTCAGATGAATAATCTGATGTATCTCGAAATATAAACAAATTGTTTTCATAAACTTTCAACTTTCAACTTTAAACTATAAACTTTAAATCATCACTGCTCCCAGCCGAGCGTTCTCTTGTAGAGTGTAGCAATCCATGCACCAACCTTCTCCCATGTGATCTGGTCCACTTCCTTCTTACCTTCTTCTTTGAGATACTGGAAGAGGCTGTCGTTGGCACAGATGCTGTAGATGGCATCAGCCAAAGCGTGGATGTCCCAATAATCAACCTTAATGCAGTTGGTCAGAATCTCAGCGCATCCCGACTGTTTCGAGATAATGGATGGTGTTCCGCATTGCATAGCCTCCAAAGGTGAGATACCGAATGGCTCTGATACAGAAGGCATCACATAGACATCGGAATCCTTCAGACATTCATAAACCTGCTTTCCACGCATAAAGCCAGGGAAGTGGAAACGGTCGGCAATGCCACGTTCAGCAGCCAGATGAATCATAGCGTTCATCATATCGCCCGAACCTGCCATGCAGAAACGAACGTTACGAGTACGGCGAATCACCATATTGGCAGCCTCAACGAAGTATTCCGGTCCTTTCTGCATCGTGATACGACCAAGGAAGGTCACCACCTTGTCCTTACCAGTATGGTCTGGACGAGGAATAGCCTGATATTCCTCCGGCAATGGATAAACGGCATTGTGGACAGTAAAGCACTTGCGCGGATCCTGATGATACTGATTGATAACCGTCTGACGGGTCAACTCAGACACACACATGATGCAGTCGGCATTGTCCATACCGTTTTTCTCGATGCTGTAGACGGTGGGGTTCACCTTTCCGCGAGAGCGGTCGAAGTCAGTAGCGTGTACATGAATGCATAACGGCTTTCCGCTCACCTGCTTGGCGTGGATGCCAGCAGGATAGGTCAGCCAGTCGTGTGCATGGATGATGTCGTAGTCGAGTGTGCGTGCTACCACACCGGCAATAATCGAGTAATTGTTAATTTCCTCATGCAGATTACCAGGATAGCCACCAGCAAACTCCATCGCACCAAGGTCGTTGACGTGCATGTAGTTGAAATCAGCATACAGATGGTCGCGCAGACGGAAATAGAGGTCTGGGTCCATTATGTTGCCAACGCGCTCACGGACATAATCAGCAGTAACGTCACGATAAGCAATAGGCACAGCATTCATAGCCACTATATTGCAGGCAGAGCGGTCTTCATCACCGAATGGCTTCGGCAGACAAAGCGTAATATCCATATCGCCCTGGGCGTGAAGTCCTTGCGATATACCGTAGTTAGCGGTGGCCAGTCCACCGAAAACGTGAGGAGGATACTCCCATCCAAACATTAAAACTTTCATAGCGTTTCCTCCTTATTTATTTTTGATACGTATATTTCTCCATGAGTTTCAGTGTGCGCAGGATTTCAGCCACATTCATAGCGAAAGCCATAGCGCCGCGTCCGTGGAACGGTGGGTTACCGTCGAACAGCTCACTGATGGTTCCAATAGCGTGATACATCATCTCATCTTCATAGCCTACCAGTTGGCGCTCGATGAACGAGAGGCGCGTACGCTTATAGAGTCTCAGGCAAGCCTCCATATAGAATCCGCCGAGCCAAGGCCAGGCCGTTCCCTGATGGTAGGCATAGTCACGCTGTGTCTGTGGTCCTACGTACATGGGGTTGTATCCGCCACTCTTCGGCGACAGCGATCGCAGTCCCTTCGGGGTCAGCAGTTCGCGCGTACAGATGTCGAGTACGCTCTTCTTCTGATCCTGAGAAAGCGGTGAGTAGTCGAAAGCAACGGGGAATATCATGTTCGGTCGAACACTCCAGTCCATCATATTGCCATCTACATAGTCGAGCAGATATCCATACTCGTTGAGGAAGGTGTCGATGAACGACTCCTTACAGCGCTCGGCACGCTTCTCCAACTTCTCAGCCACCTTCTTGTCACCGAACTCTTCCTCCATCGAGGCGCAGAACTTCAAGGCGTTATACCACAGGGCGTTGAACTCTACGATATAGCCTGAGCGCGGAACGACGGGACGTCCGTTGGCGGTTGAGTTCATCCAGGTGATAGCCTTGTCGCGACCGTTGGCATAGAGCAGTCCGTTGTCGTCGAGACGCATATTCGGGTTACCTCCGTCGATGACGTATTTCACGATGTCCTTCACGAGTTTTCCGTACATCTTGTAACCTTTCTCGCGTCCGGCTTCCTTGACATACTGCTGGATAGCCCAGACGGCCCACAGGGGGACGTCGGGATGTTCTATCTCATAGAGCTTGACACTCAGCGGCTTGCCTTCCATGAACTCACGCAAGCCCTTCTCTGAGGTCTTCATCACGTGTTCGAAGTAGTCCTGCTCTCCGATGGCAAGCGTCAGACCAGGCAGTGCTATAAACGTATCGCGAGCACGGGCCTTGAACCAAGGATAGCCTGCCAACAGGTAACGGTCGTCACTGTCGTCAAGATGTTCTGGCGAACTGCCACTACGGCGATCGCGATAGTGGAACTGATGAGCCGCTGCTACCAAACAGTGGTAGAAGTTGTCACGCGGCTGACGGAGATCGATCTCCTTCTGGAACACCGTCTTCAGCGTGTTGCTCTTGATAGGTGACGTCGATGCGGCGAAGATGATGCTCTCGCCCTTCTTGATGCTCATCTCAAAGTATCCGGGAACATAGAGGTCTTCGTTGGAGGCATATCCGCGCTCCTGTTCCTTGGGATACTCTATGCCGCGATACCAGTCGGGCTGGAACACGAACTCGTTCTTCTTGTTGAACTGCATGTACAGGTCGGGATAACCGGCATACATACAGGTCTTGATACCGTTCTCCACCTCATGGTACTCGCGGCTGGCCGTTGCATTCTCATGCGTAAACTGGCGCACGGAGCGGAAGGCCAGGAATGGGCGGAAACGCAGCGTAGTGGCAGAATGTGCATCCTCCAGCGTATAGCGGATGAGGATACGGTCTTCATAAGCCTGGAAGATGGTCTCCCTTTTCAACACAACACCACCAACACGATAAATCGTGGTAGGCACAACGTCACACGTAAATTCGCGGATGTACTTATGACCCTTAGGGCTGAAGTTATTCCCCTGATACTTGTGGAGTCCGAGGTTAAACTCAGCGCCGTGTTGAACCACCGTACAGTCGAGCGATGAAAGCAAGACATGATTCTCGTCATCAAGCTCGGGCACGGGAACAACGAGCAAACCATGGTATTTTCGGGTGTTACAATCTACCAATGTAGATGCACTATAGGCACCCGAACGGTTCGTTCGAAGCAATTCACGACGGAGAGACTCCTCCAAGTTGGTCATTACCGCTTTTTCTAATCGTAAATAACTCATAGTTCCTATTTTAAGGTTTCACTTTATTGTTTTAGATTTATATTCCCCAAAAGTACGCATTTTCATTGTTACGACAAAATAAATTTAGATTTTTTTTAAGAAAAAGTGCATTTTTGTTATAAGTCGAATACTTTTCTGCACAAAATGTCTTGATTTCGGAAGATAATTCGTACTTTTGCAGCCGCAATTCAAGCGATGCTACGAAAGTTCCATCATGATATTAGGAAAAGAAAACGATTTAACAAAAATCAAGCAGACATTGTCTGATGTCTGGGATCTCCTTACCGAGGAAGAACAACAACTTTTGGAAAACTCCATCAAGATAAAACGCTATCAGAAAAACGAAGCAATTTATCATGAAGGAGAAGTACCTACCTGTCTTTTTTGTGTGGTTAAAGGAAAGGTAAAGATCTACAAAGAAGGTGTTGGAGGAAGACAGCAGATTATGCGTATGGTGAAGCCTAAAGAATTCTTTGGCTATCGTGCCTCGTTTGTTGGTCAGAATTACATCACGGAAGCCGGTGCTTTCGAAGAGACCACCCTATTGCGTATCCCTCTGCCCCCTGCCAAGAAGATTATTACCCAGAACAATGCCGTTTCCATCTATTTCCTAAGAGAGCTCGCCTTCTATCTGGGCATTGCCGAGGAAAGTACGGTGAGTCTGACCCAGAAACACATCCGTGGACGCTTGGCAGAAGCGCTGTTACACCTGAAGATGAATTTCGGTCTGGCAGAGAACGGGCATACGCTTGCCATCACGGCTAGTCGTGAGGATTTGGCCAATCTTTCCAATATGACCACCAGCAATGCCATTCGCACCCTTTCCGCTTTTGCACAGGAAGGACTTATTCAGATTGATGGTCGCCGCATCACCATCCTTGACGAGCAGACCCTCAATAAAGTTTCAGAAATGGGTTAGTCGGGTATCAGGAAGTTGATAACCTCTTGTTCCACCCCAATGCGATAGGAGCCCGATGGCGTTCCCAACAATCGCCCGTCAACACCCACCAGTGCCTTGTTAGCCTCCTCCACCACGACTTCCCTTGTACGATAGGGATGAACACTACGATGGTTCAGAAAGCGCCCTGTCAGTAAGAGCTTGAAACCTGCAAAAAGCTGTAGCAACTCCGGATGATAAACCACCGATACGTCCAGCATGCCATTATAAGGTACAGCACTCGGTGTCTGTCCATACCCTGGTCCACTTCCCACACACATGTTCATCACCTTGCGCTTCACCGTATCGCTATTGATGCGAACGTGCATCTTATATTCCATACGATGAAATATCATGAGGAAAATGGAAACGATGAACGAGAGCGTTCGCGAGCCCAGCAACGAACGTGCCTGACGACGCAGGTTCATCACGTCAGCTATCAGCCCCACGTTAACACAGTTCAGGAAATAGCGGTGGCACGCCTCTCCATTCTTGTTTGTATATCGGATACATCCCAGGTCAACTTTACGGACACGATGTTTTACGAGCCAGTCAATGGTCTGTTCCAGATTGCCTTCCTTGAAGTCCCAATAACGAGCAAAATCGTTCATTATCCCGTTGGGAATCACACCCAAGGCAATCTCATCGCGCACCTGTCTCTCCACCTGCATCAGACAGTTCACTGCATCGTTCAAGGCGGAGTCACCTCCCACTACGATGATGGTTTTGTAACCATTGTGAATAAGCATATTCATCAGTCGCTCAACGCTTTCCGACGATTCGCTCTGTACAAAGTCGAAATCTACTTTGCGCTCGTTCAGCAACCGCTGTATCTTCTCACGCTGCTTACTGGCATTTGCCTTCGGGCAATACAAGATGCCCCATCGAGTATTCGTTTCGCTCATAAATTAGTAATTATAAATTATGATTACTCTCTTCCATTAATCTTCTTATTTCCTTTACTTTCTCCTCCATCGGTTGCAAGGCGTCAATCCAATGGATGGTGAACCCTCGCCGCTCCATTCCCCTAAACCAGGTCATCTGCCGTTTGGCAAACTGATGGATGGCAATTTCCAGGCGTTCGAACATCTCGTCGTAGGTCAATCGTCCGATGATATACTCCGTAATGAATTTATATTCCAATCCATAGTATATCAGATCTTCCGGAGCAATACCTTCATCCAGCAGTCCTCTCACCTCTTCCACCATTCCGTTTTCCAGACGGCTCTTCAGTCTTCGTGTAATTTTCTCACGTCGTGCTTCCCTGTCAATGTTCACACCGATAATCAGCGAATCGATAGATGGCAGGTCGCGTTTGGGAGTTGGTGTATGCAGGTTGTATTCCTCTATCTCAATAGCACGGATGGCACGCTGACACGAATCGACATCCGTTTTATTGTGCATGTTCGACCCATTCTTGGCTTTCAGTTCCACCAGCATCTGTGTCAGCTCTTCCAGTGATTTTCCCTCCAGCCGTTGTCTGAGTTCAGGATTCTGGGGCACGGGCGATAGCTGGTAGCCTTTCAGTACGGCTTCGATATAGAGACCTGTACCTCCGCAGAGGATGGGCGTCACCCCTCTACCTATTATATTATTATAGGCGTCGAAGAAGTCCTGTTGATACTGGAACAGGTTATATTTCGTACCGGGTTCAGCAATGTCTATCAGATGATAGGGAATACTATTCACTATTCTTTGACCTAAAGGTACAAAGCGACCCAAGGGTCGAGCACCCTCTTCACTATTCACTATATAGTCTTCCAGATCCTTTCCCGTCCCGATATCCATACGGCGATACACCTGCCGTGAATCAGCCGAGATAATTTCTCCGCCTATCTCGCAAGCCAAGGCAGTCGCCAGTGGTGTCTTACCACTGGCCGTAGGCCCGAGTATGGTTATCATCTGCTTCATCACTATTCACTTACGCGTCCGCGAACACCTTTCCGTCTTCCAATGTCAGCGACAACTTTGTATATTCACTATGGAAATCGTTCTGCAGACGATCCAGATAGCGCCGACACTCCCACTTACACATGGGCAGGTCATGCAGCAAGTAGTTGCCACAGGTCTCAGGTGTCGTGGCTGGTACCTCCTCCCGGGTCAGTATCCACTGCAGACATTCCATAGTCAGCACTCTCATGTCCTGGGCACTATAATTGCCTGTCATCACGATATACATCCCCGTCAGACAGCCCATCGGCCCGACATATACCACATCTTCTTTCACCTTTGAGTTTCGGAACCAGGTAGCCATCAGGTGTTCTATGCTATGCATGGCAGCAGGTGCCACGGCAGGTTCCTTGTTAGGCTCCGTTATACGCAGGTCGAACGTCCTGAATCGCTTATCGTCACGCGAAATGTAGATGCCGGGTTTCAGGTGAGTATGGTCAATTGTAAAGCTTTGTATTACTTCCATTTGTTCTATTTTTTTAGTTCTGCCTACAAAAGTACATAAAAAAAGCCGCCCGACAAAATCGGACGGCCATTTTTTTTAATTGTCAACAATTATCTATTGTCGATTATTTCAGCTCAGCGAGGTACTTGATAGTACGATCCATCTGAGAAGTGTAAGAGTTCTCATTGTCGTACCAAGCAACAACCTGTACAAGAGAGTTGCCGTCACCGATCTTAGAAACCATAGTCTGGTTAGCGTCGAACAGTGAACCGAACTTCATACCGATGATGTCGCTAGAAACC
>ODAI011618388.1_pt1 | contig 15549 bp, 14 predicted proteins | sample 1539321 | NCBI WGS metagenome assembly ODAI01 (sample SAMN02144231, study PRJEB22623) | gut metagenome | biome: sheep rumen | host: Ovis aries | place: New Zealand
ATAAGGGTATTCAACCCTGACTGCAATACCTTTTAAGAACAACGCACACCTCGTTGGTTCGCGTAAGGATGTTTTGATACAGGGGGATTCGTTTTATGAGGAACTCATACCCCGTAGCTTGCTGCGGGGTGCGTTGATTTCAGAATCTGAATTTACGGTATTGAAGACAGATGCCGTGTCTAGTTTGGCATGACAGTTTTTTTCGCCATAATTGATTGTTTTTAGGGTGCTTGATTTAGAGCCTACGCCCGATTGGAAGGGCGGCGGAGCCGTTGCCGCAAGGCAATGGAGCGTAAGCGGAACCCTGGAAAGCGGGTAGAAATTGCATCCATGCAATTTCTACCCATCAGTTTTCCTGCGGAAAACTGACAGCCCCTTTTTGCAAAGAAAGGACGCGCCGTCCGTGGCGCTATCGGTTTGCGGCAGGGTAGAAATTGCATGGGTTTGACCGGACACGGAGTGCCGGGCACAGTTTAAATATGGAGTGCCGTCCAGAGAAATAATAAAAAATTATTTTTGAATTTGCGCTTTTGGCTTAAATGCTTTTTTGGTGGGCCGATATTTTATTGGATGAGTTTAAATTTTATTTATGGAGGAGTTTATGCTTGAAATTTTAGCTCAGGTTGTTATTGCCGCGTTTATGGCATTTTTTGCAGTTGGTTCTTTTTTGCTGAATTCCGGTAAGGATATGGGAGTCCGCTAGTCTTCCGGTTCTGCCGCCATCATTCCGTCTTCTTCGATATTTTCATCCAGTTCATATTCCCCGTCTGCAGCCTGGCGTGCAAGGTCTGATAGCATTTGTGCGTGTGCGGCTTTTTGCCAGGTGGTTCCCGCCTCTCCAAGCGAGAGTGCCTGCTTTTCCTTTCGCGCGTTCTGCTTTTCAAGTTCGTTTTTTGCAGCAAGGAGCAGGGCTGTTGCGGCATCTGCCCTAAAATGCAAGAGCTGGGCAAGTTCTGCTTCCGGGGCTTTTGCAAGTGCCTGGAGCGTTCCGTACTTTTTCATAAGGATTTTGTCCCTTTCCTTTCCGATTCCGGGCAGTTTTATAAATGGAGAGACCGTGTTTTCCTTTGTGCGCAGGTTCTGGTTACGGCTGGTTGCAAAGCGGTGGGTTTCGTCACGTACACGTTGAAGCAGTCTTAAAGCGTCGCTTCTTTTGGGCAGGCAGACCGGCTTTGATGTGTGGGGTCGCCAGATTTCTTCGTCCCTTTTGGCAAGTCCAGCTATGGGTATGTCGGCTCCAAGTGCCTTTAGGATTCCGTCTACCGCGTTAACCTGTCCAATGCCACCGTCTATCAGGAGCAGGTCGGGCAGGGGCTGCTTTTCGTTTATGAGCCTTGTGTAGCGCCTTGATGTTGCTTCCCTCATTGACTGGAAGTCGTCTATGTAGCCGTCTGTTGTCTTTAGGCGGAAGTAGCGGTAGTTTTTTTTGTCCGGGTTGCCGTTGTAGAAGCTGATTAGCGATGCCACGGGGAATTTTCCGCCAATGTGGGCTATGTCGAAGCCTTCTATTCTTACAGGCAGGCGGGGGAGTGCCAAAACCTTCTGCAGTTCTTCCATTGCGGGAAAGTCGCCCCTTTCGCGTACCCGGCGGATTATGTCTTCGCGGGCGTTTTCCTGTGCCATCTGTATTGCGGCCAGGTGCAGCTTTGCCTGGGGGATTGTGGGCTTTGCAACTATAATCTGGCATTCTATTTTGTAGGTTTCGCTGAACCACCGCTTCATTATTTCCATTCCGTCTTCCGTTACTACGTAGATTGAAGGGGGAATGTCTTCCTTTGAGCTGTAGTAGGATGCCATGAATTCGCCAAGGATTTCGGTGTCTTCGTTTAGGGTTATCGTTCTGTAGTTGTCGCGGCCAAGGAGTTTTCCGCTTCTGATTCTTAGCACGGTAAAGCTTACCAGTTCACCTTCACGCCATGATGCTATGTAGTCGCGGTCACTTCCGTCGAAGCTTTCCACGATGTTCTGGTTTTTGAGTACGGAAAGTGCCCTTAGTCCGTCGCGGAGTCTTGCGGCCTTTTCAAAATTTAGCGACTGGGCGGCGGCCTTCATTTCGCTTTCAAGTTTTTTTGCCGTTTCTTCTCCTTTGTTCTCAAGAAGTGTACAGATTTCTTCGATAAATTCAGTATAGGTGGAGTGGTCTACCTGTTTGCAGCAGGGGGCCATGCATCTGCCGATGTGGTAATACATGCACGGCGAGGCCTTTTTTTTAAGGGTTTTGCAGTGGCGCAGCGGATAAATTTCGTAGAGGGTATCGGTAAAAACGTCAAGAGCAGTTGCGTCGGGGAAGGGACCAAAGTACTTGGAGCCGTCCTGAACAATTCTCCTTGTTTTGTATACTCTTGGAAACTTTTCGCTCGTTACCCGTAGCACTGGGTATGATTTTCCGTCCTTCAAATCTATGTTGTAGCGGGGGGAAAATTTTTTTATGAGGTTGTTTTCCAGTAAAAATGCTTCATACTCATTGTTAGTGGTTATGTATTCAATTGAGCGGGCGTTGTGGACCAATAGCCTTGTCTTGATGTCCTTGCTTCCGCTAAAATAGGAAGAAAGGCGGTTCTTGAGGTTTTTTGCCTTGCCAACGTAAATGACTGTTCCTTCGGCGTTCTTCCACATGTAGACACCGCTTTGGGACGGGGCTTTTAGGGCGGTCTGGTGGAGAATTTCTCTTGGATCGGGCTGCGGTGAAAGCTGCGGTGAATCTGAATTTAATTGCTGGTCGGAACTATGCATAAGATAAGAATACTTTTTTTAGCTATATTTTGTCTACTCTTTTCAGGTCTTTCTTTTTCTGAGGAAAAGACACTGGTGCTTGGCGGTAAAACCGGGTGGGACAAGCTTAAGTCTATGGACGGTCTTGCTTACGGAAACGGCCGCTTTGGCTACAGGAGCCTGGAGCTTGCCACAAACAGCCGTTCTATAGACCCGGATAAGAGTGCGGTAACGGATCTTCTTCTTGACTTTGAGGAGCCGGACGCTTCTTTTGCGGACAATGCAGGCAATTATTCCGTGGAGGAAAAGGCTTTTGTTAGCTCTTCCAAGGTAAAGATGGGCAAGAGGGCAGCAATGAGCCGCGGAAACGGAGGAATCACTCTTAGCGGAAGCCCGGATTCCCTTTTTGGCAGCAGCGGCAGCAAGGGTTCTTTCCTTATTGAATTCTGGCTTTGCCCTTCAATTGCAGAGAACGGCGAGATTGTATTCTCCTGGCGCTCTTCAAGAATGGAGAACGACTATCTTCTTTACCAAATGATTTCTGCAAGCTTCTTTAGCAACCACCTGCGCTGGGAATTCATCAACGTGTTCAACGGATGGAAGAAGGACAACGGAACGGTTACGCTTTCCTGCCTCCGCACCATAATCCCTGGCGTATGGGCACACCATTCAATCAGCTTTGATGACGACACTGGCCTTTTGGAATACAGAATTGACGGTAAGATTGAAGCCCTTCAGTACATAACTTCCAATGGCCACGAGCACGGTGGAAGCGTATGTACACCTTTGCTTGGCGTTAAGGCAAACATAGAAATCTGCCCCAAGTACACAGGCTTTATAGACGACTTTAGGATTCAGCGCACTTCTGAGAGCGAAACTGCAAGCTCCCTGCGCTACGACACATACAAGAGCAACGGCGGGCGCTTTGTAACCCAGCCGATTCTTATTTCCCGCGGTGCAAAGCTTGAACGCCTTGACGCAATCGTAAACACTCCTTCGCAGACGGACGTGGCTTTCTATGTACGCGGTGGAGACAACCGCTTTGATTGGACGGACGACTACCCCAAGTGGATTCCGGTAAAGAACCACGAGCAGATTACTGGCGTAACAGGCCAATACTTCCAGATTTCCGGCGACCTTTACCCGGACGGCGGCGGTTCAGTTACACCTTCTGTTACGGAAATAAAGCTTGCCTACACGGAAGTTCCGCTACCCCTTCCACCATTTTCAGTTTTTGCGGATGCTGGTGACGGAGAAGTTACACTTTCCTGGAGCTATTCTGTTGATGACCAGACTGGCGGCTACATAGTCTTCTACGGAGACAGACCGGGCGAATACCTTGGACAGGAAGCCTATGAGGGGGCATCTCCCCTTGACGTAGGCAATGTTTGCAGGATGAAATTTACCGGCCTTAAAAACGGTAAGATATATTATTTTGCGGTTGCATCCTATTCAAAGAGCGACGGTAAGATTATGGGCATACTTTCTAAGGAAGTGTACGCACGCCCTCTAAGAAAATAGTAGGTTGTTTTGAAAGCTGTAATCTATACTATAGAAAAAGTGCGGAAACAAAAACAGGGGTCATAATATGGGCGAAACAAAGACAGACAATAAGTTGATTTTGGACAGGGCAAAGGCTGCTGTATTGGCGCATGACTACATGCTTGCCGCTCGTTTGTATAAGAATCTTCTAAAAGACGACCCGACGAATGAGAATTTGCTTAATGATCTTGGCAGCCTCTACCAGAAGAGTGGACGCGATGCCGATGCAATTCCCATTTACAAGCAGATTATAAGCGAGTCCCCGGACAATGTTGACGCTTTGAACCATCTGGGTGGAATTTACCGCCGCCTTAAGAAATTTGACCAGTCAATCGACGTACTGGAAAAGGCAATCATTGCGGACGAAAACAACATCCAGTCCTTCTACAACCTGGGCTTTACCTACAAGCTCATGGGCAACTACGAAGAAGCCTTGCAGTGCTTTAACCGCGTAGTGGAAGAAAACCAGGAAGACGTACTTGCCTACAACCACCTTGGTTCAATCTACGCTTTGCAGAACAAGCACGAGGATGCTGTTTCTTCATACCAGCGCGGCCTTAAGGTTGACCCTAACCACCCGATCCTTCACCTTAACCTTGCAAAGAGCTACGAAAAGCTTGGCCGCCTTGACCTTGCCGCAAACGAATACGAGGCATCCCTGCGCTCAAAGCCGGGCTGGCTGGAGGCAATAGATTCCTATGCAGACCTGATGCTTTCAAGGAACATGACAAAGAATGCCGCCGACCTTGTTGGACAGGCAATAATGCTCAACCCGCAGAACGTAAAGATGCACGCAAAGATGGGCGATGTCTACACAAGGCAGAACGGATACGATGATGCGGAAGCGGAATACAACACAGCGCTAAAGTGGGATCCGGACAACAAGAGGGTTCTTTCCTCACTGGCAGATGTCTATGACCTTCACGGAAAGTCAAAGGATGCCATCCATACGATGAGCCACTACGAAAAGCTTGATCCGGAAAACAAGGAGATGCTCAAGCAGTATGCCAAGATTCTTCTTACTGCCGACAAGCTTTCCGCCGCAAACAAAAAGATTAACCAAATTCTGGAAGAGAATCCTGATGACATTCAGGCATTGAACCTTCTTGGCCAGTATTACATCTGCTGTGGAGAAGACAACAAGGCTGAATCTTGCTTTGAACAGATAAAGACAGCAGACCCGGATTATACCGCATACTACAGGGACAGCGCCCGCCGCTACAGCCAGAAGGGCAACTTTAAGAAAGCGGAGGAAGACCTTAAGAAGTATCTGGAAACCAATTCCGAGGATGCAGCGGCAATCGCCATGCTTGCGGAAGGCTACGAAAAGCAGAACCGCATACAGGAGGCCTACAATGCCTACGAAAAGCTTGGCTCCGTGGACAAGGACAACCGCCTCTACCGCGAAAGAATCGGCAGCGTAAGATCAAGCCTTTCAGCCCTTAACGGTGGCAAGAACGCACTGGAAGCGGATCAGGGCGAAGTTGATTTGTCCGTACTTGGAAAGGGCAGAGACCCGGATGCTTCCGTAAACGAAGAGGAAGTTGTGGTAATGCCGGAAGAAAATCCGGACATGAAGGTTTCTGACCTTGACCTTTCACAGGCCGACTCCCAGGAATACAGGCACAACGATGACTTTAGCTTTGAAAAGCTTACCCATAATGACGAGACTGGTGCCTCTCCATTCGACAAGACCTTGGATGACGAAATCCTTGCAGACCGCACGGAAAACTACATGGACTTGGACGACCTTGTTCCAGACACCCCTGTTTTTGAGGAAGAGGACGAGGAAAACATCTTAAAGAACAATCCCTTTGGTGCAAGCCGCGGACATGAACCCAGGCCAAGCGACGACTTTGAAAGCGCATTCGAGACGGAAGACATACGCTCCGACGAAAAGCCTGTTTCATCAATGGACGTTAGCGACGGAATGTACGAAGAAGAGGCTCCTGTTGAAGACGGAAGCTCCTATGGCTTTGACTCCCAGGATGCAGAACCCCTAGCCCAGACTGCCCAAGAGCCTTTGGAAGAAGAGGTTAGCGAGAGCGTTCCCCTTCAGGACGAAAGCTTTGAAGGACAGGCTGAAAGCGAAGACCAGTTTGAGACAGAGCCGGAACTTGACGAAGAACTTCCCCAGATGGAATACGAAGACCTTGAATTCCCGGCAGACGCAAGCATTGATGACGAAATAGACATAGAGCCGGAAGAAGAGCCGCAGGTAGAGCTTCCTGTAGAAGAAGAGCCACAGCGCTTTGTTCCCGAACCGCCAGCCGAAAGTGCAAGCGACTTTGAATTCCCAGAGGTGGAAGACATTACTCCGCAGGCAGAAACGGTCGAAGAAAGTTCCGACGGAATGGAGACAATTTCTGCCGACGACTTCTTTAACGATGACGATGACTCTCCAAAGGTCCAGATTCCTATGGGCGATGAACTTGGTCTTGACGGAATCGAAGGTGAAGGAAACGGTGAGGCGGAAATCCAGGAAGAGCCTGTTATTATTCCGGAACCTGAGCCAGATGCAGAAGACTACGAGTTCCCCGAAATAGACGAGATTGCGGATGAAAATTCACCGGAGACGCTAAAGCTTCCTGTTGACGGAGACCCGGATTTGGAAGTGGCACCGCTTCCCGCAGACGACATGGAAGAAGAAGAGATGGCGGAAGACGCTATGCCGGAAGAAGATGCAAGTGTGACCGGCATGACAGAAGATGTCCCGTCCGACTTAGACCAGGCGCTTGATGCAGAAGTTGATGTTCCTCTTGACGAAACCGTATTGGAAGAAGATTCATCCGTAGAAGACTTTGCCCAGCCGGAAATCGAGCAGGACGACCTAAACCTTGTTCAGCAGGATTTGTCACTGCTCAACAAAACTGCAAAGACCCTTTCCGACTTTGTAAAAATACTCAATGACAACGAGATTGCAAAGAAGTTCAAGGACACGGCAAGCATGTTCCGCGAGCTAAAGTCCCTGAGCGAATTCCTTCCGGAAGAAGAAAAGGAACGCTTCCTCATGAGCAGGGAACATTTGCAGCTTGAATACATAATCAAAAAGCTGAGCGGAGCCGCAGGCCTCCTTTCCACCGCAGACTTGTGGCGCAAGGAAATAGGCATAAAGAACGAGGACGTCCGCAAGGAACAGAACATCGTAGATATGATAGAAATTGTCTTTACCTACATGCGCGGCCTAATCAGCTCCCTCCCCGACAAGCAGGTTGCAACAATCCTGGATGGAGAAGTAAGCCGCATCCTTAACAAGCTAAAATAGGATTTCTTTTTTCTTTGGACGTGACTTTTGTCTTGACTCCAAAAAGCCTGTCTGCTCAAACCGGGTGGACAGGCCTTTTTTTCCGGGCTTTCCGCACTTCCGGGGGCCCAACCCCTCCATTCTCGCTCCGCGAGAACGCCTGCGGCGGTGCTCCAATCCCGCGTAGGCTCTGCTTCAGAAAAATCCATCCATGGCTCTGTACTGGTTGGCAAGAAAGACGTGTCAGAAAAAAAACTATGCTAAACAGGTCGGAAATCAGTTTGGTGTGCAGAGGAAGGTAAGTGCAGCAAACATGGACTGCAATGTAGTAAAAATACTGTGCGGAAGCACTGGAATGGAGGCTGAAAACGTGGCAAAAAAGCATTTGCGCGGAGCGACCGAAGGGAGTCTAATACCTTATATCCGCGCTCGGCTTTTTTGACGCGTTTTCAGCCGGGAATGGAAGTGCTTCCGCAGTTATATTAATGCTTGCTAAGATTCATTTATAGTTGCACTTACCTTCTGCACCTCTTCGTGTGACCCATTTGCATAAAGGCTGGTTTTTAAGTATAATTTCTGAAAGTTTTTTTAGCAAAGTGACTGCGGAGGAAAATATGAAAAACATAGACATCTTGGACTCAACACTAAGGGACGGTTCCCAGGGGGAAGGAATCAGCTATTCCGTTCAGGACAAGATTCATATTGTGCAGGCACTTGATGAACTTGGGGTTAAATATATAGAGGCAGGTAATCCCGGCAGCAACCCCAAGGACATGGAATTTTTTGCCCTTGCCAGAGACCTTAAGCTTAAGAATTCAAGCTTGGTTGCCTTTGGTTCTACACGGCGCAAGGATTCATCTTGTGCGGAGGATGCCAACCTTCAGAGCCTTCTTGCGGCAGAAACAAAAGACGTTGTTATATTCGGCAAGAGCTGGGACTTTCAGGCAACGGAAATCCTTCATGCAAGCCTTGAGCAGAACCTGGAGATGATCCGCGACACCTGCGAGTATCTTACAAAGCACAACCGCAACGTAATCTTTGACGCAGAACATTTCTTTACAGGTTTCCAGCAGAACCGCGACTATGCGCTAAAGTCTCTTCGTGCCGCCTTGGACGGAGGAGCCACGGTCTTGAACCTTTGCGAAACAAAGGGCGGCTGTATGCCGGGGGACGTAAGAAAAGCCGTTGCAGAAGTTGTCCATGAATATTCAAGCGGTGCAATAATTGGAATTCATACCCACAATGACTCAGGCCTTGCAGTTGCAAATTCAATCATTGCGGTGGAAGAGGGTGCAACACACGTGCAGGGTGTACTCCTTGGCTTTGGCGAGCGCACGGGAAACGCAAACCTTAGCACAATAATCGCAGACCTCCAGCTAAAAATGGACTGCTGCTGCATTCCCCAAGAAAACATAAAAATGCTTACCCCTATATGCAAGCGCATTGCGGAAATAACAAACATTCCTCTGGAAGCCGGAATGCCTTATGTTGGCCAGAACGCATTTGCCCACAAGGCTGGTATGCACATAGATGCCGTGCTTAAAAATCCTTCCGCCTACGAGCACGTTAGCCCGGAAACCGTTGGAAACGAACGCGTCTTCCTGATGAGCGAAGTTGCAGGCCGCAGCATGATAATAGAAAAAATCAAGAAGTTTGACTCTTCCATTACAAAGAATTCTCCTGTTGTTGCGGACATCGTAAAGAAGGTAAAGGAGCTTGAGCACGAAGGCTACCAGTTTGAAGGTGCCGACGGCAGCTTTGAGCTTCTTGTGCGAAAGGAAATTGGCAAGTACAGGCCTTTCTTTAACCTTTGCTACTACAAGACTTCCGGCGAAAACCCCCGCATAGAAAAAGACCTCTATTCATTTGCCCAGATAAAGATAGACGTAGACGGCCACTTCCAGATTGCGGCGGGAGAGGGGAACGGTCCTGTTAACGCTTTGGACAATGCCCTCCGACAGGCCCTCATGCCCTTCTATCCTTCGGTCTCAGAGATTCACCTTATTGACTACAAGGTGCGTGTTCTTGACGGAAAGAGCGCAACAGCCAGCCGTGTTCGCGTACTTATAGAAAGCTCCGACGGTAAGGACAGCTGGACTACCATGGGTGTTAGCTGCGACGTTGTAGAGGCATCTTGGCTTGCCATAGTTGATTCAATTGAATACAAGCTTATAAAGGACATAGAAAAACGCTACCAGAAGCTTCTCTAGATTTTTGCCAGCAGGTGGATGTTGAACTTTGGATTTGCAAATTAAAAAAGCCGCGGCTCAAGATGCCCAGATTCTCGTTAACATATACAACAAAGCCTTCTACGAGGATTTTGTAAAATATGGCGTATGTCCCGGTTACGGCCGGTCAGTCAGCGACATGGAAAAATCTATTGATGAGATGCCAAAATACATTGCATGCGTTGATTCAAATCCGGTCGGGGCAATATCCCTTTTAAATAAAGGTGAGGGGCTTTATTATATAGGCGCCCTTTGTGTAATCCCCGAATTCCAGCGTAAAGGAATTGGCCGTAAATTGCTTGAGTTCATAAAAGAAGAATACAAAGACTGGAAAAGAATTGAATTGGTAACTCCTGCAGACAAAGAGAAAAACATCAACTTCTATACAAAAAAATGCGGCTTTAACATTGACTATGAAGAAATGGATGGAAGTGTCAAAGTCTACCACTTTAGTTTGAATAAAGAATAAAAAGTTTTGGATGAACTGTAAATTGTATAAAAAATGTTTCCACCCATTCTTAACATATACAAGCAGTGCCAAATCCTGTATCATATAATCACAAAGCGCTTTTAAAACAGAATGGTTTTGACGGGCCCTTCGACAGGCTCAGGGACCAATATCAGTCACCATAAAAACTGAGGACTTTATGAATTACAGAAATGCACAGGACATTTTTCCGGAAAATCTTTTGAAGCAGATTCAGCGGTATGTGAGCGGCGAAACGATTTATATTCCTGCCAAAAATGAAAAAAAGGCATGGGGAGAATCTTCTGGCTACAGGGCATACCTTGCAAAAAGGAATCAGAGCATGAAAGAGGATTTTGCGGATGGGCTAACAATCGAACAGCTCACGGAAAAATATTGTCTTTCCTTTGATTCTGTAAAGCATATTGTCTACACAAAACAGGAGCGCACTATGCTGCAATTTAGCAAGACACTTTCTTCGGCTGTGACCTATGCCAAAGAAAATAAAATTGACGAATGGATTCATACCTATCTTCACGATGCCGAAAAAAGCAATGTTCCCTTTTCTGACGGACTCAAGCTTTTTGAACGCTATTACATCGGCCCAATAAAGATGCCAAGCGATTTGTTTGAGCGCAACACAGGCCCCGAAGATGGCATGAAGTATAAAATCGACAAGGGCTGGTGGCCAATACACGTGGCAGCCCTGGAGGATTCAATTAAAAAAGATCCCGACATGCCGCCGCTCATTGCCCACTATGTTGAACACGGTTTTGAAATGAACGATGGAAACACCCGCCTTCAGGCCTACAAAAATCTTGGAGTTCAGGAAGTAAACATCATCATCTGGATTACCGAGCAGGAAGAGTACGAAGAGTTCATGACCCGCTATGGAAAGTATGCAGATGGTGCACCAGTTATCAGGCGATAAAAACAGACGTTCCCTGAGCTTGTCGAAGGTGTTCCCTGAGCTTGTCGAAGGGGACAATCTATTATAAAAAAACAGCTGTTTGTCTTATCCGGCATTCAGCTGCACTTGAACGATGAATACGGAAGAAGATGACAGAAGAAATTGTAAATAAAATATGTAATGAAGTTTTTCAAGTGCTTCCAACAGAAATTGTAAGAAACAATGTTGGCTTAGCAGGATATGTTTATACAGTTCAAATTGGTAATGATAAATATGTAGTAAAAATTTCAGATGATAAAAATCTGATTTTAGGCTCCACCTATTGGTTGAATAAATTGAAAGATTTAGATATTCCAATTCCCAAAGTAATAGCCGAAAACACATCTGCATTTCCTTATTATTTTGTAATGACATTTATTCCCGGAAAAGACCTGGGGCTTGTTTATTCATCACTTTCAAGGGATGAAAAGAAAGCTATTGCAAAAAGTCTTATCAATTATCAGAAAGAAATCAAAAAGCTGCCTGTGGCTAATGTATTTGGTTCACTTAATTCTTATGAAGACAAGAAAAACTTTTTTGCCACCTGGGAAGAAAATGTTTTAAGCGATATTAAAAGAGCAGAAGACGGCATAAAAGAAAATAAGATTTTTTCTACGGAATATGTTTCTAAAGTTAGGGGGTTGATTCCAGAATTCAAAGATTACTTTTCGGCTATTAAGGCAGAACCTTTTTTTGATGATGCTACGACAAAAAACGTGCTTGTGCACGAGGGAAAACTTTCTGGGATAATTGATTTGGATTGGATTACTTTTGGCGATCAGGTTTATTTTCTTGGCCTTACAACAATGGCTCTGCTAAGCATGCAGGCAAATTTGGATTATGCAGAGTATCTTAAAGAAGAAATGAATCTGAATCCGTCTCAGGAAAAAGCGGTGAAGTTTTATATTCTTGTTTTTTGTATTATTTTCATGTCAGAAAAAGGGGCTAGTTTTAATCAAAGTGAAGCGGCTCCTGTTACTGAACAAGAAAAAAATCTTCTTGTAAAAATTTTTGAAAAGTATTATGAGGAATTAAAGGCTGTAGCTGATGATAAGACCCTATAGCATGTGTCAATGCCGTCCGTTCAAAGCAGATTGAAATTTATTTCTGTCGTTGATAATATAAAACTGATGATTGAGTAGAAATAACATACCAATAAAGGAAAATTAAAAATGATAAAAGTAGTGTTTTTTGTGGTAAGTTTTTTGGTTGCTGTTACCTCTTTGAATGTAAAGAAAAATAAAAGTGTTAGGGATAAAATTGATTCATTGCTTGAAGAGAGGATAATTGAGCTGGACAGTGAGGAATTAGAGTCTTTTAAGAACCAAGATTTTGGGAAAAAGATAATTACAAAATTGAATAAAATCGAGTCGGCTAAAGTCCTTAAAGATGCCATTTCTGATTATATAGAAGTTGGGAATTATGAAATATTGAATGCGATTAAATTGAACAACGGTAATATCTTTTTTAATTATTTAATCCGAAGTGATGTATCTGTTCGCCCAAAGAATAATGAGTCTGAAAGAGTGCTTGATCCTTTTAAGGTGCAGCATCATTTGCTTTTGATATATGACATGAGTAAAAAAGAAATTTCAGAAATGAATTATATGTATGTATTATACACTCCAATATTATTTCATAAGTATGAGTACAAGGGTAAGGGTATTCTGTATGCGATAGGAAATAATTCTTCTTTTGGCATGGCAACTACTGAGCTATATTTTTTGGCTTTTTCAACAAAAAATCTTAGACTGCTTTTTTCTGAATGTGTATTGTTTTCTCAAGAATTTTATTCCAATGAAATTGAAGATATAGAATTTGAGAAAGATTTTGTTTTTAATGAGGATAAAATAGAAATAACAGGAAAGAATTTTGACTTTGATAATATGAAGTATGTTGATTATAGTAAAACTTATATGCTTTATTAGAATCTTTATAGAAGAGTGGTTGTTTGGCGCGTTTGGATGAAAAATGAAAAAAAGGGAATCATTAATTATTTTTATAATATGCCTAATTATCTCTATCTTTGCTGCTTGTTCAACAAACAAAGAGACAATAAATATTTGTGGAAAAACATACGTTTATGACAAAGAAGGTTTTGGAAGCGATTTTATAATATCTTTTTATGAAAACAATAAGTTTCATTATAGTGAAGGAGGCTTAAGTAGTTATATAGGTTATGGAATTTGGGAAATAAGAAACAACGTCATAACTTTGCACGATGAAGATCCGCATTTTTGCAACAACTTTATTCTCAAAGGAAATAAGCTTGTATGGCAGAAAAAAAAATCAAGCAACTTTATGTATTTAAGAATTTCTGATGGCGATACTTTTTCTGAAGCAGATGAAAATTATATGACTACGGAAGAAGACTTTATAATGGATGAAGCTAAACTTGAATATTTTATGGGAAAGCTGATTGATCAAAGGTGAAAAATATATTGCTTTTTCTTGTAATGTACGTTATAATGTACATAAATGGAGGCTAATATGCATGCGATGACCGCGACAAAAGCAAGGGCAAATCTCTTTAAGATTATGGCCTTTGTTAATGATAATTCTGAGCCATTAACTCTTACAAATTCAAAAGGAAAAAATGCAGTCCTTATTGGAGAGGATGATTGGAATGCCATTCAGGAAACAATGTATCTGAATTCTGTGCCAGGAATGACGGAATCCTTGATAAAGGGCAAGAAGACACCATTGGAAGACTGCCTTTCCGAAGATGAAGTTGAGTGGTAGTAATGTATCTTATAAAGTATGACAAACAAGCTACCAAAGATATTAAGAACTTAAAATCAGCAAAGCTTGATGGTAAAGCAAAGTCTTTGATCGAAGTTTTGCGTAATAATCCTTTTGAACCGCCTTACGAAGAACTTGTAGGAAATTTAGCCGGCCTGTATTCAAGGCGAATTAATATCCAGCATAGATTGGTATATGAAATCTTTGAAGAAGAAGTTAGTGTTGGTGATGTAAAGTACGAGGGTACGGTAAAAATAATCCGCATGTGGACGCATTATGCGAGGGTGAAGTAGCAATCTCATAACAGTAGGGAAAATTTAAAATGAAAAAGAAGCTGATAAGAATTCTAAGTCTGTTTGTCTGTTTTTGTCTTACCACATATATAATTTTAAATATATACTGCAATTTTAATGCATCAAAAATTTATGAAAAAGATGTAATTGATGAAACAAAAATTGAATTATCAGACACACAAGTTGAGATTGCAAGTTTTGTTTTTTCCAAACAGGCCAATCCAAAATTTAAAAGACTGCCCTTGCTAACAGATTATTTTTCATCCGCAAACAGGGGCGCATATATATTTGTACAAGAATATGGAGCCTGCAATCTTTTTCCTGATAACACTTGCTGGCATTGTTTATCTCCAAAAGGAAAAAAAATTAAAGCCTTTTGTACGAGTAGATATGTTGTTAGGAACATAGGGTATAAAATTTGTTATAATTATATTTTTTCTGCAAGTTATTTTGGAAACGGGATTTATGGTCTGGAAAACGCAGCCATGTTTTATTTTGGTAAAAGTTATAAAGATTTGTCGCAAAAAGAGTTTATTAATCTAGTATTAATGTCTATCCATCCAGTAAAATATGATACATTGGAAAAAGCGAATGCCAAAGCGATTAATGATGAAATAATAGAGATATACTCTAATTTTGAAAAAGCAAGAAAAAATTTAAAGAAAGTTTAAGGAAGGAAAAATGAATACAAAAAGGACAATTTTATTTTTTTTAGGATTGTATATTGCAAGTTTTCTTTTTGAATCTTGTTTTATGCGGTATTTATCCCAAAAAACGCTTATTCAAGAGGAAGAGGTAACTATTTCAAAGACTTATGTTATTCAGGCATATATAACAAATTGTGTTTCTGATCCAACTTACGCACGCTTGTATGTTAATAATGTTGAAGTATTCAGGTTTCGTGGGGCAAGTAAAATAGCTTTTGAAGTTAAGGATGATGTTCTGACAATTTATACGGATGGTTATTTAAAATCAGAATGTAAATATGATTTGATACAAAAAGAGTCTTTCGGTGAATTGCAGATAAGATATGTGCAAATGTAGGAATCTTGGAAAATGCTGATTAATAGCATTGTGTCAATAATGCAAATAAATAGATTATCGGGTCGAGCCCGATAATGACATCGAGCTGTGGTAATCATTGTTTCCTTAGCAATAGCAATCCCACCAATAAGCCTACGCCGCCATGGAGCCCCGAAGTTGCCGCGCAGCGGCAATGAGCGTTAGCGAAGGGCGGAACGGCGGTGGCGCAAAGGGGCTGACGGTCGAATTAGCCGAGAGATAGAGTGGTAGAGCAAGTTGGACTATCGTCCAGAAGGGTACCGTCCAGAATAGTTCCTTCTAGCTTTTGAGATTCCGAATCAAGTTCGGAA
>ODAI012806431.1_pt1 | contig 15545 bp, 13 predicted proteins | sample 1539321 | NCBI WGS metagenome assembly ODAI01 (sample SAMN02144231, study PRJEB22623) | gut metagenome | biome: sheep rumen | host: Ovis aries | place: New Zealand
AAGCGGCAAGGTGCTGATGAGCTTTTCAGGAAAGGAGCTTATCAAGGGCGAGCCTGATGCTTCTTCGTTTCCTTCCGGAGGACTTCGAGCTACATTTGAAGCAAGAGGTTATACGACATGGGACTGTACTTCTCCGGCTTTCGTTCGTCAGGATGCTGCCGGTGCAACGCTTTGTATACCTACAGCATTTAACACATATACAGGAGAAGCGCTGGATCAAAAGACTCCGCTTCTTCGTTCTATGGAGGCGCTCAATGAACAGGCGCTTCGTTTCCTTAGAATATTTGGCAATACGACTTCTAAGCGCGTCATACCCTGTGTAGGCGCAGAGCAGGAGTATTTCCTTGTAGACAGGGACATGTACAAGGCAAGAAAAGATCTGGTATATACAGGAAGAACGCTATTTGGTGCCATGCCTCCTAAGGGACAGGAGATGGAAGACCACTATTTTGGTGCAATCAAAGAGAGAGTGGCAGCTTACATGAGGGATGTGAACAAGGAGCTGTGGAAGCTGGGCGTTACTGCCAAGACACAGCATAATGAAGCTGCTCCCGCTCAGCACGAATTAGCACCTATATATGAGCAGGCAAATGTTGCTGTAGACCACAATCAGCTTACAATGGAGACGCTTAAGAAGGTGGCAGCCCGTCATAATATGTACTGTCTTCTTCATGAGAAGCCCTTTGCAGGAGTCAACGGTTCCGGTAAGCACAATAACTGGTCACTTGTTACGGATGACGGAATCAATCTGTTCGATCCCGGCAAGACTGTTCATGAGAATACTCAATTTCTTCTTATGCTATGTGCCGTATTGTCGGCTGTAGATAAGCATGCGGCTCTTCTAAGGGAGTCGGCGGCTGATATTGGCAATGACCACAGATTAGGAGCAGACGAGGCACCTCCTGCAATTATTTCCGTATATCTGGGTGCGCAGTTAACTGACGTATTGGATCAGTTAATCGATACAGGTACAGCAACGCACTCTATTAAGCGTGAAAATATGGAGACAGGTGTAAATGTACTTCCTGAATTCAAGAAGGATGCGATGGATAGAAACAGAACGTCACCATTCGCATTTACAGGTAACAAGTTCGAGTTTAGAATGGTGGGTTCCCGCGACTCGGTAGGTGAGCCTAATATTGTGCTCAATACGATTTTAGCGGAGAGCCTGTCAGATATATGTGATAGAGTAGAAGCAAGCGAAGATAAGGACATGGAGATTCATGATATTATCAAAGAGCTTGCATCTAAGCATGAGAGAATTGTATTCAACGGTAACGGATATTCGCCTGAATGGGTACGGGAGGCTGAGAGACGTGGACTTCCTAATATTCCATCAATGGTTGAAGCAATTCCGGCACTTGTAAGCGACGACTCTGTTGAGCTGTTTGAGAAGTTTAATGTATTCTCTAAGGCTGAATTAGAGTCAAGAGCAGAGATAGAATACGAGTTCTATGCCAAGACGATTAATATCGAGGCAAGGACGATGGTTGATATTACAAGGAAGCAGATAATTCCTTCCGTTATTGAGTATACAACAAGGCTTGCGAGCTCGATTAATCAGGTGAGAAGTGCGTCTGATAAGGCAAATGTTGATGCTCAAGAAGAGATTCTTATTCAGGTATCGGATAACTTAAAGCTTGCTAAGGAGAAGCTTGATAATCTTGAGGAGAAGATTCCTGTTGCAAAGGATATTCTTGAGACGGATAAGAGAGCAATCTATTTTCATGACGAGATAATGAAGGCTATGACAGAATTAAGAGAACCGGTTGATAAGCTGGAGATGTTGGTAGACAAGGATGCATGGCCAATGCCGTCCTATGGAGATTTATTATTTGGACTATAAGTTAAGAATTTAAGCAAAAATAATTTACCCAACAAGCCGATTTTCTTATGAGGCGGTTGGGTAAATTTTTTTGCTTAAATTAGTGAGCTGATTCAGTTGTATTAGTTGTGTTTGTTTTTGTTGTATTTGTTGTATTAGTCGAATTCGTTGAATTCGTAGTTTCTGTCGTAGTGACAGTCGTTGTAACTTCTACATTGGAATGTCCGTCATGTATCGTACAATAATTGGTAAATCCGTTGATGTCATACAGATAGTCTCCATCCGCACTACCGGGACTGCCGCCTATAATATAGACGCTGGAGCTTGTAGACGGACAATAATCCGTAGCTATCTGCTCTGATTCATTACATATTGTTACACCAATATGGTGATCGCATGTTTCCTTTGGCTCTGTTCCGTTAGCAAAATATTCCGTAATAACCATACTTCCTCTCGGATCGTTATCGCATACGCCTTCGATTGGTAATTTTCCGGACTTCTTACATACAGCTCTTTCCACGATTCCGCTGGGCTTGTTGAAATCCTTATAGGGAAGCTTTTCGTGAAGTCGCTTCATGGCAGCACGCCATATAGCCTTAGAATAGCTTGTTGAGCCCTGTACGGCATTATCGTCATTTCCGCCCCAGATAACACATGTATAATATGGTGTATATCCTGCGAAAAGGGTATCTCTGTTCTTGGTTGTTGTACCTGATTTGCCGGCGATTGCCATGCCGTCAAAGTTAGCAGGTGTACCGGTACCTTGAGTCATAACGTCTTCCATCGCACTGGTTAATAGCCATGCAGATGTTTCCTTTAACACGCTTTTCGAATCCCTGTCTCTATTGTCAATAATAAGCTTGCCGCTGTTGTCCTCAACCTTGGTATAGAAGGTTGGCTTATAGTATTTGCCCTGATTGGCAATCGTAGCATACGCACCGGTAAGCTCAAGATTAGTAACACCGTGAGTGATACCGCCAAGTGCAAGAGCCTGGTTGTTGTCGCCGCTTACAAGTGTTGTTATACCGAGATTTTTCGCATATTCAAGACCAAGACCCGTTCCTATTTTGGTAAGTGTCTTAACGGTTACTATATTAATTGAATCGGTTATACCTTCTCTAAGAGTTGTAAATCCTCTGAAGGAGAAGTCGTAGTTGTTAACTGATTGACCGTTGGCATAGCTCATAGGTGCATCGTCCTGAACAGTAGCAAGAGTCATATTGGCAGCATCAAGCGCGGGGGCATAAGCTGTTACAATCTTGAATGTGGAACCCGGTTGACGCGTAATGTCAGTAGCTCTGTTGAGTGTCTTAGAACCGTCCTTGGAGCCTCGTCCACCGACGAGAGCCACCACTGTGCCTTTGTTATGATCCATCACCGTAAATGCTACCTGTGGCTGAAGTGTGTAAGACACAGTTTCACCACCTTCAGGAATGGAGTCGCCCGGTCCCATTATTTCTTTCTTGTATTTTTCAATAGCCGCAGCTGCAGCGGATTCAGAGTCAAAATCAATAGTATAATTAGGATTGGCATTTTGATAGTAAGAGAGCATTGTCTGGTCGCTGTAATTCTTCGTTGAACCATCAGCCTTATTAACGGTAAGCCTATATGCAAAGCTTACCTTGGGCTTTGTAGGATAGTTGTCAGCATTGTTGGCTTCCTCGTCGCAGATTGCCTGAATGTGGCTATCCTGCGTAGAATATATCTTAAGCCCTCCACTGTATATCTTCTGATATGCCTCGCTTTCTGAGTAGCCCTTTTCTTCCATTAAGTCATCAGCTAATTGTTCTGTCAATGCATCCACGAAGTAAGAGGTAGCACCGGCTGTTGAATTCGTGCTGTTAATCGTAGAGATTCTGTCATACACGTCATCATTTAGTGCCTTCTCATATTCATCATCTGTTATATAACCCTGCTTTACCATTCTTTTAAGTACATCCTGTTGACGAGACTTGTTGTTCGTAGGATTGGTTATAGGGTTGTACTTAGAAGGATTCTGTGTAATAGCCGCAATTACGGCACTTTCTGATAGGCTTAAGTCTGATACGGGTTTGTTGAAATACTTGTTGGAAGCTGCCTGCACACCCAAGGTATTAGAACCCAGGTTGATTGTGTTAAGGTAGTTTTCAAGTATTTCACTTTTGTCCATATAGTCTTCCAGCTTTACAGCCAGGTACTGTTCCTGAATCTTTCGATTGAATCGCTCAATGAAGTTGTTCTCGCTCATCCATTGGGTGAAGTAGTTATTCTTAAGCAACTGTTGAGTGATTGTACTACCGCCCTGGGACTCCTTGCCGAAGCTTATCAGTCCTGTAAATGCGGCTCTTACAACACCGATTAAGTCAACACCGTTATGGTTGAAGAAGCGCTCGTCTTCAATTGCTATAAATGCGTGTTGCAAATCTTTGGGGATATTTTCAAGAGCAGCGTGTTCCCTGTTGGCGCCGGAAGCGGCGAGGGTCTCTATCTCATTACCTTCACTGTCGTACACCTTAGACATGTAGCCTGTAGGGGATACGTCTATCTCATCAATGTCAGGACACTGTGCAATTAGAATAGTCGAATATATTCCGAATACAACTATAAGAAAAAGGACGAAGCCGCATATGCCTATTGTAAGGGATTTCCAGAAGGTCATATTGAACTTTTTCCTTGCATCATCTTGTTTACTGGATTTGCCACGGGCTCGATTATTTACATTTTTCTTGCCGTAATTCATAAAAACCTCCAATAATGTGATATGATATGTCATAGACTTCTATATTATACCAAAAAACTGTTGTATTATAAAGAAGAAGTTACCGGAGGAGCCCATGGATAACAACGTAGTAATTAAAGGCGAAGCGAGCGGAGAAGTGGTTGTTAAGAAATCACGGTTTATTGCGGCGCTTAAATATGTGGAAAATGTAAAGGATGCCGAAAGCTATATCAAGGATAAGAAGAAAGAATATCATGATGCCAGACATAATTGCTCATGCTATATCGTAGAAGGCGGTTCAGTGTCCAAGTCCAGTGATGACGGTGAGCCTTCAGGTACAGCAGGCAGACCGATGCTTGAGGTTTTAGAGGGTGCCGGAATTACTAATGTTGTATGTGTGGTCACGAGGTATTTTGGAGGCGTTTTATTAGGAACAGGAGGTCTTGTCAGAGCTTATCAGGATGCTGTCAAGGCAGCGCTTGAAGATGCGACACTTCTTCGAACTATGGCTGTTAATGCGCTTCATATAACAGTTGATTATAACAGGTGGCAGTTAATTGAGAAGCTTTGCAGAGACAAGAATATCCACATAGAAGAAACCGCTTATACTGAAAATGTTACAGCAAAGCTCATGGTAAAAACAGAAACCACAGATTATGTTGTATCACAGATTACGGAACTCACAAACGCTAAAGCAAAGATTGTGCGGGATGATACTGTATATACTATATTTAGTGATTAACAAATGTCCCAAAAGAATGTATAATATATATAGATAGACATGTGGCTAAGTGGTAAAAATATTCCACAAGCCGATTTTCGGTACCGGAAAGGAGGAGCGTATGGTTAATGGAATAAGTCCAATTGGTTTCGGAAGCTCCTTCGTGGGTTCTGTATTCGGTTCAACTCTCGGTGTAGAAGAAGGCTCTCTTGGCACAGGTGTACAAGGGGCGAAGGAGGCACAAGGCATAGGCAAAGTCGGACAGGATGCAGCAGGTGCTACTGAGTGTCAGACTTGCAAGAATCGTAAGTATCAGGATGGCTCTGATGAGATGGTATCATTCAAGTCAGCCGCTCATATTGATCCCAGTGCCGCCGGTGCCCGTGTTAGAGGTCATGAAGGCGAGCACGTGTCCAATGCATATAAGAAGGCTTTTCAGGAAGGCGGCAAGGTGGTATCGGCAGGCGTATCAATTCATACCGCTATCTGTCCGGAATGTGGAAGGACATATGTATCGGGTGGAACGACACATACAGTCATCTCAACCCCTAGAAATGACGACAAGAAGAATCCTTATACTAAGAACAGGAATGCCGTATCAGATGCCAATTCCCATGGACTGGTTATGGATTTCGGAGTCTAATATATAAGCAGTAAACTGAGTAGGAGAAATATCTCGTGAGCCGATTTCCTTATGAGGCGACGAGACATTTCTCCTGCTCAGTAGTAATGATAAGAATAAAGGAGACACAATGGACATATGTAAGACAATTGCCGAGGAGCTATCAATTAAGCCCTGGCAGGTAGAAGCAACAGTAAAGCTAATTGACGAAGGAAACACAATTCCGTTTATTGCAAGGTATCGTAAGGAAGTTACCGGAGCGCTTGATGATGAAGTGCTCCGGAATCTTTTTGATAGGCTGACATACTTACGTAACTTAGAAGAGCGTAAGAGCACCTGCATTGCATCGATTGAAGAGCAGGGTAAGCTGACAGAGGAACTTAAGAAGCAGATAGAAGAAGCAACAACACTCGTTGTTGTAGAGGATTTGTACAGGCCATATAAGCAGAAGAGAAGAACGAGAGCGATGGTGGCTAAAGAGAAGGGCTTAGAGCCGCTTGCTGAGATTATTACAGCGCAGGAGGAGACGAAGCCTATAATTGATATTGCGGCAGATTATATCAGCGAAGAGAAAGAAGTAGCAAGCGCTGAGGATGCTCTTAGCGGCGCTATGGATATAATTGCCGAAGCGATTAGCGATGAAGCCTCTTACAGGATGTATATCAGAGATATCACATTTGACAAGGGCAGAATAGTAAGCACCGCCAAGGATCCTGAGGCTGAATCCGTATACGAAATGTACTATGAATTCGATGAAGCTTTAAACAAGGTTCCGACTCACAGAATTCTTGCTATTAATCGTGGTGAGAAGGAGAAGGTTCTTAGTGTCAAAATAGAGGCTCCCGAAGAAGAAATAATTAATTACCTTGAAAGTAAGGTGATAACTAAGGATAATCCCAATACATCCGGGATTCTCAGAGAAGTAATTGCAGATAGCTACAAGAGGCTGATAGCACCTGCAATTGAGCGTGAGATTAGAGGCTCTCTTACAGAGGAGGCTGAGGATGGCGCAATCAAGGTATTCGGCAAGAACCTTGTGCAGCTGCTTATGCAGCCACCAATTATCGGCAAGGTTGTACTCGGATGGGATCCGGCATTTCGTACAGGCTGTAAGCTTGCAGTTGTAGATGCGACGGGTAAGGTGTTAGATACAACTGTAATATATCCGACGCAGCCCCAGAACAAGGTTGAGGAGTCCAAAGCCGTTCTTAAGAAGCTGATTGACAAGTATAATATTGAATTAATATCGGTGGGAAACGGTACGGCAAGTCGAGAGTCTGAGCAGATAATAGTGGATTTGATTAAAGAGTTAAATACGCCTGTTCAATACGTCATTACGAATGAAGCAGGTGCTTCCGTATATTCGGCAAGTAAGCTTGCAAGTGAGGAATTTCCGAATTTTGATGTGGGACAAAGAAGCGCAACATCAATTGCGAGAAGGCTTCAAGACCCCTTATCGGAGCTTGTTAAGATAGATCCAAAGTCAATTGGTGTAGGACAGTATCAGTACGATATGAATCAGAAGAAGCTAAGTGAGGCATTGACTAATGTTGTAGAGGATTGCGTTAACAAGGTTGGTGTTGACCTTAATACTGCGTCTGCTTCCCTTCTTGTATATGTGTCCGGAATCAACAAGACATTAGCCAAGAATATTGTTGAGTATAGAGAAGCTAACGGAGCATTTGACGAAAGAAAACAATTGCTTAAGGTGCCCAAGCTAGGGCCTAAAGCTTATGAACAATGCGCAGGCTTTCTTCGTATCAGGGATGGCAAGAATCCTCTCGATTCTACAAGCGTGCATCCCGAAAGCTATGAGGCTGCGATGCAACTGTTAGACAAGATGAACCATTCTTTAGACGAGATTCTAAAAGGGGGAATGGCAGGAATATCTAAGGAAGCAGGAGATGTGTCGCATCTTGCAAGTGAGCTTAATATCGGTGAAATCACACTTACCGATATCTTATCGGAATTAGAGAAGCCGGGGCGAGATCCGAGAAGTGATATGCCGCTTCCCATACTCAGAAGCGATGTACTTGATATTAAGGATTTAAAGCCCGGTATGGTTCTTAAGGGCACTGTAAGAAATGTTATTGATTTCGGTGTATTTGTGGATATAGGCGTCCATCAGGACGGACTTGTTCATATATCGGAAATATGTGATAAATATATTAAGCATCCCCTGGAAGCGGTAAGTGTAGGCGATATCGTAGAGGTATCGGTATTGTCTGTTGACGTCGACAAGCAGCGAATTCAGCTTACCATGAAGACAGGAGGCAATAATATTCAAGTTAAGTGCGCTACAAGTGCTAAGTCTGATAAGAAGAGTGCGCATACAAGTGGCAGAAATAGACCTAAGGATAATAAGGTTAACAAATCAGGCAGAAAAAAAGGTATAGTCAAGAGAAATAATTTCTTTGACGGAATAGTAATAAAATAGTATAATATATAAAAATCTTCGGGGCAGGGTGCAATTCCCGACCGGCGGTGAACTGCTGTTATTTTACGAAGTAAAATGACTGCACGGCGAACCTTTTTTCGCGAAGCGAAAACCAAAATAGGTGAGCCTCCTTTTGCAGTAAGTCCGCGAGCAACGAATACAGTTGTTGAGCTGGTGAGATTCCGGCACCGACAGTACAGTCTGGATGAGAGAAGTATATGCAGTTATTTTGCGAAGCAAAATACTGCACGTTGAGCGCTTTCGTGTGAAACACGAGCTAAAAGAGTGCGCGACTTATGTATGAAATGTTTGCCCCAGAGTGATGTCTCTGGGGCTTCTTGTATGCACATGAAATGTACTCGAAGTAGAAAGAAGGAGTTATGGAAACAAAGAAGAAAATGATTACACCGCGTAAGCTGGCAATGGGAGGAATGTTATCCGCCATAGCATTTATTTTAATGTATTTAGAGATACCGATTCCGATTATGCCAAGCTTTATCAAGTTCGACTTTTCGGACTTACCTGCACTAATCGGAGCATTTGCACTGGGACCTCTTTGGGGTGTGGTAATTGAGCTGATTAAGAATCTGTTGCATCTTGCTGTATCACAGTCAATGTTCATAGGCGAATTATCCAACTTTATACTGGGTGCTACCTTTGTCTTGGTGGCCGGACTGGTTTATAGCATGAAGAAGACTAAGAAAAATGCTTTTGTTGCAGGCTTGATTGGTTCTGCAGTAATGGGAATCGTTAGTATTTTTGCTAATTATTTCCTTGTATATCCTGTATATATTCAGGCATATTTTAACGGCTCTTTGGATACATGTCTTGCAATGTATAATGCAATCTGCTGGGAGGTTGCGGAGACCGGCGTAGGCCCCCATTTATTCGAGATAAAATCTCTGATGCAGGCATTGCTTATATTCAATCTTCCTTTTACATTTATAAAGGGAATGATATCCGTAGGGATATGCATGTTGGTTTATAAGCCGCTCTCACGCTTTATTAAGGGCAAGAAAGAGTAACTTATTTGTAATGAATTATATCTAATGTTATAATTAAGTCAGACTCCTTAGAGTCTGGCTTATTTTATGTAAGAAATTTGTATAAGAGTATATGTGGGAAGGGAAGGCACAATGGATTTAAGGTTTGATGTGAAGATGACAACTAAGGATTTGTATAAATATAACCTTAGGAATGCATATACCGGCATGCAGGGAATACTAAGTATTCTTTTTGCAATTCTTGTTGTTTTTGTATTTATATGGAAGTTCGATTCATTGACACTTGTATATAAGCTGTTATTTATCGCACTTGCCATAGCGTTTCTTGTATATATTCCTGTATCGTTATATATCAGGACGAAACAGGTTATGGCTACAACAGATGTATTTAAGGAGCCGCTCACATTTATTATGGAGGATGAGCAGATTAGGATAGAGTCGCCAGTTGAAGTGGAAGACGCACAGAGTGTACTCCCGTGGGAGGATGTATATAGGGTTACTAAGACCGGTTCCCAGATTCTGATATATACTAATAGGGTAAGTGCTTATATTATTCCGAGGGATCAGATTACGGAAGTTGAGCCAAAGCTTATAGAGATAATCAAGGCTAAAGTTGAAGATTTCAAGCTAAGAGGTGTGAAATAATGACTTTTGAGAGTAACAGCGATGCTGATACAAGAGCTCTGGGCGTTCGTTTAGGTAAAATGGCAAAGCCGGGAGAAGTATATGCACTTATAGGAGACCTTGGAGTAGGCAAGACCGTATTTACGCAGGGATTTGCTGAAGGGCTTGAGATAGGTGAGTGGGTTAACAGTCCCACATTTACAATAGTACAGGAATACGTTGACGGCAGATTACCCTTTTATCATTTTGACGTATACAGAATCGGAGACCCGGAGGAAATGTATGAGGTAGGCTTCGACGACTATGTATATGGGGATGGCGTAAGCTTAATTGAGTGGGCGAACAGGATTGAAGAGATTCTGCCCGAGGATACAATTACTGTTAGAATAGATAAGGATTTAATCAAAGGCTTTGATTATAGAAGAATAGAGATAGATAAGGATTTGTAGAGTAGATGAAAGTATTAGGGATAGAAAGCTCGGGCATCGTTGCAAGCGTTGCGATAGTAGAAGATAATATACTCCTTGGGGAGTACACCATTAATCATAAGCGCACACATTCAAGAACCCTGATGCCCATGCTAGACGAGCTTAAGAAGAATATTGAACTTGACTTAGAGTCTCTTGATGCCATTGCTGTGGCAGCAGGACCCGGTTCGTATACGGGACTTCGTATCAGTTCATCTACTGCCAAGGGACTTGGAATGGTACTTAATATTCCTATCGTCTCAGTGCCGACTATAGATGCTCTTGCATACAATTTATGGGGGAGTGGCGACTATGTATGTCCAATAATGGATGCCAGACGTTCGCAGGTCTATACAGGTGTATATCGTTTTGACAAGGGCAAGATGGTGACTATAGTAAAGCAGAAGGTTGATGATATCAATAATCTTCTTATGTATCTTGCAAAAATGCCGGAAAGTAACAGGGAAGGTGATATAATATTTCTGGGGGATGGCGTAAGCCTTCACCGCGACCTTATAGTAGAAAAATTGGGAGATAAGGCAGGATTTGCACCGGCGTCTAAGAATATGAATAAAGCGTCAAGTGTTGCTGCTCTGGGTGTAGAATACATCACTTTAGGCAAGGTGGAATCGGCTAGTGAGCATAGACCTTATTATCTTAAATTATCTCAGGCGGAAAGAGAGCGTCTTGAAGAGGGTAAGGATATATTGGAACCAAGCGATGGAACTTATTGATAAGATACAGTATAGAGAAGCAACATTAGAAGATATAGAGGGAATAATTGTAATAGAGAATGATTCCTTTACAGATAGCTGGACAGCCGGTGCGTTTAATACGTGCTTTATAAATCCGTTCTATAACATAAGCGTGGCAACGCTTGATGATGAGGTTATAGGATATGGGATTATGAAATGCATATATGAGGACGGAGAGCTTATTAGAATAGCAATAGATAAGTCACTTAGAGGGCAGGGAATAGGAAGTGCGTTTTTACATAAGCTCATACAAAGTGCAAAGAGAATTGGCGTCGAGACAGTTTTTCTTGATGTCAGAGAATCCAATAAGGATGCAATTTCAATGTATGAGAAGCTGGGCTTTGACAGATATGAGGTAGGCAAAGGCTTCTATAGAAATCCGGTCGAGGATTCTATTAAGTTCAGGAAGGATATAATATGTTAGATGTGTGTTTGTTGGGAACTGCAGGCATGATGCCGCTTCCTAATAGATGGCTTACAAGTATGGTTACCAGATATAACGGTAGCAATATATTGGTGGATTGTGGTGAGGGGACGCAGATTGCCCTGAAACAGACGGGCTGGAGCCCCAATCCTATCGATGTAATCCTGTTTACGCATTTTCATGCGGATCATATAAGTGGGCTTCCCGGCATGCTTCTTTCTATGGCAAATGCTGACAGAACCGAGCCTGTACTTATCGTTGGCCCCAAGGGACTTGCTAAGGTAGTGCAGTCTCTTTTGATAATAGCCGGAGGACTTCCCTTTGATTTGCATTTTCACGAGCTTAGTGAAGCGGAGGAGACTCTAGAGATTAACGGATATACAATTAAGACGTTCAAGGTTAAGCACAATGTACCTTGCTACGGGTACAGCATTTCCATATCAAGACTGGGGAAGTTCGATGCCCTTAAGGCAAAGGAGCTTGATATTCCCCTTAATTACTGGAATAGATTGCAGCATGGAGAGACAATAGATGTCGAAGGCACAGTCTATACTCCCGATATGGTGATGGGACCTGCCAGGAAAGGGCTTAAGGTCACGTATTCAACCGATTCAAGACCCTGTGATTCCATAGTTTGCAATGCAAAGGGCTCAGACCTTTTTATCTGCGAAGGGATGTATGGTGAGAAGGAGAAGCTGCAAAGCGCTAAGGAGAAGAAGCACATGACCTTCTACGAAGCGGCTGAAATGGCAAGACGTGCTGATGTAGGAGAGCTTTGGCTTACACATTTTAGTCCGTCGCTTATGGCGCCAAAGCAGTATATGAAGGAAGTTCGAAAGATTTTTCCTAATGCGCATTTAGGGTCGGATGGCAAGAAGGTAGAATTGGTATATGAAAGTTGACAGGTTTTGTCAACACAAAACAAAAAAGGGAGAGTACGCTTATGAATAAGAAATTAAAAGTAGCTATCAGAGTAGGAATCATTTCGCTTGCATGTGCGGCTCTTGTAGTGGGATATTTTATTTACCTTAATAAGAAGAATTCAAAGACCGAGGAGCCGGATAAGCAGCTTACGGAAACTGAGATAATTGAGACAACTGATTTTGACAAGAATTATCCTGAGACACCCAGGGCTGTTGTCAAATGGTATAACAGGATTGCCGCTGTTATATACAATAATGACCTTGGCGATGTGAAGCTAGAGGCGGTAGGTGAGCAGGAGAGGAAGCTTCTTGATGACGATTTGCTTAAGCTCAACCCGGAGAAAGACTTTTACAACAACCTTGAGAAAGAGATGAAGGAGAACGAGGAGCGTAAACGAACTATTGTGTCTTCTGAGGTTAGCGAAAGCGCTGATGTTACATATAAGACTGTTGCCGGATATGAGTGTGCGTATGTATATGCGTACTATTTCGGCAAGGAAGGCAACAATTTCACAAGGACATATCAGAAGTTCTGCCTGAGGAAGGGCAAGCAGGGCAGGTGGAAAATACTTACATTTGAGAAGGTTCCAAGAGAGGAGACAAGCTTCCAGGAATGATAAAAGAAGATACTACAATATTAGCAATTGAATCGTCCTGCGATGAGACGGCGGCGGCGGTTGTAAGAAACGGAAGACAGGTTATAAGCTCTGTTATATCTACACAGGTGCCCATCCATACATTATACGGTGGCGTCGTGCCGGAGATAGCAAGCCGCAAGCATATTGAAAGGATTAATCAGGTAATTGAACAGGCGCTTAAGGGAGCGAATATGATGTTAAGGGATATTGATGCAGTTGCGGTGACGAGAGGACCGGGACTTGTAGGGGCTCTTCTTGTAGGAGTATCTGTTGCGAAGGCATTAAGCTATGCCGGACATATTCCCCTCGTGGGCGTACACCATATAGAAGGCCATATATGCGCCAATTATATTGAATATCCTGATTTGGAGCCACCCTTTATGTGTCTTGTTGTATCAGGAGGTCATACACATCTTGTTAATGTGGATGACTATGGTAAGTATGAGGTATTAGGCAGAACAAGGGATGATGCGGCCGGTGAAGCATTTGACAAGATAGGAAGAGAAATTGGGTTAGGCTACCCGGGAGGGCCGAAGATTGAGGCGGCGGCGAAGGATGGAGATCCTAATGCAATTGACTTGCCTAGAGCTGTTGTTAATGACAATGTATATGACTTTAGTTTCAGCGGACTTAAGTCAGCAACCCTTAATTACCTTAACAGCGTGAAGATGAAGGGTGAGGAAGTTAACGTACCGGATGTTGCGGCGTCCTTCCAAAAGGCTGTTGTAGATGCATTAGTTGAGCATGCCATGCTTGGTGCGACTGCATATGGAGCGAAGAAGCTTGCTATTGCGGGAGGAGTGGCGAGCAATGGGGCATTTAGAGAAGCGATTAAATTATCGTGTGAAGATAAGGGGATTGAATTCTACTGTCCCTCGAAAATTCTGTGTACCGATAACGCGGCGATGATTGGTTGTGCCGGTTATTATGAATATATTAATGGAAGAAGAGATGGGCTTGACTTGGATGCTGTGCCTTATCTCAAGCTGGGAGAATAGTTAATGAGTGAATTTGTGGGAATTATACTGTCGGCCGGTCGTGGCACGAGAATGGGTTCGGATGTTCCTAAGCAGTATATGCTGCTGGGGGGCAAGCCTGTTCTCTATTACTCTATAGAAGCATTTTCAAAATCCGGTGTTGATTCTATTATTATTGTGGCAGGTTCGTCCGATATAAATTATGTCACCCGCGATATTGTGAAGCACTTTGGGTTTGACAAGGTCAAGAGCGTAATTGAAGGTGGGGACGAGAGGTATGATTCTGTATACAATGGTCTATGCGAGGCAATGAAGCTTGACGCTTCGTATGTGATGATTCATGATGGTGCCAGACCGTTTATTGATAATGATACTTTGTCAAGATGTATGGCAAATGTTAAGAAGAGTCGAGCCTGCATAGCAGGAATGCCGGTTAAGGATACAATCAAGGTTGTTGATGAAGACAGGATTATAACGGATACTCCAAGCAGAGCTACGCTGTGGATGGCACAGACGCCACAGTGCTTTGAAGCTAAGCTGGCGTATGACAGCTATAAGAAAATGATTGAATCGGGTGAGACGGAAGGCATAACGGATGATGCAATGGTTGTTGAGAAATTTGGTGCTGTTTCGTCTACTATGATTGAAGCTTCTTATAATAATATCAAGGTAACAACCCCTATTGATATTGTAGTGGGAGAGCAGCTTTTGTAAAAATGCTCGAAAAAATAAAAAAGATTGTTGACAGTGTTCAAAATCCTGTGGTAGAATATGGTTCGTGCCCTAAAAAGAGCACATAATCAAATATTGGTAAGCAGAGGTATCGAAGAGGTCATAACGAGGCGGTCTTGAAAACCGTTTGTCCGAGAGGGCACGTGGGTTCGAATCCCACCCTCTGCGTTTGGAAATCCATCCAGTTTCTGAATGGATTTTCTATTCTGAAAAATTCATATATTTTTCAAAATTTGTTGTTGACAAGCAAGAGCGATAGTGGTATATTATCAGAGTTGCGTCAAAACAACACAATTATAAACAAGGAGCGTCGCACATTTTGTTTCGTGCTTCGCACGAAGGTGCTCCGCGTGTAGCATTTCGGCTTCGCCGAAACGCAACGGTCATTGAAAACTAAATAGTGAAACAAAGCATAACCAAATTGGTAAGATGCAAACCTAAGATTTCTTTGAATAGAAATTACGTCTAATTTTAGACACAGTAAAGAAGAATAAAGCCTGGCTTTGTTCTGAGAGGATTATAACACAAGGAGCGTCGCCCATTTTAATCGACTTCGTCGATGGGGGCTCCGCGTGTAGCATTTTGGCTTTGCCAAAACGCAACATATAACATGAGAGTTTGATCCTGGCTCAGGATGAACGCTGGCGGCGTGCTTAACACATGCAAGTCGAACGAAGCGCCTCGCCCGATGATACGGA
>ODAI013520157.1_pt1 | contig 15545 bp, 16 predicted proteins | sample 1539321 | NCBI WGS metagenome assembly ODAI01 (sample SAMN02144231, study PRJEB22623) | gut metagenome | biome: sheep rumen | host: Ovis aries | place: New Zealand
GAAAATATACGAAGGAAGACATGGAGAAAGATGCGGGTAAAGACTTTTATCCGCTGTACAAGGAGCTTGCGATCGCCGCTATCCCGAAGCTTGCCAAAGTTCCGGGCTTCCGGCTCCGCAAACCTCTGAAGAAGGCGCTTGCCCAGTGTGATGAGGACGTGCTGAAATCCCTGTCCCGTTCCATGAAAGAGAAGGATTTCAGAGAAACCGTGGAGAAGATTTCCGTACCTGTACACTACTTCTACGCCGTGCCGGGCTCCCTGTTCTCACCCGATCTTGCGTGGTGGTATCGGGATCATATCCATACCCCGTACAGGACCATGGCATTCCAGGACTGCACGCACATGCTGATCAAGGACGCTCCGGAGGTGTTCACCAAAGCGGTCATCAAGGCTCTCGGGGTCTGACCCCGCCCTTTTCAGGGACGGACCCCGTTAAGGCGACAGACTCCTTCAGGGACGGACCCCGTAAAAACGACAGCACCCTTCAGGGACGGACCCCGTAAAGGCGACAGCCCCTTGGGGCTGTCACCGGGGGGTCCGTCCCCTTTTGCGCAGGGGTCCGTCCCCTTTTTCCACAACTCTCTTTGTAAAAATTACCCAAACTTTTTACATGCACTTTACAAACACCCGCCATTCCCCTTTACAAACCCGTGTTACAATCCTCCAAATGTCTTGAAAATAAAAGGACAAAGGAGATTATTATGACCCTGTTTGAATTCTTTACCTTACTCGGAGGCGTAGGTCTCTTCCTGTATGGCATGAGCATGATGTCCACCGGCCTGAAACTCGCTGCAGGCACCAAACTCCGTTCCATCCTGGAACACGCCACCGCGAACCGCTACATGGCCGTCGCCGTCGGTATTGTCGTAACCCTCCTCATTCAAAGCTCCTCCGCCACCGACATGATGGTCATCAGCTTTGTAAACTCCGGGCTGATGTCCCTGTCGCAGGCCATCGGCGTAATCATGGGCGCCAACATCGGTACCACCGTCACAGCCCAGATCACCGCCTTCAACCTCAGCGATTACGCGCCCTTCATCCTCTTTGTCGGCGCCATGATCCACCTCTTTGTGAAAAACAACACCCTGAAGCATTTCGGAACCGTCATTCTCGGCTTCGGTATGCTCTTCTTCGGTATCTCGGTCATCAAGTCCGCCATCGTCCCGCTCTCCAAAAGCGCAGCCTTCATCTCATTTCTGTCGACTCTGGAGAACCCGATCATCGCGGTCATTTTCGGTGTCCTGTTCACCGCACTGCTGCAGAGCTCCTCATCATCGGTCGTCATTTTCCAGACCTTTACAGTTCAGGGGCTCATCAGTTATCATATGACCGTATACCTGGTCATCGGCGCCGCCATCGGTTCCGTCACGCCGAACCTGCTGGCCGCCCTGACCACCAACCGAAACGGCAAGCGCAGCGCCGTGCTGAATCTTATCTTCAACCTGATTCGTGCGGCACTCATGCTCACCCTGGTCACCCTCATCCCGGGCTTTACACAGCTCATTCAGAACCTCACCCCGGGAGATGTCGGTCATCAGGTTGCAAATACGCACACCATCTTCGCGACCATCTCCGTTCTGGTTGTGCTCCCGTTTGCAAATTATATTGTCTTCCTCTCAGAAAAGGTCATCCCGATTCTGCCGGAGGAAAGCCGCTCCATCGAGGACAGAAAGCTCAAATACCTCACACAGACCGACGACCTGCCGTCCTCAATGGCTATACAGCAGGCCAAGCTCGAGCTGAGCAGAATGGGGAAAATCGCCCGCGACAGTCTGCAAGACGCCATCAACTGCTTCTTCAACCATGACGATCGTTTGGCTGCAAATGTCCTGGAAACGGAAGACACCATCGACATCCTGGCCGACAAGATCCAGGAATGCCTCATTTCCTTCCGCTCCATGGATTATCCGCCACAGGACGTGAGCCGCTTATCTCAGCTCATGCTGGTCACCTCGGACATCGAGAGAATCTCCGACTACGCTGAAAATATCGCGGAGTATGAAGGAGAATTCAAAGCCAGAAAAGCCGTAATGTCCGAACCGGCTCAAAACGAGCTCAAGGCACTGGCAGAAGCCGCCATGAAGTCTCTGGACCGCTCTCTCGAGATCTTTGCGACTGAGGACTACAACGGTCTGAAGGAAGCGGACGCGCTGGAGCAGAACGTCGACGATCTGCAGACCGCTTACACCAACGCACACATTCAGCGACTCATGAATGACAGCTGCAACCCGGTCAGCGGCGTTATCTATACCGATATGATCAATGATCTGGAGCGCTGTTCCGACCACGCGGTCAACATCGCCCACGCTCTGTTCGAGCACATGGTATCCTGAGAGCATACCAGTGTGCCGTCTCAATTATAATTAGCATTAAAAATTCCATCTTGCCGCCATATGCAGCGTTGTCATCAGTCGTCAATGCCCGCATTGACTCCTTCTTCCGCCTTGCATCTGACGGCAATCTGAAAGTTTTAATTGCAAAAATGATTGAGACGCCACACTATCGGGCGGGATTTGAAATATAATACCGCTCAAAGCTATGCTGTGTCCGGCCTCGAGGGGCAATTCTGATAATGAACCAAAGTCACAACCGATAATCGCAGTACAAACCACACGTTACAATTCACCGGAGCATCTTCCCGCGGCTCCTGAAGCGGCTGTCTCCGTTAAACAGCGCTCACAGCCGTCCCCGGTGAATTATAACGGCCTGACAAAGGAATTCATATGGCACTTATCTATATTGTAGAAGACGACCCCAGCATCCGGGAAATTGAAACCATCACCTTAAAGAACAGCAACTACAACGTACTTGCGTTTGAAAGGGCCTCTGCCTTTTTCAGGCAAATGGAAAATATCCTCCCGGATCTCATCATCCTTGACATCATGCTTCCGGATCAGAGCGGATATGAGATCATAAGGCATCTCCGGCAAAGCCCGATCACTTCGAAGATTCCGGTAATCATGGTGACCGCGAGAACCACTGACTTAGACCTGGTAAAGGGCCTTGACAGCGGCGCGGATGACTACATCCGGAAGCCGTTCTCCATCATGGAGCTTCTTTCCCGGGTACGGGCACTTCTGCGCCGCACCTCCGACAGCGGTTCAAGGATCCTCTGCGTAGGAGATATCACGCTGGATCAGGAGAGGCATACGGTATTTGCCGGAAATAATCAGGTAGATCTCACCTATAAGGAGTTTGAGCTCCTCCGTTTCCTAATGACCAACACGGAAGTGGTCCTGTCCCGCGAAGCCATCATGCAGGCCGTCTGGGACTCGGACTATGAGGGCGAGACACGCACCGTAGATATGCATATCAAGACGCTTCGAAAGAAGCTCGGTTCCTGCGGAAGCCAGATCGGAACCGTGAGAAATGTGGGATATGTTATTTCCTGAATGCAGTCACTGGAATTTCGGAGAATTTGCCTGTGATGTAAAACCTGAATGCAGTCACGGGAAGTTCGAAGAATTTGCCTGTGATGTAAAAACAGACCGGTGTCACACGGATTATGCCATCAGTGTGACGCCGGTCTGTTAGATTACTCACATAGCCGTATTGAATTACGCAAACCTCCCACTATAATACGCAGAGTCTTATCTTACAGATGCTGCATCGGCGGTAAGGCTTAGAAAATAATTAGTGTCCTCTCAGCACCTTCCGGATCGCCTCTTCGGATCCCTCCGGGAACATCTCCCTGGTCCTTGCATAGATACGCTCCTCGGAGATTCTCGGGGCCTCCTTATACGAGCTTGTCACATGCTCATAGCCCCAGAGTTCTTCCGGCTTCTGATAGTAGGCAAGCGCCATGCCGTAGCTCTGACCCTTTTTGTTCCGCCTCTGTTCGAACTTGCGGATGACCAGATAGGTATCCATCTGCAGCGCAGACATGCAGCCGTCAAAATTCTTATAACCGCCTTTCCCGAACCCAGCCGCTTCCTTCAGCTCAAATCCCGGGTGCATATCTCCGTCATCACAGATATCCATGATTGCCTTAAACCTCCGCTGAACCAGCTCATCGTCCCAGGCTGCGTCGAAATCATATCCGTCCCGGCGGGCATTTGCAAAATAGGGGAACCATTCCCGGGAGATAAATCCTGTCTTGTTGTTGAAGAACCTGCCGTAGGCGACTTCGCCGGTCGCGGGAATGATCTCGCGCCATTCCCAGGGATCCTGTTCCTTGTCTCCGGTCCACCAGAACAGCGGGGATACGTGTTCTTCTGCGGAGAAGCCCGGCACTTCATTTGCAAAGAGAGGGAGGAAGCCGACTTCGTTGATCCAGTTTATCAGTTCGCGCCAGGAACGGATCCGAAGGGGATCGTACCAGTCGAGGCCGCGCATGATCCATGTGCCGTTTTCATTTGCCATAAAAATCACCACCTTCCCATAAACTCCGGCAGAGAAATTTTCCATAAAATCATCTTCCTGCCGAAGCCCAAAGCAAAACATTCTCCATAACAGCCATCATCTTGCCGAAGCTTGCGGCAGAACATGTCCTTCATCCTATAAGCGCCTTTGGTGTTTTCGGTGAAGATGGATAGCTGTTTTGTCATTAATTTGGGCTCCTGCTGTTGTTCTCTTTTATTAACTTGCTTAAACTTCCTCATACATAGCGCAAACAGTCTCATCATACAGATGCTGCATAGCTGGGATGTCTGAGCAACTTAAGCTGCTCAATTTATAATAAACATGCTTCTAATGAACTATTGTAATCCAAACCGCTCCCGAACGCTACACAAAAATGGTACACGACCTTGGGCGGGGTCAGACCCCGGCCGGGGTCTGACCCCGCCCAAGGTCGTGTACCCCACTCACCGATCTTACGACAAAACGCAAAAAGGCCCGGAATCCGTTCATTTTCACGAACTCTCCGGGTCTGTTAATTCTCTTGATTCGATTTGGATGATATCAGCTAACGCTGACCTTAAGTCCCGCGCCAGGTCTCGCGTACGAGACTTGAATGGCAGATTTTCGGCAGCTGCAGATTCCGAATCCGTACCGACACCCTCTCTCCTCGCATACCTGCCGCTGACGCAGCCCTCATGCCTCCTGCGGATGCGCATGCAGCCACTTGATAATATCCATGCTCTCATACATCGGCTCGCCGTCGATCAGCATACATGGCACCTGCAGCTTTCCGCCAACCGCGACCAGCTCCTCCGCGGCACCCGGATCGTTGACTGTGTCATGAAAAATGATGTCATCTCTTCCGCTACTCACAAGATACCTCAGGACTCTCTGGCAGAACGGACAGCTGTCTTTTTTGTAGAGCTCAAGTTTCATATGATATCCTCCGTTTCGTGTATATTCTTGTGTTGGGACCGGTTGCATCTTTTCAGTGTATCTGCTGAAAATGCATCTTTTCTCAAATATACCTTTACCGATAACTACTGTCAATCTTTTACAGAAGCAGATTACGGGAACACCGGCAATCCTGTTTTCGAAGGTTTATTAAGAGGAAAATGTGCCCTGGGGGCAGATGAAAACCCCCGGCATTCAAATCCATAGGTACTGACAAAATACGGTACAGATAAGATTGCCGAAGTTCAAATTCAGCCGTACCGATTTCATAAAACAATCGGCTGAAATTCGCCTGCACTGGATTTCATGGGTACGCTCCAAGCAGGCTGTACAGATGATATTGTACTTTTTTCGATATTAGCCGCCCCTCTTCCAAAATCGGGGCAGATTTTTTCCGACATCTCTCAGATCATGGGTACACCCTCAGAAATCGGCACAGATGATATTGCCTTTTTCCAGAATCAGCCGCCCCTCTTCCAAAATCGGGGCAGATGATATCTGCCGATATTGAATTCATGGGTACATCCCTCAGTCAGTACAGATAGATTGTCAGCAGGGCGAATATATCCGCCCGGCTTTACAGGGAAGTCGGCAGATACCATCGCTGAAATTAAAAAAGTATCCGCCCCTCGCTTCGAGGGGCGGATATATTCACAACAGACATGCTTCAATCTGTCGCCACCTTTTAAAGCAGATTAATTCAATTTCAGAAGTACCCACTTAAGCAGCAGGTACTTCCTCAAATTCCGCACTTTCTGATGATGCAACTGATGCTTCTTGCCGTATCCTCGGCGGACGCGGCCAGTACGGGCGAGCAAAACAGCGTCAGTGTCAGAAACAGCGCCGTTATAAGGTTGCATATCTTTTTCATGGATCTATCCTCTCTTCCTATTATTAACTCAAGCTTCCCACATCAACATGTCAAGCTGCAACCACAGCCACTCGGCACGACTTAAGCGGGAGCTCCCCGCTCTTCCTATACGACAGGGCCGGCTGCGCTCTCTATCACTCCTTCGTCGGCTGATAAACCTCCAGCAAAACCGGATACTCCTGTCTGTCCGGGATGTATCTTATCTTCATCCTGTCTCCAATTTCAAATGTATGATCGCCCGGATTGCTGAGCAGCGCCTCTACCGTCTGGCCCACCTGGTTCGTATAAACAATATAGTAATCATACGTGAAGCTGTCACCCGCCCACAGGTCTCCGGTCCCGCCGCTCCATTCACGCCGTTCCACCCGCGAAATCACAGCATCCGTCTCGATTCCTTCTTTTTTTACCTTTTTTGAAAATACAAACGCCCAGATCCCGCCGATGGCAAATGCCGCCAATATCACGATAAATACAACTTCAAACATACTCTGCCTCCTATCGTACATTTCCTGTTTTTCGAGCCCGGTGCAAATGCTCCGTAAGATCCGTCTTTCAGTCCGAAACATCCACATCCGGTGCGATCTCGATATCGTACTCCGGATAAGCTTTCCTGATTTCCTCGTATAAGATTTGAAGTCCTTCTTTCGGCCTGATATCAAAGCTCATCACAACATCAAATGTCATTTCCTTTGCTTCCGTATCCACATAGAACCCATGCAGCTGAACAGCCCAGTCATGTGCCATGACCCGCTTGATGACATCCCTCTGAATATCAGCAGCTTCATCGTTGCCGGTGTTATAGGAATACAGGCCGACGCCCGCGAGGACAACGCCGGTTTCTCTGTAGATTTTTCTTTCCAACTTTCTTGTCAGCTTATCGAATTCTCTTGTCGTCATCGTGTCAGGCACTTCAAGATGAACGGAGGCCAAGTCCTTATCAGGACCGTAATTGTACATAATCAGATCATAGGCACCTCTCACCTCGGGCTCATCGGTTAGCAGTTCTTTGATCCTGTCCGTTGTTTCCTTATCTGCTCTGGATCCCAATATTTCATTCAGGGTTTCCGTCATCATCTCGATTCCCGCCTTGATGATAAAGCCGGCTATAACAACGCCGACATATGCTTCAAGCGAAAGGCCGCTCACCATGAAAATAACTGCGGAAACCAGTACGGAGCCCGAAAGGACGGCATCAAACATTGCGTCGGAACCGGACGCAACCAGAGATCCTGAATTGACCTGCTCACCTTTTGCCTTCACATATCTTCCGAGAATAATTTTTACTGCAACTGCCACTGCTATGATAACGAGGGAAATGATGCTGTAGTTACAGGTACTGTACTATTCTCCATTTCTATTTCTCCTCATTCCGGATATTTTTCTGCCCTTCTTATTCCATACTCGCCGCTATCTCAAACAGCAACCTCAATCAGGGCGGCAATTAAGCGTTGCCGTTCTTATTTATCAGATCGCTGAGATGCTTGCTATAGAAGAAATCGTGTGTCAGCTTATCATATTCTACCCACAGGGGAAGTGTCTGGCATACAGACGCTCTCGGGCAAGGCGCAGAACCATCTTCAAGGCAGGCGACCGATGCCAAAGGCCCCTCCATCAATTCAATAACCTCTCCGATCGTATACTCTTCAGGCTTTCGAAGAAGCTTATAACCGCCTCCTTTTCCGCTGGCCCCGATAAGAAGTCCGCCGGAAACCATATCCTTAACAATGATCTCCAGGTATTTCTTTGAAATCTCCTGTCTGGCGGCAATCTCCTTTAATGGAATGTATTTTCCATTATCGTTTTCAGCCAGATCGATCATGATACGAATAGCGTATCGTCCTCTCGTAGAAATCATAGTTTCACCTCCTATCATTAACCCCTATTATACAGTAGGTGAATAGGTAAATCAACGCACAACTGCGTAAATGCTATTTACCTATTGACACAGTAGGTTAATAGGGATATAATTCATGAAGAAATCGAACCTGATTCAAACATGAAAGGAGATTCTACCTTGATTTACGCAGACAATGCTGCCACAACGAAGATGAGTGAGGCGGCCATCCATACAATGGTTTCTCTGATGAATGAAAGCTGGGGGAACCCGTCAAGCCTGTATACACACGGGCAAACAGCAAAGGAAGTTCTGGAAAAAGCGCGGGAGGACATTTCCGCCACGATCGGCGCATCGCCTCGTGAAATCATCTTTACCTCGGGCGGAAGCGAGGCAGACAATCAGGCGATCCGCTCCGCTGCCGCTCTTGGTTTGAAGAAAGGAAAAAAGCATATCGTATCTTCCGCTTTTGAGCATCACGCCGTTTTGCACACACTGGAAGCGCTTCGGAAAGAGGGCTTTGAAATCACCCTTCTGGACGTCCACGAAAACGGCATTATCCTCCCCGAAGAAGTTGCTTCCGCTATTCGGGACGACACCTGTCTGGTAACGATCATGTATGCCAATAACGAAATCGGTACGATTCAGCCGATCAGAGAGATCGGAGCTATCTGCCGGGAGAAAAATGTGCTGTTCCACACGGATGCGGTACAGGCTGTCGGCCATATTCCGGTAAACGTCGAGGAGGACAATATTGATCTCCTCTCAGCATCGGGGCACAAGTTTCACGGACCGAAGGGTGTCGGATTCCTTTATGCAAGGAAAGGCATTCGGCTCGCCAATCTCATCGAGGGCGGAGCACAGGAGCGCGGGAAACGCGCAGGCACCGAGAATGTGCCGGGAATTGCGTCGATGGCCGTAGCGCTGAAGGAATCTGTCGCTTCCATGGAGCAGAATTTCTGTCATCTCGCCAGGATGAGAGCCCGCCTTATTGCAGGGCTGAGCGAGATTCCTCATTCGGCACTGAACGGAGATCAGACACATCGGCTTCCCGGAAATGTAAACTTCTGTTTTGAGGGAATCGAGGGCGAATCTTTGCTGCTCCTTCTGGATGATAAAGGTATATGTGCATCTTCAGGAAGTGCCTGTACATCCGGTTCCCTTGACCCAAGTCATGTGCTGCTGGCTATCGGAAGAGTTCATGATGTGGCTCACGGATCCCTCCGGCTGAGTATCGGAGAGGATATCACAGAGCAGGAAATCGACTACATCATTCAGTCTGTCAGGGAGGTCGTGGAGTATTTACGAAGCTTCTCCCCTATCTGGAGAGACCTGATGGCAGGCAGAAAAGAATTTATCTTAGTGTGAGACCCCCACTTCTTAAGTGACGGGATTCTATTTGGGAAGAGGTGCAAAAATATGGCTTTATACAGTGAAAAAGTAATGGACCATTTCCGCAATCCCCGCAATGTCGGCGTGATCGATGACGCCAATGGGATCGGAGAGGTCGGCAATGCCAAATGCGGCGATATCATGAAGATGTATCTGAAGATCGAAGATGACATCGTACAGGATGTGAAATTTGAGACTTTTGGCTGCGGGAGCGCCATTGCTTCGAGTTCCATGGCGACCGAGCTGATCAAAGGAAAGCCTGTCAGCGAAGTAAAGGGACTGACCAACAAGGCTGTGGCGGAGGCACTGGACGGACTGCCCGATTATAAAATGCACTGCAGCGTGCTTGCCGAGGAGGCAATTCAGTCAGCTTTGGAGGACTATCAGAAGAGAACAGGGAAAACTATATAAAATCAGGGAGGAGATTTGAACTATGAGTGAATACAGATTTGAGACATTGCAGCTTCACGTCGGACAGGAACAGGCGGATCCGGCAACAGATTCACGCGCCGTTCCGATTTATCAGACCACATCTTATGTCTTCCATAACAGTAAGCACGCAGCAGACCGTTTTGGTCTGGCTGAGCCCGGAAATATCTACGGAAGACTGACCAATTCCACCCAGGATGTGTTGGAAAAGCGCATTGCGGCATTGGAGGGAGGCAGCGCAGCTCTCGCTCTTGCCTCAGGCGCAGCCGCAATTACTTATACGATCGAGGCGCTTGCCGCTAACGGCGGCCACATCGTGGCGCAGAAGACCATTTACGGCGGAAGCTACAATCTGCTGTCCCATACTCTTCCGCAGTACGGAATCAAAACGACCTTCGTAAATATTCATGATACGGAAGAGGTCGAGAATGCGATCACTGATGATACAAGAGCGATCTTCCTTGAAACACTCGGCAATCCCAACAGTGATATCCCGGATATCGATGCAGTGGCAGAGATCGCACACAGGCACGGAGTGCCCGTAGTGATCGATAACACTTTCGGTACTCCTTATCTGATCCGCCCGATCGAACACGGCGCGGATATCGTTGTTCACTCCGCCACCAAATTCATCGGCGGGCACGGAACCACGCTTGGCGGTATCATTGTGGAATCCGGTAAATTCGACTGGAGCGCCTCCGGCAAGTATCCGAACATTGCCGCTCCGAACCCGAGCTATCACGGCATCTCTTTCTATGATGCGGTCGGGCCGGCAGCTTTTGTGACTTATATCCGTGCCATTCTTCTGAGGGACACGGGTGCCGCGATTTCTCCGTTCAACGCTTTTCTCCTCCTGCAGGGCGTGGAAACTCTGTCCTTACGCCTTGAACGCCATGCGGAGAACACAAAGAAGGTCGTCGAATATCTGTCCGCGCATCCGCTGGTGGAAAAAGTAAATCATCCTTCCCTGCCGGACCATCCCGACCATGCTCTGTATACAAAGTATTTTCCGAACGGAGGCGGCTCAATCTTCACTTTTGATATCCGGGGAGGCCAGGAAGAAGCGTGGAGATTCATAGACAACCTGAAGATCTTCTCCCTGCTGGCCAATGTAGCCGACGTAAAGAGCCTGGTGATCCATCCCGCATCCACGACTCATTCGCAGCTCACGGAAGATGAACTTCTGGGCCAGGGGATCAAACCAAACACAATCCGTCTCTCCATAGGAACGGAGCATATCGACGATATCATAGCAGATATTGAAAATGGCTTTGCGGCTATTTAAGCAGTTATATTTCGGAGGATAAAGATTATGGCAAATATCTATAAAGGAGCTCTGGAACTCATCGGCAATACCCCTCTTGTGGAGGTCGTAAATATAGAAAAGGAACTCGGGCTTGAAGCGACGGTCCTGGTCAAGCTGGAATACTTCAATCCGGCAGGCAGCGTAAAAGACCGTATAGCAAAGGCCATCATTGAGGACGCGGAACAAAAAGGAACATTAAAGAAGGGCTCCGTCATCATCGAGCCCACTTCGGGAAATACGGGGATCGGGCTTGCCTCCATCGCGGCCGCAAAAGGGTATCGTATCATTCTGACAATGCCGGAGACCATGAGTGTGGAACGAAGAAACATCCTGAAAGCCTATGGGGCGGAGCTGGTCCTCACAGAAGGAGCAAAAGGCATGAAGGGTGCCATCGCGAAGGCGGAAGAGCTGGCGCAGGAGATCCCGGACAGCTTTATTCCGGGTCAGTTCGTAAATCCTGTAAATCCCGCGATCCATAAGGCAACGACCGGCCCGGAGATCTGGAAAGACACGGATGGCAAGGTTGATATCTTTATCGCCGGAGTCGGAACCGGCGGTACCGTGACAGGAACAGGAGAATACCTGAAAGAACAGAATCCGAATATCAAAGTTGTTGCACTTGAGCCGGAAGACTCACCTGTCCTTTCCGAAGGCAGAGCGGGCGCCCATAAGATTCAGGGCATCGGCGCGGGATTTGTGCCGAAAGTACTGAATACAACGATTTATGATGAGGTTTTCAAGGCTTCCAATCAGGATGCATTTGAGACCGCCAAGCTGCTTGCGAAGAAAGAGGGCATCTCCGTCGGCATTTCTTCCGGTGCTGCTCTTTTCGGAGCTATAGAGCTGGCAAAGAGGCCCGAAAACAAGGGTAAGACTATTGTTGCGCTCCTGCCGGACAGCGGGGATCGCTATTACTCTACGGCTCTGTTCACTTAAGGCATAAGGATTGCTGCCGGGATATAGGGGAAACACACAAAAACACACTAAAAGGAGTTAGGACTTGCCTGCTAACAGCAAGAGTACACTAACTCCTTTTTTTAAAGCTTTTGCATCTTTATTGCGCACAGTGCAAAGGTGCGCTTTTTATTTGCTGATCAGATCCCAACAAAAGACTTGGATTCCTGCTCTATGAGACGGAATACATTTGCAACCAGAAATCCGTCAGCAATCGCATGATTCAGACGAACGGTCACAGGCATGACAAGTCTGCTGTTTTCTTCCCTGTATTTTCCCCAGTTGATAATCGGCGCAAAATGCAGATATCCATCCGGCAGTTCAAGGTGCATCGAATCATAAGAAAGCCAGGGTATAAATGATGCATCAAACCAATTTGGATGATTAGCCATATCCAGGCCGTATGCTCTTGTCTTCTTCGCCTTTTCAATATCCTGCACAGCAGCGGCGTAGAACTTTTCATAGTCCTCACAGTATTCTGTATACACAGTTGTGCATGTTTCCGTATCTTCATGAAAAACATACTGCGTAGGATTGATCACATCATAGCAGATGAGTTCATCAGACTGCCGAAGATACCCCATTCTGTAATCTTCACGCGAATTCAAAACCTTTGAGAGAATATATAAAAAGTTGATATAAAACTTAGTTTCTGTCTTTCTGGAATATGCGACAAGATCCGTAACATCTATTCTCGCAGTTATGGATGTTGAACATTTACAATCTTCCGAAAAATGACGGAATACACCTTTTCTGTAATAAATATCTCTGTCAATTACCTTATAGTTCATTTGTTTTATCCTCATAAGCTGCGCTTTTTTTATCGGATCTTCCGACCCTCATCTATGATCTCCGCCTCCGTATTCTCCTGATGCTCCTTTTGCATTTCCTTTAAAATATGGTATTATTACCATATCTCTATTATAGTTATTTCTGCCGGAAAGGAAACAAAATGAACGAAAACATTTTCAAGAGAAATGAGCTTCTCGCTCAGAAAGTAATCAAAGGCCTTGAGTCCAGAAATATGACCGGCTACTATGCCGCAGACCGCACGGAAGCCTTGAAGACAGCCCTTTCGCTGATTCCCGAAGGCAGCTCGGTTACAATGGGCGGCGCGATGAGCGCACATGAGATCGGCCTGGTGGACGCCCTGAAAAGCGGCAGCTACGATTTTATTGACAGAGATGCTTATGAGGATAAAAGGGCGGCAATGCTGGCGGCCTACGATGCGGATGTCTTTCTCGCAAGCGTCAATGCGATGACCGAGGATGGCGTTCTGGTCAATATCGACGGCAATTCCAACCGCGTATCCGCGATTGCTCAGGGACCGAGGAAAGTCGTCTTTATTGTCGGCATGAACAAGGTCTGCAATGACGTTGACAGCGCGATGAAGAGGGCACGCAATGTTGCTGCTCCGATCAACGCGCAGCGTTTCGGGCTGAATACGCCGTGCAGCAAGACCGGCGCCTGTATGGACTGTAAGTCTTCGGATACGATCTGCTGCCAGTTCCTGATTACGAGATTTTCAAGGCATCCCGGCAGGATCCATGTCATTCTCGTCAATGACAGTCTCGGCTTCTAAAGGAGAGTTTGCTGTCGATCTGGTGCTGCAGTGCGGCGACGATTTTATCTTTCCGTGCAAGGAAGCCCGGACCTTTATCAATACCCGTTTCCAGCCTCTTCCTATATATTAGCCCTGTCTAACACATTTGTCAAAATGATTGCTCCCCTTCCGGGAAGCAATCATTTTACATCTTTGTTTATGGTCTGACTTTCCAACTGGCTGCCTCGCGCCTCTCCCCTATGAAGTCTTTGTAGATTCCGTCCTGTTCCAATAGTTTTTGACAGGAACTTAAAACACGTTTCTGCTAAATGCACACCCCCTTTTGACCAATACTCCGGTCAGATTTTTGATGCGATTGATAGTCCCTCCTGTTCATGAGCCAAGCAAACGCCTTCGCCGTCCGAAGATCAGGCTCCTTGAAGTGATTGCCCTTGTTCCATTCCAGAATGCAGTCTGTGCCGGCGTCCCGCAGGATGGTCTCTGCAGCCCGGATCGCATTCCCGACCTGAGCCATGGCGGGATTCCGTGTCCGCTCTTCCCGGTCACCCAGACTCAGATAAACTGCATCCGCATAAATCTTGTTTTTCTGCATATATTCCGTGAAATTCGGAAACCATATGGAAGGCGATGCTGCCGCAATTCCGTCAAACAGATCCGTCTGAGATCCCGCCCAGAGCGCAAAAAGCCCGGCGAGAGAATAGCCGCCGATAAAGAATCTTTTCCCAGAAGACTCAGTTGTATCTTTATCTTCATCAAGAACAACTTTACTCAGAAGATAATCCAGCGTTTTCGCCCCGCCTCCCCCGAAATCTTCATCTCCAAACACCGCTGGTGCCGGCCATGGCGAAAGGTCCTGATTCCATTTGTTTACCTTAACCGCTTTCAGACAGAAATCCTGTCCTCCCGTCAGTTCCCGGATATACGATACTTCATTTTCGATCACTTCCAGATCATGATCGTCGACCATCTGCACCAGAAGGATCTCCGCTTTCGGATTTCCAAACTCCCGGATATTAAAACTCATAATTCACACACCATGATATATTCTTCCAAATTCTCATCCATCACAGCAAAGACCAACAACTCTGCGGCTGGTCATCTGAAGAAGCTTCGCGGCCTCTGTTGCCCCCATGCATTCGCAAATATTTCCCATACTGCCACCTCCAGTCGGAAATATCATGCCATATATCGAAAACCAGTTCAATTATATCAGAAATATCAAGAGAGAATTTCCGATTAAATCATAGTATTTCACGTTTTGGCGGTCATTTTCTTGCAAGCACCGTAAGCCACGGTTTGTTCTTATGATGGTCTGTTTTCACTTTCGAAAAGCCGGCCTCTTTTAATGCTGCCGTAATGTCTTCCGCAGTATAATTCTTCATCCCGTCTATGATCTTCTCGAACTTCAGACTTGTTGCATCTGTTCCGTCAGATTCATTGCAGATCATAAAATATCCGCCTGGCTTCAATACCTTTGCCACTTGGGAAAAGCACTGTGAAAGACCCGGCCAGAAATAAATCGTCTCGAATGCTGTTGCCAGATCATAGCTTTCCTCCGACAGTTCCAGAGAAGATACATCCCCCTGCTGCACCGTACATCTTCCGGCTGCAATCATTTCCCGATTGTATTCCTTTGCCTTCTCCACTGACAGCTCAGAATAGTCGACCGCCGTGACCTGTGCCTCCGGATATTTCTTTAAAAGTTCCCCTGCGTTCCGGCCTCCGCCGCAGCCAAGATCGACAATGCTGGCCGGATCTATATTCCGCAGATGGCTAAGTCCCCAGTCGGCCATCCTGGCATGCCCGGAGTTCATCCCTCTCAGCATCATTTTTCCCAGAAAGCCCTCCGGCTTCCGTGTCTGACTCACATAATCCTTAAACAGTCCCATCTCATTTAC
>ODAI010725457.1_pt1 | contig 15540 bp, 15 predicted proteins | sample 1539321 | NCBI WGS metagenome assembly ODAI01 (sample SAMN02144231, study PRJEB22623) | gut metagenome | biome: sheep rumen | host: Ovis aries | place: New Zealand
ACAGCTACATGCAATGGTATAAGGAGAAGCGAATAAAGGTGTCTCTCGGCGGCCTAAGCCCCCTAGAATACCGGGAGGCTCTCGGACTCACGTAATTTTGGTCCAACTTTTTGGCCGCATCTCCGTAGGGTACTTTATCGTTGCGCCTGACAGTGAGGGATACCACGCCACAAATACGCAAGATGGCACAAGATGGGGAGATCACTGCGATACCGGACAGCTGGTCCGTCAATCATGCGACAGTCGCGTCGTTTGACTCCATGTTCAAATTTTCTGGCGGCGGCGAGCGCGGAGTGAATCTCCTCGCACTCTTTGATGCTGCCGGATACCGGATCACATGGATCAGCAATCAGGATGACACGGCGATCAGGGCGCAGTACATGGCCCTTACGGACCGCGTTGTGACGCTGAATCGCCTGGGCGGTCGATCGACGATCTCGCTTGACGAAAAAGTGCTTGAGCCGCTAAAGGCGGCTTTGCAGAAACCCTATGAACGCAAACTCATTGTCGTTCATCTGATTGGCTGTCATCCGCACTATTCGCTGCGCTATCCCGACGGACTTGAGGGAAGCTGGGAAAGCTCTTCTGAGGACCCCGTGCAGGATAAATTGAAAGAACTTGGCCGCAGCCGATTTGTGCGCAACGCCAGGGATCATTACGACCGTGCAATTCTGTATCAGGATGGCGTGATTGCGCAGACGCTCAAGCTGACTCAACGATATGCACGATCTCCCAATGCATTCTGGTGCTATCTCTCGGATCACGGGCAGGAAGTTGGCAATTACGCGGATTGGGACGGGCATTCCAATACGACGCCATCCGGTTACCGCATTCCGCTTCTGATGTGGAGCCGGGAAAAGGCGCGTATCGGAATGGCTGCAGGCCGCTCGTTCAGAGCCGATTGGGTGGATTCGCTGCTGTTGGAAGCCGCAGGGATCGGCTGGAAGGGCGAGGCGCTTCAGGAATCGCTGCTCAGCTCAAAGTACCGCTGGAAGGTTCCCGAATCGAAGGCCAAGTTCGTGCGACAGCACACGGTGATGGAACCCTTGCGCGTGCCGCAATAGAAGACAGCCTTTTGCAGAAGATCCAGCTCAGAACGAGGCCTTCGGATAAAGTCTCGTCAGAACGTTTCGCAGCATGGCATCCATCGAATTGGCCATGTAATCGCGCTCCGCATGGACGTCTTTGACGCTTTTGACAACAACGTCCTTCCAGAACTCCGGGTATTCGCTCTCGGCCCAGTTGCCGCGGCCTCTGCCAAAGTGTGCAAGGGCAAGGTAAAGCAAAATGGCATCGATGCAGAAGTTCTTCACGGCTTCATCCGACCAGCTCACGCTCGTGCCGTCCGGCGCCTTGGTCTGGTTGTAGCCGACAGCGAGCCCAGCACCGCCCAGTGCACCGACAATCGTGCCGATGAGTGTGCCGATGCCTAGCGAGAGACCGCCTGTTGCAAGGTCGGCGGCCAGACCGCCGAATGCGCCCGTGCTGACGGCTCCGGCTACGGCTGCCTGCCCGGGACTGATCTGATCGCGGACATCCCAGCTTGAAGACTGCATGCGGGAGAGAATCTCCTTCTTGACTCCCTGGCCTTTCAGACCGTTGATGGCTAGGAGCTCGTCAGTAAGAGCGCAGAAACTGTCTGTTGCCCGTGCCGAAAGAGCCGTCTGCGCCGCCACGGTCGGATCGTCATCGGAAGACTCGTCCCTGAACAGTCCGAACCGGCGTCCGAAGGAAAAGAGCAGTTCCTTCATGGAACGGTTCTCTGCCATTTCCTTGTCATGGGCCATTTTGTCGATGTAGCGCATCAGTGCTTGGACGCTGGATGAGTACATGCCGCGGCGCTGCCTCGCCCAAATTTCGCGCAAAGCTTCAAAAGCTACGGATTGTTCCTCATCGAGAACCTTTGCGATTGCATCAAAGAGAACGAATTCCTGAACCCAGCAGCGTGCAAATGCGTCAAGACTGATGACGTCCGACACGATGCTGTGGCTTTCCATGGCTTTTTGCCATTGCTTAATGTCTGCGGCCTCCTGCTCCGGGGGCCGGGGCTGTCCCATCTGGTTCAGCAGAACGATCACGGGCTTGCCGATCCAGGTGAGAATGCGCATTTCCGCTTCCACGTACGCTGCCGTCTCCGGGGGCTCGGCTGCGTTGACAAGGTACAGCACGACGCTCGAAGTATCCTTGATGTGGCGCATTGCCTGCTGGTCGAGCCAGAAGCTTTTGTTAGTGACGCGATCCCAGATTTCCGAGATGAACCAGCCGACAGGATTGGAGCGGCCTTCAAGCCGTTTGGCAAGAGAGAGGGAATTGCCGAACCCCGGAGTGTCCCAGAGCAGAAGTTCGCATCCCTCGCTGTTGCGGGCGAGCACGTAGCTTGAAGCCTCAAGCGTGACATGGGCGCGATCCGCGACTTCCCCAACATCGCGGGAGAGCAGTGTTCGCGCAAGTGTCGTCTTGCCGATGTTCGTGTGGCTGACAAGACTCAGATGAATGCGCAGAGGATCGCTTTGATTTGCCATGGCTAGGAGTCCTTCGAATTCTGTTCTGCGCTGGCGGAGAGCGTCGCCGCCTGAGCGCGGAGCGCCTTGATGACTGCGGGTGCATCATTTGCGTTCGCGTCAAACGCGATGAGGGCAAGAGAGTGCCCTGAAGCGAATTTGTTCCAATTGTTTTGACGCTGGGCAATTCGTTCCGGATAGGCGCGCTGCCTTGCAGAAAAAGCTGTCATGTTCAGCAGGGCGCAAAGTTGTGCACCCTGTTCGCGAATATGGTCTCGAACCTTGTCAATGATGATGCCCTGAACATCCTCTTCCGGTGTGCTGGCGCCTTCGAGTACCAGCGCAGCCAGAGTTTTTTCCTGTACGGAAATCTCGGACATGCCGCATTCGGGGTCCGAGAGATTGATGCGGGCAAGAGCCTGTTCGGCAGAGGCGCCCCAGGCCTGTGACAGGCGTCCAAGATATGTGATGGTCTGTTCAGTTGCAGACTCTGGCGCAATGATCAGCAGCGCACCAAGGGCTGCATTCTGGCTGGACTCCGATAACAGATCCTGAAAGTAGGGATCGCTGATTTCGAGCCGGAAATTGTTGGTTCCTGCCTTGAGTCTCCAAGTATTGATGAGGACAAGAATCAGGCGCGGCATGATTACAGCGGCAGTGAGCAGGATGATCATGCGCACAAGCCACGGCGCGGCGTTGTTAACGCCCCCCTGGGCATAGGGCAGCAGATCGGAGCGCATGCTGGCCACGGTGGCGACGTCTGGCATGGCAGGAAGTCCGCCCACGGCGGGAACTAGACCATATGTCCAATCAAGAAAAGATTTGACAATCACAGGCTTCTCCGCAAGCCACGTGCTCTCCCATCCGGCCCAGTACGCAGTGGAGAGTCCTCGCACGAGAAGACTGGCAATCAGACCCAGCGCAAAGCAGATGGCCGCAACATGCAGCATGCGGGCGATTCGGATTCTCATCAAAGGGACTGTAAGCCGAGTCCAGCTTTCAATGAAGGATGCTTTGTATCCGCGTGAAAAGGGATTGACCGAGCATTTTTGCATCAAGGGCAGCAGAAAACCGCGCAGCGACAGCCCGATGTGGCCGGCTCTGCCGAACAGTCCTAGAGCGCCGAGCAAAATGACCAGATACGCCAGAAGATTCCATAGAACGATGCCCCAGAAGGGTGCAGAGAGCAGGTTGATGAAATGATCCGAGCCTGTGAACCTGTCGGAAAGCGCGCCGATGACAAAAGCGGCAAGAACAATCAAAAGACCAAATAGCTTGGGAAGCGAACTCTGCGTGGCGATATCCGTTGTCAGACCCTTGTCAGCAGCGCCTTCGAGCAGCCGCTCGGCCCGCTCGGTCAGAAACCGCTCAGGGGTTGCGCCTTCTCCCAGATCGTGAGCAACGCGCATGGAAAGCATCGCGGAATCCGATTGCTGCCATCGGTCCTGGGCGTGCTGCTCAATGGCTTTTGCCAGAAGAATGTGTTTAGCTTTGTCTAGCGGCACACGGATTGACGGTGCTTTGGAGGTACTCATAAAACGGCAGGCAGAATAAAGAGGCCAGTCTGGATCATTCGACCATTTTAGTGCGTAAAGACATGACCTGCAGGAGGATGTGGTCTGAAAGAAAGAGAGGGGCGCCAGATGAAGCAGGAAAAGCGGAAAGGGGGGCACAGATATCAGGCGGCGACTCAATTATTGCTCAGTGTTTTCCCTGCAAAAGTTCGGAATCAGCATAACAACTTTTCTTTTCCGAGAGTTCAAAGTCAAACTCCACTAGATTCCCGTCGGGGATTTGTTTGGTACAGACTGGGCCGTGTGCACGCGATGAGCAGAATTGTTTTCAAGCTTGGTAAAAGCATTTATAACCTGAAAAATCCAAAGGAAAGGCGCAGATGGCTAGCTTTCCAGATGCGGACATTGCTGCATTATTCAGGAGTGAGTGACCTTTACTCCTGGTTCCAGTCTGATCCGGAACGGCAGGAGATGCTGCGGCGCTACCCCTATCCGATCGAGCAGGTTCAGAGGAGGTTTTTCTATGCGGGGGCTTCATTTCGAGAGCGCAGCGAGCTGATCCGCAACCATGTTTCCATGGCTTCAGAGCGATTCCTTCCCGAGGTTGCAATGGCTCTTGGGACGGCTTCAGGAAGTTACCGGATCTGGAGCGCGCCTGACGAGGGGACGCCGTGGACGGTTGAAATGACCAACATGTCCGGAAATCGCAAGGAAGGGATGCTGACGCTTGTGATGCGCTATGGGGAGATTCTTCTCTATCAGATGATGTTCTGGCTGGGGCCGGATCAGAACCGCGAGGAGGCTCTCTGGATCGGCGCTTTGCAAGGCCCCAATACGGAAGATGCCTGCGACTTGATCCGTGAGACAACAAAACGAGCTTTTACATTCAGAACCAAGAATCTGATCCTCTATATCCTGATGGCTGTAGCGCGATGCCTGAGGGTCAAGCACATCTATGCCGTGTCTTTCAAAGGCTATTACGCCTATGCTCGCAGAGACCACAAGCTGAAAACCGATCTGGATTCCTTTTGGCAAGAGGCGGGAGGCCATCTCCTTGCGGATGACCGGTTTTATGAAATCCCTCTGACTGCGCCCCGCAAGCCGATCGAGGAAGTGCCTTCGAAAAAACGAGCTGCGTATCGCAGACGGTTTGCATTTCTCGACGATGCCGATGCGCAGGTGCTTGCAGGCATGGGGAAGCTGCTCAAGGACTAGTCAAGAAAGCGCCTGCGGACGATCCCTGAAATTGACGATATCGGCAAGTTCCCGAGTTGCTCTCGCTGCGTCCGGTTTTCCGCAGATGGCTGAGACAACGGCGATGCCGTCGGCTCCCGCACGCATCAGATCGCGAGCATTGAGCACGCTCACCGAGCCGATCGCAACGATCGGGCAGGGTTTGCAGCTCGCGAGCGCAGCAAATCCAGAAATGCCCAGTGCGGCGCCGGTGTCAGTCTTTGTCCTAGTGAGGGCAATGGGACCGACGCCGAGATAGTCGACAAGATTGCGATCAACCACGCTGAAATGCTCGGCTGTGTTTGCCGAGAGTCCGAGGATCCGATTCTGGCCGATCAGCGCACGGGCATCGACGGGAGAGAGATCCTTCTGGCCAACATGGAGCCCTTCAGCATTTGCCGCGAGGCAGACATCGGCATGATCATTGACGATGAGCGGAACGCCGAACGGGGCAAGGACTTTTTTGAGCGCTCTGGCGCATTCAACGAGCGCGCGCTTTTTCCACTGAGGGGCTCGGAGCTGGACAAGAGTTGCACCGTTGGCGGCAGCCGCCCTTGCCGTGTCAACCATGCCTTGCGCACCGCCGCACAGGGTCGGATCCAGCACCAGATACAGACGCAGGACGTCGGGAGTGAAAATTCTGGGCATCGATCTCACCAATTCTGAAATGCTTTCCAAAGCATGTAGCCGCAGATCACAAAAAGCAGGCAGGCGAAGATGCGCTTGAGCGGCTTGGTGTCAATGGAGTGCGCAACTTTTGCGCCTACGGGAGCAAGACAGACGCTGGCGCAGGCAATGGAGAAAAGTGCGGGCAGATGGACGTATCCCAGCATTCCGTCCGGCAATCCTGGAACGGACCAGCCGGTCCATACGTAGCCGATGGTGCCTGCAGCGGCAATCGGGAAGCCCAATGCGGCGGAAGTGCCGACCGCATGGTGCATTTTGACGTTGCACCAGAGCATGAGCGGGACGGAAATGAAACCGCCCCCCGCGCCAACAAGGGCGGATACGACGCCGATCAGATTGCCGGCAAGAAACATGCCGCCAAATCCAGGCAGTTCGCGTGTTGCCTTGGGCTTGGCGTTCAGAAACATTTTGACGGCGGAAAATCCCACAAAGCAGGCAAAGAGAAGCGCGAGCCAGAAGGTTGGCATCAGGCTGGAAACTTTGGAGCCGAGCAGGGCGCCGACCAGAATTCCTGGCGCAACGCCGGCAACAATGTTCCATCTGACGGCCCCCCGGCTGTTATGTGCTCTCACCGAGGAAAGGGATGTGAACATGATGGTGGCGAGCGAGGTTGCAATCGCGGCGTGGACAACGACCTGATCGGAAACTCCTGCCATGGGCAGCAGCATGGTGAGAAACGGTGTCATGAGCATGCCGCCGCCGATTCCCAGAAGCCCTGCGGCAAAACCCGTGAAGCATCCGAGCAGCAAAAGCAGGAAAACGATCGTGAGAGTCATGGAAATAGCCAGAGTCTGGACAAAGAATCACCCCGGAGCGCTTCGAGCTACGTTGCCTAGACCATAAGTCCAGGTGGTCGCGGCCGGAGCGGAAGAATCGGTCGGGTAAACGCGTGCCCAACACTTGATCGGCTCGTTCGGATTACGACCTTGCACATTGTGCATCGGTTAGGAACATTGGAGCCCTTGAATGAAGCGTCACCGAGGCAAGTCCATTATAAGCGGAAAGCCCTGCTGACACAGGGCTTTTCAATCGATGCTTGCAACTCGGGAACCGTCAGGGTCAGGGCAGCGGATCGAGCGTTTCGTCACACTTGAATCTAAGAGTGGCCATGCGCTTGATCAGGGCTTCATCCTCCGGAATTTCTCCGAGCTTTCCCTGAATGGCATCGAATGCAACTTGCAACGCGGCCGTGATGGCGACGCGCTCAGAGGTGAGCGTGCGATCCGCGCTGCGAATCTCGTCAGCGCGGGCGTTCAGGACATCCGCGGCAGTCTTGAGCCTTTGAACATCCTCTTCGGGAGCCGAGAACGTGTACAGACGGTTCAATATGGTGAGATTGACTTTGGCTGCGGACATGAGCTGACTCCCTTAAGGGTTAATTCTGCTCAGACTCGAGAGACTCAATAATCTGGTCAATGCGAGTACGCACGGAATCGGTTTCGCCGCGAAGGGTTTCGAGCTCCTGAGTCTTTTGCTCAAGGGTCGCCTTCAGCGCTGCGTTCTCCTGCTTCAGGGCGTTGAAAGCCTCCAGCAGACGCAGGACGGAATCTTCAAGCTTGGCGATTTGTTCTTTCATGGCAGGTTCCTCTATGAGAAGGGTGAAAAAATTAATGAATGCCCAGTACGTCAGACATTGAGTACAGGCCGTTAGTCTTTGTGCTCAGGAAGCGTGCGGCAGCGAGAGAGCCGCTTGCATATCCGGCACGCGATCCGGATTTGTGACTGATTTCAATACGCTCCCCGGTATTGGCAAAAATCACCGTATGGTCGCCCACAACATCGCCCCCGCGCAGTGCGGCAAAGCCGATCGTTGGCTGGGTGCGCTCTCCGGTATGCCCCTCGCGGGAAAGCAGGGCGACATCTTCGAACTTCTGTCCTCTTGCCGCGGCAACGCGGCGTCCCATTTCAAGGGCAGTGCCTGAGGGGGCGTCAACCTTGTGGCGATGGTGCATTTCAACGATTTCGCAATCGTAGTCTGCAAGCAGCTTGGCAGCGATTTCAACCAGCTTGAGCGTGACATTGACGCCGACGCTCATGTTTGGGGCAAATACGATCGGAATCTCCGCTGAGGCCTTCCTGATGGCGTTAACGCCATCGGCGTCAAGACCCGTGGTGCCGATCACCATGGCAATCCCGTGCTCCTGACAAAAGGCAAGATGGCGCAGGGTGCCTGCGGGACGCGTGAAATCAATGAGCACATCACATCCTGCGGCGGCGGACAGATCGTTCGAAATGACAACGCCGGACTTGATGCCCAGACTCCGCCCAGCGTCTTCACCGACACAGGTTTCTCCTGCCGGGACAAGCGCAGCAGCAAGTTTCAGATCTTCAGACGCAAGCACTGCCCCGATGAGCATCTTGCCCATGCGGCCCGAAGCACCTGTAATGGCTATGTTGAGCATGATCGTTACTCTTTTGCGGGTTCAGCAATCGCGGGTTCAGTATTTGTGGGTTCAGTGTTCGCTGGTTCAGTGCTCGCGGGTTCAGTGTTCGCGGATTCAGCATTCACGGGTTCAGCATTCGCGGGCTCGGTATTCACCGGTTCAGTTTTGATATCCACCGGGAGTTTCAAAATCATGGAATCGGCCTGAAGTTCCGTAGGAAGCTCACCATGGTCGATTTTAGTCAGCAGTCCTTGCTCGTCAAACCAAAGGGTGACAGGCCTCTTGACGATGTCCCCGCGGCGCGGGTTGCTGTAATAGAGGTAGTCCCAGCGGTTTTCGTGCAGCTGGCTCTTGATTAGCGGCTCGCCCATCAGGAACTGAACTTGAGCCCGAGACATGCCGATCTGAAGCTGATCAGCCATTTCCTTGGTGACGAGGTTGCCCTGATGAACATCCGGGCGATATACATAACTGTTGAAGTTGCAGCCGGTCACTAGGGAGACGGATGCGCAAATGGGTAACAGAACAAGAGCAGAACGTAGGCGCATGCTAGAAATCCAATAAAATGGCTCGCAGGTTTGCGCGGCAGTCGCGCACACCAAGCAATGCCGCTATCATAAAGACTTTGAGACACGAATATACCTTTCAAGGGTGAAAAATGACGGTTATGCTCCAGAGTGAATACCAAGAGCCAGAACAAGAACTCAAGAGCGTGGGGCTGAAGGCAACAGTGCCCAGGATGAAGATTCTTGAGATTTTCCAGAAGGCCAAGAGCTCAGGGGAGCGGCATCTCTGTGCCGAGGATGTTTATCGGATCCTGTCGAGTGAAAACATGGATGTGGGACTGGCGACGGTGTATCGCGTCCTTACCCAGTTCGAGCAGGCGGGGATTCTTGTCCGTCACCATTTTGCCGGCGATAAGGCCACTTACGAAGTGGATGACGGCGAACATCACGATCACATCGTCTGCACCCGGTGCGGCCGGGTTGAGGAATTCGTGGACAAGGAAATCGAAAAGCGTCAGCGCCAGATAGCCCAACGTCTTGGGTTCGATCTTGAAAGCCATGCGCTCTCGCTCTACGGCGTGTGCTCCGAATGCAGACAAAAGGAGCAGCAGAAGAAAAAACTCTACTGATTCTGAGAAAATCGGAGCAGAACAGCCGGGAATCCAGTCATGGGCTCCCGGTTTCTTTCTGGTGCTCAAGAATGTTGATTGCCGGGTCGAGGCGCCTTTGCTTCATGAGCGATTCATGTCCGTGAGTGTCAGGATCAATGCCTGGAGCGAACAGGTCTTTTGGCGTAGGAATCTGTTTGGTTGCAATGCCAAGCCAATGGGAGATGCCTTCAGTCAGACTGTCTCCGAATCTGCGGCCCTTTACTGTGACGTGCTGCAGGTCTTCGCTTGATGCCTGAAAGAGCGGTATGTCGCGGCAGCGATCAGAAGGATGTCCGTGCTTGATGACCAGTTGCCCAGCCATTTCGCTGTGAGAGAGTCCATGATCTGAGAAGTACAGCATGGAAAAAGTTTGCTTGCTTGCCTTGAGCGCACTGTAGATCAATCCAAGGAGCCTGTCCGTATTTCGAATGCTTTCAACGTAGCAAAAGGCTTCCTTGTAGTAAGGGTCTCCCACTTTGGCGATGTATTGGGCAGGGTTGACAGAACCGCAGACTCCAGGATGAGATCCATTCAGATGCAGAACAATCAATTTTGGTTTTTCATCTGGTCTCTGGATTTCTGCTCTCAGTAGGGGAAGCAGATCGAAATCGGACCAGGTGTGAGCATAGCCAACCCGAATCCATTTCTTTTTATCTGCCAATGAGCCGATTGCGCTGATTGGCGTGGAGTCTGAAAATCCCTGATTAGATAGCCAGGCAGTAGAGAAGCCGGCTTTCTTGGCAAGACCGATGATGTTCAGCGAGTAGTTGATCTCGGAGCCGCTCGGCCGGGAATGTGTCAGCGCGCGTCTCAGAGAAGGGATTGTCTCATCGCCTTCAGAGATAAAACCATCAAAGACTGTTCCCGGAACTGAGTCCATGAAATCCGTGTTTCGAACCGGGTAACCGTAGGCATGCATGTAATCGCGCCGAGCACTTTCTCCAATGATCAGCACGTTGATCTGGTGCTTTGGTGCGCTCGCAACAATGTCCCAGTCATTGCTCTTGATAAGACTTTTTAAGAGCCGGTTTTCCTTGAGAACCACAATGGTTCCCTTGATACCCTTGTATATGGGCCTGAAGTCTCCGCAGATATAGGCGATGCCAAAAGCAGCCAAAGTGATCAGAGTGGGGATGGAAACACTTCGCCGCGAGTTCGGTGACTGCCGAAGCAGGAAGACAAAAGATACGCACAGCAGGATGAAAATCGTATATTTCCACCAGGGAATTAATCGAAAATATTCAGTGACCTCATATCGGGCAGATTCCCAGCCAAGGATTGGAAGCAGGGACAACAGGAAAGCGAGAAGGAAAAAACAGAAGTTCCGAGGGGAACAGAACTGAATGCTGAAATATCCGAAAAGGAACTTAGCCAGCAAAAGCGCCCCGATCAGGAATACTGGAGCGACAAAATGCCAAAACGGAATAGCACTGATGAAGTCAGTGCTCTCTGTCGCATCGGTTGCAAACAATGAGGCAATGTGACCGTACTCAGGCATGCCGTAATGCAGTCCGACGGGGAAATAAAGAGCGAGAAGAGTGCAGAGGGGGAAAATCAGATACCAAAACAACTTTTTGGTTTGAAGACTGAATAGCAGAAGTCCCGTCATAGTCACGATTTGGAAACTGTGACAGGAGACTCCTGCTCCTTTCAGAATCGCCCAGGAGTAAAGCCCCCCACAAACAATGGACAGGAAAGCCTTAATGAAGGAAGGTAAAAAAGAGTTCACGTTTTTGACAGCCTCGAGCAATCAAAATTCCTACCTAGGAAAGAGATGAATCCCCAACGGCAACAGCATGGAATCCCGCGTCCACATAGGCGATGTTTCCCGTGATGCCGCTTGCAAGATCAGATAACAGAAATGCCGCCGCATTTCCCACTTCCTCTGTTGTGACGGTGCGGCGTAGCGGAGCGTTTTGCTCCATGTGGCCTAGGATCGTCGAAAAGCCGGCTATTCCGGCTGAGGCGAGCGTGCGGATCGGGCCGGCGGAAATTGCATTGACGCGGATGCCCTTGGGGCCAAGACTGTTTGCCAGGTAACGGGTCGAGGATTCCAGCGCTGCCTTCGCAAGTCCCATGGTGTTGTAGTTGGGAACCGTGCGCTCGCTCCCCAGATAGGTCAGCGCCAGAAGTGAAGCTCTGCGCCCCTCCATCAAGGGCAGAAAGGCTTTGGCCATGGCCGGGTAGGAGTACGCAGAAATATCCATAGCGGTGGCAAAGGCTGACCTTGAAATGCCGTCAAGGAAATCGCCGGCAATTGCTTCCCGGGGGGCAAATCCAATCGAATGGACAAAGCCGTCAAGGCCTCCCCAAGTGTCTTTGAGGGCCTGAGCACAAGCTCCGATCTGCTCATCGCTTGTAACGTCCATGTGCAGGCAGATGGAGCTGCCGAATTCCGCTGCAAATTTTTGAATGCGCTCGGCAGAGCGTTCGCCGGCATAGCTGAACGCCAGTTCGGCCCCTTCTCTGTAGCAGGCCTTGGCGATGCCATAGGCAATGGAACGATTCGAAATGATGCCGGTGATCAGCAGTTTTTTGCCTTGCAGGAAACCCATGGTAAGAAACTCCTTGTCTGTGTGTGGGATCGTGGACAACTGTTTTACGGGATGACAATGCGCTTGCCCACGATGATGTTGTTGCTTCTCATGCCGTTTGCCTGCCGGATTCTCCGGGGCGTCGTTTTGAATTTTCTGGCAATAGAAGAAAGCGATTCTCCGGCACGGACGACATAAGAGCGTTTGGAATGCACTGCCGTACCCCGTTTTTGCTGGGTGTTTCTGCCCGCTCGTCTTGTTTTGTTGCCTTGGGAATGTCTGCCCGCCGCGGGGATGCTCAAAACCAGACGCTGACCAATGCGAAGTTGGCCGGATCTGAGTTTGTTCGTCTGACGAATCGAGCGCTGGGTGATTCCGTAGCGCTTTGCAATCTTGAAGATCGTATCGCCACGCCGGACGCGATAAACGACCCGCCTCGCTTTGCTGGGCGGAGCCGAAAGGGCGATTTTGGCCGACAGAGTTTCGGCCTCAAGGTCAGGAGCCAGATTGCCATGGGCATCCACGAGCAGAGCGGAGCCTTCAAGAACTTTCGACCCCGTAGGGATCCTGTTCACGCGGCGCAGTTCCATGACGGTCATGCCGCTCTTTTGCGCAATGCTCTCCAGAGTGTCGCCCTTTTTGACGCGGTACAGAAGCCAGCTGGAAAGCGGCTTTCCGGTATTGACCCAACTCGCAAGGTTGTTCATGAAAATGCCGACATGATCGCGGGGGAGCAAAAACGAAGAGTTGTGGCTGGCGACGATGACGGGCAGATTGAACCCGGGGTTGAGCATGCGGAATTCCTGCAGATCCATTTCAGCCAGTTCCGCAGCCGTATTCAGATCGATGTCGCGGCTTTTGGTAACCCGGACAAAATACGGTTCATTGTCCACGTCAGGCAGCTCAATTCCATACTTTTCGGGATTTCGGATGATTTCCTTGATGGCCTGGAGCTTGGGGATGTAATTGGCTGTCTCCTTGGGCATGCGCAGATGCAGATAGTCGGAGGGCCTGTTCTTTGCCTGGGCCGCTCGGACTGCGCGGGAAACGTTGCCCTCCCCCCAGTTGTAGGCTGCCAGAGCAAGCTGCCAGTCATCGAACATGCTGTAGAGCTTTTGAAAGTAGTCCAGTGCCGCACGGGTGCTTTCCGTGACATCGCGCCTTTCGTCTTTCCACAGGTTCTGCTCGAGCGAAAAGACTTTGCCTGTCGAAGGCATGAACTGCCATAGGCCGGAGGCCTTGACTCTTGAAAGAGCTTCAGGCTGGAAGGCGCTTTCGACGAATGGCAAAAGTGCCAGTTCGGTCGGCATGTTGCGGCTTTCCACTTCCTCAAGGATGTGGTACAGGTATTTGCTGGAGCGTTCGGTGACCCGGCGGATGTAGCCCGGACGCGAGGAGTAAAGGCGCAGGGCCTGCTGAACCTTTGGCGTGTTTATGTCCGGGATGGCGTAACCTCTGCGAATGCGATCCCAGATGTCAACGGGGGGAGACACTTCCTGCTCTACGGCAGGCAGGTCTGTCGCGTCCTGAATTTCCTCTATGGCAACAGGGATGCCATCTGTCGACTGGGCTAACACGGGAGTGATCCACAATGTCAAGAAGCCGGAGACACAAAGGAGCACTGTTTTGAAAAAGAAAGCCATGGGTGAGGGTTCGCTGCCAGGGTTCGAGCAAGAAAACCCGAATTGTAAATGAAAGAGAAGGGCTGAGAGCCCCCTGTCGGGGATGATGCGCAGGAGCCGTCCCCTATAATTTCGCCACCGTTACTTTTTAGGAAGCGTTTTCCGATGGCTCAGTATGTCATGACAATGAACCGCGTGGGCAAGATCGTTCCTCCCAAGCGGCAAATCCTCAAAGATATCGCCCTTTCTTTTTTCCCGGGAGCCAAGATTGGCGTTTTGGGATTGAATGGTGCTGGAAAATCGACTCTGCTCAAGATCATGGCCGGCGTCGACAAGGATATCGAGGGTGAAATCAGCTGGCAGACCGGACTGAAAATCGGCTATCTGCCGCAGGAGCCGGCCTTGGATCCCAAGGCGACCGTCCGGGCCGTTGTCGAGGAAGGCATGGGTGAGGTGATGCAGGCGAGCGCCATGCTGGAAAAGATTTATGAGGCGTACGCCGAGCCCGATGCGGATTTTGACAAGCTGGCCGCTGAGCAGGCAAGACTGGAGGCCATCATTGCCGCGGCAGGCACTGATGCTTCAACACAGATGGAAATTGCTGCGGATGCGCTGAGGCTCCCTCCCTGGGATGCTGTGATCGAGAATCTGTCTGGCGGTGAAAAGCGACGTGTGGCTTTGTGCCGGCTTTTGCTTTCGCGCCCCGACATGCTGCTGCTCGATGAGCCGACGAACCACCTTGATGCTGAGAGCGTGGAATGGCTCGAGCAGTTCCTGCATCGATTCCCCGGCACCGTCGTTGCGGTAACCCATGACCGCTACTTTCTGGATAACGCCGCAGAGTGGATCCTTGAGCTTGACCGCGGAGAGGGCATCCCCTGGAAGGGGAACTACTCTTCTTGGCTTGATCAGAAGGAAAAGAGACTGGCCGCGGAAAAGCGCGCGCAGGAGTCCAGGGCAAAGGCAATTGCCCACGAGCTTGAGTGGGTTCGGCAGAACCCCAAGGGTCGCCAGGCAAAGGCCAAGGCTCGACTTGCCCGATTTGAGGAGCTTTCGAGCTACGAGTATCAGAGCCGCAACGAGACGAATGAAATTTTCATTCCTGTCGCGGACCGTCTCGGCAACAAGGTCATTGAGTTTCATCATGTCACCAAGGGGTTCGGCGATCGCCTTCTGATAGACGATCTGAGCTTTACGATTCCTGCGGGTGCCATTGTGGGTGTCATCGGTCCCAACGGTGCCGGCAAGTCGACGCTCTTCAAGATGATTGACGGCAAGGAAAAGCCTGACAGCGGAGAGATTGTTCTCGGCGATACGGTCAAAGTGGCCGCTGTTGCGCAACTTCGCGATTCGCTCCCGAATGACAAAACCGTGTTTGACGCCATCTCCGGCGGGCTGGACATCATCCAGGTCGGCAAGTTCGAAATGCCTTCGCGAGCCTACTTGGGGCGTTTCAACTTCAAGGGGGCCGATCAGCAGAAGCTGGTTGGGGTTCTTTCCGGCGGCGAGCGGGGAAGGCTCCATCTGGCGGCCACTCTTTTGAAAGGCGGCAATGTGCTGCTGCTTGATGAGCCGTCGAACGATCTGGATGTGGAAACGCTTCGCGCCCTTGAAGAGGCGCTTTTGGAGTTCCCAGGGACGGCGCTTGTGACTTCGCATGACCGCTGGTTCCTTGACCGCATTGCAACGCACATCCTTGCCTTTGAAGGCGAAAGCCGGGTGGTGTTCTTTGACGGGAATTACAACGAGTATGAGGCGGATAAGCGCCGCCGGCTGGGAGAGGAGGCTGCGCGGCCGCATCGCCTTCGCTTCAAGCCGCTCAAGCATTAACCAATGCCACGCAGGAGGCGCTGCAATGGCTTTTCGCCTGAACCTGTACCGAATTCGCCCGAGCTATATCTTGAGGCCC
>ODAI012811541.1_pt1 | contig 15540 bp, 12 predicted proteins | sample 1539321 | NCBI WGS metagenome assembly ODAI01 (sample SAMN02144231, study PRJEB22623) | gut metagenome | biome: sheep rumen | host: Ovis aries | place: New Zealand
CGGAGTGGACCTTAATACCGCAGGAATGAATACGATAGTCGGATATATATATGATATGCTCTACGGCAACAGCGGAGGATATCCTTCGTTTGCTTCCGCAGCGGCACTTATACTTTTCGTGATAGTATTTGCGATAACCTGCATCAATCTGATCGTCAGGAAGAAGCTCGTATACGAAGGCTGATAAAAGGTACGCGTGTTTATGAGGACGGATCACAGGATCTGAAGATGGAAGAAAAAGAGATAGAGCTCATCGAAAAAAAGAATAAAAGGAAGACGACAGTCCGCAATACCCTGCTCTATATCCTGCTTACGGTATGGGCTCTTGTCGTGCTGTTCCCTTTTTACTGGATGGTCCTTACCTCGTTTAAGAGCTACAGTTCCTACAATAACGAATACATTCCGAAGTTCTATGCGACGGATCCTACATTTGCCAATTACGGCTCCGCATTCACCGCGGTCCCGCTTGCCAAATATTTTGCGAATACGCTTCTTTTTACTTTTGCGACGACCGCACTTATGCTCGTTGTCATCATTCTCGCCGCTTTTGCTTTTGCGAGACTTAAGTTCAAGGGAAAAGGAATTGCATTTACGATCCTGCTTTCCCTTATGATGATTCCCAATGAGCTCGTGATCATCACTAACTATGTGACGATCACATCGCTTGGTCTTCGCAATACTTTCACGGGACTCATCCTTCCTTCGGTCACATCGGTATTCTACATCTACCTCCTCAAGGAGAGCTTCGAGATGATCCCGGACGAACTCTACAAGGCGGCTAAGGTGGACGGAACAAGCGACCTTAAATATCTGCTCAAAGTGATGGTCCCCATATCCAAACCGACCATCATCACCATTACCATACTCAAAGTCATCGAGTGCTGGAACTCGTATGTATGGCCCAGACTCATCACCGACAACAAGGCATATTTCCTCGTATCCAATGGCATACAGGAGATCAGGGAGAGCGGCTTCGGTCGTGAAAATATCCCCGCAATGATGGCAGCGGTTGTTGTCATCTCGTTGCCGCTTATCATCCTGTTCCTCGTCTTCAGGAAGAAGATAATGGAGGGAGTTTCCAGAGGAGGTACGAAGGGATGATACTCGGACGCCTCCGGAAAATCATTTCTAAAAATATACGCAAGAGGTCGGGCGGCAGGCTCGTCATGGCGTGTCTGGCAGCAGTCTGCATGATGGCTGTGCTTACTTCATGTCATGGTAAGAAGGCACTTCCTGCTTTTGAGGTACCCGGATCTCTCGATGAGAGCGCTAAGATAGAGCTTACATTCTGGGCAAAGAATGATACGAACAAGACTCAGACTGCCGTATATAATAAAGCGATCTCCGAATTCCACGAGATCTATCCCAATATCACAGTGACCATGCGTCTGTATAATGACTACGGACGTATCTATAATGATGTCATCACCAATATTTCGACTCAGACCACGCCGAATATCTGCATCACATATCCCGATCATATAGCAACATACCTCACCGGCCCCAACACGGTCGTGCCTCTTGATGAACTCATAGCCGATGAGAAATACGGACTCGGAGGCTCAGAGGTGAAGTTTGATGCTCCGACGAGGGATGAGATGGTCGACAAGTATATGGAGGAGTGCAAGATAGGTGGTGTCCAGTATGCACTTCCTTTCATGAGATCGACGGAATGCTGTTATATCAATAAAGATATGGTGGAGAGCCTGGGATATGAGCTTCCCGATGTTCTCACCTGGGATTTTGTCTGGGAAGTATCGGAAGCTGCAATGGCCAGGAATGCTGACGGTACCTATAAGGTCAACGGACAGAATGTCCTCATCCCTTTTATCTACAAATCGACCGACAATATGATGATCCAGTATCTTAAGCAGGCGGGAGGGGAGTACTCGACCGAAAGCGGTGAGATCAAGATATTTAACGATACAACGGACGGATTTCTTTTTGATATCGCAGAGCACGCAAAGACGGGCTGCTTTTCCACTTTCAAGATATCGAGCTATCCCGGCAACTTCTTAAATGCCGGACAGTGCATATTTGCGATCGATTCCACCGCAGGCGCGACCTGGATGGGTACGAAAGCGACTCATATGGATATAGCCCGTGATCAGGTCGTCGACTTTGACCTGCAGGTGCGCCCCATACCTCAGACAGATCCCGAGAATCCTGTGATGATCAGCCAGGGCCCTTCGGTATGTATCTTTAACCGGAAGGATCCTCAGGAAGTGCTGGCATCATGGCTCTTTGTCCAGTATCTCATGACCAATGATATCCAGATGGGTTATGCAGAGACGGAAGGATATACACCCGTCACCGAGAAAGCACGAAACAGTGCGGAATACCTCAATTATCTGTCCAGATCGGGTGAGGACAATGACCTCTATTACCGTGTTAAGATAGAGGCTACGCAGCTTCTCATAGACAATACTGACAATACCTTCATTACGCCCGTATTTAACGGCTCGGCTTCGCTTCGCGATGCCGCCGGTCAGCTGATAGAGAATGTCGTCAAGTCCGTCAGAAGGAAAGAAACCATCGACGCGGACTATATGGATGACCTCCACAGGGATATCACTTCCCTGTATAGGCTGAATCAGATCCGCTACACGGGAAATACAAATTCTGCGGTATCCGTTTCGACTTCTGCATCCGAAGATGGTGCATCGAATATAGCAGCGGACCCTCAATAACGATTCTTTACGATTAACCCCTGATTTGATATAATTATCGTTGCTACTGTTTTGTTTCAGTATTGTTTTTGTTGGAGAAAACAGACTATGGAACAGTCATTCCGGGAAAAACTCGAAGAGTTTATCACAGGTAATTCAGACATCAGAGAACTGTCAATGCCGCAGATCCAGTCCATGCACAGCGCGGATGATTACAGGGGACTCCTTCAGGAGAACTTCCTTAAGATCGGCGAGATCGCGGCGAGAAACAGAGCCATGCTGGCAGAGACGCTCTATCCCATGCTCGATTCGGGTGAGAAACTCACGGACGACCAGATAGAGGCGCTCGAAGCCTTTACCGGGAGCATAACGGATCCCGGCAAATTCGAGAATATCGATCTTACCCTTCTCGATAAGGTCGCTGACAGGCTGCTTCAGGATGCGAGAGCCAAGGAGGACACGGATTATCTCGTCAACCAGCTCTTCCTCAAGATAGTCTCGTCGTATGCGCTTGTCGCGCAGGTAAACAGATTGTTTGTATCGGACGATCTCTCCAAGCCTCATCAGAAAGAGGGACTTGCGGCTGCCGAAGAGCTGCTCGCATTCCTTAATAAGGACACCTTTGCGGGATTGTCGGAGAATTCGAGAAATACGGTCCTTGAGGGATCGAGATATTATACCGCGCTGTATGAGACGACTTATGCGGACGAGGAGAGCAGTACCGCCAACCTCGAAGCGCTCAGGAAGTCCTATGATCTTGCGGAGGATCCTTTCTATCCTAATCTGACACCGGGATATGACTGGTATTATCATAAGATCCGCACTTTGAGCTCCATGGCGGACTGCCTTGAGTGCGGCAATATACACGGTTTTTCGGCTGAACAGTGCGAGAAGATCTACAGTGCGACTCAGAGACTGGAGAAACTCTGGAAGGAGAATGTTGCGCAGGGCGCAAGTCATATCTCCGAGTCCGAGTTAAAGCTCTACATAGCGCGCAGCAGCTATTACGCTGAAAAGATAAACCTTGCCGAATACAGAGAGAAGCTCCTGGAGATCTATGAGGCCAGAACGGTAGGCGCTTATGACGATGTTGCAGTAAGGATGAACCTCATGATCCCGCTCGAGTACCTGGTCACCTTCGGAGGCGATAAGCCGGGCGAGAGAGAGTATGACACACTCGAGTATCTCTACAGAGGCATAACGAGCTATGCACTGAACGCTCCCACCGGAGCCGATCATCCTCAGATACTCAACTGTTTCGCAAGGATCCTTGATTTCTTTATCGAGATCCCCGGAGGCATGACATTCGAGGAGCTCGGTCTCGACTGCATGGCAGCGCTTCATCAGCCCACATATGTACATTCGCTCCTGGTTGCCAAGCTTTCGAGATGTCTGTGCACATACATGATAGAGGAGCATCCCGAGTATTTCCTCGGCCTTGAGGATTGCGAGACGATCGGAGATGTCAGAGCGAAGAAGAACCTGATCATAAGTGATGCTTTCCATGCAGGACTCTGCTACGATTTCGGAAAGCTCATGATGATAGATACCATACACATCTACGGAAGAGGACTCTTTGATTCGGAGTTTGAACTTCTCAGACTCCACCCCGTAATGGGAGCCGAGATGCTCTCCAGATATCCGTCCACTGACAAGTTTGCCAATGTTGCGTGGGGACATCACCGCTGGTATAATCACCAGGGAGGATACCCTGAAGAGTTTGATGCGGTAGGTCTTCCCGAGAGAGTGCTCATCGACATAGTTGCCGTTGCGGACTGTCTCGACGCGGCTACGGAGTCTGTCGGAAGAAGCTACAGCAAGAGCAAGAGCGCCGAGGATGTCATAGGCGAGCTCGCAGCCGGAAGCGGAACCAGATACGCGCCTTATATCGTCAATCTCTTCGTGAGAGAGGATGTCAGAAAGGATGTCATCTACCTTCTCCAGGAGGGAAGACGACAGAACTACAGAAACACATACGTCAGACTTAGAGACGTAAGAAAATAAAAGAAGAGGATAACAGAAAATGCCTTACAATCCGAATAATTCAACGATATCCCAGGAGGATTTCGAGTACAGCCAGCAGATGATAGGAAAGCTCGCGAACTATTTCGAGAGCGTGGTCGTAGGACAGAAGAGCCTTGAGGCTTCACTCCTTACGGCGATAATTGCGGATGGACACATCCTTATCGAGTCCGTACCCGGACTTGCCAAGACCACTGCAGCTAAAGCTATATCAGAGGCAGCAGGCGGAAAGTTCTCCAGGATTCAGTGTACGCCGGACCTTCTGCCCAGTGACATCATAGGAACTCAGATCTACAACCGTCAGACGGCCAGCTTTGATACCGTATTCGGTCCCGTATTTGCCAACTTTGTCCTCCTTGACGAGGTAAACAGATCCTCAGCCAAGACGCAGAGCGCTATGCTCGAGGCCATGCAGGAGCATCAGGTTACGATAGGCGGAACCAGCTACAGCATGCCTGAGGACGTATTTATTGTAATAGCTACTCAGAACCCGATCGAGCAGGAGGGTACTTATCCCCTTTCTGAGGCTCAGACGGACAGATTCATGATAAAGGAAGTCATTACCTATCCTACCGCAGCTGATGAAGTAGAGGTCCTTAACAGGATAGAGGCAGATTCCTTCAAGAAAAAGCCTGCAGTAATGACGATCCAGGATGTCGACAAGATCCAGGCTATCGCCGAGAAGGTATATGTCGACGACAGTATCAAGTGGTACATCTCTTCGATAGTTACCGGTACGCGTAATCCCGAGAGATGTCTCCCGCCCGAGATGGTAGGATATGTAAGGATGGGAGCCAGCCCCAGAGCTTCGATCGCATTCCTTCGCACGGCCAAGGCGACCGCACTCTTAAACGGCCGTACCTATGTAGTACCCGATGATGTCAAGCAGATGAGACATCTCGTACTCCGCCACCGTATAGCACTCAACTATTCGGCTGTAGCGGACAAAGTATCCGTAGAAACGATCATTGATGCTATCACCGCATCGCTCAAGACACCCTGATATGGAGTTTAATTACGATTATCTGGCAAAAATAAGCAGGGACGCGGTTCTTTATACCTCTCGCAAGACGACCAATATACTTGACGGGGGGTATAATTCCGTATACCGCGGCAAAAGCCTTGAATTCGACGATCTCAAGGAGTATTCTCAGGGCGATGACATAACGTCAATAGACTGGAAGTCGTCCTCCAGGAATGATAAACTCCTCGTGAGGAGATATATTGCCGAGAAAAAGCATAACGTACTTGTGATCGGTGACACCGGTCTGAAAATGGATGCAGATACGTCTGCCGGAGACTCCAAGGCGGATATTGCCTTAATGTCATTAGGTGTTATAAGCTATCTTTTGGGCCGTCAGGGATCGGACGTGGGCTTTGCATGCCAGACTGCTACCGGCAGCAGGAACTCATCTTTCAGATCCGGAAGCGATCATATGGAAGAGCTCCTCAGAGTTTACGGCGAGGTTATGTTCGATACCGCGGAGCCGAATGTGAACAGTCTCATCATGAACACGCTTCAGTCGTTCCCTCTCCGCCGAATGGTTATCTTTGTGATCACTGATATTGCGGGTTTGCAGACTGTTGACAATGTGACATTATCTCGTATGACCGAGAGAAATGATGTTTATTTCATTTGCATAGACGATGCTTTTATGACCGGCGGCAGGATCTACGACAGAGTAGGTAAAGAATACGTTAACAGGTTCCTTGCCGGATCATCGAAGCTCAGAAAAGCGGAAGTCGAGCAGAGGGCTTCCATAATGAACAGATTTAAGACGGACGCACTCCGCAACAGGGTCGTCGTCGGAAACGTCTCCACATTTGCAGACGTGATAGATATGATAATGGGACTTTTTGAAAGAGGACGCAGTGGAATTTTCGGTTAAGATGCAGCCCGCGATGATGATGGGCATAGTATGGATAGTGGTTGGCGCGGTACTTCTCGGTATCGCGGTAGCTCTTTTTGTGCTCACTCGTCTCTTCGCCAAGGCCAAGCCGGTTAAAAAGGAGCGTCCGCCCGAGCCGAAGAAGCCGACGGACTACTTCTATATCAGAAGAGAGGCCATTCATTCCATAGACAAGATATCGCTTGACCTTAAGAAGAGTAAGATAGATGTCAGGGAGAGTTATCAGAGACTTTCCATGACTATGAGGACCTTTGTCTCGGATATGACGGGACGCGAGGTAACCAATCTTACGCTCTCCGAGATAAAGGAGATGGGATTCGGTTCGCTCTCACAGGTCATTACAGGTTATTACGAGCCTGAATTTGCGCTCAAGACGACCGCGGACTTTGAGTCTTCGGCCGAAGTGGCAAGGAGGATGATACAGACATGGAGTTGATGCATCCTCAGATAATCTGGATAGGACTTCCCGTGCTGGCAGTGGTCATTGCAGCACTTCATTTCATACCCGCGAGGAAGAAACCCGACTATATGGGCGGTATCAGGACCGGAGCCGCAGCCCTTACCAAGTCGCTTCCCATATATGAGAAGCTTCTTAAGAAGAGCAGAGTGCTCACTCTGCTGCTTGAGAGCTTTATCATCATAGCGGTGATCTCTTCCATGTTCCTCGCAGCCCGTCCCTATGAGGTAAAGAATATCAAGACCGGTGTCCAGAAGAGGGACATCTTCCTCTGCATGGACGTATCGTATTCACTCTATCAGCTGAACTACGAGCTTACCGATTATCTCGAGCAGGTGGTAACCGAGCTTAAGGGCGACAGATTCGGAGTTACCATATTCAATACTTCTTCTGTTGTATATGTTCCCATGACGGATGATTACGATTATGTCGTATCGAGGCTTGAGGAGCTTAAGACATATTTTGAGCTTCAGAAGGAATTCTATGACCTCCTCGATGGAAGAGAGTATCTGAGTGAGCTTTCGAGCGAGGAAGTAGATAAGTACTATGAACTGGAAGCAAGGCTTGGATATATAGAAGCGGGAACGCTCGTAAATAACTATGAGAGAGGAAGCTCTCTTATCGGAGAAGGCCTTGCATCCTGTCTGTACAGTTTCCCGTCCATCGGTGATTCATCCAGAACGAGATGTATCATCTTTGCAACGGATAATGCGAATTCCGCGGTCGTTCAGGAGGTTCCGCCTCTTGATGAAGCCTGCGAGCTTTGCAAGAAAAATGAAGTTACCGTATTCTCGATATTCCCTCACGAGGATGCACACTACTATCTGTATGATGATTCGGATTACGAGGGATTCCGGGATGAACTCAGAGAATGTGTAGGTGTGACGGGAGGAGAGCTCTATGTCCAGAGTGATCAGGATACCGTTGCTTCTATAGTAGAGAGTATCAGAGCCCACAAGGCTATGACGGTCAACGAGATTGTGACCGAGCAGCAGACGGATGTACCGTCCGTGCCTATGGCATTCATGCTGATAGGCATAGCAGGAGCGCTTTTCTCGGGAATAGCGCTTAAGAGGAGATGACGCGATGATGCACCTTAATCCGCTCATTCCCATGCCGATCCTTATCGCCGTATTTGCAGTTGCATTTATTGGTTTGGTGACGGCTTGGATACTGAGCAGGGACAATCGCATAAAGAGCACATTTACACTGATCAGAGCGATAGCGATGCTGGCTCTTTCCTTTGTCATCGCGATCAGACCGATGAGAGAGGAAATGGGAGCGGATGTTCAGCTCAGCAACCTCGACATCCTCTTCGTATTGGATACCACTCTTTCCATGTGGGCGGAGGACTCACCCTCGGGAACGAGAATGGATGATGCGATAAAGGATATCAACAAGATCATGGATGACCTCGAAGGTGCCAACTTCGGACTCATCAGCTTCAGAAATACCGCAACGGTGCTTTCTCCTTTCACCCAGGATGAGGAGACCGTAAGGGGACTTCTCAGAAACAGCATAATCCGTCCCGTGCGAGACAATGTCAAGGGAAGTAAGATGGACACCCCGTATTACGATCTTGAGAATATGCTCATCTCGTCCACGAGAAAAGAGAACCGTCAGACGATAGTATTTTTCCTCTCCGACGGAGAGATCACATCGAATGACCCTGTGCCGGATTATAAGGAACTCGGACAGTTCGTCGAAGGGGGTGCTGTACTCGGATACGGTACCGAAGCCGGAGGATATATGAAGGATGATTACGGCATCATCTACGACAGGCAGACCTATGACAAGGCGGTATCCTGCATCGATGAGGACAATCTCAAGTCCATCGCAGAGGATCTCGGGATCAGATATGTAAGGAGAGAGAAGGGAAATCTCCTCACTCCCATAACCGCGGAAGTCAAGGCGAGCGGTTCGATGATCACCGAGAGAAGATTTGATTATGTGACATATCAGGATACATATTACAAGTATGTTCCGTATCTTGCGGGACTGCTGATACTGGAGCTTTTCATCCGTATCCGTGAGAATGCAAAGGTTCGCGTAAAGCATGGCAAAAAACAAAAATAATTCAAAATCGAATAAGACTACAATACCCGCAGCGCTTTGGTTTACTTTCCTCATCGGAAGTATCATAGTGTTCGTGTGCGCTGTTTTCCTGATATCCCGATGGTTCCTTAATACATACTATGTAGCGGAGACCGGGAAGAACGTATACCACAAAAAACTGGAAGAGTCGCTCCTTCTCATCAATGTACCGGATGCATATGTTCCGTATTACAACCTCGGAAACTATTACTACAACGAAGGCGACTATGAGAAGGCAATGGACTACTACTACCGCGCTATAGAAGCGGGTATCCCCTACGGCAAGGAATGTCCCGTCAAGGTCAACCTGGCGCTTTCCATGATAGGAGAGATAACTCAAGAGCAGTGGGATGCTTTCTTCGCAAGGAATGAGTCCGAAGAGATGAAGAGTGCTGCGCAAGGCGTTATCAATACGCTGATGACTGCCAGAGGAATACTCATAGAGGACGGATGTGCGCACGATCAGGATGAGGACGGACACAATGCACAGGCACAGCTCCTTAAAGACGAGATAGATGAGCTCCTGAAGGATGATCAGAATGATGACAACCAGGATCAGGATGAGAATGACGATGAGAACCAGGATGATCAGCAGGATCAGAATAATAACGACGATCAGAACAATCAGTCCTCACAGCGTGAGGATCAGATAAGGGACGAGATACAGGATCGCAAGGATGAGGCTCAGAAGGAAAGAGCCGAGGACCGCGACCAGTATGAGAGATACTACGGCGATGAGCTGGGACTTAACGAAGGCGGCGGTGAAGGCGGCGAAGGCTCCGGCGGGGACGACGACACTAAGTTTTGGTAGAGGAGATCAAGAGCCCGTAATGCTCGGAGCATAGGCTCCTTCGCAAACGGGCTCTAAATCTCCGAAGATTTCGCAAGCGAAATCTTCAGGTCGAAAGGAGATGAAAGTGATCAAGGAAATACGCATAAAATCTCTGGATGAGCTGCTTCCCCTTTTTACCGAGCAGGAATACAGAGAGGATCTCCACAGAAACAGGAGCTCATTTATCTACAGGGGCGTATCGGATGCCGGTTTCCCCATGCGTACGAGCCTGTCCAGAAACTGCGGCAGCAAGCAGAAGATACTTGAGCCGGCTATCCTTGAGAATTTTGCAAAATACGCTGTCTTAAGCGACCCTACCGTGGCGAGCAGCGTATGGAGACAGATGATACTCGGTCAGCACAATGGCTTGCCTACGAGACTTCTCGATTGGACGCATTCCGCTCTTGTGGGACTCCATTTCGCAGTGTCCGAGGACAATCTCGAGGATATGGAAGCGCACGACTGTGCTGTTTGGAGGATCGATATGGCGGAGATGGTATCCATCCTGCCCGAGAAATACCGTGAAGTGGTAAACAAGAAGCAGTCGACCATCTTCTCGGTCGATATGCTTAAGGAAATAACCGGCAACAGCCTGGAGACCTACGACCGTGATATGGGCAAGGATGCGATGGTCATCATCGAGCCGCCCTCGGTTAATTCCAGGATAGTCAATCAGTATTCTTTCTTCTCTGTAGTCCCTATGGAGATGGAGAATATCGAGGATTTCATGAATGACCACACCGAGAAGACCGTAAAGTACGTCATAGGCAAAGAACTCAGATGGAGAGTGCGCGATATGCTCGATCAGCTCAATATGAGCGAGAGAATAGTATATCCCGGACTCGAGGGACTCTCCAAATGGATCGCCAGACATTACTATGTAAAGTAACGGCAGGCTTTTGACGGCTGCGAAAACAGGAAATATAAACGCAAAAAAAGACCATCCGATCGCTCGGGTGGTCTTTAACTTTGTCTGATCGACAGACCACTGATTACTTAACGGTTACGGAAGTGATGTGGGGGTTAACACCGTTGTACCAGTAGAGGTATCCCTCAACGTCGATGGTGTCGCCTACATTAAGTCCGGTAACTGCAGTGTAAACATCGGTGCCCTCTCCGCAGAGATAAGACTCAACGGTGAAGGTATAGGTGTTGTCGCCGAGCTTTACATCGAAGTAAAGGTCGGAGTTGGAACCTGCCTCGCCGGATCCGTCCCAGTTGTAAAGGAATGCAGCGTCATTTCCGTTAGCATCCTGCTTTGCAACAACGGTAAGTCCCTTAGCAGTGAAGAACTGGTTCTGATAGTTGATGAGGTCATCGGAGCTGAGCTTGTCGGTAAGATCTACGGCAGCGGCCTTGTAGTTTCCGCTCTCGATCTCATAGGAAGTAACATCGATGATCTCGACTTCGCCTGACCACTCTGACTTGGTTCCCACTACCTTGATCTTGGTGCCGGGGGTAAGCTTGTCATACTCTTCCTGTGAGATGGGCATCTGATAGATGAAGTATGCTCCATCCTCGTCCTGAGTGTAGATGGTAGCCTTGTCCTCCCACCATCCCTGCTTAGCCTGTACATAGGTCTCAACGGTGACGGGGGTGTCTACCGCTGCAGCTACATACTCAGCATAAGTCATAACGCCTGCAGACTTCTTGTCGCCGTCAGCTGCTTTTCCGCATGCTGCGAGAGAAAGAGCCATTACAGCAGCCGTTGCGATTGCCATTAATTTTTTCATTTTTATCCCTCCCTGAATCTGTTCGTTCAAAATTGAACTTGTTAATTATATAGCAAGCCTTTTCCATAGTCAATCATATAAAAAGTGTGATATACTCTGATATCATGATCGATAAAACTCTGGAAAAAGTCAAAAAAGTACTCGAAGAGTATGATATCTACGAATATGCATACAGCATAATCGATTTTGACCGCCAGACGGTCTGCCCCGACAAGGGAATGACCGAATCCGGTGAGACTTGTGCGCGTCTTGAAGAGGTGATCTTCAATATCAAAAAGGATCCTTCTTTTATCGAAGACATAAATTATCTCTATGAAAACAGAAATGAGCTGGGTGAATTCGACAGGGCAGCGATAGAGAGGCTGAGACTTGAATTCGTTCGCCGCAAGAATATCACTCCCGAGATGGCCGCAGACTCCGAGAGAATAAAGAATGCCGCATGGATAGCCTGGAATGAGGCGAGGGCTGCGGATGATTTCAGGATCTTTGAGAAACCTCTCGAAAAACTTGTAGAAAACGAAAAGGCAAGGGTGATGCTCTGGGATACGACTGATGATCCGCAGACAGCAAAGCTCTCTGCATATGAGCGTATGCTCGATGAGCACGAGGACGGGATGAGACAGAGCGATATAGACGCCCTGTTTGAGCCGGCGGCACAGCGTATTTCCGAGCTTATCAGACATATCAAAGAAAGCCCCGTTATGATCAGTAGGGATTTCCTTTCGAGACGTGTAACGGGAGATCAGCAGCGTCAGATGACGGTCTATCTTCTCAGCCTCCTGGGATTTGATTTCTCGAGGGGGACGTATACCACATCCGAGCACCCCTTCATGAACCGCGTGGGACGCGATGATATACGTGTCACGACACATTTCTATGACGACAATTTCATATCCGGTATGTACTCGATCATTCATGAGTGCGGACATGCGCTCTTTGAACAGCTCCAGCCCAGAGAGAATCAGGATGCTCATCTTGATGTAAAGACCATGGGCCAGCACGAATCGGTCTCCAGGATGTATGAGAATATCATAGGCAGATCTAAGGACTTCATCGGTTTCATTTATCCCAAGGTCTGCGAGATCTTTCCTCAGGTCATGTATGATGTTACCGCCGAGGATCTCTATGAGGCAGTCAATATTGCAGAGCCTTCTCTTATAAGGACTGAGGCTGACGAGCTGACTTATACTCTCCATATCGTTATTCGTTATGAGATAGAAAAGAGACTCATAGACGGAGATCTCAAAGTATCCGAAATACCCGCTCTATGGAAGAAACTCTATAAGGACTATCTTGGCATAGAGCCGTCGGGAGACTTTGACGGTGCGTTGCAGGATGTGCACTGGACCTCTGATTTTGGCTATTTCCCCGCATATGCGCTGGGCAATTTCTACGGTGCTATGTATTACAACAGGATGTGCGGGGAGATAGATGTACCCGGTCTTATCAGAGCCGGAGACTTCACTGCCATCAATAAATGGATGAGCGACAATGTCTTCGTGCGCGCGGACAGGCTCACACCCCGCGAATGGATAAAGGATATAACGGGCAGGGATCTTACGGCCGATGATTTCCTTGATTATCTCGATAAGAAGTATTCGGAAGTATATATGCTCGCAAAGCAGACCGATGAGAATGCGAGATTTGAAGGATATGTGAGGAGCATGGCGAGGGTCAGGCTTTTGTCGGCACCTCTTCTCGACAACCTTGGTTCTGCGGAGGATTACGGACGCCTTCTGATCGAGAATTTCATGGATATCAGAGGTATAGCGGGAGATAACCGCGATGTCATGAGAGAGTTCTTCGAGCCGATACTTGACTCGGACGATGAACTCCCTGATGAGATGATCGAAGCCATTCGTGAGATGAATGCGGGACTGCAGGATGCGTTCAAGGCATCTCAGCTCGATGTCCCCATGGTCTCTCTTTTCTCCGACAGACTTAAGAAGGATGCGATCAAAAAAGGAGACGAGGCTTATCTCATAAAACAGCTCGACAGCGAGATTGAGAATTGCTATTTCATGATAAATATTTCCACGAGGATCTTCGGATACCCTCAGGTGGCCGATCACTTCAGAGAGAAGGGTATCAAGGCTTTTAATGAGATCATCGGATACCTCGAAAAAGACAGATTTGAGAAACTGGACGAGGAATGCCGGGAGATCGTTATTATCAATTCCAGATACGGGCAGCTCCTCTATGAGGATATGTCAAAGGTACCTGAGGAGAGAAATGAATGGCGCCTTAAGGTGCTCAGGAGATCCGAAGAAGTATCGAACGACCCGTGGTATCGCGAGCGCGTTCCCGAGATGGACTGGAACCGTCAAAAGTACAAGATCCATGAGTATTTCTCAATGATGGGGGTGGATGACAATGCGATAGGCCTCACCCGTAAACAGCTCGAAGAAACCGCCACGCATGCCGATGCTCTCATGAAGATGTATGAGCAGGATCCCGATATCGTGCTAAAATACACATATCCGGAGTACATCCAAAAGATACATGCGATCAACCATCATAACCTCGGTGAGATAAGCGATACAGAGTTCATAGAGAGGATCGAGAAACTCCATGAGAGCGCTGATCCCATGGATTATACAGACAAGGGTATCGACAAAAATGTATCCATGCCCATAGAGATGCTCCTCGCCTATGCCAAGACAGACTACGGCGAGAGAGGCAAGGATCACATCAGGAACCTGTACAGATCGGTAATATCCTATGCATTCCATATGCCCAAGATGGGGCTTTTGGGATCACTTCTCGGCGATTATGCCGTGATCCTGGATAACTATATAGAGGTGCCGGGAAGCCTGACTTTTGAGGAGATGGGAATGCAGTCTTTTGCGGCTTTCCATCCTCCGACATATGTCCACTCAAATATGGTCGCGCATATAAGCTCATGCCTTGCAGAGAACCTCATCCGCAGACGCCCCGATCTTTTTGTCGGAATATGCGGATGCGACAGCGAGGCGGAAGTGACTGCTGCGGCACAGAGAATAGCGGATTTTGTATATCATGCGGCGCTGTGCCACGATTTCGGAAAGCTCTGCATCATGGATACCATATTCATCTACGGACGTAAGCTTCTCGATCATGAATTCGAGACGATCAAATACCATCCGCTCATAGGTTACAACATGCTTAAAAAGCATGAATCCACTGCGGAGTATGCGGATATAGCGCTGGGACATCATATCTGGTACGACGGGACCCGGGGATATCCGGATGAGTTCGATATCAGGAACAGCCTGTACAAGACGGTGATAGATATCGTCGAATGTGCGGACTGCATGGATGCAGCGACAGATACGGTGGGAAGGAGCTATACCAGTGGCAAGACTCTCGAGGAGTTTACCGCGGAAGTAAGAGCCGCCGCCGGCACCAGATATGCCCCGTATATAGCGGATCTGATCGAAGAGGAGGCTGTTGCGGACGATCTTTCATATCTGCTCAGCGAGGGGCGCAAGGAGATCTATCGCAAGACTTATATGCTGCTTAAATCCGTTCAGGAAAAGACTGAATAAAGTCTAAAGAAATACTAAATATCCTTGAATATTGTGTATCGGAATTATATAATTTACTGTGTGTTTTAAGCGGAGGGATTACCTCTTCGCGAGATTTTTATATAAGAAAAGGAGTTTTTGTTATGGCAGAGAACAAGTACGCCGGAACCAAGACCGAACAGAATCTTCAGGCTGCATTTGCAGGAGAATCACAGGCCAGGAACAAGTACACTTACTTTGCTTCCGTTGCCAAGAAGGAAGGATTTGAGCAGATCTCCGAGATCTTCTTAAAGACCGCCGACAACGAGAAAGAGCAC
>ODAI011397049.1_pt1 | contig 15539 bp, 9 predicted proteins | sample 1539321 | NCBI WGS metagenome assembly ODAI01 (sample SAMN02144231, study PRJEB22623) | gut metagenome | biome: sheep rumen | host: Ovis aries | place: New Zealand
CTTACAGTTACAGCGTCTATCTGGCCGACTATGATGTGCGCGTGGAAATGGTTCCGTCGGCCCATGCCGCGGCGTTCCGCATCCAATATCCGGCCGGACGTCCCGCTTATCTGGTGGTAGATGCCTATGCAGGCGGCCGGGTGGAGCTAGTGGACAGCCATACGCTCTCCGGCGTGAGCGTCCAGAACCACGGCGGCGTGCCGGAGGGCTTCGGCAACTATTTCGTCATCCAGTCCGACGCCCCCATGGAACAGGTTCCCGCGGGTGACCATTCAGTGCTGGTCAGGCTTCCGGAGGGGCGGGATGTGAACCTTCGGGTGGCGTCGTCTTTTATATCGGCACAGCAGGCCCGGCTGAACCTCCGGGAAGCGGAAGGGGGGCTGGAGGCTATGAAAGCCGATGCCCGGAAGGCCTGGAACAACGTTCTGGGCCGGATAGAGGTGGAAGACCCCGACCTGGACCACCTGCGCACTTTCTACTCCTGCCTGTACCGCTGTCTGCTTTTCCCCAGGGACCTGTCAGAGACCGATGCCGCGGGGAACGAAGTCCACTATAGCCCGCATAACGGCCAGATCTGCAGCGGGCCGCTTTACACCGACACCGGCTTCTGGGACACCTTCCGGGCCCTGCTGCCGCTGGTGAACCTGGTGTATCCGGAAACGGCCGTCCGCATCCAGCAGGGGCTGGTGAACCATTACAAGGAGAGCGGTTTCCTGCCGGAGTGGGCCTCTCCCGGCCATCGGGACTGCATGGTGGGGAACAACAGCGCTTCGGTCGTGGCCGATGCCTATCTGAAAGGCATCCGCGGCCAGGACATGGACGTGCTCTGGGAGGCTGTCACCCATGGCGCCCATGCGCAGCCCCCCAGCGCGGGTTCCACCGGACGGGCCGGCTGGCGGCTGTACGACAGTCTGGGTTACGTGCCCTGCGACGCCGGCATCCCGGAAAGCGCCGCCCGTACCCTGGAATATGCCTATGCCGACTGGTGCATCTGGCAGCTGGGGCAGGCGCTGGGGAAGCCGGAGGCCGAGCTGGCCCCTTACAAGGCTGCGGCACAGAACTATCGGCATCTCTTTGACCCGGAGTATGGCCTGATGAACGGGCGCCGGACAGACGGCTCCTTCCGTCGGCCTTTCAACCCGCTCAAATGTGGAGGCGACTTCACCGAGGGGAATAGCCTCCACTACACCTGGAGCGTCTTTCACGACATTCCCGGCCTGATGGAGCTGATGGGCGGGCCGGAAGCTTTCGCCGCCAAACTGGACAGCGTTTTCACCATGCCGCCGCTCTACGATGACTCCTATTACGGCTTCCCCATCCACGAGATTGTGGAGATGACGGTGATGGGCATGGGCAACTACGCCCACGGCAACCAACCCATCCAGCACATGCTGTACCTGTACGACTGGTGCGGCCAGCCCTGGAAGACCCAGGCCCGCGTGCGGGAGGTGATGGAAAAGTTCTACACCCCCTGGGCCGACGGTTACTGCGGCGACGAGGACAACGGCCAGACATCGGCCTGGTACGTTTTCAGTGCACTGGGCTTCTATCCCGTGTGCCCCGGCAGCAACGAGTACGCGTTGGGTACGCCCCTGTTCCGGAAAGCGACGGTGCACCTGAGCGGCGGGGACCTGGTGATAGATGCGCCGGAGAATGCGGCTGGCAACTGCTACGTCCGGGGCCTGAAGCTCAACGGCCGCACATGGGGCGGGAACTACCTTAGACATAGCGATCTGGCATCCGGTGCCCGTCTCCGCTTCTCCCTCTCCTCCACGCCTTCCGCCTCCCGTGGCATCGCCCCGGAAGACCACCCTCGCTCCTCACTTCAGCACTGAAGTGAGTGATACAGTGCTGTTTCTGTATTTATTGGTGCACAAAAAATTGCACCAATAAATATGGAACTCGTTGATTTTGAGCTATATGAGTGCCGCAGGGGGTCTAGCGCCACTCCAGGGAAGAAGCGTTCACCAGATCGTTGTGGGATATCCGGAAGCCCTTGTTGCGGCCATCCAGGCGGGCACGGCCGGGATTGGCGCCGCTGCGGGTGATTTGCAGCGTGTGGCCGTCGGGGAGCTCCACGGCAATGCGGTCAAAGGCCGGGCGGGTGAGGGTGTAGTAAGGGTCGGCAGGGCAGTCGGGGTAGAACCCCAGCATGGAAAACACCGCCCAGGCGCTCATGGTGCCGGTGTCGTCGTTGCCGGGAAGGCCGTCCGGCGTGTTCTTGTAGTGGTCGGCCAGAATCCTCTCTACCGTGCTCCAGGTCCATTTTTCCTGGCCTTTGAAGCGGGAGAACAGGTACGGGTACACGATGTCGGGCTCGTTGGCGGGGTCGTACAGGCCGTCGTTGAATACCTTCTGCAGGCGCTTCAGATACTCTTTGCTGCCGCCCATCAGACGGGCATACCCTTCCACGTCGTGCGGCACGGCAAACGTGTAGTTCCAGGCACTGCCTTCGTGGAAACCGGGGGCATTGGAGAAGTTGGCCCCGTCCGCCGGGTCGAAGGGGGAGAGGAACGTGCCGTCGGACCGGATGGGCCGAAGACAACCGTACTCGGCGCTGTAGTAATTCCGGTAGCCCAGCGAGCGGCTCTTCAGCCGGGCCGCGTCTTCTTCATAGCCCAGCGAGGCCGCGAGCTGCGACAAGGCATAGTCGGCCAGATAGTATTCCAAGGCGTGGGAGACAGAGTTGTCGCCGGAGAAGTCGGCCGCGAAATAGCCCAGCGGGATGTAGCCGAAGTCCAGATAAGGGTCGTTGTCGGGCCGCATCAAGTTCTCGGCCCCGGGTGTGTCGGCGCTCTTGAGAAAGGCTTCGTAGGCCTGCCGGATGTCGAAATCCCGCACCCCCTTGAGCCAGGTGTCGGCGATCATGCAAATGGCGGGGTCTCCTTCCATGGTCCAGGTTTCCCGGCCGAAGAGCTCCCATTTGGGCATCCACCCCCATTCCCGGTACATGTCCACCATGGAACGCACCATGTCCAGCTGCTTTTCCGGATAGAGCAGGGTTAGCAGCGGATGCAGGTTGCGGTAAGTGTCCCAAAGGGAGAACACGGTGTAACGGTTCCCGCCCGTGACGGTGCCGATACCCTTTTGCCGGAGCACCCTCAGGGGCTGTCCGGCCGGTCCGGTGGGGATGCTGTAGTCGTCCTCCGCATCGGGGTTCCCGAACTCCATCAGCGGATACTGCCCGTTCACATCGTTCAGGATGTTGGGGTGGATCAGGCAGTGATAAAGGGCGGTGTAGAAAACGGCCAGCCTGTCGGGGGAGCCGCCTTCTATCCGGATTCGGCCGAGGTCTTTCTCCCAGGCGGCTTCGGCCGCGGCGCGCACACTGTCGAAGCGAAATCCTTGCTGCTCTGCATCCAGGTTCTCGCGGGCATTGGCCGTACTCACAAACGACACGCCCATCTGTACCAGGATTTCCTCCCCGGGCGCCAGGCTGTCGTAGTGGAACCAGAAGCCGATATCGTCTCCGCTCAGTTCCCGGGAATAGGCCTTGTACAGCTTGTAGTTGCCCTCATCGGGGTCCCAGGCGGCTTCTGCGCCCATCGGCCTTTGTTTTTTCCAGTAGCCGCAGCTGGAGGGGAGCTTGCTCACCCGGAGCACGAAATAGACAGGAAACACCGCCTGGTTGTTGTAGCAGAACCCGCCCATGAGCTTGGTGCCCTCGATTTCCGTCTCGGAGACTTTCCTGAGGGTGGCTCCGCTCTCGTTGGTCAGGCCTTCGCCCAGGTTCAGGAGGATGTTCCCTTCGCCGCCGGGGAACGTGTATCGTTCCAGGGAGGTCCGGGGGGTGGCGGTCACCTGGGCCCGGACGCCGTTGAGCAGCTGGACGCCATAATAGCCGGGATGCGCCTCTTCCTCCGTGAATTCACAGCCGTAGAGGTGGTAGTCGGCCTGGACGGGACCGGTGGTGGGCATGGTCAGGAGCGCACCCAGCTCCGGGCAGCCCACGCCGGAGAGGTTCACATGCGAGAAGCCTGTGAAATAGCGGTTCTCGGCGGTGTAAGGGGTGCTCCACCAGCGGCTGTCCTTGTCATAGACATTCAGGCTGGAGCCCATGACATTGAAGGGCGACACGCTCATCATCCCGTTGGGCGTGACTGCCCCCGGGTTGCAGGCGCCGTAATTGGCCGTGCCGATGAACGGATTCACATGGGAGGTAACCCCCTGGGCGTGCAGGAGCGCTCCTGAGAGCAGGAAGGTCAGGAGGGTTGCGGCTTTCATTTCAAGGTGGCTTTAAGGACGATGGTGTCTTTGATTCCGCTGATGTCTTCGCCCTCTTCCTTGCGCTCGATCAGGCGGAACAGGTATTCGGCGGCCTTGCGGGCTATCTCCGGCAGCGGTTGCAGGACATAGGAAATGACCGGATTGAAGAAGTTGTACACGTTGGAGTAGTCGAACCCCACGATCCGGATGTCTTTCTGGATGTTCACGCCCTTCTTGAAAAGGGCCTTGAGGACGGCGACGGAAGGCACGTTGGACGCGGTGATCAGCCCGTCGGTCCCCTTGCGGAGCACCTCGTCGGCCACGGCATCCGCGTCCGCATCCGAGAGGTTGAAGGGCAGGTGGTAGATATGGGCATCCGGTCCCATCACTTCCCGGAAGCTTTGTTCGCGGTCTGTCATGGAAGAGATGCGCATGGTGTAAGAGACCATCTCGATCTTCCGGGCGCCCTGGCTTCGGATGGCGCCCAGGGCCTGCCGCATGGCGTCGGCATTGTCGGTGAGCACGGAAGGGACTTCGAAACCCGGGAGATGCCGGTCAATGACCACGAAGGGCCTTCCGGAGGCGATCAGCTGCTGCATGCCGGCCGCTCCGTCCTGGGTGGGAACCACCACGAACCCTTCCACGTCCTTTTCCAGGAACGACTGCACCAGCCGCCGGAACTGTTCGGGGTCTTCTTCGGTATTGCCGAAGAACACCGTGTATCCATGCAGGTGCGCCATCTTTTCCAGGTAATGGGCGATGGTTCCGTAAAAGATATTGCCCATGTCGGAGAGGATCACGCCCAGCGCGTGGGTGCGTCCCTGGCGGAGCATGCGGGCGGCGGAGCTGGGACGGTAGTCCAGCCTTCTGGCCACTTCCAGGATGCGCTCCTTGGTGGCTTCGCTCACGCGGTATTTCTGTTTTCCGTCGGCCCCGATGCGGTTGTTCATGACAAAGGAAACCAGGGCGATGGAAACTCCGGCCTCTTGGGCTATATCCTTGATGGTGATATTCTTGGGCATATCAGTACAGGTAAGTTGTGGCTTGTTTTGGCTTTTTCCCGGGCAGTAGGGTAAAGGCATCTTCCGGGACAATCTCCAGGCGGGAACCTTGTCTGCAAAAGCGGAACGGCGCCGTTCCCGTTACGGTAAACAGCCCGGTGTCCAGCAAGGAGGTGTCTGTGTAATAGTCCGTTCCGTCTTTAACCTCACGGACGGTCTTGAAAGGGGCGTGGGCGTGGGAGTCCGGTTCCCGGCCGAAACAGGTCCAGGGGCCCTGGCCAGCTGAAAGGCGGAAGGCGAAGGCGGGACTCTCCACTTTCAGGATACCATCGGGCCGGAGGGTGAAACGGGCCGTGCTCCGGCTTCCGTCGGGAAGGGCGTACTGCGCCTGGAGCACCACGCCACCCTCCTGTACCAAAAAGCTGCATTGGGCCTGGGTGGAAACGGCGGGGGCCAAACCGCCTTCCAGATACTCTTTTCCTTTTATTTTCAGGGATTTCACGCTTCCTTCGGCCCGGTCGAAGACCATCTCCACCTCTTTTCCGCGAATGACCAGCCGCGTGTCTCCTTCCGTGACGCCAAGCATGCCGCCGGCTTGGGGAGCCGGTTCCTTCGGGCTTTCCTGCAGCAGGAATTCCGCCGTGGCCAGGACAGCCCCTTTGTCTTTTCGGGAAACCGCTTCAAACAGCAGACGGTATTCCCCGGTCTCCTTGCAACGGGGCAGGGAGATGCGGAACGTCTCTTCTGCCTGGGGAGGCGTGTCGAAGTGCAGCGCTCTCCGGGGGAACAGACCCACGGGCTTTCCGTCGCGCTCTACCCGCCAGCGGACCTGGTAGTCTGCGAGGGAGGTGAACCGGCGGTGGTTGGTCACGGTAAACAGGCCTTCCTGCAGGTTTTCTGCACGGATGGACAGTTCCTGGCGCTGCTGTTTCAGGGCGCGGGATTCCGGGTCCGGTTTCCCCAGCGTGTCCCGCTGCGGATACACGTAAAAGCCGATGCTGTCGGCCAGGGCGGCCAGCTCGGGTGTCAGCTGAACCGTGTTGAGCGCGTTGACATTGAGACGTTTCAGCCGGACCAGCTCTTCCAGGGCCTGGGAGCGGCCGGCAGCGTGGAAGTCGGCCCCCTTGAAGGGAACCTTCCTGCCGTTTACCAGGAAAGTATCCCGGCTCTGCGTGGGAAGGATGCTCCGGAAGCCCACCGGGAACATGCTTTCATGTCCGTTTACAAGCAGGTGAAGGGTGTATAGTTCAGGCGTTTCCGCCGTCCAGGGCCGGATGCCCTGCAGGTGCTCCGGATAGGTACGGACTACGCTGTCTGCACGGTAGGCGGCATCGGCCAGTACACGGCCGTCCCGGTCCTTGATCTCATAGAATACTTCCGACGGCCGGGCAGCGTGCAGCTGCATCTGGAAAAGGCCGGTTTGTGAGTCCGGGTCCCAGCGGGCGTCGACAGCATAGCTGAGCCCGTCTGTACCCGAAGGTGCAGGCTGCCCCTGCCCTTCCGGCTTCCTGCTGCAGGCAAGGAGCGTCAGGGCAATCGCTATGAGCGCTCCCGCTTTCATTTTTTGCTGTGGGCACTCCGGCTTACGCGTTTTTGGCCCTTTTTGCGTTCCTCGGTGTGCTCCGGCACGGCGGGCTCCACGTTTTCGGCGTTATTTGCGTTATCCGACGTGCCCGGACGCTCCGGTTCCACCAGTTCGTAGTCCAGCAGTTTCTGGTCCAGGTTGGTGCCTTTTACACGGATGCGCACCCGGTCTCCCAGGCGCAGGGATTTGTGCGTGCGGCGTCCGATAGCCCGGTAATGGTCTTCGTCGAAGACATAGAAATCCTCCTTGATGGTCCTGTAGGGGACCATTCCCTCGATCTTGGTGGGATCGATCTCTACGTAGATGCCCCATTCCGTGACACCGGAAATGTTGCCGTCGAACTCCTGCCCCACCTTGTCTTCCATGAATTCCACCAGTTTGTACTTGATGCTCTCGCGCTCTGCCTCTGCGGCCACCACTTCCCGTTCGGAGGCGTGCTTGCACTGGGCGGCGTAATAGTCTGCACTTTGGGAGTCGGCGCCGTTCAGGTACAGGGACAGCAGGCGGTGCACCATCATGTCCGGATAGCGGCGGATGGGGGAGGTGAAGTGGGTGTAGAAGTTGAAGGCCAGTCCGTAATGGCCGATGTTGTCCGTGGAGTAGCAGGCCTTGGCCATGGAACGCAGGGCCAGGATCTGGATGGCGCCCAGTTCCGGCTTTTCAGCCGCGTCTTTCATGAGGCCGTTCAGGGTTTTGGCGATATCCTTGCCGTTGTCGATGGGCCCCACTTTGTAGCCGAAATGCCCGGCGAAATCCCTGAGCCCGGCGAGTTTTTCCAGGTTGGGCTCGTCGTGCACACGGTAAACGAAGGTTTTGGCCTTGGCAACAGCCTTGCCGCCCATTTTTCCGCCGGTGGCCACATATTCGGCCACGGTGCGGTTGGCCAGGAGCATGAACTCTTCGATGAGCCAGTTGGCCTCTTTGGAGAACTTCTGGTGAACGCCTATGGGTTTGCCGTCCGCATCCACTTCCACTTTCATTTCCGGGCGCTCGAAGTTTACGGCGCCGGCCTTGAAGCGCCTGTCCCTGAGTTTCAGGGCCAGTTTGTTCAGGACAAGCACGGCTTCTTTTACCGATGCAGGGACTATCCCGCATTCGGTCCCTTTTCCGAATTCCTCTTCCATGGCCTTGTCTCCGGCTTCGATGATGGCCTGCGCCCCTTCGTAGTCGAAGCGGTAGTCGGATATGATTTCCGTCCGGCCCAGCCAGGGGTTGATGACCTTGGCCTGCGGGGTTATCTCGAAGACGGCCGAGAAAGTGAGTTTTTCTTCATTCGGCCTCAGTGAGCAAAGCTTGTTGGAAAGCTTTTCCGGCAGCATGGGTACGGTACGGTCTACCAGGTACACGGAGGTACCGCGCTGCTGGGCTTCCTTGTCCACGGCCGATCCCGGTTGTACGTAGTAGGTGACATCAGCGATGTGCACGCCTACCTCGTAATTGCCGTTGTCCAGCTTGCGGAAACTGATGGCGTCGTCGAAGTCTTTGGCGTCCGTGGGATCTATCGTGAAGGTGAGGACCTTCCGGAAGTCCCGGCGATGGGCGCGGTCCTTGTCCGTGATGGTCTCGGAGATTTGGTCGGCCGCGTTCTCCACTTCCGGGGTGAAGCGGTAGGGGAGGCCGAACTCCGCCAGGATGGCATGCATCTCCGTATTGTTTTCTCCGGGCATGCCCAGAATGTCCACTACGTGGCCGTGCGGGCCGGCTTCTCCGCGCTCCCATCCATCTACTACGGCCGCCACTTTCATGCCGCGCTCCCCGCCTTCCGGAACGGGGACGGAGATGTCGTAGGGCATGGTCTTGGAGTTCATGAGCACCCAGGCCTGTTTGCCCACAATATGCAGGATGCCCACGAAAGGCTTGTTGCTGCGCTCCAGCACGGCCACGATTTCTCCGCTGCGGCGTTTGGCCTGCCCGGTCTTTTCCTGGGTCACGGCCACCCGCACCCAGTCTCCGTGCAGGGCCCCGCGGGTCTTTGACGCCTTTACGTAAACGTCTTCCTCCTGGCCTTCAATGCGCACAAACACAAATCCTTCCCGTGACATCAGGGCTCTCCCTTCGTATTCGGGCACTATCTTTCTTTTCTTCTTCTTTCCTCCGGCGGACCTTCCGCCGTTTCTGCGGTTGTTTCGTTTTGACATGTATGTACTGTTGATGAATTCTGTGCAAAGATACAAAAAACTTGCTAAATTTTTAGCAGGTTGCACAGGGTTTGCTTGATTTTGTGGGCCTTGTCCGCCGGCCGTGCTTTTAGCGGTACAGTTCGCGCAGTACGTCCAGGGACTTGACGCGGATGGGCTGTTCGGTGTGGAACTCCAGATAGCGGATCAGGATCTCGCAGAGGGAATTGCGGACTTCTCCGGAAAGGGGAATGAGCATGGACTCACTGAAGCTTGTTTCCAGGAAAGGCTTCAGGATCACGGCCTTGTCCCCGGCAAAGGGGGCGATGTCCTGGAAACTGGGACGAAAACCCATGGCGCCGGAGAGCTCCAGCAGGAAGCGAATATGGAAATTGGCAAAGTCGGCCGGAAGGGCATCCAGCGTAAGGATGCTGCCCACGCACCATTCGTACAGTCCGTCCTCGTTGGCCCCTTCCTGAAGGGTGCGGAACAGCACTTCGGCCAGAAACAGCGTCATGGTGTTCTTGTGCAGGTTCCCCCGGATACCGTTCAGGGCGTTCAGGGCATGGATGTTTTTTATCGACCACAGGTCCGATCTGGGGTTTTCCACTACGTCGGCCTCCAGGATGTTCAGCGGAAGGAACAGGGACATTCCGGCCTTTTTGGCCGACTGCACCAGAAAGCCCCGCCGGCCCCACTCGCGCGAGAGCGTGTGTACCACGATGGCGCTTTCCTTCACTTTCGTGGTGGAAAGGACGATCAGCTCTGCCGCGTCCTTGGTCATTCCGGGCGAAGCGAAGAGTTTCTCAGGAATTCCGCCATGGCCCTGAGTGCCTTGCCGCGGTGGGAGATGGCATTTTTCTCTTCCTCGGAAAGTTCGGCGGCCGTGACGTCGTAGCCCTCCGGGATAAAGACGGGGTCGTATCCGAAGCCGCCTTCTCCGTGGCGCTCCGTGGCAATCCGGCCTTCCATGATGCCGTCGAAAAAGTGCTTTTCGCCGTCCAGGATCAGCGTCACGGACGTGCGGAAGCGCGCTTTTCGCGTGGCATGGGGCGTGCTTATCCCCAATTCCCTGGCGACCGAAGCTTCCTGCTCCCGCCTGGCCATCTCCGAGAGGAGTTTCCGGATGTTGGCGGCGGGGTCTTTCTGCTCCCCGGCGTAGCGGGCGGTGTGGATGCCGGGCCCGCCGCTCAGGATGTCCACCTCCAGGCCGGTATCGTCTGCGAAGCAGTTGAGTCCGGTCTTGTCATAAATATACGCGGCTTTCTGCAGGGAATTGGCCCTGAGCGTGTTGCCGGTTTCCGGGATGTCTTCTTCAATCCCGGCTTCTGCGGGGGTAACGAGCTGGAAGCCCTCGCCAAGAATTTCTGCAGCTTCGCGGAGTTTGCCGCGATTGCCCGTTGCAAATACAATTTTCATAAATACACTTTTAACGGCCGCAAAGATACGTACTTTTTTTATAACTTTGCATTCTGGCATTGTTATTGCCCTTTTTCCCCTGATGATGAAAAGAATTGTTACCATACTTGTTTTGCTCTCTGCGTGCCTGTCGGCAGGGGCACAGTCCAAGAGTTTCACCCTGGGTCAGTGGGTGGAGATGCACAATGCCATTCTCAAGGAGCTCAACCGCTCTTATGTAGATTCCCTGGAAGTGGGACGTATAGAACGCGCCGGGGTGGATGCCATGCTAAGCGCCCTGGACCCGTACACCGTCTATGTCCCGGAAGAGGAGCAGGAAGATTTCCAGATGATGCTTTCCAGCACCTACGGGGGAATCGGCGCCGTGATTTACAAGCCGGATGTCAATGGCAATGTCATCATCAACGAGCCTTACGAAGGGTCTCCCGCCGCCCGCGCCGGACTGGTGTGCGGCGATGAGATAGAGTCTATCGACGGGGTTTCCACCCATGGACTGGAGAGCGGCGAGTGCAGCGAGAAAATGCGCGGAAAGCCGGGTACCACCGTGGTTTTCCGGGTGAAAAAGCTCCGCGACGGCGCCACCTGGAAGGCCGGAGACGTGATTGAGGTGCCGGTGGTGCGGCAGCGGATCGTGCTGCCTTCCATCGAGTATGCCGGCATGCTCAACGAAAAGGACGGTTACGTGCTCATGTCCAAGTTCACGGACGGCGTGGGCCAGGGCGTGCGGGACGCCTACAACAAACTCAAGGCCCAGGGCATGCAGCGCATGGTGCTGGACCTGCGCGGCAACGGCGGCGGCCTGCTGAACGAGGCCGTGAACATCGTCTCCCTCTTTGTCCCTAAAGGGTCGTTGGTCGTGACGGCCAAAGGGCGTGAGGCCGGCTCGGAGCAGGTGTACAAGACCGCTACGGAGCCTGTGGATACGCAGATTCCGCTCATCATCCTGGTGGATTCCTCATCGGCCTCGGCCTCGGAGATTGTTTCGGGGGCGTTGCAGGACTATGACCGGGCCACCGTCATCGGCACGCGCACGTATGGGAAGGGCCTGGTACAGAGCATCCGGCCGCTTCCCTACGACGGCCAGCTCAAGGTGACCACTGCCAAGTATTACACGCCGTCGGGCCGGTGCGTCCAGGCCATCGACTATTCCCACCGCAACGAAGACGGCAGCGTGGGGCATATCCCGGATTCCCTCACCCATGAGTTCAAGACGGCTCACGGCCGGACGGTGCGCGACGGCGGCGGCGTTACGCCGGATTACGAAATCAAGCCCCACCGCTACTCGCGCCTGACCTATTCCATCGTGATGAACGGCATCGTGGAGCAGTATGCGCTCAAGTTCGTCCGGGAGCACCCCTCCATCCCCGCGGTGGAAGATTTCCGCTTTACGGATTACGACGATTTCATCTCTTTTGCCGCCGATAAAACCTTCGACTACCGCTCGTCGGCCAAGGCCCTGCTGGACGAAGTGAAGAAAAGCCTGTCGGAGGACGGGCTTGCAGAGACCATGTCGGCCGAAGTGGAGGCGCTGGAGAAAAAGATGGACATGGACAAGGAGACCTTCCTGCGTCTGAAGCAGGACGAGATCGTGCCTTTCATCGAGGAGGAGATCGCCGTGCGCTACTACTTCCAGGAGGCCGGCATCCGGGTCCGCATCCGCTACGACGAGCAGCTGGCCAAGGCCCTGGAGCAGCCGGCCATCAGCTGGTAGTTTCCGGGCTTAGACAGTTTCCCAGCGAAAGACTTTGTCGCCGCGGCGGGGGTGGATGCGCTCGCCGGGCTGCATGTCGGGGTTGCGGTTCACGTGATCCTCGGGCATGCCCTCCAGCGGAACGGCCACCGAACAGCGTACACCCTGCGGCGCCAGGACGGCGGGTTTCAGATCTACACGCATATCGGCCACCTGCATCTCCAGGATGCCGGTGGTGTGGCCGATGAACAGGATGTCGTCTCCGGCATGGAGGTCCGTGGCCTCTACCAGGATTTCCGCCACGCCGATGCGGTCGAACCAGTTGGTCACCTTGCCCACATAGACCTTGCGACGGGTGGCATGGGAGCCGTAGATAGCGCTCCATTCACCCATTTTGGCACCCAGGTAATAGCCGTCCCAGAAGCCGCGGTTGAATACGGTGGCCAGGCGTTCCTTCAGGGAGGCGCCCAGCTCCGGGGAGAAGGTGCCGTCGGCTACGGCGTCGGCCGCCTGCCTGTAGCACTGCGCCGTGGTTTTCACATAGTCTGCGCTGCGGGCGCGGCCTTCTATCTTGAACACTTTCACGCCCGCTTCCACGAACTTGTCTGCAAACTCGATGGTGCACAGGTCCTTGGGCGACATCATGTATTTGTTGTCGATATGGATCTCGTTTCCGGTCTCGATGTCGGTGACCAGGTAGCCCCGGCGGCACACCTGCATGCAGGCGCCGCGGTTGGCGCTTTCCCCGTAGGCAGCCAGTGACAGGTAGCACTTCCCGGAAACGGCCATGCAGAAAGCGCCGTGGGCGAACATCTCTATCCGCACCAGCTCTCCGGAGGGGCCGCAGATGCGCTCCCGGACAATGGCGTCGTGGATGGCTTTCACCTGGTCCAGGCGCAGTTCGCGGGCCAGTACCACTACGTCGGCCCACTGCGCGTAAAAACGCAGGGCCTCCACGTTGGAAATGCTCAGCTGGGTGGAAATGTGCACCTCCAGGCCCACTTTCCGGCAGTACAGGATGGCGGCCATGTCGGAGGCGATGATGGCATCTACCCCGGCCGCCCGGGCTGCATCCAGGGTGTCGTAGGCCGCCTGCAGGTCTTCGCCGTAAAGGGTGATGTTCAAGGTCATGTAGGCCTTCACCCCATAGGCGCGGCAGATGCGGATAATTTCCGGGAGGTCTTCCCGGGAGAAGTTGTTGGCCGAATGCGACCGCATATTCAGGTGGCCGATACCGAAGTACACCGAGTCGGCTCCGCCCTCGATTGCCGCGACCAGGCAGCCGAAGTTGCCGGCGGGCGCCATGATTTCCAGTTCTTTTCGCTGCATAGTTTGCAAAGGTACGGAAAAACCGTATATTTGGGAAAATTTGCACGTATGATCAGCGAAAACACCATCGGCCAGGCCATTGAGGACCTTTTCCGGCAGATTGAATTCCAGGCAGAACCCGCGGGGCTTTACGACCCGCTCCGCTATATGGTTTCCATTGGCGGGAAGCGGCTGCGTCCGCGGCTGTGCCTTACCGCCTACGGTTTTTACAAAGACGCGCTGGGGCCGGAAATCCTGCAGCCGGCGGCAGGGCTGGAGGTGTTCCATACCTTCACCCTGATCCACGACGACATCATGGACCGCTCGCCGCTGCGCCGCGGCCATGAGACCGTGTGGAAGAAATGGAACCAGGACACGGCCATCCTCAGCGGGGACGTGATGTTCATCGATGCCTGCCATCGTATGGCCCGGTGCCCGAAAAACGTGCTTCCGGCCGTGTTGGACCTGTTTTTCACCACGGCGCGGCAGGTGATGGACGGGCAGCAGCTGGACATGGACTTCGAGCAGGTTCCCATGGTCCCCATGCAGGACTACATGAAGATGGTGGGGCTCAAGACCGCCGTCCTGCTGGCGTGTTCGGCCAAGACAGGCGCCCTCATAGCCGGTGCCCCCGCCGCCCACTGCCAGGCGCTTTATGATTACGCCTACGACCTGGGCCTGGCTTTTCAGGTGGCCGACGATTACCTGGACGCCTACGGGGACGAGAAAGTCTTTGGCAAGCCTATCGGCGGGGATATTGTCCAGAACAAGAAGTCCTGGCTGATCATAAAGGCGTACGAACTGGCCCCTGACTCCATGAAGGCAGCCCTGTCCATGCCGGCGGAAACGCCTGGGCAGCAGGCCGGAAAGATTGCCGCTGTAAAGGCCGTCTATGATGCGGCCGGCATTCCGGAGCTGGCCCGCACCCAGATTGCCGCGCTCCACGAAAGCGCCCTCGGGAAAATCCGGGAACTGGCGCCTGAGGCCCGGGAAGTGCTGGAGGCATCTGCCCGGAAACTGGTTGGACGTACCCTGTGATGCAGCGGTTCAAACTGCCCAATACCTATGTGCTGATCGCCGCGCTGATTGTCTTGTGTGCGGTAGCCACCTGGCTGGTGCCGGGCGGCCGGTATGTCACGGCGGAAGACGGCACCCTCTCTTACGAAAGCATCCCCTCGGCACCCCAGACCTGGCAGGTGTTCTCTGCCTTCTACCATGGGTTTGTGAAACAGGCCGGCATCATTGTCTTCATCCTGGTGGTGGGCGGCGCCTTTTGGCTGCTCAATGCCACGGGGGCCGTTTCGGTGGGTATCGGCCGCTTCATCACCCGGGTCGGGAAACACGACAAACTGGTGCTTGTGGCCATCTCGGTTTTGTTTTCGCTGGCCGGAGCTGTGTTCGGCATGAGCGAAGAGACTATTCCCTTCGTGGGAATCGTAGTGCCGCTGGTCGTCTCTATGGGGTACGATGCGCTGATGGGCATGCTGGTGGTCTATGTGGCTTCCAACATCGGCTTTTCCAGCGCTTTCATGAACCCTTTCACGGTGGGAATCGCCCAGGGCATGGCCGACCTGCCCCTTTTCTCCGGGATGGGATACAGGCTGGTCTGCTGGGCCTTTTTTACCCTCCTGCTGGTCGCGGCCGTGTGGGTTTACGCCGCCCGCAGCCGCAAGGCTGATGCTGCCGTCAGGTCCGGGGAGGTGGAAGAGCCCTCTGCCGGTCAGCAGCGGCTTTCCCGTCGTCAGGGATGGATCCTGGGCGTGCTGGGAATCACGGTGGTGCTGCTCATCGTGGGCGTCACCTGCTGGGATTGGTACATGCCGGAAATCACGGGGCTGTTTCTGCTGATGGGCATCGTCTGCGGGGTCATCGCGGGCTTTTCGGCCAGCCGTATCGCCGACGAATTCATGGCCGGCGCCCGTGATATCCTTTCCGCCGCCCTGGTGGTGGGCTTTGCGTCCGGAATCATTGTCATCCTCCAGGACGGACATATCATCGACAGTATCCTTCACAGCCTGCAGAAGGGGCTGGACGGCACCGGGCCGATGGCCTCCCTGGGTGCCATGTACGGAATTCAGGCGCTGATCAACTTCATCATTCCCAGCGCCACGGCCAAAGCCGCCATCACCATTCCCATCATGGCTCCCTTTGCCGACATGGTGGGCGTTTCCCGCCAGGCGATGGTGTTGGCTTTCCAGTTCGGCGACGGCTTC
>ODAI010321264.1_pt1 | contig 15538 bp, 9 predicted proteins | sample 1539321 | NCBI WGS metagenome assembly ODAI01 (sample SAMN02144231, study PRJEB22623) | gut metagenome | biome: sheep rumen | host: Ovis aries | place: New Zealand
ATCCGTCTTCGGGAAGAAGATGCGCTCAATGGCTCGCTCAGAGGCATGGCCATCGTCCATGGGGCAGAACTGCGCTTGGAAGTCTTCGTAGGCTTCGCCGTACTCACCCATCCACGCGTCGAGACCCTTGACGGCAGCCACGACCTCATCGGTAGTGGTGCACTTGGGGCCGTGTATCGTGTGGGGGTCGAAGTAGAACCCGCGCACGTGGTCGTTGTAGTACTCGTAATCTGGCCAGTAGAAGAGCAGGGGTCGACCGGTCACGGAATAGTCGAAGAACACCGACGAATAGTCCGTCATCAGGGCATCCGCGATGATGTAGAGGTCGTTGATGTCCGGGACCATGGCCGCGTTGTAGACGAAGTCGCCATAACGGCTGAAGTCGAACTCGTTGGCGATGTAGTAGTGAGGCCGGAAGAGGATGCACCACTCGTCAGAGAGCTCACGCTGCAGCTGATCAAAGTCGATGAGGGTGTCCTGCACGTAGCCAAGCCCACCCTTGTACTCGTTGTCGCGCCACGTCGGAGCGTAGAGCAGAAGCTTCTTGCCCTGCGGCACGCCGAGCTCCTCCATGATGCGCGCCTTGGCTGCAGCGAGGGATTCGGGCGTTTCGCATGCACGGGCTATGGCGTCATTGCGGGGATAACCCACCTCCAGCACGACCGATGGCCTGCGCTCCTCGGGCAGCCCAAAGGCATCGCTCAGGTGTTGCGACGTGAAGGGCGACGGCGAGATGAGATAGGTCCACTTGGCGGAATCCATCTCGAAGCGTCCGGCAAGCTCGTCGGTAGTGTTGAGTGCGTTAGTCGTGTCGACTTGCACGTCGTAGCCCAGACGCTTGAGGGGCGTGCCGTGCCAGCACTGCACGTAGACCTGGTCGGGACGCACGGGCGCATACTCGGGGCACCGGGCGTTAAAAATCCAGTACTTGGCACGAGCTAGGAGCATGCGGTACTCGTCGGAGCTGCGGCGGACGATCTTGGCTCGCGCGAGGCGCGGGTCATCCTTGAAGGTATCGAGCTTCTTCTTGCGGAAGACCCACCACAGCTCGTAGTCGTCAAAGCGCGGGTCGGCGCAGATGGCCTCATAGATGGCACGAGGCGAGTCGGCATACGAGCGCCCCATGAAGCAGCTGAACACGATGACCTTGGGATCGACGGGCGTGTCCTTCGTGAGAGAGAGGTAGTGACGACGCTCATAGGCCCACCAGTGGGCCCTTGACCACTGGCGCAGACGTGGGAAATAGCGAAGAACGGCTATCGCATTCTTCCGGGCTATATGCAAAACCTTGTCTCGTACCTCGCCCAACGTATGCCTCCGTGTTCGTGTGACGCTGTTAGACTCGTTCGAGTATAGGGTATGAACTAGTAACCGTTGCTGCTCCACACAAAGACTTGCTGCAAAAGAGATTCCGAAGGCGGGCACACCGCTCTCTGGATGGGACTCCTAGAGCAGGTACCCGATTTCTCTGACGAGAATGCTTGTGAGATACTCGACCCAAACGCGCAGTCCCTCAACCGCATCATCATGGGCTGCTCGGCCATGATCACCGACTTCTCAAGCGCCGTCTGGGATGTCATCTATCAGGACAAGCCGGCAATCTTCTTCCAATTCGACCGTTCGCTGCACCTCGAGAAGACCGGCTCCTATATCGACTTCGATACCGAGTTGCCGGGACCCTGCTACCACGATGCGAAAGGCCTCGTCGAGGGGTTGCGACAGGTCATCGAGAGTGGCTTTGTCACCTCAGACGAACATAGGGAGCTGGCTGCCCGTTGGTACGCACACCGCGACCAAAACAACTGCCGTCGCATCTATGAGTGTGCACGAGCCATCGAACAGGCACTATAGCAGCTGGTCCGGATCGTTTGCACGGAAAGACCAGCCCTGATGTAGTACCACGACGTCCTCTCGACCTTGCGATAATTCCCTTGCCCTGGAGGAACCAGATGCTTCGCGACAGCACTCGCCCCAAGACTCCCTATCACCGGTACATTCGGCAGCTTTCGCTGCCGCTTTGGGAACGAACGTGCCTACTGGAAGGGGGCGTGGGCAGAAACATCAATGGGACCATGTTCGCCCTGCTGCGGGAGCTGCAATCAGACCCTCGCTACCAGGGTTTCGACGTCGTGTGGGCCGTTTCGGAAGACCTCATCGACCGAGCGCGGGTCCGACTCGAGACCTACCACGTCTCTGGAGTCCGCCTTGTCGTTACCGAGTCAGACGAATACAGGGAGTGCCTCGCGCGGGCAAAGTACCTCTTCTCCGACAACACCTTTCCCGCGTACTTCACCAAACGGACGGGACAGGTCTATCTCAACACCTGGCACGGCACCCCCCCCTTAAACGCCTTGGGTTGAGCGACATCGCAAACTCCATGAGCAGCTTCTCCAACGTTCAGAAGAACCTGCTCACGGCAGACTACCTGCTCTTCCCCAACACATACACGCGTGATGCCTTCATGGAGGACTACGACCTCGCGTCCTTCTACTCTGGCACATGCGTCCTCGGCAACTACCCGCGCAACGACGCGCTCGCTCGGCAGGATATATATAGGCAGGTGCGCATGGCGGAGGGGATCGCGGACGACCACCAAGCCATAGCATACATGCCCACCTGGCGTGGGTCGGGCCGCACCTCCAACAGCGAGGAGCACATCGCGCAGACGATGCGACTGCTCGACGATCTCGACAGGGGGCTGCACGACCATCAGACGCTCTTCGTCAACCTGCACTTCATCGTACAGGGCGGCATCGACTTCGCCGCATACCACCACATACGGCCCTTCCCGGACCAGTACGAGACCTACGACTTTCTCGCGGCGTGCGACGTTCTCGTCACCGACTACTCCAGCGTGATGTTCGACTATGCCGTGACATGTCGTCCCATCTATCTGCTTGCATACGATGAGGATGAATACATGACGAGCAAGGGCGCATATCTACCCTATCGCTCGCTTCCGTTTCCCATCGCAACAACGGTCAAAGAGCTCCTGTCCCTGCTTGACAGCAAACCCCCTATCGAGAGATACGGAACGTTTCGCGAGCAGTTCTGCGCGTTCCATACTGGACATGCGGCGCACGACCTGCTTGCGTACGTCATAGGCGGGGAAACAAATCTGCTGCACATGACCCGCTGCCAGCTAAGGCCCATCGAGGAGGCGCTTTACGTCTTCGATCTCGATAGGAGGTGTGTTCGCGAGACGGTCATGCCGCAGATACTCGCACGGGCAGAGCAGTCCGACACACCTCCCGTGGTGATTACCACAGTCAGATACAGCGATGATGCTATCGAGGCATTCAAGCAGCTCCGCGGAAAGGCTCATCTGCTTGTGGTGGTACGTCGGCATGTCAATACTGCGTATGAGTACCGTATGTTTGACCTCGTAAGCCACCATAGGTGGATGGCGATTCTGCTCGAGGGGCTGTTGCACAGTTACTTCGCGCGCGAAGCACGGCAGCTGCTGAGCGGGACGTGCATCCGTAGCCTTTACACGCCCGCACCAGATGGATCCTATCTCATGTGGATGGCCAAAGGCACGGATATGAGGCTCGTGTCGGCTTCTCCAGATGTCAGCGTCGTGGGAAAGAAGGCCGCACGCGCCGCCCGCATCTGTTTGGCGCGCGGATACGAAGTCTCCTCTATCCACAAGTGGGACACGCCCTGACACTTATTGCGACAGCCAATCTGGTTCGAAGTATTCTCGCTATTCTTTCTGAACGAGGCCGGAATGGACACAACGTTCGATTGCGTATCGAATCATGAACCTCTATACGGGTGACAAGATGAATAAGCTGCTCTCGCACTATCGTGAGATGATTTCCCACCTCGTAGGCGGCGTGCTCGAAGCTCAACCACAATTCGTAGAGCACCGTATCAGCGTAACCAATTGCCGTTTTCGCAAAGCTGTCAAACTCAATCTGCCATATCCTTTCGTAAGGGCTTCGATGCGAAGTGAACGGAGGATTGCGATGTCAAAATCGAATATCAATGAGGAGCGAGGAGTTGAGAGAGTCGCTGCGATTCTGGGATCGCTAGTGTGTATGCTCGTACTCGTTTCGGCGATTATGCTGCAACTCGCAACCACTGCTGAGGCGAAGGCACGTTGGAATGCTCCCAGCAGGATGCCTGTCGGGTCCACCGCTGTCTTCGACGTCGACAACGAACACTATCTTGCTTCTCGTAACGAAGATATTATTTTCGCTTTCGAACATAATGCTCTAGCCAAACGTCCTGGAACAGCAACCATCGACCTGATGGATTCAAATGGCAATCGAGTCGCGTCCAAAAAGGTGACGGTCTATACCTTAGAGGGGAAGAACTGGGAATTCCAGTCTGTCGCCGACAGCAGATACGTGCTCGACATCCAAGGCAAGTCAAAGAAGAACAGTGCGCGCATGATCGTATACAAGCGCAACAACGGGAAGAATCAACGCTTCCGCTTCGAAAAAGAGTTTGTTATGGGTGAGTATATTGGAGCAATTTACTCTATCAAGTGTGTACACTCCGGAAAGTATCTTGATGTGAAGGGTGGTAGATCCAAAAGGAGCCAGCCAGTCATACAGTACTCATACAATGGTGGCGATAATCAACTCTGGGCTTTGAGTGTCAGGCCAGATAATAGCGTGGTATTTCATCCTTTTTCATCATTATTTACGATGGTGCTCGACGTACAGGGCGGCAAGGCGAAGAACAGCGCCCGCATCATCCAGTACCCTCCGAACAACGGCAAGAACCAGAGGTGGATTCTCAATCAGAAATAGCATCTAGTTTATTGTAAATCCTAAGCGCAACGCTGCAGGTCGAGAGGCATGAGCGCTCCGATGGCTCAGTGCAAGAGAAACTGCGACAACAACTAGAAGCGGACGCTCCAGACGGAAGTAGAGCCCGCACTTCCAACTCGACATCTTTCGCATCCTGGCCTGGACTGATGTGTTATCAGTCCAGGCCAGGACGTCTTGACGTTGTTGACGATTCCAATCCTCAGCAACGTCAACCGCGCCGAGCTGTGCTCGGCGCAGGGGTAAACCCTTAAAGGATTGAGGGGATCATCAAATGACGGTCCCCTCTCAACAGTGGCCAACGAGATACCTTCAGAGTTGTTAGAGCCAAGATTTATCAGGACGAAAGACTGCGACTCCCACACTTGGCCTCTCAGCTCTCAGTCGGTGTTATCCTTCTTCGGGCTTGAGGACCTCCTCAACGATCAGCTCGCAGGAGTGGTCGCACTCGTAGGTCAGATACTTCTGCTTGAACTGGTCCTTCTGTGCCGCATACTGCTGCTCGGTGGCCTCAATGTCCGCAAGGGCATCGACGACTTCCTCGCTGGTGTAGAGCAGGGGGCCGGGAGCCTCGGTGCGGATGTCGAAGTACATCCCGCGAAGCTTCTCGTTGTACTCCTCAAAGTCGTAGAGGTAGAAGAGCATGGGCTTGTCCAGGAGGGCGTAGTCGAACATCGCGGAGGAGTAGTCCGTCATCATGGCATCTGAGACGAGGTAGAGATCCTCGATCGAACCATAGTTGGTCATGTCAATGACGGTATGGCCGTCTGTTGCGAAGTGGTAGCGCTTTGCCGCCAGGTGATGGATGCGTATGATCACCGCCCATTCGTCACCGAGCCGCTCCTTGAAGAGATCGAGGTCGAGCTTGAGGTCGAAACGGTTCGAGATGCGCCACGTGGGGGCATACAGCAGGATCTTCTTGTCCATGGGCAAGCCCAGGCGACGCTTGAGCTCGAGCGCCTGATCCTTGGTAACCGACTGCAGAGCATCGGTGCGCGGATATCCGGTGCGCAGGAACTGCTTCTCGAACGCATAGATGTCGTACGCCTTCGACTCCATGAACTGCCCCTGCACCACCAGGTAGTCGTAGCGAGCCGTCTTCTTCAGGAACTTCTCGACCGCGCTCGGGGTCGGAAGCTCGCTGGGCACCTCGAGGCCAAGCGTCTTGAGGGGTGTGCCGTGCATGGTCTGGACCTCTATCTGACCCTCGCGCTTGATGTAGTGCTCGTGGAAGTTGAAGTTGTTGAAGAAGTACTTGGCGGTCGCCAGGCAGTGGAAGTACTCGGGCGACCAGCGACGAATCCTGCGCGCCCTGCCCTGTATGGGCGTGCATTCGTCCTCGAGGAACCAGACGCACTCGTACTCCGGATAGTGCTTGTCGATGTACTCGTAGAGCGCACGTGGGTTGCAGTTGTACTTCCTGCCCCACGTCGACTCGAAGACGATGAGCTTGTCGTTGATCGGCTCGGTCTGATACTGCTCGTAGAGCTTGGCTGTCGTTGCAGCCCTCTGCGTGGCGGAAGCAATCTCTTCGGGCCAACGACGTGTGACCTTGAGAACGAGGCGACCGTCATCGTTGTCGCGACGTATCTGCAGGCCACGCCATGGCGAATCGAAGCGTGAGTTGATGTACTTGACTCCATACAGCGTCGTGTCCGCCGGCTCCCCCTTCAGTTTGGGCGTGTAGCGCACAACAAACGTCCATATGCCCATATAGAGGTCTTTGATCGTGTCGTTCGAGGCGAAGTCGACGTTGAACTCGCACTCTAGGTTCAAGCCCTTGCAATCGCTTGAAGCAACGACCTGATAGCTCGAGTCCTCATCGTTGAAGAGGCAGAGCTCGGCATGACCGAAGGTGAGGTGCCTCGGGATGCGTCCCTTCGCCATCGTCCTGATGCTTACCTGTCTATCGTGTTCGGCAATCTTCGAGACAACGGTGATGAATCCCTCGATGCGTCTCACAGTGACGAGCCATGAACGCAGGGATAGTACTTCGATCAGTCCGTCGGTCATCCTATAGAAGCTCGCGAGACGCTTGGAGCGTACAACGGGATGTATGCCTTCCGGTCCGTCCGCGAAGAGTCGGTACGGCACGGACGCGGCAAGCCGCCTGCTCGGCACCTTGTAAGTGCCATCCTTCTGTGGGACGAGGTCGACAATGGCACCATTCTTATCCGGATCGTCGCCCACGGGCTCGAGATACAGTCTGTCGCTCGCATGCTCAACGGTAAACCTGGGATACCCGACAGCATTGCGTATCTTGGTAATCAGGTTCCCAAACAGCTCAAATCGCAGCTCTACCTCACCAGACACGCTATAGTTCATCACTACTCGACGGTCTGTGAAGATTGCCGCGTTGCCATCGTGCTCGGGAGCGACACCTATGGGCCCGCGCAGGCTAATCTCTCCGGAGCCGAAGCGATTCTCGTAGCGGACGAATACGTTCCAGATGCCCGCTTCATCGCCTTTGACTGACGAGACGACATCCTCGTTGATGGTCAGCTTGAAGCCGTATCCAGCCGTCTCGTAGTGCTTGGTCTCGTTAGTGAAGGGATTGCGCTTCGTCCCCATGCTGCGATCGATCCAGCCCAGCTCGTAGGGTTCCGCCGGTATCTCTACCTGCTTTCCCGTCAGGCTGTTGCGGATGTAGGCACTGTAGGTCTGCTCACCTTGCGCCATGTTGACACGGTGCCATCTGAAGGCTCCAATAAGGTCCAAGCCACCGATTCGAGTCGCGCTACTCGAGATGCAGATCTTTCCGTAGCCCTTGATGATCTCATCCGTCACATCACGCGAAAGCGGCTGGCAGGGAGCCTCTTCTGGCCATGTAGCCAACAGCCGACCATCACACTCGTCGACAAATGCCGAGTAGTATCCGTCCTTCTGGTAATCGACCACGGCGCGCAGGCGATCAATGTCGCGATTCAGGACACAGGCTATCTTCTCCTGGTTGATGATGGGTATCTCTTCGATAGCCGATTGCTCGATATGGTCTCGTACATAGGCGCCCAAGAGGTCAAAGAAGAGACCTTGCTCCTCGTCGCTCATGGCGGGCATCTCGTTGACAAAGACAATGACGTCAATCAAAAGCGTCTTGACCTGCCATGCATGACGGATGGCCTCGGATTGGTTGGTCTTCTCAAAGAAGTCCCTCACCATGCCCAGCACCTCAAGGCGATCCGTCAAGTTCTTCGTATCGCTGTTGCGCTGGGTGATGGAAAGGTTCGACCCCTCGCGGATGCGCCACAGATATCCGGTTCTCGGGACGAGCGAGACACGCTGGGCGAGGCAGTAGAGGGGGATCATGACGGGAATGTCCTCATACAGCAGGCCCTTGGGGAACTCGAGGCCGCTCTGCAGGAAGAACTCGCGACGATAGATCTTGTTCCACGAAGTCGTATCGTAGAGCAGCTGGAGGGATTCGCTGAGGCACGTCGTGGTCGGTGTGCCGTCAAACGCATTGGCATGCAGCGTTGAGGGTGAGGTCTTCTGTGAGGTCATCCTTGCCACGTTGCAGGACACCACATCGCTACCGTCTCGGCGTGCTGCGGCAAGCATGTCGCGATAGATGCCGGGAACGATCACGTCGTCAGAGTCGAGGAAGCAGATGAATTCGCCCTGAGCGCGTGCGATGCCGTAGTTGCGCGCGTCACTCAGGCCACCGTTTTCCTTGTGGTAGCACGTGAAGCGCGGGTGAGTGCGCGCATATTCCTCCGCCATATCGCCACTTGTGTCCGTCGACCCATCGTCAACCAAGATGACCTCGAAGTCGACGCCCTCTTGGGCATCAATCGAGTCGAGGCACTCTATGAGAAACTCTTCGACGTTGTAGATGGGGACGATTATGCTCAGTTCCACAGGTTCGCCTTTCGCCATGGATTCAGTTGGCATCCATTAAGTAGAGCTTCATGTATCATGCCATAACTTCGCGATGAGGTCATGAAACCACAGATTCAGCTTGTGGTTCCGTGAGTGAGAAACGCCGACATAGCCCGATGGGCTTCTCGCACCAAACTGGGGAACATACCTAAGAATTAGTGGCATTCCATGCCATAACCCTGTTCTTTGTCTATCGATCGCCCTCCAGAGGATATAATCTCCAAGCGATCACGAGATGGTATGATCGAGAACTACGATTCGAACATGGGTGATCAGATGAGAGAATTCCTTGCGCGCTATCGCGAAATCATTGCCTACCTAATCGTCGGGGTACTCACAACCATTGTCTCGTGGGCAGCGAAAGCACTTTTCGACCTCGCATTCTTTGCGGGTACGACACAACCGACGAGTTTTCAGAACTTCGTCCTCAGTGTTGTCAACTGGGTGGCAGGCGTGGCATTCGCCTATCCCACGAACCGCAAGTGGGTATTCGAGAGCAGAGACGAAAACATCCTAAAAGAGGCCACAGAGTTTGTCGCCTCGCGCGTTGCGACCCTCGTGCTCGACATCCTGGTGATGCAGCTCCTTGGCAACGTCCTCGGAATCGACCTTGTCGTAGCTACATTTGTATCGACGGTCCTTGTCATTGTTGCCAACTATCTGTTCTCGAAGCTACTGGTATTTCGAAAGTAGACTGTCAACTTCGTCCTGTGACGATTACGCCAACATTTCAATTACATTCTCTTGACGCCCTCTTTAAGAGTATGATGCAGGGCCGCAACGAATCGCATCTTCGGTCGCCTCGACGCACCGTCCATATGCGAAAGGAAGACCCATGCATAAGAAGAGCTTTGCAGACTCACTGGTGGACTTTGTTCGTCGGAAGCCCTATCTCGCCTACACTCTGGCATTCGGCATCACAAGCATCCTCGCGTTCTTTTCCTTCGCGCACTATCGCAAGAGCTTCGTCACGAACGAGGATGGCCTGTGGCAGGACTTCACTGCCCTGATGTACTACGGCACATGGCTGCGGTCCATTGCAAAGAATGTCCTTGCAGGTAAGGGGCTCGTCATCCCGCTCTGGGAACACTCCCTCGGCTATGGGGGTGACGTCATCACTACGCTCGAGCCCGTCGTCATGGGCGATCCTCTCAACCTGCTCAGCGCCATCGTCCCAGCCCGCTACACGGAGTATCTCTTCGATCTGCTGGTGCTGGTGCGCTTCTACCTCGCCGGCCTGAGCTTCACCTTGTTCTGCCGTAGCCGCGAAAAGGACAAGGTAGGGACACTTGCCGCATCAATCGTGTACACCTTCTGCGGATGGGCAATCTACGCTGGAACGACGCATCCCATGTATACCTATCCCCTCATATGTCTGCCCCTGCTGCTCTATGGTGTAGATCGCCTCCTTGCGCGGGAGAACCCGCTTCCCTTCGTCTTTGCCATGTGCCTGTCAGCACTGACCTGCCTTCCCTTCGCACTCACGCTCATCATCACCCTGATCCTCTATGCTCTTGGTCGCTTCTTCTCGCAGTACCACGAGAATATGTCGCGAGAGTTTTTCTCTTTTGTGGCGCAATTCCTCGCCTTTGGATGCATAGGGGTCGCACTATCTGGCGTATTGCTCTGTCCTGTCGTGAGCGCAATGCTCAACCTGCCATACACCTTGGATACGACCAAGGAAATCCTCTACGCCGGGTCGTATTATCGACAGTTCTTTGCGGCGTTCATTAGCTCCGACGTCGACATCATCAGCTGGCGCGTGCTGGCATATAGCTCGCCCGTCCTACTGTCGGTCTTCGCCCTCTTCTTGCACAGGGGAAAGCCTGCACTTAAGTACGCCCTGGCAGCGCTGACGCTCTTCTTGCTCTTTGCGGCATTTGGCAACGCTCTCAATGGGTTCGAGCATCCCACCAACCAGTGGTCGTGGGTAGTGGCCATCGTGATTGCCTACACCCTGGCCGAAGAATGGGAAGAAATCGTACGTGCCAATCGCAGGAGCAGGAATCTCTACGTCGGTGCAATCCTTTGCTTCCTGCTACTTGCCACAATCGCCTCGGCGGGTCGGACGACCGGCTTCTACGCCTCGCTGTCCCTCGTTTTCGTAGCCCTCTGCCTCATGTTGCTTGCCGGTGACGACAATCGCGAGGAGTACGTCCAGAACTACCTGCAAGTAGCCCTCGTCGGACTCTTGATGGTGGGTGTCGCAACCAACGCCTACTTCCACTTCGACGTGATGCAGCGCGACCATATCGACGAATACGTTCACCTTCTCAAGTGCTACAAGAAGGCCTACAACAAGACTGACAAGAAGCTCGCCAAACTCACCACCTCAGACGAGTTCTGCAGGTTCGATCGACAATCCACCCACATCATGAATACCGCGCTCAACACGGGCGGCTACACGATCGAGAGCTACTGGGGCTTCGTCAACCCACGCCTCGCGCAATTCCTCGGTGAGATGGAGATGGGTGGAACATGGCTTCCCAACCGTTGCAGCAATCTCGACGGTAGGATCTTCCTCGAGAAGCTCTCTTCCACGGGCTACTACCTAGCGGATGCCGAGGGCGAAGAGCCCTTCGGATACGACTTCGTGCAAGCGTATGGCAGCCACGCAATCTACGAAGACCCCAACGCCCTGCCCCTTGGCTATACCTACGACCAGTACCTGACGAGGTCGGTCTATGAGAAGCTGTCGGTGTATGCCAAGCAGGAGACACTCATGCAAGCCGTGGTAGTCGAGGACGAGTCGAAGAGGGCCCTATCGGATATCGACCGGCTCACCGTCATAAACTCGCATGCCTCGACCCACAAGGTGAGCATCGACTGCGACAAGGCCATCTATCGCCCCGACAAGACAACCTACTCGGTCAAAGAGGATGGGGCGACGGTCACCCTCACCTTCGATGGCCAGCCACAGTGCGAGACCTATCTCCACATCACAGGCTTCCGCGCCACGCCGAAGCCCCTCTACGACCTGTACTTCGACAAGTACGACAAGCAGCTCTCTGCGAAGAGCTTCCGCAAGCTCGAGCGCACGCAGCGTCAAGAGCTCAAGGATGAGCAAGTCCGCTTCAACGAGGAAGCAAACAGCATCGTGACTGTACCCGTCACGGCAGGAGAGCGGACAACCGAGTTCTCATACACCACAACCTACTGCACCAACGCAAAGGGGCAGGCGGACTATCTCGTCAACCTCGGCTATAGCGAGGAGGGGCTCCATGAGGTCACCCTCACGTTCCCCATGGTCGGAGCGTATGTCATCAAGGGCGTCGAGGTCGTCTGTCAACCGATGGACCAACTCGACTCCTATACCAACGCCCTCAAGGAGGATGCCCTCAAGGACGTACAGATCGACACGAATCGCGTAAGCGGCACCGTCAAGGTGGACGACAACGAGTTTCTCTGCCTTACGATCCCCTACAGCGAGGGCTGGAAGGCGACGGTCGACGGAAAGGAGACAGACCTCCTTGTCGCAAACACGATGTTCATGGGCCTGCCGCTTGCAAAGGGCGCTCATGAGGTCGTACTGACCTATCGCACGCCGGGTTTGAATGCAGGCCTGCTTCTGAGCGCTGCAGGGTGCGCCGGCATAGTCGCAATCGTCCTCGTGCGGCGGGCGGGTCGCAAGAACGAATAGACCACCATCCCAAGGCTGGACTGACTACCATGACGAGCCATCTGGGGCAATCCTGGATGGCCCGCTCGTTTTCTATCAAGACAATGGAGTGGTTGGGGTAATGGTCGCTTCGTAGGGTCTGGCCATCACCTGGAACCGTCAATTATTTCGCATCCCTGCTGCCCCATCTCATCTGGAGATTCCCGAGAGAGTGCCCCAATATGGCACAAAGGAAGGGCGGGGCGCGGTCGCCGTACGCTGCGACGACCGCGCCCCGCCCTATTACCAAATGAAGAAGCCCTCAATCTCACCTCAGGCGACCAGATATACATCAATCCCCGACACTGAGGTAGGACAGTCTGCTTCTAGCCGACGTCGCCTTTGTACCAATTGGCCGAGGCTTCGTTCCAGGCGGCGTACGCCTCGTCGTTCCTGCGGTCCGGAAGGTCGAAGCGCTCCTTGAGATAGCCTCCGACGAACTCGGATACCTTCCGAGCCCCCAGGTAATTCACGTGGTCTCCAGCATCGACGGTCTCTGTCGTCCAGTCGATGTCGACCTTCGTGTCGCCAGTGTTCATGTCGATGTAGTCGACGCCCATCTCATCGGCAATCCGTTGCAGGGCATCATGGCGCTTCTGGTTCCAGTTGACGGTACTGGGGGTACTCATGAGCACCGGTGTCGCCCCGATCGAACGGCAGTAATCGATCATTGCGTCGAGGTAGAACCTGTTGAGACGAGATACATACTGGACCTTTTGATCGTCGGAATACATCTCGTCCTCGTTTTCCACTGCAACGACGCCCGTGCGAATCTTGAATCCCTTAGTCGGGTCAAGTTGCGTAGCACGGTATTCGAAGGTGAGATCCCCGGGCACAAGCCTCTTCCACCGATCGTGGTATTCGAACACGGGAAAGATGTCCTCCGCCGTTTGCAGCAGGGCACTGCTAATAGAGAACTTGCGGAACAGCTCGTTGGCCTCGATGACAACGACACGGGGATGTTGGCTGCGCGTCACACGCTTGAGAATCGAATACCCGTAGCACATACGCTGGGCAGATGTACCGCACGTGTAAGACGTGAAGCCTCGCTCACCATATATCTGGATCGGTGAGAAGGACGAGTATGCCTCACTATCCCCCAGATAGATGACATCGATGCTGTCCTTTGGCTCGGCGAGAATTCCGTAGACCCACGCGTCATACATACCCGCCTCTTCGGTGTTGTCCTTGGGATAGACGATTGCTGAAGAGAGGGCAAGCGCCGCGACGAGCACGCCTAGAGAGATCAAGAGCCCCAGGACAGAGTTCCAGAGCGGTCTCTTGACAAGCTGGTTATCGTTAGAAGCATTGGTGGTCGAATCACTCATGATGAAAGCCTCACGCCTTAGAACTCAGCATACATCGGGTCGACGGGGACATACCCCACGCCATAGGCTCCGAATACGACGATGGCTAGGAACAATGCGACTAGTACGCCCCAGCGAACGATGGGGCCGCGGGAAGCGATACAGGACGAAACATCGTGACCGCGCTCCTTGAGCAGGCCAACAACGAACACCACTATCATGGTGACGATGACAGAGCGCACGTTGCCGGGACCCAGTTTCACCTCAGGGAGGAAATCCATGTTGATGGAGGCGAGTGTGAAGTTGTGCAACATGATGTTGAACATTTCGAGGCCCGCCCTGAGGCCGTTCGCCCGGAAGAACATCTCACCTACGAACACGACGGCCAGTGTACGCGCCGATTGCATCAGGCGATAGGGAATCGCGTCGCGATTGATTCCGTAGCGCTCGGAGAGGTCCTGAGCCAACGGCTCGACCAGTCCGCCCAGAGTAATGAGCACGAAGTAGTACAAACCGAAGAACAGGTACTGGGAGCCCGCACCGTGCCAGAACCCGTTGCAGGTCCACACGCAGAACAGAGCGACCGAGCTTGCCAGAAGCGGGCCGTAGCGCAAGCCAAAGCGCTTGCGTGCCGCAGTGGTGAGACTCTTGCAGGGCCCCGAGAGCGACACGGGGTAGTAGACGTAGTCTTTGAACCACGTGCCCAGGGTGATGTGCCAACGCTGCCAGAACTCCGACGCCGTACGCGAGAAGAAGGGCTGGCGGAAGTTCTCCGGAAGCTTGACGTCGAATATGCGGCCGATACCGATTGCGACATCCAACGCTCCGGAGAAGTCGCAGTAGAGCTGAATGGTATAGAGGATGGCAGCAAGGGCTATCATCCCACCATCGTATGACGCATAGCCGTCGAAGATAATGCCGACAAAGTCGTTGAGGCGGTCTGCGACGATGAGCTTCTTCGCAAGGCCATACAGTATGCGAAGCGTTCCCTGGTAGAGGTTGTCGCGATTGACTTGCTCACCCTTGAAGAGGTCGCGAGCCGTCTGGCCATAGCGACAGATGGGACCCTCGAGAATCTGCGGGAAGAAGCTCAGGAACAGGGCGAGCTTCGCCGGGTTCTTGTCCGCGGGTATGGTCTCTCGGTAGACATCCACGAGGTAGGAGATGGCCATCAGCGTGTAGAAGGAGATGCCGATGGGCATACCAATGTGCGGAATCGCAGCATTAGCAGCCTCTATCTGCTCCGGTGTCGCGTTGGCTGGAAGCGGATGCACCAACGACACGAAGTAGCTGAGGTACTTGCAGGCAAAAAGCATCCCGAGGTTGACGAGAATGCCTGCCGCGAGGACCCACTTCATGCGACCCTTGTACGCCGCCTTGATGGCACGGCGGCCCTTCTTCGTCTTCTTGACCTCCTCGTCTCGCTTCGCCATGATCGCGGACATCCCGAGGCCGCACACGTAGCAGCTGAGCGTCGTGGCGAAGAAGAAGCCAATGAGCCCCTTGCTCTGGTGATAGAAGCACATGAGGCTGAAGGCGAGCAGCACCATCCAGCGGAACCGTCGCGGGACGATTGCGTAGGCCACAATCGAAGCGGGGAGTATGAGTACGAAGAAGGCAAGTTGGAGGAACATGGTTACGTCTCGTTTGGTAGGGTACAGGTCCGCAAGATAACAGACTGACATCCCGCAGTTGAGCCACCAAGAGGCAACCCCGAGTGACTCAGCGATATCTAGGGGAGCGATGGTTAATTGCTTTCGTACGTATCGCGTTCCAGGCGCTGAGGAGGCATGTGCAAAAACCCGAAGGAATACTGGACGTATTTCGAGGTTTTTTGCCTATTGTCCCTCTGTTCCCAGGCGCGATACGCCGAAATGAATTGATCACCGCTTCTCTAGGCTCAGACTTGCATC
>ODAI012784322.1_pt1 | contig 15538 bp, 12 predicted proteins | sample 1539321 | NCBI WGS metagenome assembly ODAI01 (sample SAMN02144231, study PRJEB22623) | gut metagenome | biome: sheep rumen | host: Ovis aries | place: New Zealand
GCTCATGGGCGTTGCTATGTAGACAATATCTACGTTTTTATCCTCTGCAAGCTCACGGTAGCTTCCGTATGCTTTTTCAAAGCCAAATTCGTCAGCAAACTTCTTTGCTTTATCCTCACTTCTTGAACCCACCGCATAAAGCACGGCATCTTCGCAGCCGCCGAGTGCCTGTGCGAATGTGTGTGCAATGCGGCCTGTTCCTATTATAGCCCAGTTATAATTTTTCATTGTTTCGGCTCCTTTCACTCTTTCAGAACATTTCTGCAATATCGCGATATTTCTCAATAATATTCCTGCCCTGATCCTCCGGATTCAGGTCAACGTCCTTTGCTCTCGCTCTCAGGGCTGCATTATCATAGAAAAGATGGTATGCAAGATTATGCTGCAGCCATTCCTCGACCATATCCCTCGCCTCTCTGTAAGAGACCATGTCTTTTCCGTGCAAGGGGTGTACATCTATAAGCGCCTGACAGATAATCTTCATATCGGCAGAATTAGTTATCTTGTACGAATCTACGATTTTCCAGTTGTCTGTCGTATATATCGCGCTGTAGACCTCACCGTCATAGTCAAATTCATAGCTGCTCTCGTCTCCGTCTGTGTCTCTCAGATCTATGTCTTGTGTTGAAGATAAAAGCCCTAATGAATTATCAAGTATATCTTTCTCTGTGGTAACGGTGCTCTCTGCCGCTTCCTCAGATGTAACTGTCGTCGTCTGTGTTGTCTGTTCTTGTTCAGGCTCTGCAGCCGTGGTCTGCTCAGTCTCTGCCGTCGTAGTTGTGACCGTTGTAGTCACAGCCTGTGAAGGCTCATCATTCGCCGATGAGCAGCCCGCCAGCAGGGCAGTCAGGCTCAGAAGAGCAATACACTTTAATAGTTTTGATCTCATTTGATCACCCGGTTTCTCAGTTTTTGATATTATACTATTATTTCTCAAAAAAATCAATAGCCTGAGTGAAATTACCTTGCTTTGTCGAATACAAAATATGAGCAAAGCACTTGCAATTTTTTGATCTATATGTTATACTTTCAGTGTAAGCTTGTTTTTTTACTATTATCTGAGGTTTAATTATGCAGGAACTTTCAAGACACAACCAGAACATTCGCAGAAAGATACTTGTTGTTGATGATGAGCTTGTCAACCGCCGTCTGCTCGGCTTTATACTGGGAAGAGATTATGACGTTATCTATGCTGAAAACGGCATTGAGGCGCTTGATCTTATCAGAAATAACGAGCGTACACTTTCATTGATAATGCTTGATCTTCTTATGCCCGAGATGAACGGCTATGAGCTGCTGGAGATCATCAGAAATGATGCGAACCTTAAACGCATTCCTGTTATCGTGCTCACGTCTGAAAAGTCGGCAGAGGTCAAAAGTCTGCAGCTTGGTGCCGCTGACTTTATTCCGAAGCCATACGATATGCCCGAGGTCATACTTGCCAGAGTTCAGCGCCTGATAGAGCTTGCCGAAGACAATATCATCATTCACGAGACTGAGACAGATGATCTGACTGAGCTTTACAGCAAGGTGTTCTTCTTCCAGTATGTTAAGAGGCATGACCGCTATTATCCTGATGAGCAGATGGATGCTGTAGTTCTCAATGTCAACCGCTTTCATCTTATTAACGAGCTTTACGGCAGAGATACCGGAGACCTTGTCCTTCGTACTTTAGCTGACTGTATCCGCGGTCTTATAAGTGATACAAACGGCCTTGCCTGCCGGTGTGAATCTGACAGCTTCTATGTTTATAAGCCTCATTCTGAGGATTACGACCACATAATAAAGACCTTTACCGATAAGCTTATTGAAGCGATCGGCTTTACAAACATCAGCATCAGGTGCGGCATCTATTCAGGCGTTGATATCTCAATGGACGTTGAAGAGCGTTTCGATACTGCACTTGTGGCCTGCTCAAACCTCAGAGGTACATATACATCTTCTTTCGCTTATTATGATACTGACCTTCATGAGAAGGAGCTCTTTTCCGAGAGACTTGTCACCGAAATGGACGAAGCTCTCAGCCAGAAGCAGTTCAAGGTCTTTTATCAGCCTAAGTTCGATATCCGCGGTGATAAGCCCGTACTTACAAGCGCCGAAGCTCTTATACGCTGGTTCCACCCTGAGCTCGGAATGGTAAGCCCCGGTGCATTTATACCTCTTTTTGAGAGTAACGGCCTCATTCAAAAGCTTGACCAATACGTCTGGAAAGAGGCAGCAGTGCAGATAAAAGCGTGGAAGGACAAGTTCGGCCTTGTTATACCCGTGTCCGTAAATGTTTCCCGTGTTGATATCTGTTATCCTCAGCTCAGTGAAATGCTCCTTGATATAGTTCATTCAAACGGTCTTGAGCCGAACGATTACCTGCTTGAGATAACCGAATCTGCCTATACAGACAATTCCTCACAGATAATTGATACAGTCAATAAGCTCAGAGATCTTGGCTTTAAAGTCGAGATGGACGATTTCGGCTGCGGCTATTCCTCACTTAATATGCTGGCGGCACTTCCTATAGATGCCCTGAAGCTTGATATGAGATTTATCCGTAATATCTGTGAGAATGAAAAAGACAGGCGCATGGTGAAGCTTATGCTTGACATTGCCGAATTTCTCGGTGTGCCCGTGATAGCTGAGGGCGTTGAATCAAAGGAGCAGCTTGATCTTCTGAAACAAATGAAGTGCGATATTATCCAGGGCTACTATTTTTCAAAGCCAGTCGCCCCTGATGAATTTGAAAAGTTCATCGTTGATAAGAAAAACTCACTGTAACGTGTCATTGAAAGGAGCTTTATAAATGCTCACACTTGATAAACTCAGAGAATATGGTGCCGATGTTGATGACGGACTCGCCAGATGTATGAATATGGAAGGTTTTTACCTTGACCTTATAAAAAGTATAATGACTGATACCAAGCTTGATGAGCTTGAAGCTGCTTTGGCCGCAAATGATCTTGATGCCGCTTTCGAGGCAGCCCATGCAATGAAGGGAATGTATGCAAACCTGTCTCTCACACCGATACTTGATCCGATCCTTGAAATGACTGAGCTTTTGAGAACCAGAACAGATACGGACTATTCTGAACTGCTGAACGAAGCAAAAAAGCAGTTCAGCCTTTTAACAGAACTAGCATAACAAACAGGCATAAGAGCTAAGCGCGGCTCTTATGCCTGTTTTACTATATCGGTCACGGTAATCTCTTCTTTAGTGCCGCGAAATTTTATCTCATATCCCGCAAACCCGAAACCGTATATCCTCTCGGGCTCGTTCTGATAGGCAGGTCTCGGATCCTGCTCCAGCACTTTGATAAGAGCGCTTTGCTTTTCTTCCGGCAGCTTACTTAACAGCTCAGCTGAAACAATCACTTTCACAGTGTCTATATTCTCTGTGAGCGCTCCCTCTGCCTCTTCAATATAGTCAGTGATCTTTAAATACGGCTTTATATCATAGATCGGTGTGCCGTTCATAAGATCAGCACCGCCAACACGCAGGATATTTCCGTATTTTTCGCTTTTTTCTATCCCTTTAAGCTCAACGCATGAAAGTCCTAGATTATTCGGCCTGAAAGGAGACCGCGTTGCAAATACCCCTACACGCTTATTTCCGCCGAGCTTAGGCGGCCTTACGGTAGGTGACCATTTCTGATCTGTATTCTGTGAAAATTCCCATATCAGCCATATGTGAGAGAATCTTTCAAGTCCGCGCAAAGCTTCCGGAGACCTGTATTGCGGTTCAAACACAACTACCCCTTCCAGCTCACCGACAAGTCCGCTTTGGCGCGGTATTGCGAATTTGCTGTCGAAATCCGTATAGATCCTTGCTATTGGTCTTATCTCCATATCATCACCCTGCTCTATATTATAATACGATGCGAACCAATTGTCAAATCCGATTGACATAATATCTGATCTCTGTTATAATATCAGCAGGCGAAATCAAAAAATTCCAGAGGTAAAAATGAAAAGATATGTTATAGGTATTCTTGCCCACGTTGACTCAGGCAAGACAACTTTAGCCGAAGCTTTGCTTTATACCGCAGGCGCAGTAAGAAAGCTCGGCAGGGTAGACCACAGGGATTCGTTTCTTGATAACAATATAATAGAGCGCGACAGAGGCATTACTATTATCTCGAAGCAGGCAGTGTTTGAGCACAGTGACACATCAATAACCCTGCTTGATACGCCGGGTCACGTTGATTTTTCCGGTGAGACCGAAAGAACACTCTCCGTTTTAGATGCAGCTATCCTTGTAATCAGCGGCACAGACGGCGTCCAGAGCCATACCAGAACTCTTATATCCCTGTTAAACAGATATTCTGTACCGACCTTTGTTTTTGTAAACAAGTGTGATATGCAGGGCTTTGACAAGCTTTTTGTCAGAAACTCTGTTTCAGCCGTTATGGCTGACAGGTGCGTTGATTTCTCTCAGCCCAAAGATGATCGCGACGAGGAGCTCTCCCTTTGCTGTGAGGAGCTGATGAGCGAATACATCGAAAACGGCTCAATATCTGTAAGCTGCATAAGGGCAGCTGTAGCTGACTGCAAGCTGGTTCCGTGCTTTTACGGCTCAGCTTTGAGACTTCAGGGCATTGACAGCTTCCTGGACGAATTTATCAAATACCTTCCCGAGATACCCGCTAATAAAGACCTTTCCGCTATCGTCTATAAGCTATCTTAGGACGAATCCGGAAATCTCCTTACACATATGAAAATAACAGGCGGTGAGCTGAATGTCCGCGATGTTATCACCTATACCGGCATAGATAACGAGGAAAAATCCGAAAAAATCCAGCGCATCAGGATATATAACGGTGAAAAATTCACATTTGCCGATAAAGCAGTTCAGGGTGAGATCTGTGCCGTGTCAGGGCTTTCTGACACTTATATAGGCCTTTGTATCGGCTCTGAGAGCGGTATTAAAAGCCGTTCATTAAAGCCGCCCCTGATTTATGGCGTAAAGCCCGATGAAAAAACAGACGAGCATACTCTTTTAAAAGCCTTGAAGATCTTAGAAAGGGAAGACCCGGAGCTTGCTGTTGACTACGATCAGTCTGCACATCATATAACAGCCTCTTTTATGGGTGAGGTGCAGGCAGAGGTCTTTACACGAATAGTCAGTGACAGGTTTGGCTTTAATATCGGGCTTGGAGACGGTAAGATATCATACCGTGAAACTATAGCTGCTCCTGCAGAGGGCGCGGGCCACTTTGAACCGTTAAGGCATTATGCAGAGGTCCACCTTCGCCTTGAACCTCTGCCAAGGGGAAGAGGCTTTGAATATGTGTCCGAATGCAGTGAAGACACACTTGCAAAGAACTGGCAAAGGCTGATAATGACACACTTAAAAGAGCGTGTACACAAGGGAGTCCTTACCTGTTCGCCGATCACAGATATCAGATTTGTTCTTACTGCCGGCAAAGCACATATCAAGCACACCGAGGGCGGAGATTTCAGACAAGCTACCTACAGAGCAGTGAGAAACGCGCTCAGATATGCAGAAACTGTTCTGTTAGAGCCATATTACTCATTCAGGCTAGAAGTTCCGTCTTCCTGCACCGGAAGAGCACTTACTGACCTTGAAAGAGCCGGCGCTGTGATAGACCCTCTGTGCACCGAAGGAGTTACCGCAGTAATAACGGGCAAAGCTCCTGTCTCCGTGCTCAGATCATATCATACTGATGTCGCAGGTTACACTAAAGGGGAGGGCTCTCTCAGTGTTATCCCTGCCGGATATGATACCTGCCTGAACAGCGATGATGTGATATCTGATATCTCTTACGATCCTGACAAAGACACGGTCAACACTGCTGATTCCGTCTTCTGTACGCACGGCGCAGGCTATGTCGTTCCCTGGGACGAAGCCAAAGCAAAAATGCACGTTTCCCCCTATAAAACGCAGCAGGAATATCATATCCCCGAGATCAGACAGCTTGCTGATACTTATGTAAGCCGTGCAGCAGCCGATGAAGAACTGAGGGCTATATTTGAGCGTACCTACGGCAAAATTGAGCGTAAGGAGCGATATGCTCTTCACACTCCAAAAGAAACTGAAAAGAGAAAACCTAAGCCTTCATTAGCTAAAACCGGCCCCGAATTCTTTCTGATCGACGGCTATAACGTGATCTTCGCCTGGGAAGAGCTTAAAGCCCTTTCAAAACAAAGCCTTGACCTTGCACGCGCATCTCTTATCGACAGGCTATGCAATTATCAGGGCTTCTACGGCTGTGAGGTCATACTTGTGTTTGACGCCTACAAGGTCAAAGAGCCTGAAAGATGTGATAACACGAAGAACATTACTGTAATTTACACAAAAGAAGCAGAGACCGCCGATACCTATATAGAAAAAGCTGCACATAAGCTCTCCAAAGAAAACAGAGTGAGGGTAGTTACATCTGACGGCCTTGAACAGATAATAATCATGGGTTCGGGCGCTCTGAGGATCTCGGCTGATGAATTTCACAGCAGAATGACAGATACGGAAAAAGCTATAAGAGAAAGCATCGAAAAGCTAAATTCCGGGGCAGGCAAGGATTTTTCTGCAAAGATACAAAAAACTTGACAATTTGTTATAAATATTATATAATAACATAAGTTGATTGATTGGAGTGATTTTATGGCTGGAATACACGCTTCCGGTGAGGATTATCTTGAGGCTATACTTATGCTTTCCGAAAAGAATCACGGTGAGGTTAGGAGCATCGATATAGCTAGAGAGCTTGAGGTCACAAAGCCCAGCGTTTCCAATGCGATGAAGATATTAAGAAACGGCGGCTTTATAGTCGTTGACAACGACGGCTTCATTACACTGACCGATGACGGCAAAGCGATCGCCGTAAAGATCTATGAAAAGCACCGTGTATTGTCTGCATGGCTTGAAAGTCTGGGAGTTTCGCCGGATACCGCTGTTGAAGATGCCTGCAAGATAGAGCACGTTATCTCAGATGAGAGCTTTAAATGCCTGAAAGAGCACTTAAAGCAGTTCCATAATATTGAATTGTCATAATAGCAAAGATCCCTGCGATGCGTAAAACTTCGCAGGGATCTTTTTATACTTACATAACTGTTTAAACCTTTTGTCCGCAGGCACTGCAGAATTTAGCTCCCGTTTTGAGAACAGCGCCGCAGTGTGGGCAGGTCGCAGGAGCAGCAGGCTCCTCGGAAACCTCAGGTGCAGCAGTGGGCTCAGGAACTACAGCTTCGACCGGAGCTTCGGGAACTGCCTGCGGCTGAACAGAGTTTTGCTCAGGCATAAATGCACCGGCTGCATACTGGTTATCAGCAGGGAAGCCGTCAAACATCTGCGCAGCAGCCTTTTCAGCCCTCTCGACCTCTACTGTAAAGCTCTCTCCGCTTAGCCTGAGCGCCAGAAACAGCCCTGACAGCAGAAGGAAAAATCCAGCAATAAGCGGCAGACAGAATACCAGAAGCCTGCAAACGCTTAAAAATACGGTCTGATCCGTATCATCAGATGTAAGCTTTAAAATATCCTCCTGTATCTCGGTTATCATGCCGAAAACAGAGAGAGGAACCGCAGCTAAAGCCGCAAATATTATCAAAGATGCAGATGCTGCCGTCAGCCCTTTAGTTCTCTTGTTTTTGAACAGTATTATCATAGCAACGAATGACAGTACAGCCATAAAGATACCTGAGCCGTATATATCAAAGAAATGATATATAGTCATAACAGTATCATCGTGAGTATACAGGAACATATTTTCGATGTCATGCTCAAAAACCGCATTATGTATAGCCGTAGAGACAGGCTCCAAAACAGCGCCGCACAATGCAAAAACAAATGCCAGAACTGCAAACACGCAGGAAGCTGAACCTGCATTGGTCAGCTTTTTAAAGTATTGTTTAGTCATTATTCTATACTTCCTTTCAGAAAAACTTCTAACAATATAATACTATTGTTTTAACAAAATGTCAATAGTTTATTCTTGATTTTCCTGACTTTTTGTGTCATTTTCCGTAGTATCGCTGTCAAGTCCGGTGCTTATCTTTTCGATGATCTGTTTTTCCTCATCCGAAACGTCATTATCATCAGCTGCCTGAACGGTCGGCTTGTCAGCAGCGCGTGAGATAAGCTTCTTAGCTATACGCCCGTTCTGGAATTCAAAAGCAAACACTATTATAAGCAGCACTACACCAAATCCCGTTATCACAAGCGAAACCTTGAAATACTCAGGTGAGAAAGTCATAGATATCTTATTTGTGCCCTTTTCAAGCGGTATGGTTATCAGGCTGTTCAGCGATTTTTCAGCTTTAACGGCTTTTCCGTTGACTGTTATCTTCCACCCTTCCTCATATGGGATAGTTGTGAACAGTACGTCATCATCAGAATCAGCCTTACAGGTTCCTTCAAGGTGAGTGTCTTCAAAGGCCGTGATATCGAGAACATTGTCCTGAAGCTGTGCACAGGTCTCGGCAAAGGCGTCATAGTCAAAGGTATAGAACAGCTGATCTCTCCAGAAAGCTTCATTGTCATCATTTGAGATCGTGAGCCTTATCCTCAGCACCTTGCCCTTTTCAAACTTTCCGAAATTCATTATAGAGTAGTTGTCACCTACAAAGAACTGGCCTGCATAATCCATGGGCTCGCTCTCATCTCGGTATACGTCCTCGTCCTGAATGAATACGTTGCAGCTTCTTTCGTATTTCGTCGGAAGATACATATACAGGTATGAGTCCTTGTCCATTCTGACTACGTAATCGATATGGCACTCTGCATGAGAGGAATCAGCCGGATAATACTTCATATGGCCGTCAGAAAGCCTGTAGGTAGCCATATTTTCTACCTCAGAGTTTATGAGGTCAAGCTTTGTGAAATACGGCACAGTATTATCGGCGAGCTTATTGAAGATCATATTCTGATTGAGGAAAGGGTCATCATCTGAAAGCGTTATATTCTCAATATCACTTCCGCAGACAAGTCCGAGCCCCAGAGCATTGGGGTTATTATAGAATTTATAGTACGTCTCAACGTCTGAAACATCACCTTCGATGCTCTTATGCTCGTGGATCTTTTTGAGCTGGGTAGTAAGCTTGTATTCTTCGGGTATCTTAACTCTTGACCCTACATAGGTGGTGTCGCCGGTCTTATCCATAACATATTTGATGTCGAACAGGGCGTCAGTCATAAAGGTGGTGCCGTCATACTTCGTGTAGTTTCCACCAAAGGCATAACCCAGCTGATGCAGCATTACAAGCGCCGGAGTGTTCATTGTCGAGCTTGAATGCGATATGCCGATGTATCCGGTACCAATCGGGTCACATACAGTTCTGTGGAAGGTAGCCTCCATACGGTAAAACGGCGAGTTATCGTAGCTTTTCATCATACTAACGGCATCTCTGAGCTCAGACATATATGGCTCATATGAGGAATACTTGCTGTAAGCTACATCCTTGTCGATCTTGTCGATCGTATCGGCGCTGTTGAGGAAAAGCTCGCCTGACAGAACTATGACTGTAACTATGCAAACGCTTTTTGACCTGGGATATTTCCTTATCAGATAAAGCAGCAGGAAGTATACCGCCATCGCTATCATAGAGACCCAGATGCCCTGAATAACGTTATAAGGCTCTTTATCCTCATTAAATTTAGTCTCAAACAGCTGGAAGTGGCCGTAGTTTTCTCTCTCGCACCAGAAAAGGAACACCATAAAGCCGAAAACAGCTCCGCCGATGTTTTTAGCGGTTATACCGTCAAGGTTTTCAAAAGCTCTGAACGCTATATAGATAAAGAGGAAAGAGAAAGCGAACGAATACCTGAACGGCAGCCAGTTCGGCACCTGAAAGCCGTGCATAACTATATCTACAGGCTTAAGATACATCAGAACGACTACAAGTATCGAAAGTATTCCGTATGAAGTCTTTTCCTTCATACTTATCTTATTATTAAGGAAATACAGCGGTATCAGCAGCAGTGTAAGCGTTCCGCAGTATACCATTGGCATACCCTCGGGATAAACCGTATCATAGCTCAGAGGGAACAGCTTGGTTATAAAGGTTAGGAAATCAAACTGAGTTGCCATTGAAAAATCAGGAGTTGTGAACTCAAATTTTCCAAGCTTCAGCGAATTGTACACAGGTATGAGCACCCAAGCGGAGCACATAAGCGCTATAAGTGTCCCCACGCCGAACTTTACGCACTTTATGAAAAACCTCTTCGGAACTATCCTTCCTTCTTTTTCGAAGCAGCAAAGGCAGAAATACATAAAAGTGAATATGCCTACCATATAGCCGATATAAAAGTGCGCAATGAACATCAGGGAAAGCGGTATTATAAAGTGAAGCATCCTGCCGTTATCTACAAGCTTATGAACGCCGACGCAGATAAGCGGCAGATAGATAAGGCCGTCAAGCCACATGGGGTCCATCAGCTGTACCACCATATATGACATAAGAGCATACATAGTGGGGAAAATCACAAGAGATGCGATCCTCGGGGGCTTAGAAGATACTTTTTTCAGAAAGTACATAAAGGACATCGAGGCTGTACCTATCTTTGCAAGCTGCAGCATTAGTATAGATGTTGCCATCATTGTGCGCGGCAGGAGCAGTATTATTATCATAAAGGGGCTTGCAAGATAATACGCGAACACTCCGAACATCTCACCGCTGAGATTTCGTGACCAGTTGTATATAAGGCTGCCGTCCCCCCAGAAGGCGTCGCGGAATTCCTCATAATAATAAACATACTGACCGTTCAGGTCAAGCACCAGCACCGAGCTGTCACCTACAGGGTGGATCTTGAAAAACAGATATGCGCCGTACATTATACATACAGGCAGTACGAAAACCAGTATGTATAAAAAGGCCATTCTCTTTTTGTAGCAAAACAGAACATATCTGTCAAACCATGTCATTTTATCGGGGTGTTTAAGCTTTTGTTTCATCTGAGAACCTTTCCTTTGTGTTTTTATTTCTGAAAGAGGTATTATCTGTTGTCTCTTTGATTATATATCGCGGCCGCTGTTTTATCTCCTCATAAATTTTAGAGATATAAAAACCGATAATGCCCAGGCTGAACATTATGATACTAGATGTCAGCAGCTGAAGTATAATAACGGTAGGGAAGCCCGCTTCCGAGGAGCCGGATAGCTTCATCACAAGCGTCTGGATACCAAGTATCACTGAAATAATAAACGTGATAAAGCCGAAAACGGTAACCAGCTGCAGAGGAGCTGAGGTAAAAGACGTAATATTGTTGACAGCGAACCTTACTAATGACCTTAACGACCACTTCGATGAGCCGACCTCGCGTTCAGCTACATCAAAGTATACTTTCTCTGTCTTATAGCCTACCCAGCTTGACATCGCTCTGAAAAAAGTAAGTCTTTCAGGCATCTCATTCAGAGAATCAACAACTTTTCTGTCAAGCAGCTTAAAGTCTGACGCCGCTTCCATATCAAGGCCGCTGGAAGAGCCTATCAGCTTATAGAAAAGCTTTGAAAACCCTTTATAAAGAACGCTCTCTTTTCCACGTGAGCGTTTTCTTCCTTCGACTATATCAACATCATTATTCAGCCAGATATCATACATACGCAGCATCACACGGGCAGGGAACTGCAGATCGCAGTCCATTAGAACACAGCAGTCGCCTTTTGCAGCCTTGAGCCCCGCAAATATAGCGCTTTCCTTACCGAAATTTCTTGAAAAGCTTATGCCGTGTATCCTGTTGTCTGATTCTGAAAGGGCAGATATTTTCTCCCAGGTGCCGTCAGCGGAGCCGTCATCGACAAAGATGAGCTCATGCTCGATATCTGCTTTATCTAACAGCTCTGTAAGCACCGCAGCAGTATTATCAATATTGCCCTCTTCGTTAAAGCTGGGTATTATAACTGAAAGCATAATTTATTCCTCACTATCCTCGGCTTTTCGATAATAATCACTTCTGACCCCGAACAACCTAACAGTCGCAACTATGATCAGCACATACAGGAACATCTTTCCTATTGCCATAAGAACGCCGAAAAAGTCGCCTGTCTGTCGGTACGGCAGCAAAACATAAAAAACATTTGATATATATACGAATATCGTTACAAAATATATCTTTTTAAGCGTATATTCAAGCTTTACAAGGTTTACAGTTCCGAAAAGAAGGTCTCGGTCAGCATCCAGCAGATGATATATCTGTTTCATTATGTAAACAGCCCCTATAGTAGCTGCTGCCCAGAACAGCAATGCCAATAACCTGAAGCATAACGGTACTTTAAGAATATCTTTGTCAAAAGCATTACCGGACCTTATACAGAAAATAACGACGGCAGATACGGCATTTAAAATAATAAAGGGCATTAATAGCCTTTTTGTCTTATCCGCAGACAGGAACTCGTTTTTTAATTCTGTCAAGCCGATAAAGATAAATACTGCTCCTACAAGCTTTATGGCATAGCTCAGCGGCCAGTCATAATTGAGCATAAAAAGCAAAAACGGTGTGCCCAGCACAAGAAAATTCATATCACATTCCTCATTATATCAATACACAAAAATACTATTATATTATATACTATTTTAAAGTGAATGTCAATAAATTTACACTTATGTATTGAAAGTTGAACTTGTTTGTGGTATAATAGAGAAAAATAAACGGAGGTAATCTTTTATGAATAAAATACTTGTGACCGGCGGCGCCGGATTTATCGGCAGCCATACCTGTGTTGAGCTGCTCGATGCAGGATATGAGATAGTTATAGTTGATAACTTCTCAAATTCCAAGCCTGAGGCGCTCAACAGGATAAAGAAGATAACAGGTAAGGATTTTGCCTTCTATGAGGCGGATTTGCTTGATCTTGCGGCAATGGAGAAGATCTTTGAGGAAAACAAGATCGATGCTGTCATTCATTTTGCAGGTCTTAAAGCAGTTGGCGAGTCAGTTCAGAAGCCTGTTGAGTATTATCACAATAACATAACCGGAACTCTGATGCTTATTGAAGCTATGAGAAAGCATGGCTGCAAGAAGATCGTATTCTCCTCTTCAGCTACCGTTTACGGGCCTGTGAACAAAGCACCATACACAGAGGATATGCCCACATCTGCAACAAATCCCTATGGTTACACCAAAGTAATGATCGAGCAGATACTCAGAGACGTATGCGTTTCTGACCCCGAATGGTCAGTATCACTTCTCAGGTATTTCAATCCTATAGGTGCTCACAAGAGCGGTCTTATCGGCGAGGACCCGAACGGTATACCGAACAATCTTCTTCCTTATATCTGTCAGGTAGCAGTAGGCAAGCTTGAGAGGCTCGGCATTTTCGGCGATGACTATGACACTCCCGACGGAACAGGTGTAAGAGACTATATCCATGTCGTTGATCTTGCAAAGGGTCATCTTTGCGCGTTGAAGTATGTTCTTGAGCACACCGGTGCAGATGCTGTAAACCTTGGAACGGGCAAGGGCTCCAGCGTTTATGATGTTCTTCACAGCTTTGAAAAGGCCTGCGGAAAAGAGCTGCCTTACACTGTCAAGCCCAGAAGGGCAGGGGATATCGCTACCTGCTATGCTGATACAACAAAAGCTAAAGAGGTCTTCGGCTGGACCGCACAGTATGGTCTTGATGAAATGACCGCTGACAGCTGGAACTTTATCAAAAACAATCCTGACGGACTTTGATATTCATCTTACAAAGGCAGTCGAAAGGCTGTCTTTGTTTATTTTTGTCATTATTACATAGTTTTACACTAGGATTTATATGAATTGTTACAAAAATCAGGATTTTGATAAAAATCCTATTGACAATATCGGAATTATGTGTTATATTCTAAACATAGCAATTCACTAGGAAATATATGAATTGAAATTTGAAGAGGTGATGATCATGAAAGCATCAGCCGTAATAATCTATTATGATTCACGAATGTGCGGGCGAATGTGAAAGAGTACATCAGAATAAAAACAGTGAACATAATAAAATAATGAAAGAGGTTGATCTTAATGAGCAAAATAAATGAAAGAAATCTGAAGTTTGAGACAAAGCAGCTCCATGTAGGGCAGGAAAGTGCAGACCCCGTTACAGATGCAAGGGCAGTGCCGATTTATCTGACATCTTCTTATGTGTTCCATAACAGTGAGCACGCAGCAGACAGGTTCGGTCTCAGGGATGCAGGTAACATCTACGGAAGACTTACAAATCCTACTCAGGATATTTTTGAGCAGAGGATCGCAGCTCTTGAGGGCGGTTCCGCAGCACTTGCTGTAGGTTCCGGTGCAGCTGCTATAACCTATGCTATACAGGCTGCAGCTCATGCAGGCGATCATATCGTAGCTGCTAAGAATATTTACGGCGGCACCTATAATCTGCTTGCACATACACTTAAAGATTATGGTATTACTACAACTTTTGTTGATCCTTTTGATTATGATGCTATCGAGGCAGCAATTCAGGAGAACACAAAAGCGATCGAGATAGAAACTCTCGGCAATCCTAATTCTGAGGTAGTTGACATTGAAAGGATAGCGAATATCGCTCACGCACATAAGATACCGCTTATCGTTGACAACACCTTTGCCACCCCTTATCTTGTAAGACCTATCGAGTATGGTGCTGATATCGTTGTTCATTCCGCTACCAAGTTTATAGGCGGTCACGGAACTACGATCGGCGGAGTTATCGTTGATTCAGGCAAGTTTGACTGGATCGGAAGCGGAAAGTTCCCTTGGTTTGTTGAGCCAAACGTATCTTATCACGGTGTAAGCTTTGCTCAGGCTGTTCCAAATGCAACATTTGTTACATACATCAGGGCTATACTCCTTCGCGATACCGGTTCTACACTTTCACCTGTTCATGCGTTTGTATTCCTGCAGGGCCTTGAGACCCTCTCACTCAGAGTTGAAAGACACGTAGAAAATGCGCTGAAAGTTGCAGAATTCCTTAATAATGATCCAAGAGTTGAGAAGGTAAATCATCCTTCTGTATCAACTGATCCTAAGCAGCAGGAACTTTATAAGAAGTATTATCCTAACGGCGGCGGCTCGATCTTCACATTTGAGATAAAGGGCGACGCTAAGACTGCTCAGAAGTTTATCGATAACCTCCAGCTGTTCTCGCTGCTTGCTAATGTTGCAGACGTTAAGAGCCTTGCAATTCACCCTGCATCAACTACACATTCTGAGTGCAACGAGCAGGAGCTTCTGGATCAGGGCATCAAGCCCAATACTATCAGGCTTTCTATCGGCACAGAGCACATTGATGATATTCTGTTTGATATCAAGGAAGCACTTGATTCTATCTGATTTCTTTGCTAATGACATAAAATTATCCGCCAAAGGTAAGACCTCCGAACTTAATGTACGGAGGTCTTACTGCATTATTTTTTATAAATCCCGACTTGCACACAGCACCTAAAAATCACGTAATATCGGCGAATTGCTCACGATACTTAAGCAATTTGGGATTTTCAAAAACCCAATTGATAATTTTCTCGACTTTTTCCAAATGGTCTGACGGTGGATTGATTACAAATGAATAGAGGTTCAGGTAGTTTTGCAAATCATCTCTGCTAAACCCACTGTGAGCATTCAGAAACATTTTCAAAA
>ODAI014315587.1_pt1 | contig 15538 bp, 13 predicted proteins | sample 1539321 | NCBI WGS metagenome assembly ODAI01 (sample SAMN02144231, study PRJEB22623) | gut metagenome | biome: sheep rumen | host: Ovis aries | place: New Zealand
GGCGCTCCTCCGCAAGAGAGACGGCAGGACGGGTTGCTGCAGGCGCCGTGTGCGCAAAGCTTCTCTCCCTTATGGGAGTCAGGCTCAGCTTCTATACGGCTGCAATCGGCGATGTCGTCATCAGCAGGCAGCGTTTTGATCCGGCCCTGATCGGCCGCAACTTAACAAACATGCCTGACAGTGTTGCGGATCAGGAGGCGCTTGCCCTGATTGAAGAACTGATGCAGAGAAAGGACTCTGCGGGAGGCGTCGTTGAGGGCAGGATTACCGGTGTGCCCGCGGGAATCGGGGATCCGGTCTTTGACAGGCTGGACGCATGCCTTGCAAAGGCACTGATGTCCATCGGCGCCGTCAAGGCGGTCGGGATCGGCGACGGAATGTTCGCCGCATACCTGAACGGTTCTCAGAACAATGACGTGTTCTATGCGGACGATGACGGCATCATCCGGAAAAAAACAAACCATGCGGGCGGGATCCTGGGCGGAATTTCCGACGGCTCCGACATTATCGTCAGCGCGTCCATCAAGCCGACGCCTTCGATCGGAAGGGAGCAGGAGACGGTTACGGACGGGAAGGAGAACACGCTACTTACCATTCACGGAAGACATGACCCGGTCATCGTTCCCCGCGCAGTCGTGGTCTGCGAATGTATGTGCGCAATAACGCTGCTCGATGCGATGCTCGTGAATATGAGCGCAAAGGCGGATTCGGTTATACAATTCTATAAGCATTGAATATGACAGATAAAAAATACAGCTATAAATTACTGAAGACCCAGGGCAGGGCCAAACGTGCCCATATGGAGACCGTCCACGGGACTGTCGAGACTCCTGTTTTCATGAATGTCGCCACGGCTGCGGCAATCAAGGGAGGACTGAGCGCCGGGGATTTAAGGAGCATCGATACACAGATAATGCTGTGCAATACCTACCATATGCACGTCCGCACCGGCGATAAAGTCGTCAAAGAACTGGGAGGCCTCCATGCCTTCACGAAGTGGGACAGGCCGATCCTCACGGATTCCGGCGGCTTCCAGGTCTTTTCGCTTGCGGATCTGCGGAAAATAAAGGAGGAAGGCGTAACCTTCCATTCCCATGTTGACGGCGCCATTATTTTTATGGGACCGGAGCAGAGCATGCAGATTCAGTCCAATCTCGGGTCGACGATCGCGATGGCCTTCGACGAATGCCCGCCTGCCCTCGCCGAGAGGGACTACGTCCAAAAGTCCGTGGAGCGGACAACCCGGTGGCTGATCCGGAGCAAGGCGGAGATTGAAAGACTGTCACACCTGGAGGATACCGTGAACAGGCGCCAGCTCCTGTTCGGGATCAATCAGGGCGCGATTTACCACGATATCAGGATTGAACACGCAAAGGCAATATCGGAGCTTGACCTCGACGGCTACGCGGTAGGGGGTCTTGCGGTCGGAGAGACGCATGAGCAGATGTACGGCGTGCTTGACGACGTGGTGCCGTATCTTCCGCAGGACAAGCCGACCTATCTGATGGGAGTCGGGACGCCGGAGAATATCCTGGAGGGCGTAAAAAGAGGAATTGATTTCTTTGACTGCGTCTATCCCTCCAGAAACGGAAGGCACGGAAACCTCTATACCAATATGGGAACCGTCCGCATCCGGAACGCCAGATATGAAAAGGACACAAGACCGATCGATGTTGCCTGCGGCTGCCCCGTGTGCAGGGCGGGATATTCGAGAGCTTATATAAGACACCTTCTAAAGGCGGGTGAAGCGCTCGGACTCCGTATGTGTGTTATGCATAATCTGTATTTTTATAATCACCTTATGCAGGAGATCAGAGACAGCCTGGACGCCGGGACGTTTGATTCCTATATGCAGGACAAACTCGGCGCGCTGGCCTGCGGCGGAGAAGAAAGCGGCTCCTGAAAGACAAAGGAAAGACCGCGGAAAGTTTAAAAGTTTAACTATACTGACCGGAACTTTTGTTGTATAGTATTAAAGACGCGCTGTAGATGGCGCAATCAGACCGCTTAGCGCGGGAGCAGAATCTGGGAGGATATTTATGGGCTTTATGTTACAGGAAATGACGGGCGGCAGCTTTATTATGATCATCTATCTGGTCGCGCTGGTTGCTTTCTTTTATTTCTTCTTTATCCGGCCGCAGCGCAAGGAGCAGAAGCAGAAGGACACCATGCTGGCGACACTGGCTGTCGGAGACAGCGTGCTGACTACCGCGGGCTTTTACGGAGTTGTCATCGATGTTACGGATGACACAGTCATCGTTGAGTTCGGCAATAACAAGAACTGCCGGATCCCGATGCAGAAATCGGCGATCGTCCAGATCGAGAAGCCGGAAGACGCTGGGCAGAACGATTAACGATAAATGCGCGCAGAAACTGTAATTGCTGTACTGTGGGGGTACATTGGGGGAAGAAGGCTGTGAAGGCCTTCTTCTCGTTGCATATAAAGAGGATGCCGGTCCTGCGGAATATGGAAGAATATTTTGCAGGGAGGGCAGAAAGAAACGGCGGTGGGTATGAATATTCAGATTGCTTGCATCCCGGGCGACGGAATCGGCCCGGAAATCGTACAGGAGGCTAAAAAGGTCCTGGACAGAGTGTGTGAGAAGTTCGGGCACACGATCGAGTATACCGATGTCCTTATGGGCGGCGCCTCTATTGACGCGTACGGAGTTCCCCTTACGCAGGAGACTGTCGATATCTGCAGGAGCAGGGCCGCGGTCCTCATGGGCTCCATCGGCGGCGACGCAGCCACATCGCCGTGGTATAAGCTTCCCCCGGATAAAAGGCCGGAGGCAGGTCTTCTGGCAATCAGGAAGGCGCTCGGACTTTACGCAAACCTGCGTCCCGCCTACCTGTTTCCCGAGCTGGCGGCGTCCTGCCCGCTGGCCGCGAAGGAAGGCGGAAGAAACTTTGATCTTATCATCGTAAGAGAGCTGACGGGCGGCCTGTATTTCGGAGAGAGATGGACGAAGGACATCGACGGCGTCATGACAGCCCAGGATACGCTCCGCTATAACGAGAACGAAATCCGCCGCATTATCAGGACGGCGTTTGAGATCGCACAGAAAAGAAGAAAGAAGGTCACGAGCGTTGACAAGGCCAATGTTCTTGATACTTCAAGACTCTGGAGAAAGATTGCGGCAGAGATCGCACAGGACTTCCCGGACGTAGCTTATGAGAACATGCTGGTTGACAACTGTGCGATGCAGCTTGTGCGCGATCCGGAACAGTTCGATGTCATTGTTACGGAGAATATGTTCGGCGACATCCTATCGGATGAAGCCAGCATGATTACCGGTTCAATCGGCATGCTTTCTTCCGCATCGCTCAACGAGACCAGTTTTGGTCTGTATGAACCGAGCCACGGCTCGGCACCGGATATCGCAGGCAAAGGCATTGCCAATCCGATCGCAACGATCCTCTCGGCTGCCATGCTTCTTCGCTATTCCTTCGCGCTGACGGCGGAAGCCGACGCGATCGAGAATGCGGTGAAGAAGACGCTGGCCGACGGCTTCAGGAGCGCGGATCTTATGCCGAAAACAGACGACGCCGAAGGACTTACGAAGGTAAACTGCAGGGAGATGGGCGATCGTATTTGTGAAAGAATTTAACAGGAGGCGGAAAATGTTAAGTGACAGAGTAAAGGTCGGAACCCAGCAGGCTCCCCACAGAAGTCTTTTCAATGCGCTCGGATTTACGGAGCAGGAACGCCGTAAGCCGATGATCGGCATCGTGTGCTCCTATAACGAGATCGTGCCGGGCCATATGAATCTCGACAAAATCGCCGAAGCCGTAAAGCTCGGTGTCGCTGAAGCAGGCGGCATGCCTGTGCTGTTTCCCGCAATCGCCGTCTGCGACGGAATTGCAATGGGACATGTCGGAATGAAGTATTCTCTCGTAACCAGGGACCTCATCGCGGACTCCACGGAATGCATGGCCAAGGCACATGCTTTCGACGGACTTGTCATGATTCCCAACTGCGACAAGAACGTTCCCGGACTTCTCATGGCCGCTGCCCGCATCAATGTTCCCACTGTATTCGTATCCGGCGGACCGATGATGGCGGGACATGTGAACGGAAGAAAGAGAAGCCTTTCCTCCATGTTCGAGGCGGTAGGCGAATTCAATTCGGGCAGAATTTCTGAACAGGAGCTCAATAATTTCGAAGAGAACGTATGTCCCACATGCGGCTCCTGCTCCGGTATGTATACGGCCAACTCCATGAACTGCCTCACGGAAGGTATCGGAATGGGCCTTCGCGGAAACGGAACGATTCCCGCTGTATATTCCGCGCGCCTTCGCCTTGCGAAGCAGGCCGGCTATGCGGTTATGGATCTTATTGAGAAGAACATCCGCCCGCGCGACATCATGACCAAAGAAGCCTTTGAAAACGCCATGACCATTGATATGGCGCTCGGCTGCTCCACAAACACCATGCTTCATCTTCCCGCAATCGCCCATGAGTGCGGAATCGAACTGAACATGGAATACGCGAACGAGATTTCCGACAGGACTCCGAACCTCTGCCATCTTGCTCCTGCAGGTCCCACTTATATGGAAGACCTGAATGAGGCCGGCGGCATCTATGCCGTCATGAAGGAGCTGACTAAGAAGAACCTCCTGCATCTGGACGGAATCACCGTCACCGGAAAGACTGTCGGGGAGAACATCGAGCATGCGGTTAATCTCAACCCCGAAGTCATCCGCCCGATTGAGAATCCTTATATGCAGACCGGCGGCATTGCTGTCCTGAAGGGCAATCTTGCACCGGATACCGGCATCGTAAAGAGAAGCGCTGTCGCACCTGAAATGATGAAGCATGAAGGCCCCGCGAGAGTCTTTGACTGCGAGGAGGATGCCATCGATGCGATCATGGGCGGCAGGATCCATGACGGCGACGTTGTGGTAATCCGCTACGAGGGACCCAAGGGAGGCCCCGGAATGCGCGAAATGCTCAATCCGACATCCGCGATCGTCGGCATGGGACTGGGTTCAACGGTTGCCCTGATCACCGACGGAAGATTCTCGGGAGCATCGAGAGGAGCCGCGATCGGACATGTCAGTCCGGAAGCTGCAGTCGGCGGACCCATCGCCCTTGTAAAAGAGGGAGATATTATTTCCATCGATATCAATGCCAACAAGCTGAACATGCTTGTTTCCGACGAGGAGCTTGAAAAGAGAAGAAAAGAGTGGACACCCAGAAAGGCGAACATCACGGACGGATATCTTAAGAGATACGCCGCCCTTGTGACCAGCGGCAACCGCGGAGCAATTCTCGAACTCCCTGAGTGAGGCAATGTTTAATGAAACTGAACGGTTCTGAAATTATAGTACAGTGTCTTCTGGAGCAGGGTGTGGATACCGTCTTCGGCTATCCCGGGGGCGCGATCCTGAATGTATACGACGCTCTCTACCGGCACAGCGACCAGATCCGGCATATTCTTACGAGCCATGAGCAGGGCGCGGCCCATGCGGCCGACGGCTATGCCCGCGCAAGCGGAAAGGTCGGCGTATGCCTTGCGACCTCCGGCCCGGGCGCAACGAACCTTGTGACCGGTATCGCAACCGCCTATATGGACTCTGTGCCGATGGTGGCGATTACCTGCAATGTGACGCTGCCGCTCCTTGGCAAGGACTCCTTCCAGGAGGTGGATATCGCCGGCATCACTATGCCGGTTACAAAGCACGGCTTTATCGTAAAGGATATCCATATCCTTGCCGATACGATCCGGAAGGCATTCCGCATCGCAAGAAGCGGGAGGCCCGGTCCTGTCCTTGTAGATGTAACCAAGGATGTCACTGCGGCGTTCTGCGAGTTTACGAAGGATGATGAAGCCGGCAGAAGATACATGCCGCAGAGAACCAAATACAGTGACGCTGATATCGACACTGCCGCGGAAATGATCCGCAGCTCAAAACGGCCGTTCCTTTATGTGGGCGGCGGCGCGGTTATTTCCGACGCTTACCGCGAGGTAAGGGAGCTGGCGGAGACGATTGACGCGCCTGTCTGCGACACGCTGATGGGGAAAGGCGCCTTCGACGGAACGGATCCTCATTATACCGGCATGATCGGAATGCACGGTACCAAGGCGTCGAACCTGGGCATCTCCGAATGCGATCTCGTTATCGCGCTCGGGGCAAGATTTTCCGACCGTGTCACCGGAAATCCCCAGAAGTTCGCATCAGGGGCGAAAATCCTTCAGATCGACGTGGACGAGGCGGAGATCAACAAGAATGTCAAAGTGAACTTTTCACTTGTGGGCGACCTTGGAGAGATCTTAAGGAAATTAAATCCGAAACTGGAAAAGACCTCCCATCCCGAGTGGATGAAAGAGATCGAAAGGCTGAAGTCGCAGTATCCCCTGCGCTATGACAGGGGAACGCTTACCTGCCCGCTCTTTATTGAAAAGCTTTATGAGGCTACCGGCGGAGACGCGATTATTACGACGGACGTCGGCCAGCATCAGATGTGGGCTGCCCAGTATTACAGGTATACTTCTCCGCGAACGCTGATTACAAGCGGCGGTCTCGGAACAATGGGATACGGACTGGGAGCGGCGATCGGCGCCAAGATGGCAAGACCGGATAAGGTCGTAGTCAACATTGCGGGCGACGGGTGCTTCAGGATGAACATGAACGAGCTTGCCACCGCAAGCCGTTACGGGATCAGGATCATTGAAGTTATCGTGGATAACCGGGTCCTGGGCATGGTGAGGCAGTGGCAGACGCTTTACTACGGAAAGCGCTATTCCGCAACCGTCCTCGAAGATAAGGTCGACTACTGCAAGGTGGCTGAGGGACTCGGGTGCCTCGCGATCCGCGTTGAAAAGCCCGAGGAGATCGACGCGGCGATAAAGTGTGCCCTTGAATCGGACCTTCCCGCTGTGATTGACGTGGTTATCCGCGAGGATGATAAGGTCTTCCCGATGGTATCACCGGGAGCGTCGATCAGCGAGGCCTTTGACGATGAGGATCTTGCCGGAGAGCAGGCAGAGGAATAATTCAGCCGGGATATTTGAAAGGATTTATCGTGAACAGAACAGCAGTTTCTTGCAGCAGTTTTCTTCGAAGATGCCTGAGACTAACAATATTTACAGCGGCAGCAGTATTGTGCGCCGTGCTGACCGTCTGTCTCGGCGTGCATGCCGAAACAGCAAAGCCGAAATGCAACATTGTCTATGATTTCGGACAGAACAGAATCTATCAGATAACGCCGGACGTGGCGATGACACTGATCGTCCTTAACCAGGACGGAACTCCCTATGTGGATCCCGCGACAGGCCGGTATGTTGTCGACCAGCAGAAGGCACTGGGATTTCTTAACGCGCTGCAGTACCAGTATCCCACGGACAGCAATACGCTCGATTTTTATTCTACGAGCGGCGAGTATATCCAGATGGGCAGGGGCGCCCGCGATACTTTGCGGAGACGATTTATCAACGTCCCGCGTGAGCTTGCATATCTGTGCGCCGCCATCCCCGGAAACGTCAATGAGATCCGCCAGCCCGAGTGGAGTGTCGGCAATACCTATATCGAAGTGGATATTTCCGACCAGACGCTTTATTACTATGAGAACCTGAATGTTGTCCAGAAAACCCCGATTGTGACGGGATGCGTGAACGCGGGACATAATACCCCGCAGGGCTTTTTCTATGTAAGAGCCAAGCAGACAAACCAGGTCCTGGTCGGCGCAAATTACCGCTCGTTTGTTAATTTCTGGATTCCGATTGTGGGCAACAGCATCGGCATCCATGACGCGACATGGCGGGCAGGATTCGGCGGAGACATTTACGTAAGGAACGGCTCTCACGGCTGCATCAACGTGCCGATTGACCAGGAAAGAACACTGTTTGACAGAGTCCAGGTAGGTACGCCGGTCGTCGTGATTCCCTGACGGGACACATCCGGACCTGAACAGAACGTTTAAACCGCATCTTCGCCGGGAAACCGGCAGGGGCGCATAAAAAGAAGAGGAGATATGAAAAAATGAGCAGAGTATTTAACTTTTCAGCAGGGCCTGCAATGCTTCCGGAAGAAGTGCTCCGCAAGGCCGCGGACGAGATGATGGACTATCACGGATGCGGCATGTCTGTCATGGAGATGAGCCATCGCGGCAAGGTGTACGACGGCATTATCAAGGAAGCGGAGGCAGATTTCAGAAAGCTTGCCGGCGTACCGGATAATTACAAGGTACTGTTCCTTCAGGGCGGAGCCTCTACTCAGTTTGCGATGGTTCCCATGAACCTTATGAAAAACCGCAAGGCTGCGTATATTGTTACCGGCCAGTGGGCAAAGAAGGCGTGCCAGGAGGCTTCCATCTACGGAGAGGCTGTCCAGGTTGCTTCTTCGGCCGATAAGAATTTCTCCTATATCCCCGACTGCTCGGATCTTGATATCCCCGAGGATGCGGATTATCTCTACATCTGCGAGAATAACACGATCTATGGCACAGAGTATAAAAAGCTTCCCAATACCAAGGGACATATTCTGGTATCCGATGTTTCTTCCAATTTCCTTTCCAGACCGATCGACGTCGAAAAGTATGGCATGTTCTTCGGCGGTGTCCAGAAGAATGTCGGCCCCGCCGGCGTAACGATCGCGGTCATCCGCGAGGACCTGATCCGTGAGGATGTACTCGAAGGAACGCCTACCATGCTCAAGTACAAGACGCATGCGGATGCGGACTCCCTCTACAATACTCCTCCGTGCTACAACATCTATATCTGCGGACTTGTGTTCAAGTGGCTCCTTGAAAAGGGCGGACTTGGCGCCATTGCCGAGTACAATGAGGCAAAGGCCAAGATATTCTATGACTATCTGGATGAAAGCAGCCTGTTCAGGGGAACTGTCAGAAAAGAAGACAGATCGCCCATGAATGCTCCTTTCGTAACAGGCGATCCTGATCTGGACAAGGAGTTTATCAGGGAAGCGGAGGCTCACGGCTTCGTATCCCTTAAGGGCCACAGATCTGTCGGAGGCATGAGAGCTTCCATGTATAACGCAATGCCTGGCGAAGGCGTCGAGAAGCTGGTTGCTTTCATGAAGGAGTTCGAAGCTTCGCATCGTGCCTGATGCATTGCTGGGTGGCAGAGCAGATTTATCAAACGGAGAGACAATTATGTTCAAATACGCAACTTTAAATAATATCTCAAAGGTAGGCCTGGAGCGGTTTAACGACAATTTTGAGATGACGGAGAATATCGACGAGGCACAGGGCATCCTGGTCAGAAGCGCTAAGATGCATGACATGCAGTTCTCTGACAATCTTTATGCCATTGCCAGAGCCGGAGCCGGTGTCAATAACATCCCGCTTGAGAGATGTGCAAGAGAAGGCATTGCTGTTTTTAATACTCCCGGTGCAAACGCGAACGGCGTCAAGGAACTGGTTATTGCCGGCATGCTTCTCGCATCGCGCGATATCGTCGAGGGAGTCGACTGGGTTCGTTCCAACTGGAACAATCCGGAAATTGAAGCAAGCGTGGAAAAAGAAAAGAAAAAGTTTGCGGGCACAGAGCTGAAGGGCAAAAAGCTCGGCATTATCGGCCTCGGTGCCATCGGCGTAAGAGTCGCCAATTCCGCCGTCTATATGGACATGGACGTTTATGGCTATGATCCGTATGTTACGATTGACAGTGCATGGCATCTTTCCCGCAAGACCACTCTGGTAAACGACGTAAATGAGATCTATGAGAACTGCGATATCATTACGATCCATGTGCCGCTTCTTGACAGCACAAAGGGCTTTATCGGCGAGGATGCGATCGCAAGGATGAAGGACGGAGTAATCCTGATCAACATGGCGCGTGATCTCCTTGTTGACGAGAAGGCCGTCATCCAGGCAATCGATGCCGGAAAAATCCGCAGATATGTTTCGGACTTCCCGAACCCGGTCATCGCGGGTCACCGCGGCTGCATCACAACGCCTCACCTTGGCGCGTCAACGGAGGAATCCGAGGACAACTGCGCAAAGATGGCTGTCGATGAGCTTCAGGACTATCTCGAGAACGGCAATATCATGAACAGCGTCAACTTCCCGAACTGCAGCATGGGCGTCTGCAGGACTGCTTCGAGAATCGCTATTTTCCATGAGAACAAGGCCAACAGGATCACAAAGTTCTCACAGGTCATGGGCGATGCCGGCATCAATATTGCGGAGATGGCAAACAAGTCCAAGGGTGATTATGCATACACACTGCTGGATCTCGATGAAGTGCCCGGCAGCGATATTCTTGAGAGTCTTACAAAGGTGGACGGCGTACTGCGGGTTCGTGTTATCAAGTAATTTCAGGAGACACATTGCGGCATGGCAGATATAAGACCATTCAGGGCATACAGACCCTGCTCCGGTATGGAGGAGAAGATAGCGGCCCTTCCTTATGATGTCTATTCCCGGAAGGAAGCAAAGGCCTATGTAGACAAGCACCCGGAATCCTTCCTTGCGATCGACAGGCCGGAGACTCAGTTTGACGACTCGGTGGGCACCTATGATGACTGTGTCTATGAGAAGGCAAGAGAGCTTCTTGACAGGAAGATTGAAGACGGCGATTTCGTACAGGATGAAAAGCCCTGCTATTATCTGTACGAGCAGACGATGAACGGCCGGTCGCAGACCGGTATCTGTGCCGCCGCTGCTGTCGGTGATTACCAGTCCGGCGTTATTAAGAAGCATGAGAATACGGTTGAAGCGAAGGAACAGGACAGAATCCGTCATGTGGACGCCTGCGGCGCGCAGACCGGACCGATTTTCCTTGCCTACCGGGGAGACGAAGCGATAAACGCTGTTACGGCGCGCGTTCTTTCGACCGAGCCTGTCTGTGATTTTCTGTCCGAGGGCGGCGTCAGGAACCGCGTATGGGTTATCGACGAGCCCGAGGATATAGAAAGTATCCAGGCGGCATTTCAGAAGATCGGCAGCATCTATATCGCGGACGGTCATCACCGCTGTGCATCGGCTGTCAAAGTCAGCCTCATGAGAAAGGAAAGAAGCGCCTCTGAAGCTGCACCTGCCGCCGCCGCGGCGAAGGGACCCGGGCAGGGGACGGTCAGGAGAGTTGTCGTCCGAAAGAGACCTCTTGGCCAGGGACCCGCAAGAGAATCCGATTACTTCCTGTGTGTCCTGTTTCCGGATGACCAGCTGGAAATTATGGACTACAACCGGGTGGTAAAGGACCTTAACGGCCTCACAAAGGAAGAAATTCTCGGAGAGGTTAAAAGGAACTTCAACGTAAGACCTTTTTATAAAGATCAGGCAAAGCCGACAGTAAAGGGCGAAATCGGCATGTATCTGGGCGGCAAGTGGTATATGCTGACTGCGCGCAACGACATCAAGTCGGGCGATCCGGTAGACGGCCTGGATGTATCGATCCTCCAGAACGTGATCCTGACTCCGCTCTTTGGCATTTCCGATCCGAGGACGGACAGCAGGATTGAGTTTGTAGGAGGTATCAGAGGCCTGGATGAGCTGGAACGGCGCGCCGACGAGTGTAAGGGCGTGGCGTTTGCAATGTATCCGACATCGATCCGCGAGCTGTTTGCCGTGGCCGATGCAGGGAGGCTGATGCCGCCGAAATCGACATGGTTTGAGCCGAAGCTCCTCAGCGGCCTGTTTATTCACAGAATTGATGATTAAAGCGCTTTCCGAAGCGTCTGCACGCGTCTGCACGTGTCTGCACGCGTCAGCACGCGTCAGCTCATAGACTTGCAATGTCCCTGAAACGTGATTCCGGTCATGTTTCAGGGACATTTTTTATTAGCAAAATAAATGATTATTTATAGTTGACTTTATGTTTAATATCACTATAATCGATAGAAGTGTGTATAGATATACATTACACAGAGTTTAGAATTGGTGGGCTTCATGGAAACGGACATTATCAACATACAGATAGGCAGAAGAATAAAGGCTTTAAGGATTCAGAAGGGGCTGACGCAGCAGGAACTCGCGGACAGGACCGAGTTGACAAAAGGGTATATATCCCAGCTTGAGCACGGCCTGACCTCGCCTTCCGTAATTACGCTTCTGGACCTGATCGAGTGCCTCGGGTCGACGCCCTCCGAATTCTTCAAGGAGGCGTCGCCGGAACAGGTGGTGTATTCCGAGAGCGGATTCTTTGAGAAGCTCGACGAAGCAGGCAACAGTATCCAGTGGATTGTTCCGGGCGCCCAGGGGAACCTTATGGAGCCTCTTCTCGTAAAGCTTTGTCCTCACCAGAAGCTCGATGAGGTCCTGCCGCACGAGGGCGAAGAGTTCGGATATGTGATCTCGGGAAGGATACGGCTTCATCTTGGCGATAAGAATTACATCGTCAAGGCGGGAGAGAGCTTTTATTACAAGGCTGACCGGGTTCATTATGTGGAGAACACGACTGCGGCGCCCGCGAAGTTTATCTGGATCAGCACACCGCCGTCATTTTGAGGAGTAAGTGGGGAAAAACGATGCAGAACACAAATGAAAACATCATTGAACTGAAGAACATTACCAAGACCTATGAAGACGGCTTCACTGCGGTGAATGACTTTAATCTGAGTGTCAGGAAAGGTGAGTTCGTAACCTTCCTCGGCCCTTCCGGCTGCGGAAAGACAACGACGCTCAGGATGATCGCGGGGTTTGAGCTCCCGACCTCCGGCGAAATTCTTTTGAACGGAAAGAACATCGCGGACCTTCCTCCGTATGAGAGACCGATCAATACGGTGTTCCAGCGTTACGCGCTGTTTCCCCACATGAATATTTATGAAAACATTGCATTCGGCCTGAGGCAGAAAAAGCTTCCCGAGGATGTCATCAGCAAGAAGGTCAAAAAGGTACTGGAGCTGGTTGACCTTGAGGGGTTTGAAGGCCGCTCGGTAGCGACTCTGTCCGGCGGACAGCAGCAGAGAATCGCCATTGCGAGGGCTGTTGTCAATGAGCCCGAAATCCTGCTTCTGGACGAGCCGCTCGGCGCTCTCGACCTGAAGATGAGGAAGGGGATGCAGCTCGAGCTGAAAGAGATGCATGACCGTCTCGGCATCACCTTCATCTATGTGACGCACGACCAGGAAGAAGCGCTGACGATGTCGGATACCATTGTTGTCATGTCTGAGGGCAAAATCCAGCAGACCGGAACACCGGAGGACATCTACAATGAGCCGAAGAATGCCTTCGTCGCTGACTTTATCGGTGAGAGTAATATCTTCAACGGAATTATGACCGGCAAACTGAAGGCACGTTTCTGCGGCGGCGAGTTTGTATGCGTCGACGATGTGGAAGAGGGAACTCACATTACTGCGGTCGTCCGTCCCGAGGACGTCATTATAACCTCTCCCGAAGAGGGAACCATCCGCGGTACGGTTTCATCGGTGATATTCAAGGGCATGCATTATGAAATCACCGTGATGTCCGGAAAGAGTGAAATGGTGATCCAGTCCGTAAAGGCGGCAAAGGTCGGCGACTATGTGGGAATGCGGGTGGATCCTGACAATATCCATATCATGATCGCCGAGGATCACACCAACTACTTTACCGCAGACATCAATTCCGATTTCCGCCTGGAATTCAACGGAAAGCTTCTTGATACCAGTGTCACAAAGCTGATCAAGGGCAGCAGACGCCAGGAGGACGGAACTCTGATCGACTCCGCGGGAGACCAGATCGATCCTGCAAAAACCAGGATTATCGTATCGATCCAGCCCGGGGATATCCGCATGACCGACCATGTGGAGGAAGGACTTGTCGACGGATATATCAGCAATCTGATCTATAAAGGCGATCACTACAGTTACGTTATTCACACTGATATCGAGCAGGAGTTCATTGTGGACGACGAATATCTCTGGAATATGGGAGACCACGTTGGTCTCGTTATGCCGATTGAAAAGATGTCGTTCTCTCTGAAAAAATAAAGGAGACTGGCCATGCATATATTTAGATTTTCCAGGAAGACTCTGGGCATTCCGTATGCTCTGTTCCTTCTGCTGTTTGTCGTATCGCCGCTCATTGTGCTCTTTTACTACGCTTTCACGAACGGCGAGGGACAGTTCACGATTGCCAACTTTACCGGCTTCTTTACCGACCCCAACACTATGGGTACGCTCTGCTACAGTTTTGCAATTGCGCTGGTCACGACACTTGTCTGCCTGCTGATCGCCTATCCTGTAGCGTATATACTTGCGAAGAGCCATTTAAAGAAAAAATCGGTCCTTGTCATGCTTTTCATCATGCCGATGTGGATCAATTTCTCTCTGCGCATCACAGCACTCAAGGAGATCCTCACCCTGATCGAAGGCAATCTGGCCTATTATCCGTTCCTGAACGCAGTGTGCGGTATGACCTATGACTTTCTTCCGTTCATGATCCTGCCGCTGTACAACACGATCTCTAAGCTGGATGATTCGCTGATCGAGGCTGCCAAGGATCTGGGTGCAAATGATCGCGCGGCCTTCTTCAAAATCACCCTCCCGCTCTCTGTGCCCGGCATTGTCAGCGGTGTTTCCATGGTCTTTTTGCCGGCGATGACAAACTATGTTGTTCTTGATATGCTCTACAACAGCACTTACATCATGGGCTCTCTCATCGGCAGCTATTTCGCGGCATACAACTGGCACGGCGGCTCAATGATTGCCCTGATTCTTCTCGCTATCATCTGTGCATTCACTCTTCTGAGAAGAGGGATGGAAGATGATGACCAGACGATTGGAGGTGCTCTGTTATGATAAAAAGATTTAGTGCATTGTTTATTGTTCTGGTTCTTATATTCATGTATGCGCCGATCCTGATCCTCATGGCTTACAGTTTCACAAGCGCGACGACCATCGGCGCGATCAGAGGATTTTCGCTGCACAATTATGTGACCCTCTTTACAACTCCGGATCTTCGAAATATGATCTTCGGGACGGTCCTGCTTGCGCTGGTGTCAGCAACGCTGGCCACCATCCTCGGAACCATGGGGGCAATAGGAGCTTTCTATTCGAGCAGAAAGGTTGACTCCTTCATCAGCACGATGAATCAGATTCCGGTCGTCAATGCCGACGTCGTGACGGGATTCTCTATCTGCATCCTTCTTGTCGTTGTCTTCGGTGTCAGCAAGGATACATTCATTCCGCTCATCGTAGGACACGTGACCCTGTGCGCGCCGTTCGTATACCTGTCTGTCGTTCCCAAGTTGAAGCAGATGGATCCGAGCATCTATGAGGCTGCGCTGGACCTGGGTGCGACACCGTCCGTAGCACTCCGAAAAATCGTTATACCGCAGATTGCTTCGGGTATTGTCTCGGGATTCGCGCTTGCCGTCACGCTCTCTTTAGATGATTACTTTGTGGCGACGTATACGAAACCGGCAACATTTGATACAATAAGCACCTACGTAGTCAACGCGACAAAAGGAGCTCAGACGACAATCAAGACAGCACTCTGGGCTCTGTCCACAGTCATCTTCGTAGTTGTCATCCTGGTCGTCGCCATAGCTAATCTGCGTGCGGACAGAGAAGAAGAGGGGGCGAGCGCATGAGAAAAAACATGTTTGTAAAACTGTGTGCCGCAGTTCTCAGTTGTCTTATGATTACA
>ODAI014597832.1_pt1 | contig 15537 bp, 13 predicted proteins | sample 1539321 | NCBI WGS metagenome assembly ODAI01 (sample SAMN02144231, study PRJEB22623) | gut metagenome | biome: sheep rumen | host: Ovis aries | place: New Zealand
ACTCCGTAAAGGGGTTCGACGGAAAACCGGTAGAACCGGAAAAACTGCAGCAGATCCTCGACGCGGGCAATGTCGCCCCCACTGCCAAGAACAATCAGCCGCAGCGCATCTACGTCATCCAGAGTGAAGATGCCCTGGCAAAGGCCAGGAGCCTCACGCCCTGCACTTATAAAGCCTCCACTGTCCTTCTCTTCACCTACAACAAGGACGAAGTCTTCCTGTATCCGGGTGCGGAAATGGTCTCCTCCGGTGCAGAAGACGTATCGATCGTCGCGACCCACATCATGCTGGAAGCGACGGATCTCGGCGTCGGTTCCTGCTGGGTCAATTTCTTCGAACCTGCAAAGGCAAAAGAGCTCTTTAACCTTCCCGACAATGAAGTCCCGGTGCTCCTGATGCCTCTCGGATATCCGGCAGAAGGTATCGCCCCGCTGGAAAACCACATGAAGAAGAAAGCTCTGGACCAGACAGTGAAATACCTCTGATCCGAGGAAACCGGTCCCCGGTTCAGGCTTTCCGGTTCAGGTCTTCCGATTCCGTTCAATTCGGAAGCCGGACAGCTGCCCTGAAGAAATACAATGCCCTGAGTCATCTGACTCAGGGCATTCTCTTTTTTCATGTCAGTTCATTCAGATCAGTTCATTCAGGTCAGTCCTCAAAATACTCTCTGTAGTCGTTTTCACAGGAAAACAGGATGTACCTGCCGTCTACATATCCCATATAGCCTGCTTCCGTCGAATATCCTTTCATGTCCGCACCTCCAAATCTGTGAGACCTTTCTGTTTCTTACGGTCTCATTCTACGAATTCTGAAGGCGCGAATTATTCTATTCCGGAAGTCCGTTTTTCTTCCCTTCCGTTCGGCATTCAGATCCGGTTCCATGCGTTCCGGAGTTTCAGATTTACTGTATGCCGTCCTTCCCGGGCGTTTTACTTTGCTGCATGCCGGTCTGCCCGGAACTCCGGGTCTGCTGCATGCCGGCATTCCCGGTATTCCTGCTTTCTTTCTTCTCCAGCCGGATATAGATAAAGGAGATCAGCAGAGCCAGAAGACCCGCGGCAAGGAAGACTCCGACCCGCATGCCGCTGCTGAGATCGCCGAAATCATAGACAGCGATCTTTATACAGGCAAAGATCGCAAGTCCCAGCCCATACAGGCGCAAACAGCGAAGCTTCATCCGGAATCCGAGCCCCACACAGGCGCAGGCCAGGGCGAGGAGAAGGATGCTGATCCAGACCGGCACCGGGATATCGATGACAAGGATCATATACGTCAGGTAGACCGCGTAAAGGAGCCATCCCGGGACCGGGATCCGGAACTCCCTGCTGTCCGCCGGCGTCGTCTGCAGACCGACACTGATACTATTCCCCGGAACCTGATTTCCGGCCGGGACAGCTTCTTTCCCGGACCGGCCGGGAAGTCTCAGCTTCTCCCCGCAGAGCAGGAACACGGCAGCGCTGCCGATCATAAGGAAAAGAACGTAGACCAGATGCAGGTCACAGTCCCTGAGACATTCATGGTGAAGCAGGATCAGAATCAGCATCACCTGCCCGTACAGGACTGTCAGACTGTCCCGTTTCTTCGGTATCCGCTGCAGGATCAGCGTGAGTACAAGAATAACTGCGGAACAAAGGAGGTGTTTGTAAAGACTCCCTTTGTACCCGACGAAAACGGATCCCAGATGGTATTCATGGATCGCACATACGATGTACAGAGTCAGTGCAGCCGCATGGGCACTGAAATACCCGGGCTGGAAAAAGAACAGGACAAAGCCTGCCAGTGCCATGACGACCCAGAGATTCGGGATCGCTCCCATCCCCGCGGTCGATGCTGTCACAAAGGCCGCGATGGTGATGGCAAGGTGCAGCGTGATCAGGCTGCTGCTTCCGTCCCGCCGTGCGATCAGCAGAGAGACCGCCATGGCCGTAATGCAGACCGGGACCGCCACCACGCCTTCCTGCCCGGCAGCACAGATCATCATCCATATAATGATCAGGGTATAGGTGCCGCGGTACAGTTCTCCGGAACCGCGCTTCAGCGCAAGCACACCTGCTGCCGTTCCAAGGATAAAGGGAATTGAGAACATCCCCGCCGTCATGAGCCGCTCCCAGGTTTCGCTGCAATCGGCAAACAGAAGGGAAATGAGGATCGTCAGCCCCACGATAAAGTACCAGAGCAGCACCATCCCAAGCTTTTCCGGAGCGTTCTTCTTTCCCGGATCCTCCGCCTGTTCTCTTCCGAGAAGACGGATGCATTCCATCACGGTCAGGAACAGCACCACCGGCAGAAGATCCGCTGCTTCAAGGGTATAATGCCCGAACAGCGACCATTCCGAGCTCTGAAGCTGCAGAAAGATGGTAAAAGCCGCGTAGGCGATCATGTGGATCCCGCTGCAGATCTCCCGGTTCCTCCGTACCGGCAGCAGGGCTGCCGCAAGGTTGATAAAGAAGGTCAGGAACGCGGCGATCAGGCCCGGCGTCTCCTCTCCCGTCATGATCAGCGCAGTATAGCTCCCCAGGAAGAGCACCAGCCGCAGCATCAGGGAATCACGGTGACGGCTCAGCCACACCGCAAATCCGGAGATGATCAGAGTCACTGCAAGGACCGCGGGCCCGGGCAGTGTCTTCAGGGAATAGTAATTGATAAGCGCTGCTGCGTAGAGACCGGCCAGGCCCAGCGCTGAGGTAATCTCAGCGAAGCGCGGAAGCCGCTTGCGGATCCACAGTTCGGAAACCGCTGTCAAGGCAGCAAAGACCACAAACAGGAACAGGCCCTGGGCCATCCCGCTGAGGAAGGATGCGCCGAAGATCATCAGGGCAGAAATAAGGAACAGGACGCCGATCACTGAAAGCACCGTCGCCGCGATATTGAATTCAATGCCTCCGGGCGTGCCGGCATTGCCCGCATGCTGTTTCCGCTGCGCCGAAGGCGCGGTCATTCGGGGCGCAGCAGAGTTTGAGTTCCGCTGTCCGGACGTCGGAGACGCTGCGGCAGGCCTTTCTGTCTGCTGTCCGGACATCGAAGCCGCGGCAGGCCTTCCTGTCTGCTGTCCGGGCGTCGGAGCCGCAGCTGAAGTTCCCGCCGGTGCGGGGCCTGCCGCCTGCAGTCCCCGGAGTTCCTTCCGGACTGCCTCCAGTTCAGCCGCCTGCCGGTCCAGGCGGGCAGAAAGTTCCCGGAGCTTCACATCTGGCTGCGGCGTCCCGCAGGACGCACAGAACCGCACTGCATCGGGCATCTGCCGCCCGCATTTCGCACAGTATTTCATGAGTTCTCCTTTCGTTTCCTCCCACCCTGATTATATTAAAAAGAAACAGACCGGGACATAGACAGTTCCGGTCTGTTTGTACAAGAGTCTATTATTGGTCTCCGGTTTTGTTTTCCGAAGCTTCGTTTTCCGGTCTTTCCCGGCGGAGTCCGCCGCTTAACCCTCCGTTTACGCCCTCGTCATGGCGATGGTTCCCGTCCTCTGGACCTCCAGGATCCCGAAGGAACGGACCAGGTTGATAAACTCCTCCACCGTCTCCGGAGCCGCGTGCAGCTCGATCATCATGCTCTTCTGGGCCAGCTGCATGATCTTAGCGCCCATGACATTGCAGATCTCAATGAGACCGCCACGGTTTGTCGGGGTGTAGGACACCCGGATCAGCATCATCTCCAGGGAGATGCAGCGGCTCTCTTCCAGCCTGCGGACCTTAATGACGTCTACCTGCTTGTTCAGCTGTTTCTCGATCTGGTCGATGGTGCGCGTGTCTCCGGTGGAGACGATCGTCATGCTGGACACGTCATGCTGCTCGGTCTCTCCCACTGCGAGGCTGTCGATATTGTAGCCGCGGCGCGCGAACAGTCCGGATACGCCGGAAAGGACACCGTCCTTGTTTTCCACCAGCACGGAAAAAATACCTTTCATCGCGTCCTCCTTTTCAGATCGTCAGATTCTCTTCCGCAATGTTGCAGACCATCAGCGCCGCGCGGTCCCAGGCCAGGAACTCCTCGATCATGCCCGGGAGCTGCTCGTTGGAGTTGCACTCCACATAGTCCATATTAAATGCGCCGGCAATGCAGTCAAAGCGCGGGTAGTCGTGAAGACGCACGCCGGAATACCTGCGTCCGCAGTTTTTCTCCTGATACTCGCGGACCAGGCCGAGATAACGGTTCCTGAGCACCAGGACTTTGACCGCCACCTTGCACACGGCCGCGGTGGCCAGCTCATTCATCGTCATCTGGAAGGCGCCGTCGCCGCAGACTGCCACCACCTGGGTATTCGGTGCGCAGATCTTGGCGCCGATGGCCGCGGGGATCGAGTAGCCCATGGTCCCCATGCCGCCGGTCGTCAGGAAACGGCCGTTCTTCATCACATAGTTGTCCGCAGACCAGAGCTGGTTCTGGCCGACGTCGGCCACGTAGATGGCGTCGTCGTCCATCTTCTCGGAAAGGGTCTGCACGAGAAGCATGGGGTTCACCAGACGGTTGCTCCACTTCCGCTGATCCACGGTGCTCTTCTTGATCTTCTCAAGTTCCCCGATCCAGCTGGAGGTGTCAATGTCGATCTTAGAATCAATCAGCGTGCGGAAGATATTCTTCACGTCGCCGACCAGCGGGAGCGTCGGGCCGAGGTTCTTGCCGATCTCCGCCGTGTCGATGTCGATATGGATGACCTTCAGGCTCCGCTCCAGGTTCTCCGGCTTCGGGACCGCGCGGTCCGCGATCCGCGCGCCCACGACGATCAGAAGATCGCTGTTGGCGACAGCCCGGTTCGCATAAGGCTTTCCGTTGTTCCCCAGCATGCCGAAATACAGCGGGTGCGCCTTCGGCAGGACACCGATGCCCATCATGGTATGGACCAGCGGGATCTGGAACTTTTCGCAGAATTCCCGGACCACCGGCTCGCCGTTGCCCAGGATCACGCCGCCGCCTGCGACCAGCAGCGGTTTCTGTGCCTCGTTGATCGCCGCGATGACCTTGGCCATCTGCTGCGCGTTTCCCTTGGTATTCGGACGGTATCCGCGGATATTTACCTCCTCCGGATACACAAACTCCTTCCGCAGCTGTGCCATCTGGACATCCCTCGGAATATCGATCAGCACCGGGCCCTGACGGCCTGTGGAGGCGATGTAGAAGGCTTCCTTGAAGACCCGCGGGATATCGTCCGCGTTCTTCACCAGATAGCTGTATTTCACGAAGGACTTCGTGGCGCCGCGCATGTCCGCCTCCTGGAACACGTCCTTGCCCAGGAGATGCGAATCCACCTGTCCGGTGATGGCGATGATCGGGATACTGTCGGCATAAGCCGTAGCCAGCGCTGTGATGAGGTTCGTCGCGCCGGGTCCGGAGGAAGTCACGCATACGGCAGCCCTGCGGCTGATGCGGGCGTACCCGCTGGCTTCGTGGCCTGCGTTCTGTTCCTGTCTCGAAAGAATATGCTCGATCCGGCGGCTGTCGTACAGCGCGTCGTAAAACGGGGCGATCGCAACCCCCGGATAACCGAAGATCCGGGAGATTCCCTCCGCTTCAAGACATTTCACCATTGCCTGGGCACCATTCATAAATAATATCTCCTTTGCAAATATCAAGGCCCGCTAGCGGGACTTGCGCGCCGCGCGCGGGTTGCCGTCAGGCAACTCTTTCCATACCGCGCGCGTGCGCATCTCCGAGGAGCGTTTATCTCAGTGGGAGTCTTCTCCCACTGAGATAAAAAAGCGCGCATTCCCGCAGCGCTCATATCTGTAAAATCTATATTTAATCTGTATTTTCATATATGTCCGCTGTATTGTCAAGGAAAGGCCGTTAATAAAACCGTAATTCCATCTTCAGATTCGGACCCCTGTCACTTCAGCAAGATTTCAGCAAATATGGCTAAAGTAAACCTCGTCAGCAGGAGAACACCGATCCGGATCGGGAGATCTTCCGGGCCCGAAATATCTTCAGGATCCGAAAAGCCCATAAAAGGGCATCCGGTCTTCCCGCTGTTCAGTATAAAAAAACAGGAGGATTTACCTATGAAGATCAACACAAAGAAACTTGCGGCAGGCCCCGTCATGGCGGCAGCCCTGCTCTGTGCAGTCAGCGTCGGCGTGAAGGCGCCGGGCATCAGCACTGTGTACGCAGCTACAGTCACTGAAAGCACCGAAACCTCACAGACGAAGCGGCCGGAAAAGGGATCACAGCGCGGACAGAACGGTGAAAAGCCCGAAGAGAAGGGCACCCGCTATGTCGGAAAGATCACTTCCCTGACCTCTTCCACCATCACCGTGGAGCTGGGCGAGATGAAGCAGAAAGAAAAGCCTGCGGAGGGAACCTCCGGCACGAAGCCGGAAAAGCCCGCAGACGGCACCTCCGGCACCAGACAGAAGAAATCCGCAGACAGCACCGATGCCGCCGCCGGCGCCGCCAAAGACTCCGCAAAGGAGAAGAAGGATCTCAATCCGGAGGATTTCATCACTCTGACCGGTGAGACGAAGACCATCACCGTCACCGATTCCACCAAGTTCCGCAGCCGCGGAAAGAAAAACGCGGATGGAACGGAAACTGCAGATACCGCCGGGGAATTCACCATTTCTGATCTGGCAGCCGGCGACTACATTACCTTCCTCGCGGACGAGGACGGCAGCATCCTGGAAGTCAGCAAGGGAATCGGAATGGGAGGCCGCGGCCGCCACGGCGGACCGCAGGATGACCGGAAGCAGAAAGAGACCACTGCGGCGGCGCAGTAACTCTCCCGTCTTCTTCCTCTTCCCCCGGTGCCCGGGACAGGTTATAATTTTATACAGAGTATTTGTGGCAGTTTTTCAACATCGACCGCCAGTCAGGAAAGGAGAAATACTATGTCTGAAAACAAACCAGTCCCCGGCACCGGGGGGGACCATTACATTCCCTATTCAGAGCGTTCAGGCGCGGAATCCATCGTCTTTTTTACCAGAAAGCGCACCCCGGAGGGGCTTGTCGCAATCTATGACCGCATCTCTTCGGTCCTGACCGGAAAGGTTGCGGTGAAGCTGCACACCGGAGAACCCAAGGGTCCCAACATCATCCCCCGTCCCATGGTTCAGGAGCTGTTCAAGGAGCGGCTGAAGGATGCGGCGATCGTCGAGACAAATACCTACTATGACGGCGACCGGTATTATACGGAAGACCACAGAAAGACCCTGAAGGTCAACGGCTGGACCTTCGCGCCGGTGGACATCATGGACGAGGACGGCACTGCCATGCTTCCGGTCAAAGGCGGCAAATGGTTCACGGAAATGTCCGTGGGAAAGAATCTGCTGAATTACGATTCCCTGCTGGCGCTGACTCATTTCAAGGGCCACGTTCAGGGCGGATTCGGCGGTTCCAACAAAAATATCGGCATCGGCTGCGCGGACGGACGCATCGGAAAAGCGATGATCCACACCACGCCCGGTCAGCCGAACCAGTGGGACATCGCGAAGGAAGAGTTCATGGAGCGCATCACGGAATCCACGAAAGCCACCATCGACCACTTTGCGGGACATGTTGCCTATATCAATGTGCTCCGGAACATGTCAGTGTCCTGCGACTGTGAGGGCGTGGCAGCGGCTCCGGTCGTCACTCCGGACATCGGCATTACCGCATCCCTGGACATTCTCGCGGTGGATCAGGCTTCCATGGATCTGGTCTATGCACTTCCGCTCCTCAGCCGCACGGATATTGTGGAACGGATCCAGTCCCGGCACGGACTGCGCCAGCTCACTTATATGAAAGAAATGGGCATGGGCAATGACCGGTACACGCTGATCGATATCGACAACGACGACGCGGTGATCACGGCAGAGCAGGCGGTCGAGGGAATCAGCGGCAAATGGACTCCGGACCGCTACTCCAGGATCACGGTATAACGATATGTCAAAATATCTTGTCTGCTCGGATATTCACGGAGAGATCGAAAATTTCCGCGAGGCGCTCCTCCAGGAGCTGCCGCTGGACGGCGTTCTGATCGCCGGAGATCTGGAACTCAGGACCGGCGAGATCGAGAGCGTGATCTGGGAAGCCGTCCAGGAGACGGATCCCTCTGCGTCCACGATCCCGCCTTCCTATATCGTCGCGGGCAACAATGACGGATGGACTGCGCCGGAGCTTCCGAAAAAAATCATCACAAAGCTGGAAGGACACACTATCTTTCTCTGCCACGGCCACCGCTTCGGCGTTCCGCGCCTCAATACGCTGTGGGTCCAGGCAAAGAAGGCTGGAGCGGATATCGCGATCTTCGGACACACCCACCGGTATCAGGACGCGGAGCACTTCGGTGTCCGCTTTCTGAATCCGGGAAAGCTGGGATACAATTTTTCGGGTCTGCGTTCCACCTACATGATCCTGACATTTTTACCGGACGGGAGCGTGAATGCGGAAAAACGCTTCCTGCCCGAACGGCCGGATCCTTATTTCTGAAGCCGGAACACACAAATAAACCGGGAACCTGTTTGATCTCAGGTTCCCGGTTTTTTATGTTCGCCTTATTTCATTTTCCGGATCAGTGTACCCAGACACCGTTGCCGTCGACATAGTAGCCGTCCGGCGTATAGCAGTTCGTGTACATATCACCGTTCGGTCCGCAGAAATAGTAAACGCCGTTCCAGTTGATCCAGCCGGTACGCATATAGCCGTTCCCGTCAAAGCAGTACCACTTGCCGTTGATCATCTGCCAGCAGTTCCGCGGATAGGTGCCGTTCGCGTTGCGGTACCACCAGCCACGGTTGTCCCGGTTCCATCCGTTGACGATCTGGGGCTGGCCAGGTCCGCCGGAAGAGGAGGAAGAAGAAGAGGATCCGCCGCCGGAGCCGCCGGAAGACTTGCCTTCAAACCACTTGGTGTCAGAATAATCACCCCAGGAGCCGTGTTTGTTGTTGTGGACCAGACGGACACGGAACTTGTAGTCGCCGTCCTTCTTGATGTAACTGCTGAAATTATAGGACGTGCTGGTGGTCTTAACCAGTGCGACCTCGGTGCCGCCCCGCTTCAGCTGGATCTGATACTTTTCTCCGCTTTCCCGCTGCTTGTCCCAATGCGCGGTCTTCCCGCTCCACCAGCAGTCGCCCCAGTAATCATCCGGCGTATAGGAAGAACTGGAGGAACTTGAGGATCTTTTCTTCGAAGAAGAGCTGGAATAATTATACTCGTTCTCATAGTAATTACTGCCGGCCCAGCCGCCCTCCTCAAGAGCCCAGCCGCTGGCTCTCGCGATATCCGCGGCATCTCCATACTGGTCGTCATATGCATCCGCCAGGGCAGAACCTGCAAAGACACCGCCGATGGCCAGAATCGCCGTCATCCCCAGCACACCGAGCATTTTTAAAGTAGCTTTTCTCATAGATTCATTCTCCTTTGCTTAATGCGGGCATCGCCTTGAAACATTCCGCCGGAAGTGATTCTCAGTGCACCCAGACGCCGTTGCCGTCGACGTAATAGCCGTCCGGCGTGTAGCAGTTCGTGAACATGTCTCCGTTTGGTCCGCAGAAGTAGTAAACACCGTTCCAGTTGATCCAGCCGGTACGCATGTAACCGTTCCCGTCAAAGCAGTACCACTTGCCGTTGATAAACTGCCAGGGCCGATCCCGCAAAGACACCGCCTGCCGCAAGAATTCCTGCCAGCCCCACTACAGCGGCAATTTTCAAGATATGTCTGCTCATCCCATACTCCTTTTACAGTGATGTTTCCAGAACTCATTTTCTGCAAATGCAATCACTCATTATCTTTTGATGTATCCATTATAATCCTATTCCCGGAATCCGCAAATGACCTTTAGGAAGTTGTAATAATCATTACATTTTGCCAAATACCGTGTTCTGATGCTTCCTTTTCCCACTGCCGGCAACATTCTTCTTGTATTTTTCTGTCCGCTAGAATACAATCAGCCGTATAGTTGCCTCTGCAGGGTCTGGAATTAAACCAGGTGCAAGTCCCGCAGGCAGAACATAAATATATTTCAGAAAGGTTAGCTTCTCCATGTCCTCACAGGAAAATCGCGCGGCCGATGCTGCCGCGCCGGAGCCGGTCGCAAAGCATCCGGAATATACCTATACCATGATGATTTTTGACGGTCTGTGTGTCTCCGGCGCCTCCGTCGTCGTCCCGCTGCTCAGGGATCACTACGGTCTGTCATATGATCTCGTGGGAACACTCCTCGCGCTGCTGAGCGTAGGGAATCTTCTCTCCTCCTTTATCTGCGGGTTCCTGCCGCGCCGCCTCGGGGTCCGGAAGACCGCCCTCATCTTCACCTCCGGTCTCTTTCTGGGTTATCTGATGCTGGTCCTGTTCCGGGCGCCTTTCATCATCTGCCTCGCCTTCCTGGTCATCGGCCTCGGCAAAGGAAGCACCATGAACAATGCCACGGTAGCCGCCGGATCCGGAACCGCGGACAAGACAAAAAGCACGAATTTCATCAATGCGACCTTCGCCCTCGGCAGCCTGATGGTCCCTGTCCTCTATACTGCGGCAGGACGGCTGCCGGGCTGGAAAGGCCCGCTCTGTGCCTTTACCTTTTTCGGCCTTGTCATCTGGATCATGTTCCACATGATCGGCCTCAGCAGCGTACGTCTGACGGGAAAGAACACAGAGGACCGCTCCTTCCTCAGAAGCCCCCATTTCTGGCTCTCTGTCGCCTTTCTTTTCTTCATCCAGTGTTCCGAGATCACTGTGGTGGGCTGGGTCGTCACATACTTTAAGGATGCCGGCATCCTAAGCGGCGCCCTCAGCAGCTGGACCGTCACGGTCTTCTGGCTGGCCATGCTGATCGGACGGCTTCTGATCGTCTTTGTGATCCCGCCGGAGAGTCCCCTGAGGACACTCCCGGTCATGTCCGCCGGCACCTGCGTGACGTATCTGCTGCTCCTGACCTCACAGTCGGGGATCACTGCGGTCGTCTTCCTCTTCCTGTACGGCCTGACAGCTGCCGGTTTATATCCCACCGTCATCGCCCAGTCAGCGAAAAACATGAACAATGCTTCTGTCGGCGTCATGCTGCCCATCGGAGGTATCGGCGCCATCGTCACCCCCTATTTAGTGGGCGCGGTCGCGGCTAAGGCAGGCATCGAGGCCGGCATGGCCTGCCCCATGGTGGCTATCCTTCTTTCCTTTCTCTGCTCGCTGCTGCTCCGGAGAATGCCGGACTGACACACAGAATAACTTCTCCGGAGAGTACCCGGCTGACATTAACGTGCAGGCCCGGCGCCTGCACGATCTTGCAGACTCAAAAACTGCCGCATCAGGATCATTCCTGACGCGGCAGTTTTTCTTTATGCTTTTCCTGCGGATTTCTTATGGTCGTTCGCGGCTTCCGAGGTGCCGATGAGGCTCTCGACCTCCTCGCCCTCCGGCGCGTCGTACATGCGCAGAAGCTCCTCCCATTTGTCCTCCAGGACCGGGACGCCGAGACGCCGGTTTTCTTCCATCACGCGGGTCTCCCGCTCTCCGGGATAACGGATCTCTCCGCCCGGGACCACGGGCTCCGAAGCCTTCAGGTCTGCAATGATGGCATCCGCGATCCGGTCATTCTCCTCCACGGAACCGGCCCGCGACGGGTCGATGGCAATACATATCTGGGTGATGGCGATTTCGTCCCCCAGAGCGCCGATCTGGGCGACGGAATTCCCGCCGGACAGGATCGCGCCGATCAGGTCAAAGAGGATGGAAAGGCCGCTCCCTTTCCAGTATCCCGTCGGCAGGATGCGCCAGGTCTTCTCGATCTCGGAAGGATCCGTGGTCAGCTCGCCCTTCGTATCATAACCCGCCGCGAAGGGCATTTTTTCACCCTTCATCCGGGCGTTCTCCAGTGCACCGTAGGAGAACTGGGACATGGCGCAGTCCACTACGATGTGCTTCCCGTTGCTCCGGGGCACCGCGAAGACGATCGGATTGTTCCCGATGCGCCGGTCCTTCGCACCCCAGGCCGGCATGTTGGGCTGGGCATTGGTCCAGCAGATCCCGATCATGCCACGGTCCGCCGCCTGGAATCCGTAAGCCGCACCCCGCAGCCAGTGATTGTTGTTCCCCAGAGCCACCAGGCCGACACCGTACTGCTTCGCCAGGTCGCAGGCCCGGTCCATGGCCATCCGGCAGTTCAGCGGTCCGAAGCCCCGGTGTCCGTCCCAGCGCTCAAAGGCGCCGGAGCTGATCAGGACCTCCGGCTCCGCCTTCGGATCTATCATCCCCTTATTCAGGTAAAACACGGCGCGGGCAAAGCGGTTGAATCCATGGGTCGGCACTCCCGCCAGGCTGTTGTCGGCAAAGATCTTCGCCACCATCTCTGCCCTCTCTTCGGTATATCCTTTTTTCACCAGGACCTTCTGCATTTCCGCAACCAGACGTTCATAAGGAATTCTTATCATGTTTCTTCCTCCTTCTCAGCACTGCGGGGGCTGTGCCGACACGCAGTAAACATTTACGGTCCTTCCGCTCCGGCTGTTGAAAAAGACACGGTCGCCGGAGTGACTGTAGATGGGATGCGGATGCGCATCCTGGCCGAGCCAGTCGCTCTCGTGCTTACAGAGCGGGATCCATTCCAGTGTTCCGCCGTCCCAGTCCGGAACCACCTTGCAGATATATTCCGCATCCTTCTTGTGGGGATCAGGGCCGTTGTCCGTGCTGTTCTCCCGGACCTTCCGGATCTCCCAGGGATAGCGGAAGTATCCGTCGCAGACCAGGTTCCCGTAGTGATCCATCAGGAAATGGCCGTAGGCGTTATAGTCTTCCGGAAGGGCGATCTCCCAGTACCTGCCGCTTTCCATGTCATACTTGCCCACCATAGCCGGTCCGTTCTCGTAGCCGCCATGGTAGATGATAGTCTTCCCGTCGTCACTCCACATCTCGTGGCAGACCCAGTCCGCAGCTTTCCGCGGGAATCCGCCCGGATCTCCCAGCGTGTCCGTCCCCTCGGTCCGGACCCGGATGATCTCGTCCTTCCGGTGATCGTACAGCCAGATCCTCCGGATCCCGCAGTCAAAGCTGGACCATTCATGGTTGTACATGATGATCTCCGGATCCGCCGGATTGAACTGGACGTGGGTGATCCAGCATTTCGGGACCGGTTTCTCAAAAAGCAGCGCTCCCGTCTCTGTGTCGTAAACGCAGAGGTAGCTGCTGAGGTTCTCTTCCTGCACTCTCCCGTCAATGTCGTAGACCGGACGGCGGTCCAGGCCGCTTCCCTCCGTCTCCGGATCAAAATCCAGACACCGGCCGTCAGTCATCGGCACACAGAGCCGCTTTCCGTCACTGCTCACATGGGTGAAGGCAGTCATGCGGCCGTCCGGCACTTTGTTCAGGATCCGGATATCCCCGGAAAGATCCGCGCGGCAGATGCAGTCGTCCCGGATATAATAGACGACATCCCTTTCCGCGTCGAGACAGACGCTCGCCTTTCCCAGACCGCGGTTGAAGGTCCCGTCAAAATAGACGTAGCTTTTTAATGTCCCGTTCCGGTTGTCCGTAAGGATCCGCTCCTCCCCGGTCAGGAGATCCCGGACCACCACATTCGGATCTCCGCTCCGGTCGCTCAGAAGATAGATCCGACGGTCGTCCCGGCTCAGGGACGAGCAGGTAAAATACAGGAGCTGGGTATCCCAGTTTTCCCGGTCGGCGCATCCGCTGACCAGCATCCGGCCGTTCAGCGGTGCGCGTTTTTCCTTTCCGTTCATGCTTCCTCCGACTGCTGCTCACTCATTTCTTCCTGCACCACAATATCAGCGTTTTTTTCAGGCTATGCCAGTATCATAACATACAGCTGCTGTTGCCTGCAGTTTTTTTGCTGCAAAGAAAGCGGGGCTGCCGTGTTAAGGGAACACTTTCTTTTCCCTTAGTACGGCAGCCCCGTCGGGTTCTTTTCTATTCTGCCTTACTTAACAAAGAGGCTCGGCAGGAAGAGGCTGATCTGCGGAACAAAGGTGATCAGCATCAGGGAGGCGATCATGCAGAGATAGAAGGGCAGGGTCGCCTTGACTACTTTCTCCATCGGGAGCTTCGCGACTGCAGAACCGATGAACAGGACCGAGCCGACCGGCGGAGTCAGAAGGCCGATACCGCAGTTCAGGATGACCATGATACCGAACTGGATCGGGTCGATGCCGATGCTCTTCGCGATGGGCAGCAGGATCGGGGTCGCGATCAGGATGATCGGCGCCATATCCATGATGCAGCCCAGGATCAGCAGGATCAGGTTCAGCAGCAGGGCAATGACGACCGGGCTGCTGGAGACACCGGTGATGGCCTTCGCTGCCAGCTCCGGAACGTGCAGGAGGGTCAGGCAGTTTCCGAACACGTTGGAGGTGGAGATCAGGATCAGGACGATGGAAAGAGTATCGACGCAGTCAGTCAGGGAATCCCACACGCCCTTCCAGGTCAGGCCCTTATAAACGAAGACCGACACCAGCAGGGAATAGATGACTGCGATAGCTGCGGACTCCGTAGCGGTGAACACGCCGCCGACAACGCCGACGACAACGATGATGATCGCTGCCAGAGCCCAGACAGAAACGGACAGCTGCTTCAGGAAGCCCTTCAGGCTGAAGGGAGCACCCTTCGGATAATTGCGCTTCTTGGAGATGATATAGGATCCTATCATCAGGGAACCGGCAAGAATCGCGCCCGGAATATAGCCTGCCAGGAACAGGCTTCCTACGGAGATTCCGCCCGCAACGGTCGCGTAGATGACCATGTTGTGGCTCGGCGGGACCAGCAGGCCCTCGCAGGAGGACGTGATGGTGACTGCCGTAGAGAAATCAGCGTCATAGCCCTGGTCGACCATCATCGGGATCAGGATGGAACCGAGGGATGCGGTATCCGCAGCAGCGGAACCGGAAATACCGCCGAAGAAGTAGGATGCGACGATATTGACCATTGCCATGCCGCCGGTCATCCATCCGACCAAAGAATTCGCCAGCGCTATCAGCTTTTCAGAGATACCGCCCGATCCCATGAGCACGCCCATGGTGATGAAGAACGGAACTGCCATCAGGGAGAAGGAACTGATTCCCTTGACCATCAGCTGGGAAACGCCTGCCAGCGGGTTGCCCATCTTCATCAGGCAGAGGATGGAAGCCAGCGCCACGGAATAGGCGATCGGGAAACGAAGAAGGATCATGATAAAAAAGCTGCCGAGCAGAACCGCTACTGCACCTGTATTAGCCATCACTTCTCCTCCTTTCCTTTTGTAAGCTCACTCTCGCCGGTAGCAAGTCTCTTGATACCGTTGTAAATCCGCTCGATCTCGAAGAACAGCATAACGATGCCTGCCAGCGGGATCGGGTAGAACTGCCACTTCTTGCTCAGGGTCGGAATACTGGTGAAGAAGCCCTTGGAGCCGAGGCCGGTAGCATACTGCCAGCCGATCTTGATCATGATGATCGCAAGGATGACGATCGCAATGTCGGAGATGAAATCCGTGAAAACGATGAATGCCTTCGGAAGATAGTTGTCAAACGCCGTCATGCGGATATGCGCGTTGCGGCGGATAGCCAGCGCTGCGGAAAGCACCGCCATGTAGGTCATGAGCATCAGGACGATCTCCTCCGACCAGCTCGGGTCCTGAATGAAGG
>ODAI013207467.1_pt1 | contig 15533 bp, 11 predicted proteins | sample 1539321 | NCBI WGS metagenome assembly ODAI01 (sample SAMN02144231, study PRJEB22623) | gut metagenome | biome: sheep rumen | host: Ovis aries | place: New Zealand
CGACCTCACCGGCATGAAGATAGCGTATTTCTGCTCGTCGCCTGATTTTACTTATATGTATGTGAGGTTTTTCAGCGAACTCGGTGCGGAGATGATACCTCTGCCCGATGTCCCGGAAGATGCCCAGCCGGAAACTCCCGTGACCGATACGGAACGCCTTATGGAGTTCACGGCTGCGAGCGGCTGCTGCTGCGGACTTGCCTTCCGTGGAGGCGGCGAGAAATGCCTCGCCGTCGATGAGAACGGAAAGATAGTCGATGCCGACAAGCTCGCTGCCATTTTCGCAAGGTCTTACAAGGAAAAAGGCCTGCTCGACAAGGACACTGTCGTCATAACGGCTTCCGCTAACCTCGGACTCCACCGCTTCGCTGAGGAGAACGGCATAAAGCTCGTCACAGCCGGTGTCGGTGAGAGAAGCGTCATCGGACGTATGCGTGAGGGCGGCTATAAACTCGGCGGAGACAAGGGCGGAAGGATATTCTTCATGGACGACCTCCCCTCCGGCGACGGACTCCTCACAGGTGCAAGACTTATGGATATCCTCCGTGAGTCGGGCGGGACTATGAGCGGTCTTGCCAGCATAATGCACCGACTGCCGCAGGTAGTCATCAGCGTCAGGATAGCTCCCGGATTCAAGGAGATGTGGAAAAACGATTCGGCTATAACCTGCCTTATAGACGATATCAATACGGCTCTCGGCAGGGACGGAAGAGTCATCGTCCGTGAAAATCCCGGTGAAGCCGCTGTCAGCGTTCTCGTTGAGGGCGAGGACTTCACGGAGATAAATGACATTGCTATGAAGATCGCAGAGATCATAAAATACAGATGCAGCGGGTGACCGCCCCTGCCAAAGGAGAAATAATTCTTGAGAACAGCAGAAAACTGGAAAGATTATCTCATACTCGATACATCTGACGGAGAAAAACTCGAAAAATGGGGCAATATCAGCCTTGTTCGCCCCGATCCGCAGATAATCTGGAAGACCGACCGTGAAGATCCGCTCTGGGAGAAGGCTGACGGTCACTATCACCGCTCGTCGCAGGGCGGCGGAAAATGGGAGTTCCGCAGGAGGCTCCCCGATTCGTGGAACATCAGCTACGGGGCATTGACGTTCAACATACGTCCAACAGGCTTCAAGCATACCGGACTTTTTCCGGAGCAGGCCGTCAACTGGGACTTTATGGCTGAAAAGATACGCAATGCCGGCAGAGAGATAAATGTCCTCAACCTCTTTGCATATACGGGCGGTGCGACGCTCGCCTGTGCGGAGGCAGGTGCTTCCGTTTGCCATGTGGACGCTTCAAAGGGCATGGTGCAGTGGGCAAGAGACAATGCGGCAGCCTCCGGGCTTTCTGACAGACCGGTACGCTGGATCGTCGATGATTGTGAAAAATTTATCGCCCGTGAGATAAGGCGTGGAAGACGCTACGACGCTGTAGTAATGGATCCTCCGAGCTACGGCAGAGGCCCCGGCGGTGAGATATGGAAGCTCGAAAACAGCGTGTACGACCTCGTGAAGCTCTGTTCGGGCGTACTCTCGGACGATCCGCTCTTCTTCCTGATAAACAGCTATACGACAGGACTTTCGCCGTCTGTTATGGGATATATCCTCGGCAGCGTGCTGAAAGATATCCCCGGCGGAAAAGTCAGCTTCGATGAGATAGGTCTTCCCGTGAGATCGACGGGAATGACTCTGCCGTGCGGCTCTACTGCTATATGGGAATCTCTGAAATGAGCAGCATCATAAGCATAAAAGACCTGCATTTCAGCTACGGCGGCGAGGGAGAAGAAGTCCTCAAAGGCATAGATATGGAGATCGAAAAGGGAAGCATCGTGGCTGTCCTCGGTCATAACGGCTCTGGAAAATCCACTCTTGCAAAGCATATAAATGCCATTCTCCTGCCCACATCGGGAAAAGTCTTCGTTGACGGGATAGATACCTGCGACGAGGAAAGGCTCTTTGAACTGCGGCAGAAGGCGGGCATGGTGTTCCAGAATCCGGATAACCAGATAGTTTCCACCATAGTCGAGGAGGACGTGGCTTTCGGGCTGGAGAATACCGGTGTTCCGTATGAGGAGATGCGGCAGAGAGTCGATGAGGCTCTCAGGGCGGTCGGTATGTACGATCACAGGCTCCATTCTCCGTCACAGCTCTCAGGCGGTCAGAAGCAGAGAGTAGCCATAGCCGGAATAATCGCCATGCGTCCGGAGTGCATAATTCTCGACGAGCCGACTGCCATGCTCGATCCGCAGGGCAGACGTGAGGTCATGGCTACCATAAAGGACATGAACAGCCGCTACGGTATCACGATACTCCTCATAACTCATTATATGGACGAGGCGGCTCAGTGCGGACGTGTTGCGGTAATGGACGGCGGAAGGATAGTTCTGGACGATGTTCCGGAAAAAGTCTTCTCTCAGGTGGAGACTCTCAAAAAGATAGGGCTTGATGTTCCGCAGGTGACGGAACTTGCATATGAACTGCGAAAAGCCGGAGTCGGTATCCGTCAGGATATCCTCACAGAGGAACAATGTGCGGAGGCACTCTCAGAGCTTCTCGCTTCCGGCAAAAGATAAGGAGCGGCTTCTATTGGCGATACTTAAAACCGAACAGCTCACATATACATACAGCCCCGGTTCTCCGTTCGAGAAGACGGCTGTTGACCATGTGGATATTGAGATAAACAAAGGCGAGATGATCGGTGTCATGGGGCATACCGGTTCGGGTAAGTCCACTCTGATACAGCATTTCAACGGTCTGCTCAGACCGACCTCCGGAAAGGTCTTCCTCGACGGGGAGGATATATGGGCGGACAAAAAGAAGATACGTGATGTACGCTTCCGGGTGGGACTCGTTTTCCAGTATCCGGAATATCAGATATTCGAGGAGACCGTATTCAAGGATATCGCCTTCGGGCCGAAAAATATGGGACTTGGTGAAGCTGATATAAAAAAGCGTGTCACCGAGACAGCTTACGATATAGGTCTTACGGAGGAGATGCTCAGCCGTTCGCCGTTCGGACTTTCAGGCGGTCAGAAAAGACGTGTTGCAATAGCCGGTGTAATGGCTATGCAGCCGGAAGTCCTCATACTCGACGAACCTGCCGCCGGGCTCGATCCTGCCGGAAGGGACGCTATACTTTCATATATAAGGAAATACCACGAAAAGACAGGCAATACGACGCTCATAGTCTCTCACAGCATGGAGGATATAGCTTCGTTTGCCGACAGGATACTCGTCATGAACAGCGGAAAGATCTTCTGCTTCGACGAGACTAAGAAGGTCTTCGCACGCTCAGAGGAGATATCACAGATAGGACTCGATGTGCCGCAGATAACAAAGGTGTTCGATATCCTCAAAAGAAAGGGCATCGACCTCGGCAAGGAAGTCTATACGGTGGGGTATGCAAGAGATCTTATCCTCGATGTGCTGAAAAGCAAAGGAGGTATCGGCTGATGCTCAGAGATATCACCTTAGGTCAGTATTTTCCCGGAAAGAGCATTATCCATAAGCTTGATCCGAGGACGAAGATAATACTCACCATACTCCTCATAGTGATGCTCTTCACGGGAGACAAGCTCATATGCCTCGGCATAGGTGCGGCGTATACGCTCATGGCGGTGCTGCTCTCACGGATACCGGTGAAGATGTTCGTGAAGAGCGTGAAGCCGATACTGCCTTTTTTGATAATAACGGCGGCGTTCAATATATTCATCATAGACAAGGGAGATGTACTCTTTCACTGGAAAGCCATAAAGATAACGACAGGCGGCATAAACGTCAGCGTATTCATGATAATACGCATAGTCCTGCTCGTTGCGGGAAGTTCGCTGCTGACGTATACGGCTTCGCCCATAACTATCACTGATGCGATAGAGAAGCTCCTCTCGCCGCTGAAAAAACTTCACTTTCCGGTGCATGAGCTTGCAATGATGATGTCGATAGCGTTGAGGTTCATTCCCACGCTCATCGAGGAGACTGACAAGATAATATCCGCACAGAAGGCAAGAGGTGCGAGCATAGATTCGGGTACGCTCCGGGAAAGAGCCGGAAATCTCATATCCGTCATAGTGCCGCTCTTCGTCTCGTCTTTCAGGCGTGCGGACGAACTCGCAACAGCTATGGAATGCAGATGCTACAACGGCGGAGAGGGACGCACAAGGCTGCGTCAGCTCAGGACTTCTGCCTGCGACTATATCGCAGCGGCAGTTACGGTGATGTTCCTTGCTGCTGTCATCGCAGCAGACAAAATGTTATGATCTTCTGGAGGTCATTTTAATGAAGAGAGGGGTATAATGGAAGATAAAGAGATAAATGAAGTCCCTGAAAAAGAGACTGAACAGACAGCGGCGGAAGAGAATGCTGTCATGCCTGAGACTGCCGATGCTCCGGAAAATTCGGGCGAAGCTGCTGCTCCGGCTGATACGGAAGTACAGACTTCTGCAAAGAGAAGCTTCCTCACGGCTGTGAAGGAACGCTCGTTCAGGGCAGGAGCTTTTATATACGGCAAGGGCATACTTTGCTTCATGATATCGTTCCTTGCTCCGGTGCTGATAATGATATACGCCTTTGCACAGAACGATATACACCCGTTCGGAGCAGATGATCCGGGCGGAGCGTATGTCAACGGAAAGAATCAGATGCTCGTCGTTGACCTGTGGCATCAGTATTATCCGTTCTTCCGGGTGGTGAGGGAGAAGCTCATGACGGGCGGCTCGTTCCTGTACTCGTGGGAAAACGGAATGGGAACGAATTTCCTTTCGCTGATATCCTACTATGCGGCAAGTCCGCTCAACTGGCTGGCTGTATTCTTCAGCGACGAAAATGTGCGTGATGCACTTACTGTGATACTCATAGCAAAGATAGGATTCAGCGGAGCTTTTTGCAGTTGTTTCCTGAGATATACGTTCAAAAGGACAGACCTTTCGGTGTGCCTGTTCTCGACGATGTTCGCACTTTCGAGCTACACTCTCGGATATTACTGGAACGTGATGTGGTTCGATACGATAGCACTTTTCCCGCTGGTAATGCTCGGCATCGTGGCTATATGCCGTGAGAGGAAGTGGAAGGTGTTCACGTTCTCGCTGGCACTTTCGCTCATATCGTGTTATTATATAGGCTATTTCACCTGTATATTCTGCATATTCATGTTCATGGCGGCAGGCATCATCGAACCAAAGGGCATAAAGGACTTCTTCGTGAAGCTCTACATAATGGTGAGGTCTTCGGTACTGGGAATATGCCTTTCGGCGTTCATGACTCTGCCGGCTTACTTCGGGCTTAAACTGACGTACAGTGCGGAGAACACGTTCCCGAAGGATACGCTCTACTACGAGAAATGGAACGAGATCATCGCTGACCTGCTCTCGTTCAAAGAGCCTGTAAAGGTCGAGGGACTGCCGAATATTGCGTGCGGAATGCTCGCTGTGCTGCTCTTCGGAGTATTCATCTTCTCGCTGGGCATAAAGATACGTGAGAAGATATCGGTCTGCGTGATGCTCACGCTCATCGTCGTGAGCTGCAACATGAACAAGCTCAACTTTATATGGCACGGATTCCACTTCACCAATCAGATACCGTACAGATTCGCATTCATATTCAGCTTCGTGCTGGTGGCTGCGGCATACAGGGCGTATGACTGCATGATGAAGCGTGGAGTGAGCTTCATGCAGGTGGCTTTCATGCCGATAGCTCCGGCTGCTGTGCTTTACATGAAATATATGTCCGATAAGGAGAGCGTGAAGAGTGCCTTCGATATCGGCACAGGTCTGGGAAAATTCCTCGTCGCTGCTGTAGTCCTGACGTTTGTGATAGCCGTCATCGCAGCCGTTATGAGGAAAAAGGGAAAAAGTCCGCTGATGCTCCTGCCCGTGCTTGTGGGAATGTGGACGGTCTTCTATGCTGTCTACCACAAGTCAAAGACGAGCGTTCACCCCGGAATGTACACAAGGCTCCTCGATGACTACAGCAAGCTCGAACCTGTAAAGGCTTCGCTGAGCATAGTGATACTGTACTTCATCATACTCGCATCGGTGAAGCTCGTCACTATAAAGAATGAGAATATCCGCAGCAATATCACATCGGCAGTCCTTGCAGCCGTTCTCTCGTGCGAGCTTATGTCAAATGCCGTGATAGGCGTTCATACGGTCGGAAATTCTGACTACAATTCGTATCCCGACAAGGGGGAGCAGGTGGAACAGCTCCTCGGCGGCATCGAAAAGAACGAAAAGGATAAGTTCTGGAGAGCCGAGATGACTTCCACATATACGCTCAATGACAGTGCATTGTACGGCTACAGGGGAATATCACAGTTCTCGTCGGCTGCGAACGTTTCGGCTACAAAGTTCATCAAGAGGCTCGGTATGTACGCTTCCGAAGCCGGAAACAGATACTACTACAGGATATCCACTCCGGTCGTGAACTCTCTGCTCGGCGTAAAGTACATCATGTCAAAGAGAGGTGCTTTGCAGTCGGAGGAATGGGCATTGGATCTCAGGGAGGAAAAGGATCACGTTTACCTCTATGAGAACAAGTATCCGCTCTCGCTCGGATTCATGATGAGCAAGGCGATACTCACCCTCGACGACGAGGAAAAGGCAAGCCCGTTTGAATACCAGAACGAGATAATGCGTCTTGCTACGGGCGTTCAGGACAACTGCTTCACCGCACAGCCGGTCGCTCTCGTGGAGTATAAAAACCTCCTCGTCACAAAGCACGGCTTCGGAAACTATAACTTCTCCAAAGAGAGCGGAAGCCAGACGGGAAGTGCCGTTTACACCTACGATGCTGTTGACGGTTCGTATCTTTACGGATTTGCAAGCAACGGCGGCTGTGAGAATCTCTCGGTACACTGTGATGATACCGCTGTTGACGGCGATGTCGTCATCAGGGATTATCCCATTGTCTTTCCTATGGGAAATCCCTCCGCCGGAAGCAGATATACAGTTGAGATATTCGCCAAGAATGACGTTCAGTCCGGTTCGTACAGACTTATGATATACGCTCTCGACAAGTCGGTGTTCGAGCAGGCTTATGAGCGTCTTGCTGATGAACAGCTCAATATAACGAAATTCTCCGATACGAAGATAGAGGGCGAGATAACCGCAAAGAGCGACGGAATACTCTTCCTCTCCATGCCCTACGAAAAAGGCTGGAAGGTGTTCGTTGACGGAAAACAGACAGAAACTCTCGAAGTGGCAAATGCTATGCTCGGTGCTAAAGTCAGCGAGGGCAGCCACAAGATAACGATAAAATACGTTCCGGAAGGTTTCTGGCGTGGCGTTGTGATATCGTTCTCTGCACTTGCGGTGTGCATTCTCATCGCTCTGCTCGATATCAGAAGAAAACGCAGAGCCGCCGCTAAGGAAGCTGCTGCCGCTGCCGAAGCCGCCGAAAAAGCCGCTGCCGAGGCCGCCGAAAAAGCCGCCGAGGAAGCTCAGGCTGCCGAAGTCGCAAAAGAGATACCGATAGAGGAGATAATCATCGGTGAAACTCCTCTTACCGAAGAAAGACCTGTTCCGGCTGATGAGATACCGGAGGAAAATGATGCCGATACTGATGCTCCGGAGGAAAATGATGAGAAATCTCAAAGTGATGACAGCGTACAGGGGGACTGAGTACCACGGTTTCCAGCGGCAGAGCAATGCCGTGACCGTTCAGGAAGTCCTCGAAAGATGTGTCTCCAAAGTCCTCAATGAGCCTGTCGGGATAACCGGCTGCTCACGCACGGACACGGGAGTACACGCAAACCAGTTCTGCTTCAATGTGAAGACGAACAGCAATATCCGCAATATTGGCTTTGTAAGAGGTGTCAACGGCGAACTGCCGGACGACATCTCGATACTGAGCTGCGAAGACGTTCCGCTCGATTTCCATGCAAGATATGACTGCAAGGGAAAAGAGTACATATACAAGATGCACTGCAATGAATCGAAAGATCCGTTCTCGGCAGACCTCATGCTCCACTACCGCCGGAAATTCGATATCGATGCGGCAAGGAAGGCGGCGGCGTATTTCGTGGGGACACACGATTTCGCTTCGTTCTGTGCTGATTGTACAAATGTTTCCACTACTGTAAGGACTATTTATTCTTTTGATATAGAAAATTGTGGAGATTCAGTGATAATGCTTGTAAAAGGCAACGGTTTTTTGTATAATATGATTAGGATAATCGCAGGCACGCTCATCGATGTCAGCGAGAAAAGGATATCGCCTGACGATATCCCCGATATCCTCGCAGCCAGAGACCGGCTTCGTGCCGGAAGAACGGCTATGGCTCACGGATTGTACCTCAACAGGGTATTCTACAGTGAGGAAGAACTCTTTGCCGGAAGCGGCAGATGATATAAGGTCAGCTTCGACCGACTTATTTACCCGGAGGTGGATCAAGTGCCTGTATATGACGCAGAAGATATTGTCGAACTGCGTAACCGCACGCTGAGAAGAAAGCGGCGGATAAGGTTTTTAATATTCCTCCTTGTTGCAATGACGGCTTTTACGCTCTATGTTACGAGAAGTGCATGGATGCCCAAGATAAAGGGCATAGGCAAGCACTACAGCACGATCGTCAATTCCGGAAAGCTTGCGGAGGGAAACTTCCCCATAGGCGTTTCCGAAGAGGGGAGCTGCCAGCTCAGACAGACAGGCGGCAAGGTCATCGTCCTCACCGATGTGGAGGTATTCTTCTATAATACGGACGGTGCGTTAATGAGAAAGCACCAGCACGCATATACTAATGCTGTACTCAGGGCAGCCGACGGCAGAGCTTTGATATATGAGCATGGCGGGAACGATATGTGCATCGAGGACGAGGAAGGTACTCTCTATAAAAAGCATTTCAGCAAGAGCATCATGTTCGCAAGGATAAGCAAAGAGGGGTACGCCGCTGTCGTGACTGCCTCTGATAACTACGACTGTGAGATAAATGTCTACGACAGCACCGGAAAATGGATATACGAAAGAAAGTGCATGGAACACGTCAATGACCTCTGCTTTACAGATAAGAGCGGCGGCTGTGTCATCAGCAGCATAAAAGCCGAAAACGGCAAGCTCGTGACGACAGCTCAGGCTTTCAGTTTCAGCAAGGGCGATGATAAATGGGTGTCTGCCGGTCTGGATACATTCGGTCTGGAAGTATACGGCTTCAAGGACGGAGCGTTCGTTCTGGGCATAGATGCCTGCGGATATATCGACACGAGCGGACAGATAAGCTCCTACTACCGCTATGACGGCGACCTGATAGGCGGTGCGAGCAAGGGCGGAAAGTCTGCGGTCATAGTCAACAACGACGACAGAAGAAAATATATCATGGCTCTTTTCAGTGACGGCTCAAGCCAGCCGCTCATAGTCGAACTCGACGAACCATCAGTCGATGTATCGATTTACGACGGCCTTGCATACGTTATGTGTACAGACGAGATGAGAGCATATGATTTTGACGGATCGCTGCGGTCTACAGCAGCCATATCCGATTCGTACAGCGGATTCGTCCGCAGCAAGGATTATATATTCCTTAAAGGCTATAATAAGATAGACAGGATAGATTATGAAAGCTGATGAACTGAAAGGAGGAAGTACGGGGAATACTCCGTACAGAAAACATGGGTACGCAATTATGGTGGTTCTATGATGTTGCTGCAGTCGCTATCGTTATAGTTACTGTTTTCATCAATGCAAAGAGAGGTGCTGTCAAGGCGTTGGCATCGCTCATATCTTCTATACTCGCCGTCACGATAGCACTCGCTCTCAGTTCCGGATTGTCAGGAACGATATATAAGGTGGCTGTCCGTGACACGATAAACGACAAGCTCACAAAGTCACTTCTGGAAAACGAGACGACAGGCCCTCTCAAATCATATATGGAGGGACTGGGATACAATATCATCGTAAATACTGACAAGCTCGACAAGATACTCGATACGGGCGAGAATTACGATGAACAGCTCTTTGAGTATGTGAACAATATCAACGGAAAGCAAGTCGTTTCCGAAGCAGAGTTCACGACAAAGATACACGCAGGCTATGCCGAAGTGTTCAGAACTGTCATCGGAAAAGAAGTCAACAGATACGTTTCAGCCGCTGCTGCCGAAAAGATACGCAATGGAGAGATCAAGGTAGAGCCGCTCTTCTCAAAGCTCAGAGTCGTTGATGCCAGCCTTAAACCGGCTGCAAATATCATCTGCGACGAATACATCGAAGAGCCGTACAGGGACTACATAGGTATAATACTCTTTGTCGTACTGTTCGCTGCGGGATATATCATATGCAGATTTCTCGTCAATTCGATGCTCACGAAGTCCACGGGCTTCCAGAGTACGGGTTCAAAGATAACCGGAGGCATCGTCGGTGTCATAGTTGGTGCTGTGTATATCGCATTTGCAGCATCTCTCGTGAGACTCTCGGTAATAGGCGGAAGCAACGAGATGCTGTTCTTCAACCACGATGCTATAAATAAAACTTTTATATTCAGACATTTTTATGAATTGATGTCGAAGATCGGCTGATTTGCCGGTGTGACATCAGAGCAGCCGGACGTGTCATCTGCGTCCGATGACTGCTGACTATACTAAAGATACAGGGGGAAAAGCCTGATGATGATGTGCAGCAACTGCAAGAAAAGACCTGCCGTGGTTTTCATTACTTCCATGCAGGGCGACGAAAAAAAGACCGAGGGACTCTGCCTTACTTGTGCAAGAGAAAAGGAAGTCCCGCAGGTAAAGGAATATATGGACAGACTCGGTATCACCAATGAGGAGATAGACCAGCTCTCAGACCAGATGATGAGTATGCTCGACGGCGACAGCTTTGAAATGGGCGGTTCAGGTCTTATGCCTGAATTCCTTACGAATATATTCGGACTCGGCGGAAACGATGACGCTCAGCCGGCGGCTGACGACAAGAAGTCCTCCGGCGAAAAGGCCGACAAGCCGTCCGATAAGCCGGAAAAGCGTGGACTTTTCGGAAACCGCAGAGAAAAGAAGCCGAAGGAACTCAAATTCCTCGGAAGCTATTGTACCAACCTCTCACAGAAAGCCGCTGACGGTCAGCTCGACAATATCATCGGCAGAGACAAGGAGATAGCACGAGTTGTCCAGATACTCTCAAGAAGACAGAAGAACAATCCCTGCCTTATCGGTGAACCCGGTGTCGGCAAGACAGCTATAGCAGAGGGTATCGCTCAGAGGATAAATGAGGGAAATGTCCCGTTCAACCTCGCTGACAAGAAAGTATACCTCCTTGACCTGACTGCCCTCGTTGCAGGAACTCAGTTCAGAGGTCAGTTCGAGAGCCGTGTAAAGGGACTCGTTGATGAGGTAAAGCGTGAGGGAAATATAATCCTCTTTATCGATGAGGTGCATAATCTTGTCGGAGCAGGCGACTCGGAGGGTTCGATGAATGCCGCAAATATCCTGAAACCCGCTCTCTCAAGAGGTGAAGTACAGGTCATCGGTGCTACGACTTTCGGTGAGTACAGAAAGTACATCGAAAAGGATTCCGCACTCGAAAGACGTTTCCAGCCCGTTACTGTAAATGAACCTACCATAGAAGATACAGTGGAAGTCCTCACAGGTATCAAGAAATACTACGAGGAATACCACAAAGTCCATATTTCCGATTACCTTATAAGAGCGTGTGCCGTTCTCTCGGAGAGATACATCACCGACAGATTCCTTCCGGATAAGGCTATAGACCTCCTCGACGAAGGCTGTGCCCATGCAAGTATCCGCTCTCCCGAAATAGCTGAATACGCCAAGCTCAAAAAGGAGATAGAAGTCCTCGAAGGCATGGAGAAGAGCATCTCCGAGCAGAGCGAGATAGATTATCAGGCTCTCGCTGAGGTAAAGGGAAAACTTATCCACGCCCGTGAGAATGAGAAGACTCTCAAAGAAAAGGCGGAGAATGTTCAGGTCACAGAGGAGGATATCACTAAGGTGGTAGAACTCTGGACGGGTATCCCGGCTAACAAGATAGCTGAGACTGAATTCCTGAAAATTGCCAAGCTCGAAGGCTCGCTCAAAAAGCGTGTCCTCGGTCAGGACGAGGCTGTTGAACTCCTTGCAAAGGCTATCAAGCGTACAAGAGTTCAGCTCAATAAACGCCGCAGACCGGCTTCGTTCATCTTCGTCGGCCCTACGGGTGTCGGAAAGACAGAGCTTGTAAAGGCTCTCGCAGAGGAGATGTTCGATTCGCCTGAGCCGCTCATCAGACTCGATATGACCGAATATATGGAGAAACACTCCGTTGCAAGAATGATAGGTTCGCCTCCGGGATATGTCGGCTACGACGAGGCAGGACAGCTCACAGAGAAAGTCCGCCGCAGACCGTATTCCGTTATCCTCTTCGATGAGATAGAAAAAGCTCACCCCGATGTAATGAATATCCTTATGCAGATACTCGACGAGGGCAAGGTGGACGACGCTCACGGCAGAACTGTCAACTTCGAGAATACCATAATCTGCATGACTTCAAATGCAGGTTCGACCGATAAGTCAACAGGTGTCGGCTTCAATAAGACTCTTGACGAGATATCAAAGGATAAGGCTGTAAAGGCCCTGAGAGAATTCCTGCGTCCGGAGTTCATCAGCCGTATCGATGAAGTTGTCGTATTCAAACAGCTCTCAAAGGAGGACTTCGCAAAGATCGCCGCTCTCATGCTCGACGAGATGAAAGAACCCCTTGCAGAGAAGAATATCACTCTCACATATACTGATGAAGCTCTCGCCCTCATCGCTGAAAAATCCCACGGAAAGCCCTACGGTGCAAGAGATATCCGCCGTGTTATCCGTCAGGACGTTGAGGATAAGATAGCTGAGATAATCATTGAGAATGTTTCCGGTACAGGAAATATCGACGTTTCGGCAAAGGACGGAGAGATCGTTGTAACTGCCGAAAAGGAGAAAAAGGAAAATGCTTAAAAAGACAGCGGCTCTCGCAGCGGCGGCTTTAATGGCTCTCACCCTCGCTTCGTGCGGAGATAAAAAGAGCAGTTCCGCAGAAACTCCGGAAAAAAGTTCGTCACAGGCAGATCCGGAAGCACGCTTTCCGGAATCTGATGCCATGTTCAAAGAAAAGTTCGGGAACGTCCCCGATGCCGATGAAGGCCCGGTACTCTCTTTCAGCAATACCGAGGCTGAACCCGGCAGTGTCGCTGAGGTCACTCTGTCCATAAAAGGTGCAGAGGGCAAGTGGAGTATGTGCGGTATCCATATCGTACACCCGAAGGAACTCGTGTGCCGTATTGCCCATGAGGAAGACCTCTCCCTTGAGAGGACTCTCGGTGATGCGTGCGACGATAACCTCGGATTCGTTACAAGAAAATGGGTGAACGACCTCCCGGAAGAACTCGAAAAGAACGGCCTCGGCTGCTTCTTCTTCACAACGCTGTTCGACCAGTACGGCGGACATGACGGCGATATCGTGACGTTCTATTTCGATGTCCCCAAGGACGCTGAACCCGGAACTGTATATCCCATAGAGATATATTACCGCAATACCGATATGATAAGAGATATCGCCCAGGATCCGTCTTTTGAAAAATATGCGTATTCACACGCCATCGCCGGATCGGTCACTGTAAAATAATTATCCAGCCTTCCGGTAAGGCAGGTGTTTTTATTGAGGAAAACCCTTTTGAAAAAGGGTTCTTCCTCAAACTCCTTTCCTAAAACTTTCAGCGTAATTTTTCCCCTGACGGGACGCTCATGATAAATTATGACAGACGGCAAGCTATGGTGAGCGTCCCGTCAGGGGAAAAATCATGTTAAAAGTCTTTGGAAAAGGGGTGTGGGGAAAGAACCTTTCTTCAGAAAGGTTTTGCCCCACTAAAAACACCCGGTCTTAGCGGAAGGCTGGGATTTTTTGGAGAGGTTGGAAATGAAGAGGATTTTATTTGTTTTGCTGGCTGCGGCGGCTGTTATGTCCGGGTGCGGAAAGGCTGACGGCAGCAGCAATGATGTAAAGGATACATCATCTTCTCAGGCAGAGGGAACGGAAACGGCTTCTGCGGCGGAGGAAGAAATTTCAACTGATAAAACAACTAAAGATATCCCGGCTGAAACGGCTGCGGATACAAAGGAGGACGAAACAATGGATATTTCACAGGAAACGACGACAGAAGCTCCGACAGAGACAGTTCCTCCGACTCAGCCGCCGACGGAAGAGCCTCATGACGGAAAACTCGTCCGCATGGCTGATTTTATCCCCGACCTTGTTGTTGATCTCAGGTATGCGACCGACAACAACTTCACCGGTCAGGTGATATATGACAGTCCGGAGGCTTATCTCTGCTACGGCAGCGTGAAGAAGCTCATGAAGGTGCAGGCGAAGCTGAAAACTCTCGGCTACAGGCTCGTCATCTGGGACGCTTACCGCCCCTATGAGGCACAGCAGAAGCTCTGGGAGGTATACCCCGATCCGGTCTATGTTGCCGATCCGAGGAACGGCATAACGAGTCACAGCCGTGGAAATACGGTCGATATAAGCATAGCCTATGAGGACGGGACGCTCGTTGAGATGCCGTCCGGTTTTGATGAATTCTCAACGCTCGCTGACAGGGATTACACCGATGTCCCGAAAGAGCAGGCTGCAAATTCGCTCATGCTCGAACAGATAATGACAGAGTACGGATTCAAACCGTATTTCGGTGAATGGTGGCATTATTCGGATAATGAGATATATGAGATAGAATACTGATACGGAGGTGGATATTATGGAGACAGGTCTTATATTTACGGATTATTCTCCGCTCTGCGATATCATGGCTGCTGTGGAACGATACAGGAATAGCTGCTATTTTCATCTTGTGTTCAAGCCGACTGCATATCAGCCTACATACGAAAGCTGCTGGCTCTACAACCGGCCGGCAGAGGAAGTGATGCCATACGGAACAGTTCCCGATCCGTATGATGTACCGATGCCGGTACAGTATGTCCGCCACGCTCCGGGCGGCATAGAGCTTGACGAGAAGAAATTCGAGGTCGTATGGTTCATGGAGGGCGATGCTGCTGCTCTGCTGTATGACAAGATGCTCCTTGCTGTGATAATGCCAAGCTCAAAGACGGGAAAGTATCATAAATTTTCAAGATATGCCATAGGAAAAGCTCCCTATGCGTGGGAGATAGAGAATATCAGGGAAGCCATGACGAAAAGGGCGAACACCTGCCGCCGCATCTGGAAAAAATACGGCGTTTACGGCGATATCAGGGGTTGGATGCTCCGTCAGGCTGTTCCGGCGTATAAGTTCGTCGGTGAGCATTTGCAGGATTATAATATAGCCAACGAAAAAGACCGCCGGATAGACAACGGCGGCACGTATCCCCCGAAAGTCATAGTCACCGGAAAACGAAACGGCACTATATACGGCGTTACAGCCGGTCTGAGCCTTCCGGCGATGCCGAGGACGGCTAAGTATTTCCCGAAAGATACGAAGAACGAAAGACATACGGAGATAGGCTTCGCTGTGGAAGAAAGGCTTTCAGCCGTCTGCAATACCGCCTATTCCGAGATGAACAGGATAGCTGTGATACCGTGGACG
>ODAI013194765.1_pt1 | contig 15531 bp, 13 predicted proteins | sample 1539321 | NCBI WGS metagenome assembly ODAI01 (sample SAMN02144231, study PRJEB22623) | gut metagenome | biome: sheep rumen | host: Ovis aries | place: New Zealand
ATGATGATGTCCGATCCCGTCACGCCTATATCCGCGGCGCCGTACTCCACGTAGGTGGGTACGTCCGGTCCCTTGGACAGGAAAGAGCGGGGCCTCTGTTCTTCGTTGGTAAAGACCAGCTTTCTGGATTTCTTGTTTTCCAGTTCCTCACAGTAATAGCCTGCCTTCTCCAGAAGGGCCATGGTCTGATCCGCCAGCCTTCCCTTGGTCAGGGCTATGGTCAGATACTGGGAACGGTCCCCGGAAAGGGGCTGCATGGTGTTGTTCATTCTTTGTATCCTCGATTGATCGGAAACCTGACTTACCTGTCTCCCCCAGGGACCAGAAGGGTCCTTATGCCCTCTTTCCTGAGCCGGATGGCCTTTTCAAGGCAGGCGTCGTAGCTTTCCTCTGTATATTCGATCTTTTCCGTATGCGTATCCACCGGGATTTCGATCTTCTGCCTCTGCATGGCTTCCAGCAGGGCATCGATCTGGATCATGAAGCCTATGGAGGGAGCGTCCTTGCCGAAGTGGGCAAGAAGGCCGTCGTAGCGGCCACCGGTGGCAATGGCTTCCCCGGTTCCGTAGGTATATCCCTTGAAGATCACGCCGGTGTAATAATGATACTTGGACAGAAGGGTCAGGTCAAAGCTGATATACCTGCCGTAGCCGTAGGCTTCGATGACCCTGCACAGGTCAATCAGGCGGTCGATGGCCTTTCTGGACCTTTCGTTTCCGGTGGCCTCCCTGACCTTTTTCAGGGCGTCTCGGTCATCCATGAAGTCCGTGATCCTGAGGAACTCGTCCCTCTGGGCCGCCTTCATGCCCCTGCTCTTTAAAAGGTCCTCCGCCGCGAAATAGTTCTTGCCGGAAATATAGTCCCTGAGGGAACTTTCCGTATCCTGGTCCAGGCCGGCGGCCTGGCAGACGCCCTTGAAATACTCCACGTTGCCGATGCTGATCTGGAAGTCGGAAAGGCCTGCCTTCTGCAGGCATTCCACCAAAAGGGCGATCATTTCCGCGTCCGCGTAGACCGAAGGATCGTTGATCAGCTCCACGCCGGTCTGGGTGGATTCGCTCCGCTTTCCCTGGAAAGCGGATGTGTTGACGAAAGCCGAGCCCTGGTAGCAGAAGCGCAGGGGCTCCGTCTCGTCCATGAAGTACTTGGCGACGCACCTGGCCACGGGAGGCGTAAAGTCGGGCCTGAGGGTCAGGGTATTGCCGTCGGCATCGAAAAACTTGTAGAGGTCCCTGGAAGGGGTGGTGCCGATCTCCCTGGAAAAGACATCGAAATATTCGAAGGCAGGGGTCTGCAGATCCTCGTAGCCGTACAGATGCATGGCCTCCAGGACCCTGGACAGGACCTTCTGTTTCCTGGCGTTCTCTTTTCCGTATATATCTCTGACGCCGTCGGGCGTATGGAGCAGGTCGTGATATCGTTCCGGTGTATGGGTGCTCATAAACGCTCTTCCTCGCTTTAATCCTCTGCAGTGCTAATTCATTACCGCACTGCCATAAAAGACTTTTTTACTATAAAGTCTGCGGCGGCTGCCTGTCAACTTCTTTTCAGCCCCAGGGATTCTCCCCGGAAGCCTCCCGTTCGATCAGGTCCTTGTTGATCATCTCCAGGTAGGGGACCATGACGCCCGCGGACCTGGGCAGGATCCAGGTCAGATCCAGCTCGTCGTAGCGGAAGCTCTTCCTTCCTCCCTGCATTGCCCTCTCCCAGAAGGGGAGGAAATGCCGAAGCGGCAGGTAATAGTAGGTGTCGTCCTTCGTGAAGCTGATCAGGAAAAAGGCAATGCCCTGCTGGGCTTCGAATTCCTGCATGAAGCGGACCTGGTGCTCGTGAATGTTCTGCAGGCTGAAGGTATGGGTGGCGCATTCCTTGGCGTCGAAACAGACGGGAATGCCCTGGACCGCCCCTATATAGTCCACCGTGCTTTTTCTTTCGAAATAGGCCAGGGTGATGTGGCGGGATTCCTTGTCCATCTGGATGGGCGTGATGGGGGTGGGGATCTTCTGGATCAGGGCCAGGCCCTTTTCCCTGTATTTTTCGTTGGTCCTGTTGATCAGTTCCTCGAACACGGAACCGCGCAGGCCTCTGGATGACCATGTGGGCATCTGAAACTCCTTATCTAAGCCCTGCCTTCGGGTCCGGGATCTTTATCCCTTGAGGACCCTTGTATAAAGAGCCGGCAGGGGCGCCTCTGTTTTACGGCCGGAAAGGGCGCTGCAGTCTCCCTCCAGAGGAGGAAACTCCAGGCGGCAGCAGTAAAGCAGCTGCCTGCGGATATGGAAACGGTCCGAAAGAAACCGCATCCTCTCCCTGTCCCCGTATTTGGGGTCTCCCGCGATGGGAAAGCCCAGGTGGGCGAACTGGACACGGAGCTGGTGGCTCCTGCCGGTGATCAGCTCCGCTTCCACCAGAGTCAGGCCGTTTCCTTTCCGCAGGGGCTTATAGATGGTCCTGCTGAAATCGGCGTCCGGGATCCTTTCGGTGGAAAAAGTCACTTTGTTGGAGGCATGGTCCTTGCTGATCCAGCCCTCGATCCTTCCGCCCTCTTCCATTTCTCCCACCACCACCATGCGGTAGAACTTGCGGATCTTCCTTTCCCGGATGAGGCCTGTCATGACCCGGCTTCCGGTAAGGGAGGCGGCGCAGATCAGGATCCCTCCGGTATTCCTGTCCAGGCGGTTGCAGACGGAAGGCCTGAATTCCCGGAAGGACCGGTAGAGAGCGAGGGGATCCTCCGCCTTTTCCAGCAGATGGGAAAGGAGCCATTCGTTGACGGATACGTCTCCCGGGGCCGCCTTCTGGGACAGGATCCCGGCAGGCTTTACCACAAGAAGCACGTCTCTGTCCTCATAGAGAACCTCAATGCCGCCGGCCTTTTTTCCTTCCGCCAGCATCTCCTCCATGGCCCTGCGGTCAGTCTCGTCTCCGGACTCTCCCGCCTCTTTGGATGCGTCTTCCCTTCCCAGATGAAACTTGTCAAAGGTCTGGTCGGAAAGAAAGAAGGTCACCCTGTCGCCGGGGGAGAGGAGCTCGCTTCCGTCCGCCTTTTTCCCGTTCAGGGTTATATTCTTTTTCCTGAGCATCTTGTATACGAAGGAAGCAGGAGCATAGGACAGCTTTCTTTTTATAAACTTGTCCAGACGCTGTCCGTCTTCTCCCTTTACCACTTCTATTTCTTTCATAAGACTTCCTTTTTACAGAGAGATCTGTTTCAGCAGATTCAGGATCCGGTCCGCATGGGGATCTTTCGGAAGGTCCTTTGCGGATATGTCCGAAAGCCTCTGCAGATACTTTGCCCTGTCGGAAAAGACCTTGATGGTATAGCCCTTGATGCCGTCCGTTTCCATGGACCTGCGGATATGGGCCTGGGCCCCGGCTATATCACACCTGCTGTCTTCCGTAAGGGCCAGGACGGATCCCGAGGATACGCAGGCATGGCTCAGGGAAAAATTCTTCTCATAGGTGGTCAGATAAAGATCGTATGCGCCGGGCGCTTTGCCGATCCTTTCTTCGATCTCCTCCATGGCCTCTTCGCTGCAGAAGGGCGCCCGAAAGAACATGACCACGTCCAGAATGGCCCTGCCGGCCGGCAGGCACATAAGGGCGGCCATAATGGTAAAGATGTTTTTCGAAGTCTGGAAATGATACCTGGCTCCGAAATAGACCAGGGCCGCGGCCGCTGTCAGAAGAAGGGCCAGGACCGTCTTCCTGATTCTGCAGGACCGGATGTATCCGTAGCTGCCTTTTTTGATCATCTGTTATTCTCCTCGTACTCTATGTCCGTGAAGTCCCGGATGGAATAGTGGGCCAGAGCTTCCTTTTCCTCCTGCTTTTCGGCGGAGGCCCTGTCCCATACGCTGCAGACCTGCATGCCTGCGGCAATGCCTGCCTGCAGGCCCGGAACGATATCCTCAAAGACCAGGCATCTTGAGGGCTCTGCGCCCATCTTTCCCGCGGCCTTCAGGTAGATCTCGGGATCGGGCTTTCCCTTTGTCACTTCGTCTCCCGTGACCACCGCGTGGAAACACTCCGTAAGTCCCAGGGACTCCAGCAGGGCATCCGCCAGCTTTCTGGAGTTGCTGGTGGCGATGCCTGTCCTTATGCGGTTTTCCTTAAGCCACCTGAGAAGATCTTCCGCCCCGGGCTTTAAAGGCACCTCGTGGCTGTACTTGTAAAAGGCCATGCGGTTCCACTCCTCCTGGATCTCTTCGGGAGAGGCGGGAAGGGAAAACCGCTTTTTGAAGTAATAAGACATTTCCTTCAGGGACATGCCGCCCAGGTCCTTCTGAAAGCCCTCGGGCACCTCATAGCCGTGCCGGCCCAGGAACTCCCTGTCTATGGCCGTCCAGACCCACATGGAATCCACCAGGGATCCGTCCATATCGAAAATGCAGCCGTCGAAACGGCCGGGATGCAGCAGGAGCCTGCCGCCCTTTGTCCTGATTTCCTGACTCTTCATGCTGTTTATTACGAAAAAAAGGCATCTCTCCGGGATTTCCGGAAAGATGCCCTGCTGAGAATTCTGTTACATCATATCTGTATTGACGAAATCGCCCTCTTCGACTTCTGCGGGCTCTTCCTCATCATACTCTTCCTCTTCGACGTATTCCTCTTCCTCGGCTGTTTCCTGAGGGGCAAGTTCCCTGCGGTCATCTCTGATCCTGGTGATATAGTCGGAAAGAATGGAATGAAGATTTCCGAAGGTCTCGGTCAGCTCGGTCAGAGCGTTTGTGGTGTCGTCGTCAATGGAGCCCAGCATGTCGTCCACATAGGTGTTGGCGGACTCACGGATGGACTGAACCTGCTCGTTGGCTTCGTCCATGATCCTCTGGGCCTGCTCCTTGGCGTCTGCGATGATCTCGTCGGCTCTGGCCTGGGCCCTTGCCACGATCTCGGATTCGTCCACCATCTGCTGGGACTGGGAGGTGGCATCGCCGATCAGATCATCCGCTTTCCTGCGGGCATCCTCAATGATGTTTTCCTTATTGGCAATGATCCTGCGATAGCTCTTGATTTCTTCGGGAGTTCTGTTGCGCAGTTCTTCCAGAAGCTCGTCCAGCTCATCCTTATCGACTATGATATTGGTCTTGGAAAATGCCTGAAACTTACAATTATCAATATAATCTTCGATCGCATCGATCTGCTGTTCAATCTTGCTGCTGCTCATACTTTTTACTCCTTCATCAGAATTACACTTTATAACGGCTTCAACGCCCTGCCTGAAGCTTCTGGCGGATCTTCTCCTCGATATAGGGCGGAACGCACATGGAAATGTCACCGTCGAACAAAGCGATCTCCTTTACGCTGGATGATGAAAGATAAGCGTATTGAAGCGATGTGGTAAGGAAGATCGTATCCAGTGCGCCTTTGGACAGAAGCCGGTTTGTCTGCGCGATCTGCAGTTCATACTCGAAATCCGTCACAGCGCGAAGTCCCCGGATGGCTACGTGCAGATTTTCCCTGGCCGCGTAGTTTACCAGCAGGCCGTTGAAGGAATCGACACGGATATTGGGGATATCTTCAGTCACTTTCTGTAACATTCTAACACGTTCTTCTACCGAAAACAACGCTGTTTTTGCCTTGTTGTCGAGGACTGCCACCGTGACCTGGTCGAACATGCGGGCAGCTCTTTTGATGATGTCGATATGGCCGTAGGTGACCGGGTCAAAACTGCCGGGGTAAACTGCGTTTTTCAAATCTTATGCCTCCGTGATCTTCCTGATGAATAAATGACGGTTGGTCTTATAGTCCTTTTCCCTTACGATTTCGAAGCCGGAATCCTCCAGATCGGAGAAATCGCTTTCCAGGCTGGTCTCCACGATGATCAGAGTCTCTTCCGTCACATAGGAACAGGAGGAAAGGATCTCCAGGGCGTTCCTGGCCAGGTCGGATTCATAGGGCGGGTCCATGTAGATGATGTGGACTTCCTTCTCGTGGATATGGCGGAGGGCATTGAGCGCGTCCTGCTTGAGGATCACTCCTTCCTCCTCGAACCTGGTGGTGTGGATGTTCTTCTGGATACAGGCAATGGCCTTTTTGTCGTTCTCGATGAAGTAGGCCCGTCTGGCTCCGCGGCTCAGGGCCTCGATCCCCATCTGTCCGCTCCCGGCGCACAGGTCCACGAAAACGGATCCGGGCACCTCGAACTGGATCATGTTGAAGAGGGTCTCCTTGATGATATCCTGGGTGGGCCTGGTGTCCATGCCCTCGGGGGTGACCAGCTTCATTCTGCGGGCTGTTCCTGCAATTACTCTCATTTTAAAAATCCTTTACAGAAATCGAATTTTTACTGCTCCGTGCAGGTCAGCATTATACCATGAGCAAAGCCCTGCCTGCAACTAAAGCTTTTTCGTGCCTTTCTGGTCTCTCTTTGACATCTTCATTCTGGCGATGTCCACTTCATGGCCCTCCACGCTGACCGTGCCCGGATGCCCTTCTCCGATCAGGTAGGCCTCTTCCACGAAGTCTGCTCCCGCAAGCCTTATTCCGTGATTGCCGATGGCCGTCTTTTTCTGACAGGGCACCTCGGAAAGGGCGAACTTGAGGAAGATTCCTCCCGCGGTCCGAAGCACCAGAGCGGTCTCGTCCCTGACTTCCAGGATGGCGGCGATGCGGTCTTCCTCCTGGAGTCTGGCGGCGGCTATGGTCTTTCTGGCCGCTTCGAAGTCGCTGCCCTCCACGATCTTGACCATGCCCTTTGCGGTCACAAAGAGGAAGCGGCCGCCAAGGAGAGTCTCCTGGGAGCAGGCAAAGACGGTACGCTCGGTCTCCGTCTTATAGTTGGAGACGTTGTCGATGGGGATGCCCTTGTCCCGCAGCTTTTTGGCCGGAAGGTCCTGCATGCGGATGGTATGCATCTGGCCGGCTTCGGTAAAGATACAGACCTTTCCGCTGCTCATGGCTTTGAAATACCAGGTATAGCTTTCCTTTACGGCTTCCATGTTCCTTTCCGTCAGGGAAGTCTCCATGGTCTTGGCATAGCTGAACCGGTCCATAAGGAAGTAGAGCTCTCTGTCCTCTTCCGCGGAGCCGATTCGGAAGACCGCTTCCTGTGCCTGGGTGATCTCCGTTCTCCTTTCCCTGGCGTATTTCTTTTTGAAGGCCATCAGATCCTTACGGATCACCGCCCGCATGGACCTTCTGGATTCCAGAATGTCCTCGTAGCGGTAAATGTTGGCGCAGGTCTCCTCGTACTCCTTCATCAGGGCTTCGATCTCCAGACCGATCAGGCGGTAGAGCCGCATGTCCAGGATGGCGTCCGCCTGGGCCGGGGTAAAGGCAAGGTCCTTTGCCATCATGGCGGATTCCGGATACTTGAATTTAATTCCGGTGATGTCGCCCTCCACCAGGCAGGCTTTGGCCATCTTCCGGTCACGGGAGCCCCGGAGGATCTCAATGATCAGGTCGATGACATCCACAGCCTTGATCAGGCCTTCCTGGATCTCCTTTTTCTTCCTTTCCTTTTCCAGAAGGTTGGTATACTTCCTGGTATTGATCTGGTACTGGAAATCCGCGTTGTGGCGGAGGATCTCCTTAAGGCTCAGGGTCTCGGGCCTGCCGTCCGCGATGGCCAGCATGTTGACGCCGAAGGTATCTTCCAGACGGGTCTTCTTGTAGAGCATGTTTTTGAAATTCTCTACGTCCGTATCCTTTTTCAGCTCAATGACGATCCGGATGCCCTCCTTGGAGGACTGGTTGGAGATATCGATGATGTCTCCCGTCAGCTTGTTCTCGGAAAGGGCCGCCACGTCGGATAAAAATTTGCCGATGCCGGCTCCGATCATGGTATAGGGAATCTCCGTGATCACCAGATTGATATGGCCGTTCCTGCCCTTTTCCGTTTCCACCCGGCCACGCACCCGGATCTTTCCTGTGCCGGTCTCGTAGATCTCTTCCAGTTCGTCCCGGTTGACCACGATGCCCCCCGTAGGGAAGTCGGGTCCCTTGATATACTGCATCAGCTCCCGGGTGGTCAGCTCGGGATGATCCAGGTAGGCGATCTGGGCGTCTATGGCTTCCGCCAGATTGTGGGGCGGCGTGGAGGTGGTCATGCCCACCGCGATGCCCTCGGATCCGTTGATCAGGAAATGGGGGATCCTGACGGGCAGAACGGAAGGCTCCTTTTCGGTCTCGTCGAAGTTGGGAACGAAATCCACCACGTCCTTGTCCAGGTCCGCCAGGAATGCGTCCTCGGTCAGCTTCTCCAGCCTGGCCTCCGTGTAACGCATGGCAGCGGCACTGTCGCCTTCGATGTTGCCGAAGTTTCCGTGCCCGTCCACCAGGGTGACTTCCTTTTTGAAGTCCTGGGCCATGACCACCAGGGAATCGTAAATGGAGCTGTCGCCGTGGGGATGATATTTACCCATGGTATCGCCCACGATCCTGGCGCTCTTTCTGTGGGGCCTGTCGGACCGGATCCCCAGCTCGTTCATGGAGTAGAGGACTCTTCTCTGCACCGGCTTGAGGCCGTCCCGGATATCCGGCAGGGCCCTGGCCACGATGACGCTCATGGCATAGTCGATAAAGGACTTCTGCATCAGCTCCGAGTATTCTGTTTTGATGATCCGGTCCTCTTCTGGAATGAGAGGGGCCGTATTCTTTTCTTTGTTGGTGTCTTTTTTTGCCATTATTTAAATGTCCAGTTCTGCATCGTTTGCGTGATCATGAATGTAGGCTCTTCTGGGCGGAACATCCGCTCCCATCAGAAGTTCCGTCATGGAGGAGGCCAGAAGGGCGTCCTCGATCTGTACCTGCTTCAGATATCTGCGGGCCGGATCCAGCGTGGTCTCCCACAGCTGCTCCGCGTCCATTTCGCCAAGGCCCTTATAGCGCTGCAGGGTAAAGTCCCCGCTGTGGGTCTTTCTGTATCTGGCCAGGGCGTAGTCGTCGTAGAGGTACTCTCCTTCTCCCTTTTTGGGCACCACCTTGTAAAGAGGGGGCATGGCCACATACACATGGCCTTCATTGATCAGATCCGGCATAAAGCGGTAAAAGAGGGTCAGAAGCAGGTTGGAGATATGAGCTCCGTCCACGTCGGCATCCGCCATGATCACGATCTTGTCATAGCGCAGCCTGCTGATGTCGAAGTCGTCCCCGTAGCCTTCCGAAAAGCCGCAGCCGAAGGCGTTGATCATGGTCTTGATCTCGGCGTTGGCCAGGATCTTATCTATGCTGGCCTTTTCCACGTTGAGAATCTTGCCCCGGATGGGAAGGATGGCCTGATACATGCGGTCTCTGGCCATCTTGGCGGAGCCGCCCGCGGAATCGCCCTCTACGATAAAGATCTCGCACCTGGAAGCGTCCCGGCTGGTGCAGTTGGCCAGCTTGCCGTTGGAATCGAAGGAGAACTTCTGCTTTCCCAGAAGATTGGTCTTGATCTTCTCTTCGTTTTTCCGGATTTTGGCCGCCTTTTCGGCGCAGCCGATGACGGTCTTTAAGGTATCCAGGTTTCTGTCAAAGTAGCGGACGATCTCCTCGCCCGTGATCTGGGCCACGGCCCTGGAAGCGTCCTGGCTGCCCAGCTTGGTCTTGGTCTGACCTTCGAAGATGGGATCCGGATGCTTGATGGAGACCACCGCCGTCATACCGTTCCGGATATCGGCGCCGGTGAAGTTGGCGTCCTTTTCCTTCAGGATGTTCAGTGTCCTGGCATAGGTATTGATCACCTGGGTGAACTGGGCCTTGAAGCCCGTCAGGTGGGTGCCGCCCTCCGTATTCTGTATGTTGTTGCAGAAGCCCAGGATGTTCTCATGGAATTCGTTGACGAACTGGAAGGCCACGTCCACGGAGATCTCTTCCGCCATGCCCGAGAAATAGATCACGTCCGTCAGGGTCTCCTTGGTCTTGTTGAGCTCCCGTATAAAGCCTATGATGCCGTCCGGCTCGTGGAATTCCATTTTCTCCTGGCTTCCCTCTCTTTTGTCCTCATAGACAATGGTCAGGTCGGGATTCAGGTAAGTGGTCTCGTGAAGGCGGTTCTTGACGTCCTCCTCCCGGAACCTGGTCTTTTCAAAGATCTCGGGATCCGGCAGGAAGTTGATTGTAGTCCCTGTTCCCCTGGCCTTTCCGGCGACGGGAAGAAGGCCGTCTTCCAGCTCCAGCACCGGAATGCCTCTTTCATATCTGTCTTCATAGACCTTTCCCCCGGTGCGTACCTGGACGGTCAGATGCAGGGAAAGGGCGTTGACCACCGAGGAACCGACGCCGTGAAGGCCGCCGCTGGTCTTGTAGGCCGTATTGTCGAATTTGCCGCCGGCATGAAGGGTGGTAAAGACCACACGCTCCGCGCTGACGCCTTTTTCGTGCATGCCGATGGGAATGCCCCGGCCGTTGTCCTCCACCGTGCAGGACCCGTCCGCTTCCAGGGTCACCCTGATGGTATCGCAGTAGCCGGCCAGGTGCTCGTCCACGGAGTTGTCCACGATCTCATAGATCATGTGGTTGAGTCCCCTGGTGGACACACTTCCTATATACATGCCCGGACGTTTCCGGACCGCTTCCAGGCCCTCCAGCACCTTGATACTGGAGGCGTCATAGATTTCTGTCTTGTTCTTATCAGCCATGTATTCCTCTTTATCCTAAGAACAGGAAAAATCAGGGACCCTCCCTGATTTTCCGGTAAAACCATCCTGTTCAGTTCATGTTTCCTTATATTACAGCTCCGGGATCTCCAGCTTTTTGGAGCAGGCGATGGCCAGAGCGCCGGGTCCGATATGGGTGCATATGCTCAGGGAAAGGACATCATCATAGACCCGGAAGCCCGGGAAGGCGGCTCTTACCTCTTCCCTCCAGGGGGCAAAGGTATCGGGGCAGCTGGCATGGACCGCGTACAGGTGGCAGGTCTCGGTGTCTGTGCCGCCGAAGCGCTCATTGATATCTTTCTTCATGGCGGTCAGCATGGTGGTCTTGCCCTGGTTCACGGTTCTGGCCTTGGAATAGGCATCCAGCTTTTCTCCCTGGATCTGCAGGACCGGCTTAAGACGCAGCAGCGTGCCGATGGCCGCCGCGGCAGGGGTGATCCTGCCTCCTCTTTTCAGGTATTCCAGAGTATCCAGCATGATATAAATGGAGGATTCGAACTTTTCCTTCTCCAGGATCTCTTTGATCCGGACCGCGTCAAATCCCTTTTCCGCCAGGGCCAGGGCGTCCAGAACGGAAGCCCGCATGGTGACGGAGATCCTCTGGTTGTTGACCACCTGTACCCTGCCGTCATAGTCGTCCGCAAACATAAGGGCGGACTGGCAGGAGCCCGAAAGACCGCTGGACATGGGGATATAGACCACCTGATCATTCTTTTCCAGGGCTCTGTCCCAGATCTTCATGACTTCTCCGGGACTGGGCTGGGAAGTAACGATCTTCTCCCCGCTGCCCATTCTCTGGAAAAACTCCTCCCGGCTCATAGTCACGTCTTCATAATAGGTCTCGCCCCCGATCATGAAGGGCATGGGAACTACGGAAACGCCCATTTCCTTTCCCATCTGCTGTGTGATTCCGCTGTTGCTGTCAGTGATCACCGCTACTTTTGCCATAACATTGTCTCCCTGTAGAATACCGGACAAGGGGGCAGGGTGCTTTCACTTTCTATCGCTTTTCTGTAAAAGCCCCTTTATCATCCGATTGAATGTTTCATAATCCGTTTTATCATACGTTCAGATAGTCCGAAAGTCAACCGATTTCACGATTCCGTCCCCATATGAGGGGTCCGCGGCAAGCTTCCTGTCCACGCAGGCTGCCGCCAGTTTCATGACGCCGGAATCTGCGTAGATATCCGCCATGATAAAGCCCAGATTCCCGCTCTGGCGGACGCCGAAGATGTCTCCCGGGCCTCTCAGCTTCAGATCCTCTTCCGCTATGGTAAAGCCGTCGTTGTTTTTCACCAGGATGTCCAGACGCTCGGGACGGTCCCTGCCCGGAGCATAGAGGAAGATGCAGTAGGACTGGTCCTTTCCTCTGCCCACCCGGCCCCGGATCTGATGGAGCTGGGAGAGACCGAAGCGCTCCGCGTTCTCCACCAGCATGACCGTGGCATTGGGCACGTTGATGCCCACCTCTATGACCGTGGTGGAGACCAGGATGTCCGTTTCGTGGGCGGAGAACCTTTCCATAGCCGCATCCTTGTCCGCAGGCTTCATCCGGCCGTGCAGGGAATCGATGCGGACCTGAGGCGGAAAGACCTGCCTGAGCATCTGGGTATAATCAGTGACGTTCTCCATCTCTCCTGCGCTGCCGGGGGAAAGAAGCCCGGAAGGGTCTTCCATGTCTTCGGGATCCGGGGCCTCCACGGCGGGGCAGATCACATAGACCTGGCGGCCTTCCAGGATCTGTCTGTAGAGAAAGCGCAGGGCTCTGTCCCTCTGGCCCTGTTCCATGGCCAGGTTCTTTATGGGCAGACGGTCTGCGGGAAGCTCCCTCAGTTCAGAGATCTGCAGGTCTCCGTAGAGGATGATGGCCAGGGTCCTGGGAATGGGGGTGGCGCTCATGACAAGGACCGGCACTTCCTTTCCCTTGTCCGCCAGGCCCTCTCTCTGCCGGACGCCGAAGCGGTGCTGCTCGTCCGTGATCACAAGGCCCAGGTCATGATATTCCACGGCCTCCTGGAAAAGGGCGTGGGTCCCGATGATGATGTCCGCCTTTCCGGAAGCGATCTCACCGTATATCTTTTTCCTTTCCCTGGCTTTGACTGAACCGGTCAGAAGGACGGGATGAACGGGAAGGTCATATTTTTCCGCCATTTCGCAAAGGGCCTTCATGTGCTGGCCGGCCAGGACCTCGGTGGGCGCCATCAGGGCCCCCTGTCGTCCGTTCCCGGCGGTCATGATCAGGGCCAGGAAAGCCAGGATGGTCTTTCCGGATCCCACGTCGCCCTGCAGCAGGCGGTTCATGACATGGCGCCCCGAAAGATCTTCCTGGATCTCCTTCCAGGCCTTTTGCTGGCCCTGTGTCAGCTGAAAGGGCAGCTTTCCGATCAGGTCCTGTGTCAGGGGGACCTCCTTCATGGGGCGGAGATTTTCCGTATCCTGTGCCTGGGCCTTCTGGCGTCTGACGGTCAGGATAAAGGAAAAGAACTCGTCAAAAATGAGCCTTCTCCTGGCTGAGTGCACATCCTCTTCCGTCAGGGGGAAGTGGATCTTCCTTACTGCTTCTGCCTGGCCGATCAGTCCGTATTCCTTTCTCTCCTTCTCATCCAGATAGTCCGCGGGAAAGGCGTAGCCCTCCAGGACCTGCCGTATGGCTTTTACCAGGGTCTGGTTCTTCAGGCCCTTTGTCAGAGAATAACGGGGCTGCATGGTATTCTGCACGGCGGCATATTTTTCCGGAGTAAAGATCTGAGGCTGCTCCATGTAGTAAAGACCTGTTTTTGTGGTCTTTAAAAGGCCCCTGAAAATGTGCCTGGAGCCCGGAGAAAGGGTCCCCCTCAGGTATGGCATATTGAAAAAGGAAAGCCGCGCCTTCCCGGTCCGGTCTCCGGCCTGAAAGTGGCTGATGGTCCGTTTGCCGGCCCTGGCCGCAGACCCTGTACCGATGACGGAAAGGGACAGGGTCACTACCTGCCAGGGCTTTGCCTCCGAAAGCAGGACCGGGGGGTCGTAGCGGTCGTATCCTGTGGGATAGCAGGCGATCAGGTCCCCGGCGGTAAATAGCCCCCGGGACGCAAAAAGGGCTGAAGTCTTCTCTCCAACCCCTCTGATCTCCTCCAGTTTTGTAAACTTGTTCATATGTACCTCGAATATGGATCAGATGCCCTGCAGGCAGTCCTGTCATGCTCTGCCGTCCGGCAGTTTTTTAAGGATGTATCCCGACACCCGGTGCAGAAGGGCCGATACCGGAAAGGACAGGGCCAGGATCAGAAGATATACGGAATATCTTCCCGGATTCAGACCTGTATTTCTTAAGATCTCCCGGATGCCTACATGGACCAGGTAAAGCTCCAGGGTCCTTTCTCCGCACCAGGCAAGGCACCCTGACAGAATGCGGCAGGGAAGCGTTCCTTTCAGAGCCTCCGGGACCTTTTCCCAGAGAAAGACCGGAAGGAGCAGCCAGAAAACAGTGCACAGGGCCGTGGCCGGCCTTCCCGCAAGAGGATAGGCGCCCCAGGAAGCCACATAGTGGGCCGCAGCGGTCAGGGCAAGGTACCAGGCAAGGCCCTCTCCCGTAAGCATCTCCCTGCTGCGGGAACGGATGCCCACGCAGATGCCTCCCACAAAGGAAGGGATCCGGACCAGCAGCATTTCGGTCTTGCCGAAAAAGCCGCCGAAGGAAATGGAAAGGATGACTCCCAGAAGAAAAACGGCGCCGGCGGTCGTGACCAGCCTGAGCCTTCTTCCCACCGGGTCTTTGTCCAGATCCAGCGCATCGCAGAAACAGGGAAAGATCATGTAGCAGATCAGAATGCAGGGTATATACCAGAAAAGCCTGAAGCCGTCCGTAAAAAAGGAAAGGAAGAACACGTCCTTCAGAAAACGGGCAAAGCCCGTCCCAAGAAGCAGGACTCTTAAAACAAAAAGGACCGGGACACAGAAAAGCAGGTAGGGGACAAGGATCTTTTTCACATGATGGAGGCGGAAACGGTTCCTGTCTCCGATCTTCCCGTAGGAATAGCAGAGACCGAAGCCGGAAAGGATCAGGAACACGTCCACTTCCCCGCTTCCTATATATGTCTTGAAATACTTCATAAAAAGGGGCATGGAATAGCCTGCCCCGCTCCGGTCCTCGCAGAGATGGAAAAGCAGCAGGCAGAGAAGGGACAGGCCCATCAGAGCCTTTCTTTTACGGCTGATAAATTCAAAGGGAATACCATGTGTAAAGATGCCTGGTTTCATTTTCTGTCATATGCCTTTATGTCGGTGCTTGAAGCTGTCTGTATTCCGCAAAAAGGGACAGGACCCGAGATCCTGTCCCTGAGACTGTCTGTGGTTTTTATTCAGCAGAAAGAATGTAGTAGTAGATCGGCTGGCCGCCCTTCTGGACTTCCACGTCGCAGCTTTCGAATTCTTCCCGGATCTGGTCTGCCAGAGCCTCTGCTTCTTCGGCGGTAACGTCTGCGCCGTAATATACGCTGATGATCTCGGTCTCTTCGTCCACGATCTTTCTCATGGTCTCCATGATGGTGGCTTCTCTGTCGGGGCCGGCGCTGACAATGCCCTTGTCGGCAATGCCCATGAAGTCACCTTCGTGGATCTGAATGTCATTGATCTCGGTATCCCTTACGGCGTAAGTGATCTCGGCTGTCTTTACCCTGCCGATCTCCTCCATCATGTTTTCCTTATTGGCGTCCGCATCCAGATCAGGCGTATAGTTAATCACGGCCGTGATGCCCTGAGGAATGGTCTTTGTGGGAATGACCACCAGCTTCTTGTCCTCGCAGAGGGAAGCGGCCTGGTTGGCTGCCATAACGATGTTCTTGTTGTTGGGCATGACGAAGATGGTATCCGCATTGACCTTGTCCACGGCCTTGAGGATGTCATCCGTGCTGGGGTTCATGGTCTGGCCGCCGGAAATGATGTAGTCCACGCCAAGTCCGGTAAAGATCTC
>ODAI010667434.1_pt1 | contig 15525 bp, 9 predicted proteins | sample 1539321 | NCBI WGS metagenome assembly ODAI01 (sample SAMN02144231, study PRJEB22623) | gut metagenome | biome: sheep rumen | host: Ovis aries | place: New Zealand
AATGATGGGACAACCACCTATGATGGGTCAGATGCCAAACCAACAGGCACCGAACCAGCAGGCACCAAAGCCGGGAGTACCGCCTATGCCGGGACAACCACCTATGATGGGTCAGATGCCAAACCAACAGGCACCGAACCAGCAGGCACCAAAGCCGGGAGTACCGCCTATGATGGGACAGTCACCTATGGGAGTTAAGACAGAGATGACAGAAGAATCAAAGGCTGAATCGGTAGAAGATAAAAAAGACGAGCCGGTAGTTGGTGAAAAAACTGAATTAGAAGAAAAATCCGTTATTGAGGAAAAAATTGAATCTAAGGAGTTATCTGAAGGAGAGGCTATAGTTGAAGCTAAGGAAGAACCGGAAATAGAATCTAAAGACGAACCGGAAGAAAAATCGGAAGAAAAAATAGAAGAAAAAATAGAAGAAAAATCGGTTTCAGAAGATGTACCGGAAACTAAAGCTGTGCCGCCTATGATGGGCCAGATGCCAAATCCACAGGCGGCTAATCCGCAGGCGCAGACACAGCAGGCACCAAACCAGCAGCCGCCAAAGCCGGTAGTACCGCCAATGATGGGACAGCCACAGATGCCGACACAGCAGACACCAAAGCCGGGAGTACCGCCAATGATGGGACAGCCGCAGATACCAAACCAGCAGGCACCGAAGCCGGGAGTACCACCTATGATGGGAGTGCCACCAATGATGGGACAACCACAGATGCCGAACCAGCAGGCACCGGCACAGCAGGCACTAAAGCCGGGAGTACCGCCAATGATGGGACAGCCTCAGGTGCCGACACAGCAGGCACCAAAGCCGGGAGTACCGCCGATGATGGGACAACCACAGATGCCAAATCAGCAGATGCAGACACAGCAACCACCAAAGCCGGGAGTACCGCCGATGATGGGACAACCACAGATGCCAAATCAGCAGATGACGACACAGCAGGCACCGGCACAGCAGGCACCAAAGCCGGGAGTACCGCCGATGATGGGTCAACCGCAGATGCCAAATCAGCAGATGCAGACACAGCAGGAACCAAAAACTGAGGGCCCTCAGATGATGGGTGGTTTGGTAGGTCAGCTCAATGAAAAACCTGTACCTCACCTTGTGAGAGTGAAAACAGGAGAGATAATAAACATTACCAAGTCTGAATTTTCTATAGGAAAATCAGAATCAAAGGCTGATTATACCATAACCGACAATACTGCTGTAAGCAGGGTGCATTGCATAATTGTACAGAAGAACGGGGTAAATTATATCAAGGATAACAATTCTACCAATCATACATACCTTGATGGCGTAGAACTCGAACCCGGTAAAGAAGTTCTTCTAAAAAACAAGACAACTGTCAAAATGGGAGATGAAGAATTTACCTTCCTGCTTAGAAAAGAATAATAAAGCCATAGCCGGATTGCGATTTTGCGGTCCGGCTGGACGTGTTTTTATATATTAACGAAAAAAAGTCAAAAAAAATAACAGATTATGAGGAGATAAAGCATGAATTATATAGCGGCTTATCATACGGATGTAGGATTAACCAAAAAGACTAATCAGGATTCGCTTGGAATAAAGATAGTAGAAACGAATCAGGGACAGGCTGCATTTGGAATAGTATGTGACGGTATGGGAGGACTTTCCAAGGGAGAGCTTGCAAGTAAGGAAGTTATACTTGCGTTTATGAACTGGTTTGACAGAACATTTATGGATGCTGTAAAGGATGGAGAGTACGATACATCAAATATTAATGATGAGTGGAATCAGATAATCCAGACACAGAATAAAAATCTCGGAGAGTTTGGAAAGGAACACAATTTACAGCTTGGAACAACTATATCTGCGATACTTTTATATAAAGGAAGATATTATATAGTTCATGTTGGAGACAGTAGAATTTATCAGATTACGGGAGATAATATCTATCTCCTTACCAATGACCAGACATTTATTGCAAGAGAAATAGCAGCAGGCCGCATGACGATAGAACAGTCAAAAACAGATCCGCGTAGAAGTGTATTGCTTCAATGTGTAGGAGCTTCTGAAATTGTAGAACCGGAATTTTCAACAGGCGTTGTTATGCCACATACAGTGTATATGGTATGTTCGGATGGCTTCAGACATCAGATAAGCGAAGAAGAAATGATTAATAAAATCGGGCCGAATAATACTTCTGATGAAGAAAGTATGAAAGATGGCTGTATATATCTTACAGAGCTTGTGAAACAGAGAAGAGAAACTGATAATATAACGGTAGGACTTATTAAATCGGTTTAAGATTCATAAGTTATATAAAAGGTATGGGAAGGAAATGTTATGACTAAAGAAGGTACTGTTTTAGACGGTAAATACGAAATATGGAAAGAGGTAGGCCGTGGAGGTATGTCAATCGTATATCTTGCGAGAGATAACCGACTCAATAAGCAGTGGGCTGTAAAAGAGATAAAAAATGACGGTTCAAAATCTGCAAAGACACTGCTTAAAGGTCTTGAACGAGAGGCCAATATATTAAAAAATGTTGACCACCCGGTACTTCCTCGAATTGTTGATATAATCAATCAAAACAATACAATATACGTGGTAATGGACTTCATCGAGGGTGAAACCATAAGCGAAAGATTGAAAAAAGAAGGTGCTCAGCCACAGGAACTTGTAGTTGAGTGGGGTATACAGCTTGCAGGTGCACTTGATTATCTGCACAATATGAATCCGCCGGTTATATACAGAGATATGAAACCTTCAAATGTTATGATAAAACCTGAAGGTGGAGTGAAACTTATAGATTTCGGTACAGCTAAAGAATATGATGTGGAAAACAATGCAGATACCACAGCTCTCGGTACCAGAGGATACGCTGCGCCGGAGCAGTTTGGTGATAAACAGGGACGAGGCATATACAATACCGATGCCAGAACGGATATATACAATCTGGGAGCAACTTTATATCATATGGTCACAGGCAATAACCCATGTGATCCTCCGTACGGTGTACATCCTATAAGAGAGATGAATCCGATGCTTTCGTCCGGACTTGAAAAGATACTTCTTAAATGTACCGAAGACAATCCGGCAAAAAGATATCAGAACTGTTCGGAGCTCATATATGATCTGGAGCATTATACAGAACTTGACGATTCATATAAAAAGAAAAACAAGAGAAAACTTGGATTGTTTATAACAACCTCGATTCTTACTATAGCGGCGGCTATAACATCTATAGTCGGATATTCCGGATTGAAAAAAATCAAGATGGAAAATTACAATGCATATATAGAAGCCGGTAATGATTATAAGGTTGAAGAAGATTATGCAAGTGCAGTTGAAGAATATAAAAAAGCATTTGAGCTTGATGGTTCGGATGCGGAGGCGTATGATAAATATATACAGACTTATATAGATGCATCGCGCGAGATAAAAGAAGACGGAACGACACCATTAGACCTTCAGACAGGTTTAAATGTTGTAGCCAACCGTATAAAGTCCGGATATGCAAATGTCGATAAAAATGATGAAGTCCTGTACAAGATGGCTATTACATATTTTGACGAATTAAATGATTACAAGACGGCAACCAAATATTTCAATATGATAGATAAGAAAGATAAGAATTATGGAGACCTTGCAGAATATTACGGCTCTGTATCCCTTATCCTTTCGAGTACATCGGTAAATATAGATGAGCTTTTAGATAAGATAAATGAATTTGCAGAGTATAATCAGCGCGAATATACAAATCAGAACGAAAACAAATTCATTAATTACAAAACTATAGGTCAGATATATGCAACCTATATCAACACGGAAGGCGTTGCCAAGCAGGCCGAGACGATAATGACGCAGGCTGTTGAGGATTTGGATGAATATACCGGAACAAAGCTTAATACCAACGATTATTATTATGCATATTATGATAATCTTTCGGTTATATATGAGCAGCTTGCCAAAGTAAGTGAAAATGAATCTGAGATACATACATATTATGACGAAGTTATAGCATATTGTGATGACTATCTTACGATTCTTGATATAAAGGTTGAGGAAAATGGAGAGATTGGCTATGGTGGAGAAAACGACAACATATTTAACACAAGCTATTACAATAAGATGATGAAAAAAGCATACTGCTATGCACAGATGGGTGAGTATGACAATGCCGTTAAGCTGTATAAAGAGCTTGAGGGTGTGCTCGGAACCGGAAATGTACTTAGCAATAAAGTATATGCGGAGCATCTTGATTACATTTACACTGTATGTGAATCCGTCAATCAGGATCCTGCATACTGGTCAGACCAATGTTCAGATAAACTGGCGGATTTAATCGCAGTATATGACGAAGGCTCAAAGGTTCCTTCGATAGACAGTAACAAGACATGGAAAAAACGTAAGGAAACAGTGTCTTCTCTTGCAAACGGAAGTTTGAAAAAACAAGACGAAGAAGATGCCGAAGACCTTGAAGAAAACGATAATGATGTTGCAGACGAAAATGCAGCAGATGATAATAAAGAGATGGGAGAGTGATAGCTATGAAAGATATTTACAATATATGCTTTTATGGCGGCATGACACTCGCCATAATATTTCTGATAGTCAGTATAGTATTGTTTGTAGTATTTAAAATCCCTAAGGTAATAGGGGATTTGACAGGTAGAAATGCCCGAAGAGAGATAGCTGAAAAGAAAAATAAAAAGGGCGGAACCGAAAAGAGCGAAAGCAGCAAGATATTGAAGCAGGAGCAGAAGAAATACTATAATCAAAATACAGGAAAGATTACTATAAGAGATTCTGCTACAAATGAAGTAGAAACAGCAAGGATAACAAGTAATGCAGAATCAAAACACATACAGCCTGAGGAAAGAGAAACTGATATCCTACGGCCGGGAGATGAGGACGACATCTATAAAACTGTACCCGGCAGTTCAAAAGGTGAAGAAGAGACTACAGTCCTCGGCGGTTCAAAAGGCGAAGAAGAGACTACAATACTTGGAAGTGCAAAGAGTAAAGCTGTCAGTAAGGCATCAGACGATAAGCCGCAAGGCTCAGATGAAGAGTTTGATCCGGATGGAGAAACAGATGTCTTAAGAGCACCGGATAGTGAAGATTCCGATGACGACTTCGATCCGGATGGTGAAACGGATGTCTTAAGAGCACCTGACAGTGAAGATTCAGATGACGACTTCGACGCTGATGGCGAAACGGATGTACTTAAGTCACCGGATTATGAAGATGAAACAGATTCGGATGACGAAACGGATGTCCTAAGAGCAAAAGAAACAACGGACGAAGAAGCAACAGACATCTTAAAAGTTTCCGATGATGAAGAAGCAACAACCGTATTGACAGGCGAAAAGAGCGAGGAGGCCACAACCGTTCTATCAGCCGATAGCATAAATGATTCAAAAGAAGATAAGAGAGTAATATATGAAGTTGTAATAGTTCATACAGAGGAAAGCTTATAGAGAAAGGAGAAAATCAAAAATGAAAGAGATTTGGAAGAAAACAAGCTTGCTATATAAAATGATAGCTGTGTTGCTTACCGTCGTGATGGTTGGCACTACTTTGTATTTCCATTTTGAGAAAAAGTATGTGGCGAAAGCAGAAGGAGACACAGTCAAGATAATAAAGGCATATATTGACGGTGATGATTCAAGTACAGTTATAGGCGAAGGTGGATGGCAAGTTATAGATGACGGTAAAGTAGGCTATAAGGATGGAAGATACTTTGCTTATTTTATATTAGCTGATAATACGCTTTTTGGTGATGGAGAGGGAAATCACTATGATTTTATTAAATCCGGCAGAGGGGATGCATTGGTTGATAGTGATATCAAATCTGATACGAACTGGTCTAATGGTTATACAGGAACAGAGGTAAGTGGATATAGAGTATTTAAGGTTCAAGTAACAAATTCTGATAATAAAAACCTTATAGTTCAATATAAACTTACCCATGCAACATATGAAGGTGATAATTATCCAACTGTTATTTCCGAAGCGTTTGATTGGGTAGATACAACCTCAATCAGTGTTGATGCTAAAGTTAATGGCAGTAAACCCTTTTCTTCAGAAAAGCTAAATTTGAAAAAAAATGACATAATTGATGTCACAGTGGTTTCTCCACAGGAGTTAACAACATTGACGGTTTTAGATAAGGAAAATGTTTTGAACGATACAAATTCTTTTGAAAAAACCGGTCCTAATCCGCAGAGTCTTTTGTATACATATAAATATACATATAGATTTGAGGGCGATGAGAATAAAGATGTAGCAAAAGATATAACTGCTAAAGCAGGCGATACTATAACCCAAACAATATCGGCAGATTCAATTAAATATGATCAAAGTGAACCTGTTATTACCGCAAAAGTCGGAGCAACATCACTAGAAGATAAGTGGTACAACACAAATAAAGTTACATTTAACATTAAATCAGGTGAGGGAACACAGGAATCATATTTGAAATCAGTTAGTATTAAAGATGGCGATTCTAATGTTAATTGTGATGATTTTTCATCTGATAGCTATTCCGAATACTCAAAAGATGTAACTTTCACTGACGGAATTCATACAGTTGTTGTAACAACTGAGGATATGGCAGGAAATCCTAAAACAGAAACATTTACAGTAAAAGTGGATAAAGATAATTTACCTGAAGTTTCTTCAATTGGAGTTAATTCTCAACAGATAAAGACGGTAGATGGTAATAACTATGTTAAATTGAAAGATGGAAATGTCATAATTGAAGGAAGCGTAGCGGATGGGTTTTCCGGTGTAAAGCGAATTGATATCAATGGAAAACATAAAATAGAGGGTGAAGACAGTGATAGAACCATCTCTGCCTATATTATGGCAACTCAAAATGAAGGTGAATATAATACGACATGGGATTATAGCTTTACTTTGAGTGATAAGTTGGGAATGAGTTCGATTGATTTATCAAGTCATGGGTTTGATGGACTTTATAATATATATATTATACCAAAAGATGCGGCAGATAATCCAGGAAGCCAGTCGCAAACAATTACGTTTATATTAGATACAATAAATCCAGATATTAAGTTAGTTCAACTTGAAAGATATAATAATCTTTCTTCCACATGGGAAACAGTAGAGGATAGTGAATTAGATTCATCAGGAACATATTTCTTAAATAGTGGTATATATACTAAGGTTAGATACAAAATTAGCTGCAGTGACAGATATTTATTAGATAGTAATCCTGTTAAGGTATACAAAGACGATACACAATATGGCTCAGTATCCTTAGATAATGGTTATTATTACTTAGAAGTTTCAACTTCTGAATTAAGTAAAGATTCAGCCCTTTCACTTGTAGCAAAAGGAGAGGATAAAGCGGGTAATATTGGAATAGTTAACCTTATTCCTGTCCAGCTTGTTGATTCGGATATTAAAGTAAATCTTATAGATATCAAGATTGGAGATAAATCTATTTCAGGTCAGGAAAATATAGGAGACATTGGAGCTTTAATAACTGATAAAAATGTTAAGGATAAAGTTAAGATTAAAGTTAAAGCATTTTCAGGATTTGATATAAAAGAGATTACATTGGAAAATGGAATTGACTATACAGATTCCAGGACGACAATTACCAATACGGTAGACAGTAAGGGAGTTCATTCTACAGATGAGATAGAATTTACTCTTCCTAATATTGATGGAAACAAAAAACTGGAATCACTTTCTTTACGTGTGATTGATAGTAAAGATAATAGTAAGATAATTACTATCGGAGATTTGTTATATGATAGTACAAGTCCGGAGATAAGCATTACAAACACTGATTATAACAAAGATAAGTGGTATCAGGATTATGCTTTAGAGTTTAAATTGATTTCGGGTGGAAGTACAGTTATCGAATCAGATTTAGATTCAGCAAGTTATACAATTAACGGCAATAAGAAGGATATTAATATTAATGGAACAGATAAAACTGTAGTAGAAAGCAAAACCGACAAAATACCTGAATCAACATCTGTAAATGGTACAACCGTTTCATTTGAAGCAAAGGATAAGGCTACTAACAACATGGCTGGAGGAGCTTATAGCACATTTGTTGTAAAAGTTGATAAAACAGCACCGTCGGTTTCATCCGTAAAAGTTAATGGTGAAGAAGCATCAGAAGAGACAGTTTTAGCAGGCGTTCCACAGCTTACATCAACCATAACAGATAACCTTACAGTTAAGGATTATTCAGTAACAGTTAAGTATAACGATGAGGCATATGCTATATATCCGGTTTCAGTTGAAAAGGATTCCTCAGAAGAAGCTGTAAGCCACACTTTACAGCAACTTCTTGGAAGCAAGGAGCTTAAGGACGGTAAATATACAGTAAATATATCAGCAAGAGATAAATCTGAAAGAACATCAAATGTTTCTACTACATCATTTATTGTAGATAACACAGTGCCCGTGCTCGGCGCAAGCATCATAAGTGGAACAACAGGTAAAAACAATGGATATTACAACACAGACGTAGTTGTAAGACTTACATGTAAGGACAATAACTTCAATCCTTCAGCTATGACTGTAACAGATAATGGTTCAGCCATAAATGCCAATTGGCAGGTAGGAAATGATATTTATTATGCAGATGTAACTCTTTCTTCAGAGGGATTACATGATATAAGAGTAACAGGAAATGATAAGGCAGGTACGGCAGCAGAGGCTAAGCAGGTAACATTTATAATCGATAAGACTGTACCTACAGTTTCACTTCTTGTAAATGGAGGTCAGGTATACAACGAGAGCAGGGGTACTTTAAATCTCACAGGACCTCTTACTCTTACAGCTTCAGTTTCAGATACAAATGAGGATGCAGGGGATTTAAGAGTTCAGATTGTAAAGACTGTACCTGATACTGCAACTTCTACATCAGAGTTTCTTCCTACAGGTGAGAGGACATTCTCATTTGCGGATGAGGCAGATTATGTAGTCAATATATTTGCTATAGATAAGGCTAACAATCAGGGACCGACAAGGACTATAAGCTTCAGAGTTGATACTACTGCTCCACAGCTTACTATAACAGGTGCAAACGGAGGAACTGCTTCAAGCGCAACCTCGGTAAGCTTCAATATAACAGAAGCATTCTGGTCAGATGCAAAGGGAACAGTAGAGATATATCGTAAGGCCGGTGATGGTGTGGATGAGGCACTTTATAAAACACTCACTATCTCGCCTACACAGAGAGCTTACTCATTGTCAGAGCTTTTGAGAGAGTCAGGAATATACAGATTTGAATTCACTGCTGACGACAAGGTTGGTCATACAGCTACTACAAGCCAGAAGATTACGGTGGATGTCAATAAACCGGAGATAACACTTTCAGGAGTCAATAATTATGATTCAACAGATGGTGCAGTAAGTATATCTGCAATAATAAAAGATGAGTTTTATGCAAGCAAGAAGGTTTCCATACAGGGTACCAGAACAGATGCTGCCGGCAAGAAGACCGCGCTTTCCTTCTCACCGTTTGCAGCAACTGCCAATCCTACGACCATAAATGATACATTTAGCGAAGAAGGAATATATGATATAACATTGACTGCAACCGATATTGCGGGAAATGTAACTTCAAACAGCGTACACTTTACGATAGATACGTCTAAACCGGTTATCGGAGATTTATCAAAGTATGATGGAAACACTTTCAATGCCAAGACATTTGAGGAGTTGGGACTTGATATCAATCTTGACGAACTTGTATCAGACCTTACCGTATGTCAGGTTCGTATGTACTTAAATGGTAGTGAGTACGATGGCATGGCCGATATTGAGGATGGTTCATATACACTTCTTATCACAGCTGAAGATGAGCTTGGACACAAGTCGGAAAAGAGTGCGACATTTGTACTTGATACCAAGGAACCTATATTTATCGTAACCGGTGTTGAAGATGGTGAGATAAGAAATGACAACTACAACATAGAGGTATCCTTACAGCTTGATGAGGATACTCTCGATGAGGTTAAGTTAAATGATAAGGTAATCACTGTTAAGAATAACGTGGCAACATTTGATGTTACGGATAAGGGTGAATATGAGCTTTATATGAAGGCTACAGATGAAGCCGGCAACGAAGCTACTCAGACCATAAAGTTTACCTTTGGCGAGGAGAGCGTTGCAACTGCTGTTTCAAATGCAGTTGAAAAGGCAGCAAGCCACTGGTGGTTATGGGCTATAGTTGTAGCAGCCGTACTTGCAGTAGGTGGATTTATCTTCTTCATTCTCAAGAGAAGAAATGAAGACTAATTGACAAAATACAAATTATGGTATAAGTTAATCGGAGGATTAAGATTTCTTAGTCCTCCGATTTTTGTAAAGGAGTGTGGATATAAATGGGACTTCCTACCAATATTAATACACTACTTAAAGGCAATGTTGTAGAATGGGCAAGAATTGAATTTAAGGCATCTTGGAAACCGGAAGAGTCTTTGAAAACTATTTGTGCATTTGCAAATGATATAGACAATTGGGGTGGAGGATATATTATAATAGGCGTTGAAGAGGATAATGGAAGACCGATTCTGCCTGTAAAAGGTATCCCTGTTAATAAAGTTGATGACGTTATGAAGGATTTACTAAATAAGTGTAACATGATTACGCCACATTATCTGCCGGTCGTTGCTCCTATTGAGTTTCAAGATAAAATGTTGATTGTAATTTGGGCTGCCGGTGGAGATGTAAGACCTTATAGTAGTCCAACAGACTTTACATATGAAAAAGGAAAAGCGAAACCAACGAAAGAAAAAACATTTTTTATCAGGAAGATGTCAAGTACAGTAAAACCATCGCATGATGAATTGAATGAGTTATATACTTTATCAAATAAAATACCATTTGATGATCGGATTAATCATGATGCGGAAGTTTCAAATCTTAATATTAATCTTATAAGGCAATATCTGACCACAGTTAATAGCGGGATGATAAAAGATTTTGACAATAGAACTCTTTTGGAAATTTGTAATGATATGGGTATTGCAAGCAATATGCCGGAATACCAAAAACCTAAAAATGTTGGTTTGATGTTTTTCTCTGATGAACCGGATAAATTTTTTCCGTATGCACAGATTGATGTTGTAGCATTTCCAAATGGTCTTGGTGGTGATGTGATAGATGAACAAACCTTTAAAGGACCTATAGATCAGCAGTTGAGGGATGCACTTAGATATATAAAAAATTCATACATAAAAAGAAAAATAATTAAGCATTCTGACAGGGCTGAGGCCGATCACATTTATAATTATCCATATGCTGCCGTAGAAGAAGCACTTGCAAATGCTGTTTATCACAAAGCGTATGATGAGCGTGAACCGATTGAGGTCAGGATTGATGATGAAAAAATAGAAATATTGAGTTTCCCGGGTCCTGTAAGGTCGGTTACAAAAGAACAACTAAAGAGTTACAAGGTGACTAATAGAAGATATCGAAATAGGCGGATTGGAGAATTTTTGAAGGAATTACATTTAACCGAAGGTAGAAATACCGGATTCAAAAAGATTATTGATGCAATAAGAGATAACGGTTCTCCTATGCCTGAATTTGAGACGGATGATGACCATTCTTATTTTATCAGCAGAATTTTTATACATGAAGAATTTAAAAAAGAAAATGAGCCTGATAACACAGAAAATGAGGTTTTAAATTCAGAAAATGAGCCTGATGAGTTGAAAAATGAGGTTTTGAAATCAAAAAATGAGGTTTTGAAATCAAAAAATGAGCTTGATAAAACGAAAAATGAGGTTTTGGAATCAAAAAATGAGGTTTTAAATTCAGAAAATGAGGTTTTGAATTCAGAAAATGAGGTTTTGAATAGAATAGCGGAATACTTTAATCGTATGACAAGAAAAAAAGCAGAAAAAATAATTATTGAAATTTATAATAATAATTATATTACTATTACCCAAATTGCTGAAAAAACAAAAATACCAAAATCAACGGTTGATAGATATATATCCGTATTAAAAAATAAAGGGTTACTTAAACGTGAAGGTACAAAAAAGGATGGAAAATGGAATATTTCAACAAATACATTAGGAGAAGATTAAATGTTTCAAGCAGTAGTTTTTGATATGGACGGAGTAATCTTTGATACCGAAAAGCTGTATCGGAGATTTTATATGGAGGAGGGTGCCAAGAGAGGTGTGCCTTCAGACATAATGACAAAAGCCTGTGAGGCGATTGCCGGTGGTACAAAGTTTGACAATAAGCCGAGATTTGAGGCGATAGTCGGACGTGACATAGAATACCTTGAGTTTCGTGACAGAGTCATGGAAAACTTTGAAAAGTATGTATATGAAAATGGCGTTGAGATGAAGGACGGAGCACTTGATACCCTTGAATACTTAAAGGAACACAACATAAAAACAGCGCTTGCCACATCTACTATGGAGGAACGTGCGAAAAGATATCTTGCTTCAAGAGATATGAATAAATTTTTTGATAAATTTATCTATGGCGATATGGTGGAACACAGCAAACCGGATCCGGATATTTATTTAAAGGCATGTAAGGCGCTTGGTGTAGAGCCGTCTAAGGCGATAGCGGTTGAAGACTCCATAAACGGTATAGTGTCAGCCGGTCGTGCCGGTATGTATCCTGTTATGGTAATCGACCTCATACAACCCAACGACATCACTGAACAATATGCAAAACAGGTATATGAAAATATTAAAAGTATATGTGATTTAATTTAAATTATATAGTATATAAAATAATTGAATTTATAGAGGTTGCATACCGAATACTGTCCTAAAAGTTTACGGATATTCGAATATGATAAGTCCATAAGCAGGTACTTTGAAAACGCCGGCACTTAGCCCTTTGTATGCCAATTATAATTGGCATACAAAGAGCTTAGTACCGCTGCGTTTGAGAGTAGCGAGAGCGTGCCTGCGATGGAATTAATCATATTCGAATATCCAAAAAACCAGAAAGTAGATTGTATTCGGTATGCAACCGAAAAAAGAAAGGAAATGTTATGAATCTTTTATTTGTAATTTTAAAAAAAGCCAATCTGGTCAATGAGCTTTGCAAGGAGCTTGCAGAAAAAGGAGTACATGGCGGTACAATTCTTGATGGTGTCGGCATGGCGAGTATCATAGAGAAGATGGACGACCTTCCTATGTTTAGTATGCTCAAGTCGATACTTGCTGATGATGACGAGCACGAAACAGTCAAAACTATGCTCTTTGTCATGGACGATGCCGAGCTAGAGATAGCTAAGGGCGTTATAAGAGAAGTTGTCGGACTTGACGAACCAAACACAGGTATCATGTTTGCTGTACCGGTATTATTTGTAGAAGGACTTGGTGCATAAAAATGAAGCTTAATACACTTACCAATATTGCGATTATGCTTTTTGCGGCACTTATCGCAGGAAAAATAGTTAAAAAATTAAAATTACCCAATGTAACAGGCTATCTGGTTATCGGCCTTCTTATAGGACCACATTGTATCAGCCTTTTATCGCAGGAATTTTTGGACAGCGTGTCTATAATATCCGAGGTTGCTCTTGGTTTTATAGCATTTTCCATAGGAGCAGAATTTAAGATTTCTTTTTTAAAGAAGATAGGAAAGGCACCTATAGTTATAGGAATCACAGAAGGACTTGGTGCAGTTGTAGTTGTAGATACAGTCATGCTTTTGTGTGGATTTGATGTAACCTTTGCACTTGCGATGGGGGCTATAGCCTCAGCTACGGCAGCGGCATCTACACTTATGATAGTGAAACAGTACAAGGCTAAGGGGCCTGTGACACAGACGCTCTTGCCGGTGGTTGCTCTGGATGATGCAGTTGCGCTTATGGCATTTGGTATTTCCATGGCCGTTGCCAATGTTATAAGAGCACATGGCAAGGTTTCATTTGCAAGGCTTATGCTTGAACCGTGTATAGAACTTCTCGGAGGTATAGGTTTCGGCATAATACTTGGTTTAATTATGACATTACTTGTTAAACTCTATACCGGAAGAGGCAACAGACTCGCAGTAACGATAATGATGATATTTGTATGTCTGGGTGTATCGGATGAAGTAGGTTTTTCTTCACTTCTTGCCTGCATGATGCTTTCGACTACATTTGTAAATCTGTCAAAATTCAGCGACAAGATATATGAACCGGTCGACAGAATTACACCGCCTATATATATGATGTTTTTCATAATATCAGGTGCATCGTTGGATGTAACGGTTATAACAGCAGTCGGAGCGGTTGGCTCGATTTACGTTATAGGAAGAGTTATAGGTAAGTACATTGGCGCATCATTTGGCGCAAGAATTACCAAGGCGCCTAAGCCTGTTATTAAATGGCTTGGCCTTACACTCATTCCGCAGGAGGGTGTTGCAATCGGTCTTGCATCATCGGCAGCGGCGACACTTCCTGATTATGGTGGAAAGATAAAAACAATCGTATTGTGCGGAGTTGTAATATATGAGCTACTTGGACCAATCGTGACCAAGACAGTTTTGAAGAAGGCGGGAGAGATAACCACAGTTTAGTAAAAATGTAACGTATTATAAAGTGAAATAATAAAATATTAATAAGTAAATATCGGACAGTCCCGGCATAAACTTTTTTCCTCACGCATATATTAATTTTAGTAAATTAATATAAACGGAGGTGGCTTATATGACTGTTGCAGGCAGACTTGTAAATGTTTTAAGAGCTCTCATAATTTCTTATCTTGTAACCGGTATACTTTTGCTTGGTATAGCATTTCTTATGTATAAGCTTGGTCTTGACGAAAACAAGGTAAATGTTGCCATAACACTTACTTATATAATTTCAAGTGCTATAGGCGGTATAGTTATAGGCAAAAGTATGAAAGAAAAAAAATATATATGGGGGCTTTTACTTGGAGCGATGTACGTGGGAGTTATACTTATCGCGTCCCTTCTTATGTCACATGGGGAAAATGTTATCGCAGCAAAAGGACTCAGTACAATTATTTTGTGCCTTTGCGGCGGAACCTTGGGCGGAATGATTAGCTAAAAAAATAGCTTTTCTTTATAAAAAAGTTATGTTATAATTATTTGCATGCACGTAAAGAAAGCACAAGCAAAGTTTATACTTACTTTTCGTGGTAAATCTGCTTGCATATGTTTTGCAAAGCAAAAACGGAAAGCTCAAAAGGCGAATTTGCAAGATGGTTTCATGCAAATAAAGCCGGGTAATGATAACAGAAAAACTTAGGAGGATATAACGATGAAGAGAATTAAGACTTTAACAGATAAGACTTTAAACAGCACTGTAGTAAAAGGTGGTTGTGGCGAGTGCCAGACTTCATGCCAGTCAGCTTGCAAGACTTCTTGTACAGTTGGTAACCAGAGTTGTGAGAATAAATAATTGAAAAGATAATACATATTATCCTGGTGCAGATTCATTTGAATATTTTGATTTATTTAAAGGTTTTTGCGCTAACTAAAGGGGATTATCTTGGATAGTCCTCTTTAGTTGCGTTATTTAAAGAGCAAATATATGGTTAGGAGTACCACAGATGGTTTAT
>ODAI012431339.1_pt1 | contig 15525 bp, 10 predicted proteins | sample 1539321 | NCBI WGS metagenome assembly ODAI01 (sample SAMN02144231, study PRJEB22623) | gut metagenome | biome: sheep rumen | host: Ovis aries | place: New Zealand
CTGATAGTCTTGTCCCGAGAGGTTGTTTGGCAGAATAGGGTTGAACTCCGGCTTCAGGTAGGAGCGGGTGGGGGTGAGCGATGCGTCAATCACCTCGAGCGTCCTGACCATTTCGCCGTTCTTGTAGAGTGCCACGCCAAACTTGCCGTTGAAGTTGCCGATGGTGCAGTTCCTCACTCGGTCCAGTTTCACCGATATTCTGCCACCTTTCTTGCCTGTAGGTGAGGTTTGTAGTCCGTGCATGCTCAGCACGCTCATTTTTCCGCTGTTGGAGGCTGTGGGGGGCTGAATGCCGCCGATGAAGGTCACGTTCTCGTTGTAGTTTTCCACGGCTCCGGTTTTGCTGCCCGGACGTGGAGGAGAGAGGTTGGTGATTTCGAAATATCCGTTGCTCATTCCGTTCCATCCCCAGTTGAAGTGGAAAAGTCCGTTGGTGTCATAGCCGTCGCACACGAAGCAGTGGCCGTAGTCATCTTCGTCCGTACCGCCCATCAGCACGGGGCGTCCCTCGTTGAGTTCGCGCTTCAGGTAATAGACAAAGTCATCGGGTGTGAAGGCATCGCGGCGGAAATTGATCATGTTATTTCCATAGCCGAAATATTCCACCAGCGCCTGCGCCATGTCGATGCGGCTTGCACTCGAGCCAGAAGGGGAGTACTCCATGTTGCAGGCAGCTCCGGCATCGAACATGAGCTGACTGATGGCCGCGTTCTGTGCCTCGTTACCGCCCGTCTTGGTGTAGGTGCTGAGCATGTTCTGCCAGTCGTAGGGGGTGTTGAAGGTGCAGCTCACGGTCTCTCCCTCGTTGTCGTAGCTGTGGGTCTTTCCCGAGGGGGTCTTGGGGTATTCGAAGAAGCGCATGATTTGTACCGCGCCAGTGGCCACACATCCTGTGAGGCTTTTGTTGGGGCACTTGGCATTGTAGGGGAATGTCTGTGCATAGCAGATGTCGCCCAGCAGCGGCTTCACCTCGGGAGCAAAATGGGAGTCGTCGTGCACAGCCTTCATCAGTGGCCCTTCCTGCATCTTCTTCAGCAGCGAGTCGGGGGTGAGGTTGAGGTCGTCCATGGCTTCGGTGTAGCCTCCCAGCCAAGCCTTCATTTCAGGAGCGAGGGCATCCATGTCGAAGTGTCCTTCATTGCTGTAGGCCAGGATTTTTTTCGTTCGGCTGTCGGCACTCACAATGATGAATCCCTCGTTGTTTCCACGGTTGAAGATGTAGTAGTAGGGATGATCGTCCTGCGCGTTTTTCTCCACATGAGCCAGTTCGGGTTCCTTGTTCTCACCGCCACGGCGCAGAGGCAGGAATCCCACGGCCGAGCCAAGGGCGTCTTTCACATTGACCACATGGGTGTCCTGTGCATGCGCCAATGAGCATGCGGCAAAGGCAAGGGCCGTAAATAGTGTCAATTTTTTCATATCACGATAGTTCTTAATGGGTTGGTGGTGCAAAGGTACGCTTTTCTCCAATAATGTCAAAGCAAAGCAGACGAAAAAGGCGAGCTTTTCCGTCATTTTTTGGGGGAAAGTTCTGTTTAACACCTCATTTCACCAAATTCGGTAATGCCGTAGTGGGCAAATGACTTCTGGTTGTATGTACGGCCGTACAAAAAGGTTCGTGGATGAAAAAAAAGCTTGATTAACATTATTCCTTACAAAGAGTGCGCTTAAAATGGTAATATCGAATGTTGTTTCTTTTGATTTCTTTCCGCTTGTGGTCAGTCCACATTTCAGGCGGACTGGCAATGATGCTGTGGGCTTTGCAGTATTCCTTGACGCTTTTGTTCACTTTATAAGCTTGTGGCAGATGTTTTTGGGGCATATTATCTACAAACCAATTATAAAATTCTTTATAACTTATATCGCGATTAAAATGATTCTTATCACCAAAATATTCATCCATATATAATTCCAGATTTTCCCCGCATTCCTGTTGCGCACGGCGCTGAACGAGATTGCCCTCAGGAGCCATGTAGGGTGAGTCGGTCAAGCTGATGCAGCGTAGGTAGAATTGCTCACATTGAAGAAGGAAATTGACATCCTTGTTGCGTTCTTCCTCAGGATAGTCGGACTTGCCAATGTCCATGCCGCAATCATCCTTGATGCTCCAACGCTCCTTGTAGTTACCGCCATCAGCATGGTAGAAGTCTGAAAAAGTAGTGATAATGAATCGGTCGCGTGTTGAGGGGTCATCGTTCGATGGCACACCGTTGGTAGTGAAGGCCAATTTAGGTGACACTTCAAAAGGTAGGGTATAGGCCTGGACACACTTCCGCTCGATTTGAAGGCCCTGCGTAATGGATGGATAGAACCATGCGAATTCGACCTCAGTGCCACAGTCATCCAACAACACGATGTCTGTATCTTCATCAACACCACCAAAAATGAAGCGCAGTCCGTTTTCCGACAAACTTCTTGCTGGTATCTTCTTCACATTCTTGCCCGCCATGGGTAATAAAGCGTCAGCGATGAAACTTTTACCAGTGCGACCGTTGGCTTGATGGACAGTTTCGCCTACCATATTGTCTATGGCCATGACGGCACGGGCACGCGAGGGAGACCGGTAAGAGTGCATGAGCTCGCCTATTCCATATATTTTATTCAGGAAGCAATCCATTTGTTCACGGCGTTCATGAGCCGACAATTTGGGGGAATCCAGCATGGGGGGCTGCTGTCTCCATGCCTTCAGCTCTTCTGCTGCAGCATGGTCATAGTCTATTTCCTTTTGCCAATGTAGCCGGCTACTGTTCGCTACAAATCTGAGGGCATTGCACTCGGTGTTGAGCAGTTCCACTGTCCCCTTTAGGTGTCCATGCTCATCGCAGTCAATGGTGTATTTGAAGAAAGGGGGGAGCTGAGTGAAGTGGAAATCTGCCACTTGCTTTTTCCGGAAATTGGGGCGGTCTTTCAGGTCAAGCAGAGTGATGCCATCTTGGGTGACCTTGTAAGCGCCGTTCCTAAAGGCATGAATCTGGTAGTCGGGCCCGCTCAGGGTATAATTACCGTCAAAGTTCTTCAAGTTCAGTAGGGCTTGATTTGTGATGATTTTAGGGTTATTGAACATTTCGCGCACCTCAGCTGGCAGTTGTAGAATGTTAGGGCAAGTTTCCGTGAGCCAATTCTTTATCTGCTCCACCTTCACATGCTCGACGATGCCTTGCTCGTCCACATGCACCAAACGGTTGGGGGTGTCGGCATCGCCCACTATCTGGTAAAAGCCACCCACCATACTCAGCGCATTCTTCAGGGCACGGAAGGATGGGGACACCTTGCCCTTGGCCTCCTGCCACAGCTGCAGCGAGCAAGCACCGTTCAGCAAGTTCTCGAAGTCGCGCCTTGCGGGGTGAAGTCCAGCCCAGTCGCGCAGATCCTTCATCGGCTTGCCTTGGTCGCCTTGACTTTGCAGCATGTCCTTCGGCAGGTACACCGTCTGCAAGGAGAGAATCTGCAACTGCAGCTGGCGAGCAGATTCTAAACCAGTCATGTCTATGTCTGGGATATAAAATAGAACTTTCACATACTGATAGAGCTGCTTGATGGCAGCAGGATTGCGGCCGCTTGTCTCACTGTTGAACCACAGGGGGTGATACCCCCATGCTTTCACACACAGGGCATCGCGCTCACCGCTCACTATCACGGCGCATTCCAATTTCTGCTTGCCATTATCAATAAAGGCTTTCTTCAGCTCTGCGGCACCGTTGATGTAGTCGGTTGGCTTTTGCCCACTATAAGAGAACTTGTACTGCTTGTCGATGGTTTTGGGACGGTAAATTTTAAAGAATTTCTTTTCTTCTCCACCTTCCTCAAGGTACGAGGACACCTTGACGAAGATGGGATGCGATTCGTCACTGTAGTTCTGCACACGCATCAGCCCGTTCTTCGTATTTACAACACGCTCTATGTATTCCGCAGAGTGATACCCCAAATCCTTGCACATTTCCGCTGTTAGGCCATTGGGCGCGAGGAATTTCAGCTCTCGCTGGGTGAAAGGCTTCTCAGCATATCTGAATTCTCCTTCTATCTGGCCCTCCAGTGCGGGCAACCATTCAGTCCTTTCTTGCATAGTGCTTTCCACATTATTTATATTATACATTTGACAGAGGCGCTGTATCGCCTCTTTCATGCTGTCAATGCGTTCTTCGTGAGTGAAGACATCTATACCGTCCCTTCCTTTAGAGTAATAAGGATCACCATAGTCGGTGAGCTGCCACTTTTCTGTTCCGTCCTTACCCTGAACGAGGGTAAGGCACGCTGAGGGGTTCTTGTCGTTTTTGCGAATGCGGAATTTCTTCTTTGTGCCCGCATACTCGTACACCTGTGGGAAGTACCTACCCATGATGTCGAGGCCTTTGTTGGTGCTGCAAAAGATTGCAGCAATAATATTAATATACATGTGATGTGTTTGTGTTGTGTTAATATTAAGGTTTCAGCCTTAAAGAGGCATTCACCAATCAACGATGCAAAGTTAAGAATTATTTTTTTAATATCCAAACAAGTATTCACTTTTTTTCTATTTTATTCACTTTTTCTTCACATTCACAGATTCCCCATCTCCCTGTCTCCAAAACACGTCTATTTATTCATCTTTACCTCCCATCTCTACTGTTATCATTATACTTTGTGAATTTTGTGAATTTTTGCAAATAATTTTGAATAACTGTCGGATTTTCAGTATTTTTTAACATTCACATTTTCCGTTCACATTTTTCACATCTTCCCGTGTTCGCCGTGTTTTGTGAATGGTTTGTGAATGGTTACAGTCTCTTTTCCCTTCCTTCAGCAAGGTTTTTCTCATTCACAAATCACACACTATTGCTCACCATACAGGGTAGTGCATTCACATGCTGCTGCAACAGCCCTCTCTTCTCAAAATTCTTCATGGTCTCCCCAATACTCGTAACACCCGAATCAAAAGCTGAAAAAAAACTTTCATTTTCTTGTAAAATAATTAGTTAAATGCTTGCCTGTGTCGGAAAAAAGTCGTAACTTTGTAGCTGTAGAAGAGGAGGTAGATTTACTGGAACGAGTCCGAGATTTTTCTGCGCCGCGGAGGAAAAATATTTAGGACGCATCCCCGGAAAAGGAACTCCGAATCCACACACAAGGCTGGCATGGTGGGTCGGCATACAACAGCCCAACTTTCCCCACACCTGGAGGAAGGGAAGACACTTGGAGACGAACCTACTAAACAGCAGAGTTAGTTAACACAAAGTAAAACGACTTAAAACAAAGTTAGTTATGGCACTGAGAATCAAGGCAAAGGAGAAACTACTGAAGTTCTCCAAAAGTGACGAGGGTTTTTACCGCTACGTCATGATGCCAGAGCTGTATTCGGCTCTTGGCCAAGAGAAAGTGATTCGCGAAGCCGCTCTTCGCAGCGGAGTGAGCGAGGGTGTGATGCACGCTTGCTGGGACGCTGCCGGCGAGGTGATCAAGGCCTGGGCCACCGAGGGACACTCCGTGGCTCTGCCCGGACTGGGCACCATGCGCTTCGGACTGAGCGCAAAGACGGTGGCCGACGTGAACGACGTGAAGACCTCGCTCATCAAGACGCGCCGCATCATCTTCACTCCAGCCGTGGAGTTGAAGGAAGAGCTGTCCAAGACCAGCGTGGTCATCACCTGCATCGACCGCAACGGCAACGAGGTGAAGCGTGTCACCTCAGCCGACCCGGGCACTGTGGAGGACGGTGGCGACGATTCTGACAACGGCAGCACCACCAACGAAGGTTCTGGCTCCGCAGGTTCCAACACCGGCGGTGGCGGTCTGCCTACGGGTGGCAACGAGTCGGAAGAACCCTAACAGCTAATTTTTTCTAATGTCCACGAATGTTCATGAATGCTTATTTGTGAAAATTCGTGGACATTTTATGGGCATTGCACGCAAAAGGATTTTTGAAACAGAATCACGATTATGTTAAATAGTAAAATTCCTTCATATCCCTATTTATTACCATTCATTTTATCCGCAATTTCCATTTTTCATGTTAATTACACAAGTTTCGGTTGTTCTACATGGGTCGGCCTGCGGCCTCAAAATGATAAGAAAATTGAATAAGAAAATGATCAAAAGGCTACGCCATCCCGGCAGTTCATCTAATTTTTTGAATAAATTTTTGTATAATTTTGAGCGTAGCGACCTAGAAGCTAATGGTATGATGAGCTTGCAAAACTTGAATTAATTACCAATCATTTTATCCGCAATTTCCATTTCTTCTCCAATGCGAAGCTCGGTTCCACGGAGCCAATCCACCGAATTTGAGGAAAAAAACACTTTGAAAGGTAAATAATTCTTAATTCCTGATTCTTAATTCCAAACTTTTTATTATCTTTGCCCCCATAAATACCTTTACATGGACAACCAGAAAGAAAACATATTGACCGAAGAAGTGATCAGGGACGACTTGAGGTATCTGCAGTTGCTGGCACAAAGCTACCCCAATGTGGCGGAAGCCAGTTGCGAGATTATCAATCTGGAAGCCATCCTGAACCTTCCCAAGCCCACAGAGCACTTCATCAGCGACCCCCACGGCGAAAGCGAAGCCTTCAACCATGTGCTGCGCAATGCATCGGGATATGTGAAGCGCAAGGTGGAGGAAATTTTCGGTCCCACCCTGAGGCTGTCGGAAAAGAAAGAACTGTGCACGCTGATATACTACCCTGAGGCCAAGCTGCAACACATCAAGGCGGCCGAGACCAACATGGAAGACTTCTACATCATCACGCTCAACCAGCTCATCAAAGTGCTGCGCGAGGTGAGCTCGAAATACACCCGAAGCAAAATCCGCAAGGAACTGCCTGAGGAGTTTGGCTACATCATCGAGGAACTGCTGCACGAAAGCCACAGCGGTGTGGGCGAAAAGCGCCACCAGTATTACAACGTGATTGTGCAAACCATCATCGACACCCAGCGGGCCGACCACTTCATCGTGTCCATCTGCAACCTCATCCAGCGGCTGGCCATTGACCGCCTGCACCTGCTGGGCGACATTTTCGACCGCGGCCCCGGAGCGCACCTCATCATGGAAACCCTGATGAACTACCACCATTTCGACATTGTGTGGGGCAACCACGACATAGAATGGTTCGGCGCCGCCGCTGGCAACAGGGCCTGCATTGCCAATGTGCTGCGACTCTCCCTGCGCTACGGCAACCTGGCAACACTCGAGGACGGATATGGCATCAACCTGCTCCCCTTGGCCACCTTCGCCATGGAAACCTACAAGGACGACCCCTGCAAGCAGTTTGCCGCCAACGAACTCACCAAGGAAAGCCAGCACGACAAGAAGACCAACCGGCTCATTGCTCAAATGCACAAGGCCATCACGGTGATACAATTCAAGGAAGAGGCCAAAATCATCGACCGCCACCCCGAATACGACATGGCCGGGCGGAAAATGCTGGAACACATCTACTTCGGCAATGGCACCTGCTTCATCGATGGCAACGAATACGAAATGCTCGACACGTTCCTCCCCACCGTCGGCAAGGAGCACCCCAACGAACTCACCGAGGAGGAAGAGATGCTGATGACCAAGCTGGAACATTCCTTCCGCACCAGCGACAAGCTGCAACGCCACATTCAGTGCCTGCTGGCTCATGGAGGCATGTACCACATCTCCAACAGCAACCTGATGTACCACGCCACCGTGCCGCTCAATGCCGACGGAAGCTTGAAGGAAGTGCAGATTGGCGACAAGAAGTATAAGGGCATGGAACTGATGAAGAAGACAGGCCACCTGGTGCGCGAGGCCTTCAACGACGACACGCCCAAGGAGCGCAAGGACTTTGCCAGAGACTACATCTGGTACCTTTGGTGCGGAAAAGACTCTCCCCTCTTCGACAAGGACAAGATGACCACCTTTGAGCGCTACTTCATCAAGGACAAAAGCACCTACACCGAGACGAAAGGCTACTACTACCAATACAACAACGACGAGAAGACGGTAGATATGATTCTCGACAACTTTGGCGTGGAGGGGAAGCACCGCCACATCATCAATGGACACACGCCTGTGAAAGTGCTCAAAGGCGAAACGCCCATCAAAGCCAACGGAAAACTGCTGGTGATCGATGGCGGGTTCTCCCGAGCCTACCAGCCAGAGACAGGCATTGCCGGCTACACGCTCACCTTCCACAGCCGCGGACTCGACCTGGTGCAGCACCAGCCTTTCAAATCGGCCGAAGATGCCATCGAGAACGGCGACGACATCAAGAGTTCCACCCAAATTGTGGAGTTGAGTTCCCAGCGCATGTATGTGAAGGATACCGACAAAGGCAAGGTGCTCAGGGCAAAAGTGGAAAATCTGAAACGTCTCCTCTTTGCCTACCGCAACGGATTCATCAAAGAAGTGAAATGACACAGCAGCGGACTCTCCCCACTCCCTGCGGAGAGAGAGAACCCGAAATGAGAGATAAACAACATTTAATTTACACAACAACATTCATTAAAAACCTAAAGCGTATGAAGAAACTATTACTCATGGCCGCTCTTGCACTCAGTTGCATCGGCGCATCCGCTCAGCAGAAATTGACGTTGAGCACCTATGCAGGCACCGACCTTGCAAAGTACGATGGACAAACATTGGACGTAACTATCAACCGTTACCTCTTCAACGGGTGGAACACCCTCTCCCTGCCTTTTGCCATGACCGAGGAACAGGTGAACGACGCCTTTGGCAGCGACTGCAAACTGGAGAAACTCGTCGGAGTGGAAAACGACGGAATGGAGGTGAAGCTGAACTTCCAGAACTGCAAGTCGGAAGGCATTCAGCCCAACGCACCCTACATCCTGTTCTACACAGGCGAGAACGGCTCGAAGAAATTCGTGGCTGAAAAAGCTGAAATTGTGCAAGCCGCCGCACCCATCAGCTTCACAGCTGCCGGCTCGGGCGAAACGGTCACCATGGCTGCCGCCAGCAAGCAGATGGAAGCGCAGGGGTTGTATGGCATCCTGGCCAAGGACAATGCAGAGGCATCCTTCGTCAATGTAGATAACACCACCAGCGGATTCTATGCCACCCGCTGCTACGTGAAACTCTCCAACGGCAATTTCACCCGCCTCGCCACCAACCACATTGCTGGCGACGTGACAAGCATCAAGTCGGTGGCTAAGCCCAACGAAAAGGTAGAAATCTATAACTTGTCGGGCGTGAAAGTAGCTGACAGCGTGGAAGGTCTGCAGAAGGGCATCTACGTGGTGAAAGGCAAGACGGTGATGGTGAAATAGGCTGAAACACACCCTACTTTCGCCGCAAAAGGCAACAAAAGGGAGAAAAAATCATACGAAAAGTGATTTTTTCTCCTTTTTATTTGTCAGTATAAAACTTTTTCCATTACTTTGCACACGAAATCAGTCCGCATGCAGTCGGACATCGTTCAAAAACATCAGAAAAAATGATCAAGAACTTTAACGCATATTGGTGGTGGCGCAGCTTGGGATTCAAAAAATCGTAAGTCCAATTGGTCATGCCCCTATGCGCCCCCCAACATAAAGCATAGCACAAGAAAGAGCCTGTCGTACTTACGACGGGCTTTTTTTTAGTTGGTTATTGATTAGAGGTTATTGTTTATAGAATATATATAATAAAAAAGTAAAGATATGTTGACTTACCAAGTAGATGAAAACGGCTTCTACGGACAATTCGGCGGAGCCTACATTCCTGAAATTCTCTACAAAACCGTGGAGGATTTGAAAAAGGCCTACCTCCCCATTTTGGAGAGTGAGGAGTTCAAACAAGAGTACCATGCCCTGCTCAAGGACTACGTGGGTCGCCCTTCCCCACTCTACTTTGCCAAAAGGATGAGCGAGAAGTATGGTTGCCAACTCTACCTGAAACGTGAGGATCTGAACCACACAGGTGCCCACAAGATTAACAATGCGCTGGGGCAGATTCTTCTGGCTAAGAAGATGGGCAAGAAGCGCATCATTGCCGAAACGGGAGCCGGACAGCACGGTGTGGCCACTGCCACGGCCTGTGCACTCATGGACATGCCCTGCACCGTGTATCAGGGAGCACTCGATGTGCAGCGCCAGCATGTGAACGTGGAGCGCATGAAAATGCTGGGAGCTACCGTTGTGCCTGTAGAAAGCGGCAACAAGACGCTGAAGGACGCCACCAACGAGGCTATACGCGACTGGTGCTGCCATCCGGCCGACACATTTTATATAATAGGCAGCACCGTCGGTCCTCACCCCTATCCCGACATGGTGGCCAGGCTGCAGTCGGTCATCTCAGAGGAAATAAAATGGCAGCTGCAGGAGCAAGTGGGCAGGGACTACCCCGACGTGCTGATGGCCTGTGTGGGCGGAGGCTCCAATGCCGCCGGCACCATCTACCACTACATTGACGACGAGCGCGTGAAAATCATTCTTGGCGAGGCTGGAGGCCTTGGCATTGACTCGGGGCAGACAGCCGCCAGCATGCAGGTGGGCCCCGTCGGCATTCTGCATGGCAGCCGCATCAAGCTGATGCAGACTGAGGACGGGCAAATCATCGAGCCATACTCCATATCGGCCGGTCTCGACTATCCAGGCACTGGTCCCATCCATTGCAACCTCTACGAGACAGGACGCGCTCAGGTGCTTGCAGCCAACGACGACGAGGCCCTCCGCGCAGCCTTCGAACTCACTCGCATGGAAGGCATCATCCCCGCACTCGAAAGTGCCCATGCCTTGGCTTTGCTACCCAAGGTGAAGGATCAATTCAGCACCGACACCGTGGTTGTGCTCACGGTGAGCGGCAGGGGCGACAAAGACCTGGACACCTATCTGAAACATGCTGAAGCGATGAAACAGATGTAAATATGTAATAAACTAAGCCACAACAAGATACAATATTAAAAAAAGGACATGACAACTATGTATTACTTTCACACTGCTTCTAAAAAGATTTTAGGCGATCTCAACACCCCTGTGAGCGTCTATATGCGAGTGCGCGATGCCTATCCACAAAGTGCTCTGATGGAGAGTTCTGACTACCACGACGGAAAGAATAGCCGCTCCTTCATTTGCCTACACCCCATCGGAAGCGTGTCGGTGGAGCACGGCGTGGGCGTGATGAAATTCCCCGACGGGAAGGAAACGCGCACGCCCATCACGAAAGAGTATGACACGGCAACACTCATCAACCAGTTTCTCCAAAGTTTCCAAATTGAAGGTAACGACAAGGGCGACTGCGGGTTGTTTGGTTACACTTCTTTCAACGCTGTACGCTATTTCGAGAACATCGAGGTGAAGGACGAAACCCAAGACCTGAACGATGCGCCCGACCTGCAATACATCCTCTACAAGGACTACATCGTGTTCGACCATTTCAAAAACGAGCTGAAACTCATCGAACTGTTGGAAGAAGGAGAGGCGGATGACCTTGAGCAACTGGAACACGACGTGAATAACCGCCCCTACCAACAGTACGGATTCCGTCCTGTGGGCGACTGTTGGTCAACGCTGACTGATGACGAACATCGCGAAAACATACGCCGGGGCATCAAGCATTGCCTGCGTGGCGACGTGTTCCAGATTGTGCTCTCGCGCCGATTCAAGCAGCGGTATGAAGGCGATGATTTCAAGCTCTACCGTGCCTTGCGAAGCATCAATCCTTCGCCCTATCTTTTTTACCTCGACTTTGGTGGCTTCCGCATCTTCGGCTCAAGCCCTGAAACACATTGCCGCATTGAGTCAACCGTGCCAGCCACGTCCGACGCTTCATCGGCCACAGCTTGCCCCACCCTACGCGCCTACATCGACCCCATTGCCGGCACCACGAAACGTACGGGTGATGCTGTACAGGACAGGCAGAATGCGCTCTACCTGAAGAACGACCCCAAAGAGAATGCTGAGCACGTCATGCTGGTCGATTTGGCCCGCAACGACCTCTCGCGCAACTGTCATGATGTGCAGGTGGACTTCTACAAAGACATGCAGTTCTACAGCCATGTCATTCATTTAGTGTCGCGTGTGAGCGGGCAACTGAACGAGGGAGCCGACCCCGTGAAGACCTTCATCGACACCTTCCCGGCAGGCACCCTTTCCGGAGCACCAAAGGTGAGAGCCATGCAGCTCATCAGCCAATACGAACCTCACAACCGCGGTGCATACGGAGGCTGCGTGGGCAGCATCGGTTTTGACGGCAACCTCAACCAAGCCATCACCATCCGCACATTCGTATCGCGCAACAACGAGCTGTGGTTCCAGGCTGGCGGTGGCATTGTGGCGAAGAGCAACGTGGAATATGAATTGCAAGAAGTGAACAACAAGCTGGGCGCATTGCGCAAGGCTATATCAATTGCTGAAGGATTATGAAAGTAGTAATTATCGACAACTATGACTCGTTTACGTACAACCTGAGTCATCTGGTGAAAGAGTTGGGAGCCGAAGTGACGGTGTATCGGAATGACCAGTTCGACATGGAGCAACTGGAAGCGTTCGACAAAATCATCCTTTCGCCCGGTCCGGGCATTCCGTGTGAGGCAGGGCTACTGCTCGATGTCATCAAGGCCTATGCAGGGAAGAAACCCATTTTAGGCGTGTGTCTTGGTCACCAAGCCATCGGCGAAAGCTTTGGTGCACAGCTGCTGAACCTGAGCGAAGTGTATCATGGAGTGGCCACCCCCGCCACCATCAGGGTGGACGACTACCTGTTTGAGGGTTTGCCCGAACGGATTGAAGTGGGGCGTTACCACTCGTGGGTGGTGGATGCAGAAAATTTGCCCGACTGCCTTGAAGTGACCAGCGTGTCGGACGAAGGATTCATCATGTCGCTCCGCCACAAGGTGTTTGACATCCGTGGCATTCAGTACCACCCTGAAAGTGTGCTGACAAAAGAGGGTAAAACGATTATCAATAACTGGTTAAATCACAATACAAAATGAAACAGTATCTTTTGAAACTCATTGAGGGAAACACCCTCACCCAGCAGGAAACCCGCCTGATTATGCTCAACATTGTTGAGGAAAAGTACAATGTGCAGCAGATGGCCGCTTTACTTATGGCCATGCAAACGCGAGGTGTTACGGTGGATGAACTGCTGGGATTCCGCCAAGGTTTGCTCGAAACGGGCAAGTATCTGGACTTCAGCGATTATAATACGCTCGACATTGTGGGTACTGGCGGCGATGGCAAGAATACGTTCAACATATCCACCTGTGCAGCCTTCGTCATCGCAGCGGCAGGCTATCGAGTCACCAAGCATGGCAATGGAGGCTCGTCCTCCGTCAGCGGTGCCAGCAATGTGCTGCAGGGCCACGGAGTGAAGTTTACCGACGACATTGACCATTTGAGACGCTCGCTCGACGAGGCAGGCATCTGCTATTTCCATGCACCCCTCTTTGCCTATGGCATGAAATTCGTGGGACCAACGCGCAAAGCATTGGGCATACCCACTTGCTTCAACCTGTTAGGTCCGCTGGTCAATCCCTGCCACCCCAAAAACTCGCTTCATGGTGCTGCCAACCAGGCACAGCTTCGTCTCTACACCAATGTGCATCAGAAAATTGGCGACAACTACGGTGTCGTCACGTCATACGATGGGTATGACGAAATTTCACTGACCAGCGGTTTCAAAATCTGTACCAACAATTTTGAAAAAGTGCTCACACCTGTTGATTTGGGGCTGAAATACATTGAGCAAGAAGACATTTATGGAGGAGAAACGCCTGCCGATGCCCTGAAAATATTCGATGCGGTACTCGAAGGCACTTCGTCCGAAGCCCAAAAGAATGTGGTTATCGCCAACGCAGCCTGCGGCATCAGTGTGATGGACCGCAACATTTCCATCCAAGACTCGGTGGCTGTGGCTCGCGAATCGTTGGAAAGCGGCAAGGCTTTAGCGACGTTCAAGAAATTCCTGGAACTGAACTCTTAAACGAACTGAACCGATGGCAAAGGATATTTTGGAAGAAATCGTTGCGCACAAGCGCATGGAGGTGGAAGAGCAAAAGAAACTTGTGCCCCCTTCGCTGCTCTACAGCAATGTGGACAAGTTGCTCAGCAGCGCCGACAGCCCCACTCTTTCTATGAGAGAATGCCTGGCCAACAGCACGTCGGGCATCATTGCCGAATTTAAGCGCAAGAGTCCATCAAAAGGATGGATAAAGGAGGATGGTAAAGCAGACGTGATTCCTCCGTCCTATTGCAAAAATGGAGCAAGTGCCATTTCCATTCTGACCGACGAGAGATTTTTTGGTGGCAACATGGGCTTTGTGCGCATCGCTCGCCCCTTGGTCACATGCCCCATCCTTCGCAAGGACTTTATTGTGGACGAGTATCAGCTCTACCAGGCCAAAGCGATTGACGCTAACGCTGTGCTGCTGATTGCGGCCGACCTGACCAAGGACGAGTGCAAATCTTTGGCTCGGAAAGCACACGAACTGCAATTAGAGACGTTGTTGGAAGTGCATTCGGAACCAGAGTTGGAATACGTAGGAGACAACATAGACATGGTGGGGGTGAACAATCGCAACTTGGGCACCTTCCACACCGATGTGCAGAACTCTTACCGCCTGGCATCGCTCTTGCCGAAGGACTATCTTTTAGTGAGCGAAAGCGGCATCAGCAACCCACAAACAGTGAAAGAACTGCGCGAAGCGGGGTTCCGGGGTTTCCTTATTGGCGAAACGTTCATGAAAACAGCCGACCCGGGCGCTGCATTGAGGGCTTTCATTCAGGAGGTGACACGATGATTGTGAAAGTGTGTGGAATGAGGGATGCAGAAAACATCCGCCAGATAGACGCTTTGGGCAATGTGGATTGGATGGGCTTCATCTTTTTCGACAAAAGCAGCCGTAACGTCAACCTGGTGCCCACCTACCTGCCGGAACATTGCCGAAGAGTGGGTGTGTTTGTGAATGCCACTATCGAAAATATCTGCCAGAAGATGAAAGACTTCCGCTTTGACCTTTTGCAACTGCACGGCAACGAATCGCCTCGCTACTGCCAATTGCTTCGCGCCGCAATGGACAACACGGTAAATATTGTCAAGATGATACAGATTGCCTCGAAGACAGACCTTGACACGGCACTTCCCTACGAGGGAGTGGTGGACTATTTCCTTTTCGAAACTAAGTGTAACAGCTATGGAGGCAGTGGAAAGCAGTTCGACTGGGATATCTTGCACCATTACGAGGGGCAGACTCCTTTTCTTATCACGGGCGGCATCGGAGCCGATGATGCTGGACGGGTGAAGGCCTTCCACCACCCTCGCTTTGTGGGCATAGATCTCAACTCACGGTTCGAGACAGCTCCCGCTCTGAAAGATATAGCATTGATTGATAAATTCTTAAAACAAATAAAGCAATGAACAGAATTAACAAACTCTTCGCCACAAAACGCAAGAACATCTTGTCAATCTACTTTTGTGCAGGGCATCCTACGCTGGAGGGAACTCCCAGCACCATCAGGACACTTGAACAAAAGGGGGGGGATATGATTGGGGTGGGCATCCCTTTCTCCGACCCCATGCATACTGGCCCCTGCAATACGGCGCTGCCCCCCTCACTCTATCAAACTGCTCCACCCACTAAAACC
>ODAI010162799.1_pt1 | contig 15524 bp, 16 predicted proteins | sample 1539321 | NCBI WGS metagenome assembly ODAI01 (sample SAMN02144231, study PRJEB22623) | gut metagenome | biome: sheep rumen | host: Ovis aries | place: New Zealand
ACCCCCCCCCCCCCCCATCGGTGCTCTCTATATCACCCCCCCCCTTTACGATCCCCCCCGCCGTGATAAGAATCGAGTTCCTCGTAATCCCCAGCTCGAAGCTCTTTATCCGCTTTACCTCATTCTTTCCCAAGGTCACCGTATATTCCGCCGAGTAAGTCGTAAGCTCCGCCATTTCCGACAGCTTTGCCTTCACTGCCTCTTCTGTTACCTCGCTCCCCTGCGTTATGCGTGGAAGCGTGATTCCGGTGATTTTCTCAAACACCGTCACACCGCTCATATCGTCCACCTGCCCGGCAGTCCAAAAGCCGGCCGCAAATGCTATAACCAGTGCAAGTATTAATGCTAAAAGCTTTTTCATGACTTAATCCTTTCCCTTTCCGCTTTTTATAATGTAAAACTCATATTCACCCAATCCTCCACATCAGCTCATCCCCATTACTTTTAAGCCACGAATGCCACCTGTAATACTCCGGAAACACCCGCAGCACCTCCGCATAGAAGCGTTTCGAATGATTCATTTCCTTTAAGTGGCAAAGCTCGTGCACCACCACGCTGTCCAGCACCTCAGGGGGAGCCAGCATCAAAAGGCAGTTGAAGTTGAGATTCCCCTTTCGGCTGCAGCTGCCCCATCTCGAGCGCTGGTGACGTATCGTGATGCGAACGTAAGTCACACCCACCAGCGGCGCATAATAGGCAACCCGCTGCGGTATGACAAGCCGAGCCCTCTCGGCAAGCTCCGCGATTTCCGCTTCGGTAAGCTTTTCTATTCCCATAAGCCTTTCCCGCCGCTCACTCTCAAGCCTAAGATGCTTCTCAATCCAACCCTCGTGCTCCGCGACGAAGCGTTCAATTTTCCTTTTACTCGCAAGATAAGGCGCACGCACGATGACCTCGCCGTCCCGCACCTCGAGGCCCAGTGACCTCCTCCGCGATCTGATAAGTCTATAGTTCATTTAAGCAAGCATCTCTTTTGCCGCATCAAGCGACACACATTTCGCAAATCTGTCCGGCCACATCCTATCGTTGTAATACCTGTACGTAGTCTCGGCATCCATGTAATCATTGGCAAATGTCGAGTTCGTCCCCTTTGGAAGTATCACATTATACCCTCTCTCAAACGCCGATTTGACCGTCGCATCGATACATAAATCCGTCTGCAGTCCGATTATCATTAAATCCTTGTCGCCCGATTCCTCGAGGTAATTCGTAAACTCTTTGCTCCCAAAGCAGCTGTTTATCGACTTCACAAATACTTTCTCGCCTGCCTTTGGTGTCGCCCAATCCGCAAACTCGAAATCCTCGTCCCCGAATGTGAAGCCCGATCCCGGGCCTTCATCGTGATGAACATGAATTACCTCTACGTTGTTCGCCCTTGCAAGAGCAAGAACCTCGGTCATATTCTTTACAAACCCGTCAAAATTGTACAGTCCCGGTTCATTTACTACGCCCTTTTGAACATCAACCACTACAACCTTCATAATTACTCCTTCCTTTTGGTGTTCAGTATCGCAAAGCTATGGTTTACTAATAATATTTATTTGTAAACCATAGCCTTTCTTGCCTCTTATTTCAATGTTTCCGTCCATTCCTCCTCCTTGAACCCAACAAGCACAACATCGCCGTCCACAAGCAGCGGCCTTTTCACCAGCATCCCATCCGACGCCAAGAGCCGAAACATCTCATCATCGCTCATATCCGCAAGCTTCTTTGAAAGCTCCATCTCGCGATAAAGCTGCCCGCTGGTATTGAAGAATTTCCGAAGCGGCAAGCCGCTTTTCCTGTGAAGTTCCCTCAGTTCCGCCTCGCTCGGATGCTCTGCCTTAATGTCCATGAGATCATATTTGATTCCCTGCTCATCGAGCCACTTTAAGGCCTTTTTGCAGGTTGTACACTTATAATAACAGTATGCTTTTATCATAGCAGTACCTCCGGTAAAAAATGATAACTTTCTTACTGCGCAAGCTCAAGTCACCTCTTATATCGCTTTATTCTCTCTTGCTCAATTTCAGTATATGTAACCCATGTGAGCTCAGTAAAATCAATTTCAGCATCTATTTCATTCCCATACGGTGGGTATCCGTTATACTGCCCGCCAAAGGCCAAACTTAGCACATTCAATGGTGTAATAGTCTTCTTTTCTCTGTTCACGAAAACATAGCCTGCATCAAAAACCTCTTGCCATCCTTTTCTGATTTCTGGAAATTGTGATTCTAATTTGTCCATCTCGTCCTTATCCAGTTTTATGAACAAATCAGCCCCTGTTACATTTTTGTTCGTCCATTCAAGAATTAGCACCGCTTCGTTCCTCACCTTTCCAAACAATAGACATTTTATATTCCTCTAAATTCGCCCTATTAATTACAATCGACGGATCATCCTCGCCATCCTTCATCACCCAATACTGCCAACCATCCACGAAGATGTATTTGTTCGGATGATTCCAGAAATACATAGAAATCCCATTTTCGGCGATATACTCCGCCATCGCCATAAACTCCGCATCCTCGCCGGCACATTTATGCCTAACGATATACTCGTGTGGAGCCCTATCGGCATAGGTCTTTGCAAAGGTCCATGTCTGCTTCGCAATATACACCTTAAGTTCCTCTAAACTCATACTTTTCCCCGTTTCTTTCTACTATATGGTGACAAATCAAAAAACAGTTCCTTCATTTGCTCTTCTGACAAATCTTCTCTTTGCAAAATTGATATCATTTCTTCCTGCCGTGGTTGTCCTAATGTAAGCCTATACAATGCCAGTACATCGGTCAACCTATTGTACTTTAACTTGTCCTGGCTAAATGGATACATCGGAACAATTCTCTCGATTTGATATTTGTACGGATAATCTGCCGGCAGACACCAATAAGGTATCATTTCCGAAGAATCTGCGCCATACTTTTTTCGAGTTGTCTCAAACTTATCATTACAATCTGGTTCAGTTTCATTAGCAGCCACATTCTGACGAATGGCATGGCACATGTATCTATTAATTCTGCCTTCACGTTGCTCCAAATCTATTGGATTACTAGGGAGATTCCAATGCACAACTTTCCTGCTGTATAAATGGAAATCTAATCCTTCTTGGCCTACCGAAGTGGTTGCCAATACGAAAGGACGGAACGGCGAATTGAATGCATTTCTAACATTATTAACACGTTGAATTGTTTTATCGCTAGTCTTTGCATCAAAGTAGCCGGCCGCAAAATGCACCCTTAATCGTGGAAGACGCTTAGGTCTGTCTGAAAACCTTGCCTTATAGCATTCCTTTGATTCATATGGGAGATTTGAAGTCTGTAAAAATGAAGCATTAATTGCTTCAACGAAGTCCTCACCGGTAGCACCTAAAGCAAACTTATATTCATCAAGCATAGACTGAAAATTGCCGTCCATGCAGTAAATAAACACCTGCTCATAGTGCTTTTCTTCACTTGCACCTCTTCTGCCTTCGAATACTGCATCCATAATGCTTCTGGATTCCGGTCTGTTGAACATGCTCACAAAACTCCGATCACAACAAGACCTTGCCATTTCTAATCGTAATTCGGTATCGTCTACTTCATAAAGTGCACGATACAGGCATACTGCAGGAGCAGCAATTGCCATATTCACTAGCGTTTCAATATCTTCGTCTGATGGCAGCCGCTCCGGCATTTCGCATTCTCTCCCTAGCAAAGTCGAATCCATATATGCAAGAAGTGAGAGTAACTGCTTTGCGCCAAGACTTCCTATCGATACTCTTGTCTTCTTTGCCAATTCATTAATATCGGCCTTAATTGACCGCTTGATTTCCTTTCTGATTTTGTAAAGGTCTTGGCCATAAGATTCCTTATAATCATATTTACCTGCAAGCCAAACTGATGGAAAATCGACAAGTTCTCTTTGTTCTCTAATAAGAAATCTTGTTTTACCACGTTTATTTTTCTTTGCATCAGTTTCATCATCAAAGTCGCTTTCCTCAGGCAAGGCATAATAAGCCTGTTGATCTAAGCTCTTATTTCCGATACGCCTATTTACCAAGCGCTCTGCTTCATACGAGGTCAATGTAGCAATTACTCTCGGTACCATCTCCCAACTTGAGAAAATTAACGTCTTTGAATACCCCTCACACTGCTCAAAAATACTTTTGCTTCCCACTTTATAATATTTATTCGTAGGAGGGATCCACAATAACAGTTCCGGAGAGCCCTTTCTTTCCTCACCTTTAGAAAAGACTTCATCAAATAATGTGTTCAGTTTTGCATTTGCTCCCGGCAATGGCTTATACTCATTAATATCTGCACGCTTTAAAAATGACATAGGCATATTGCGTATTGCCTTATTCCTAGATGCCGCATCGACCGGATATTTTTTTCCTGCCATTACTCCATTAATTTTGTCTTTTACCTTATAATTCATAAAAGACATCAAAAATGGAGCTGACTTTACATACTCTATTGGGAAATTACCTATCCCTGCCTTGCGCATAAATGTCTGTAACTCTATGTATGAGGATATGTCCGCAGTTGTTAGGTTATCTAATGGCATAGGACAGGCTTTGTCGGTATTAATAATACCCGAATCTCTCCGTTCTGTTCGACACACGTGACCATATAGTTCGTGCTCCGCTTCGTTTTTAGAAGCTATTAAAACGCTTAAATTATCCCCACGTATTTCAGACAGGTGCTCAGAATATGCTTCCCAAACCGTATGGAATCTGTCATTTTCCTGCCTACCATTTACAAGAAAGTCCATGACGCGCATAAAGCCTTGTAAGTGCGTTTCTTCTCCATTAGTAAGTTCCGTCAAAGTCGAATATGGTTTATATGGAGTCGCTGATAAAAGCAATACACAACTCCCCGTATTATCCTTCAAAAACTTCTTTGAAAGCAAAGCACCATCGCTATGGTCATTTTCATCTATCTCAATTAGATCTTTAAACCTTTGGAATTCATCCATAATAACTAGATCCGGATTTAACATGCCAAGACTAATTTCAGCAAAACAATACCTAATCTTGTTAATAAGTTCTTTCTGTTCCTGCCATGAAATAATTGAATCAATCCACGCATTATTCGGTAACCCATTCCAATGTTTTCTTAGCTTTCTACATGCAGTTTTTACTTCTGAAACAAATTCCGGCTTCATGTTATTCTGCAGTTCCTGTTTCATTTTCTTTATATAGCCGCGCCTGTCTACAAGCTGATCTATTCTGTATTTCTGGCTGTTAATGTACCCCTGCCAAGATTCTGCCTTTTCAATAAAATATGTACGCATCAGGAAAGATAGTTCTTCCGAGTAACTACCACACACCCCACTTAAATGCATAATAAGATATGCCAAAGCTCTCTCATTGGCAGTTCCTACACCACTTTTAATCTGAAACGATGTTGCAGGAGTCATCGGAATCAATCGAACATTGGTTTTACTCTCAATCTCTGCGAGCATTAAATGTTGCATGGAAAGTCGGCCCTCCGAAATACTGACGCGATTTTCCTTTGAAATTCCTAACTTGCTACAGTTTTGATTTGCAATACCTGCGTTTGAGCAAATATACACCACAACATAGTCGGGATCTTCAATTTCTTTACGCCAAACCCTAGTCTTTTCGACTACAGTCTTTGCAACAATCGTCTTACCAAGACCCACTTCATCCGCAAGAAGAACTCGGTTATGCCCATGGCGAAAAAGTTCTACTATTCTTGTTGCTGTAGCTTCTTGAAAATCTTTGGCTATCATTTCAACCTTTCCTCTTTCCTGCAGTGGCTTTTATAAACAGCTCAAGTAACTGCTTAAATTCTCTGCCGACTTTATCATCATCCATCTTTTCAAGTACTTCATACATTGAATCAAATCTTTCAGGATATTCTGCCGCCGCTTTTAGCATCCTTTCATAAATATCAGGTTCAATGGTAAATCCATATCCTTCTTTATTATCACCGCCTGCTTTACTCTGCCTTAATAATTCCTCAAAGCTTACGCTGTCATAAAAATCTTCATCCAATAAATACCGCATGTATGACATAAATGTAGGAGCGTCTTTAATAATATCATTAAAGATAGCATCTTCTCTTTCCTCAGAAGGCATACCCTTGACTTCTAAACGAATAAGGCATTCTGAACTTTCCTTGGTGATAATGAACATATTACTAAGGGCATTCAATGGTACCCTTTTGAATGTCACTTCTTCCGTAAACGGTTGGACATTAGTCTTTACATAGAATGGTCTCAACGTTACGCCTTCAAAGGCCTTATCGCAATAGACCTTTAGCATAAACTCACCTTCTTCAGCAACAACTTCAGCGGACTTTACTCCGTATACAACCTCCCTGAAATCTACATCATTCTTTTCTTCTGCCTTTTCGCTTTCTTCAAAACTGGTCATCTGGACAAATGGACAACCGTTTTCATCCAAAGGGATAAAGTCATCTTTTATGCTTAAATAGCTAGCATGGTATGGCTTATATGTAAGTTCCAAAAGGAACTCGATATTATGCCCAAACGCATTAGATGAAGCATTCAAAGATCCTAAGTATAACTTCTTTGGTTCATGATACTTTTCTGTAAAGTAGACCTTTGCATGAATATCTCTAGTTGCATAGCCATAGGTGTCGCCATCCTCCAGCGCATCGTTAGTGCTGAGTGCCGGATTGATAACCCATACGCCATCACCTTCTCTGTAATTAAAGGCATCAAATATCCTTTGGGTAACAGAAGTATCTCTTGTAATCAGACATCTCTTTACAGGGCCCGATTCGGCATATTTACTATTATCTTCTAACAAATCACCAATAACTGTTTCAGACAAAAAAGGTGACACTATAAATAGAGCGTAACAATCCCTGAACATCTCCCAAGGCGTCTTGTGATGTTCATCCGACGAAATCTTTTTTATTCCGTTATCATTCTTTCCATATATGCCAAATGGATGGAACTCATAATCGTCAAAGCAGTCCAAGAGATTAAATTTTTCAACTTTCCATACATTTTCTATCAACTGCTTGTATCTGCTTTTATCACTGTCAAACTGTGATACAAATGTCAGCAAATCTGCTATTGGTTGATTCTTTGGATTACTTGAATCACCAACAAATCCATTCATGTCAACTGCAACATCCATACTTTGATCAAAAGTAAGGTTTCTACTCAATGTGACAATTTTAATCAGAGTCCTGCCGTCTTCAATATTGTGATATTGAAGCACCCACAGCTTTGGATGAAAGTTATTTGTATACTTCGGCATCCTGACCTCATGAATACTGCTCTCTAAAAGCGCATATAGCCTGCTCTCTGTTTTAGGAGCTTTGATACTACCTAAGTTGCAGAAAATTGAAAGTTTCTTTCCAATTCTTCTTATCGCCTCAAGAACATAAAGAGGATTATTCTTCTGCCCCGTCGTCATCTCACCATGCATTCCAAGGCAGAGCGGAATACCCATTAGCGCTTCCATATCAAGAGAATATGTCAGTCCTACTGCCTGATCCAACTCATAATATGCATCGGCGCTCAAAAGTTCACCATAGTCTACGCGATCATTGTTTTGATCAAACCTTCTTCTAGGCATCGTCTTTCACCATTCCTTTCAAAATATCAGAAATGATAGTCTGACCTCTGTCGTGTCTGTAACTCATCGGATATTTGTGTATCTCCTGAAACGGATAGTCTTTGCCTATCTTTGCTTTAACATTCTTGCAAATCTGCTCTCGTTGTGTGACGATTCGCTTTTCCTCGTCAGAACAACTATCTGTAGTGTTCGATTTAAGCGCATTTTCGAATTTCGTCAAAAAATCACATAGCGTAATTTTATAATTCTCATGATTCCTAACAAGTTTCAGTATCTCATCTCGATGTGGTAACCCGGGAGTGTTATTCTTCCACATTCTATATTTTTCTTCTAATGCCACTTTTTCCTCCGGAGTGGCGTTTTCACCGCCATTTTCAAAAAACAGCAGATTGTACACTATGTATGCTCCATAAATAAAGTTTGCAAATTCAATAGCAAGCTCTAGATTATGGCGCAACACTTCAGGCATATCATCTTTAGGAATATCATCAAGCGCAACATCTTCAAAAGAAATCCTTTTCTTAAGGCAATACTCTATTAAGGTGTTTTTCATCACCGGAACATGCAAAAATTGCGTGCGCAAATAATCTGCCTCATCTTTTCTAAGATATAAAGTCGGATTTTCTAAATAGTCCTCTATTCTTTCTTTACATGGAGCATTAAACAATGCGAAGTTACCTACTCCCGCGTCGTCTGCATCTCCACCATCATCTTCACTCTCATACTTAATAACAATGTTCTGCGTCTTTCTGTTATATCCTGCCACAGCACCGCAAGCATCATCAAAAGACATCTCGCCATTACATAGGATCTCAGTTGTGCGCAGAGCGTTCCAGTAAATCCTGGTAGGTTTCATCTTTACCCCATGTTCAGAACGCCCACCTATAATTCCTTCCGCTTTTGTGCCGGTCTCTTCATCTATAGCTCGCCTGAGTGCTTGCGCTATCTTGTCTTGATCTGTATTAATAAGATTTCTAACCTCTGCTGCTGTCGTTAGACCACTTTTCATCGCTTTTTTGAAAAGCTCCGGTATCAAAATATAATATTTCGCACGTGTATGTAAGACAGAAGTCCCCGGATATAAGATATCTGATATTGCGTCTCTTACAATGCCTACACCAAGTTCATCCAATGAACCCGATTCACCGAGAACCTTTAGCAATTCTTTAATTGTCTCTCTTTCTTCTCTTGAATAATCCACCCAGCCAAGTTGCATTAGTAACCACCTTTTCTGTCAACCTAGATTGTATGCCTACAATAAACCCTCGAATTCAATTTTAGCCGCTGCCATTTCTGAATCCGTAAATGCGCACAACTTCACATCAACATCATAATCCGGGAAATCTGCCACAAACTTTTTATAAGCTCTTATGCACTGTTTTGTTGATTCTGCCACCGGATTTGCAAGAGAACCGCCAAATATGCCAGAGCTAATCAGCGGAAACGCAATGCTGTGATATCCGTTTTCTTTTAAGACCCCCAGCGAATTGTAATAAGCTTCAAATAGCTCCTTTCCAACCGTGAAAGTCTACTTCAGCCGCGCTGCCCACTTGTCCTCTTTGAACCCGACAAGCACCACATCACCATCCACAAGCAGCGGCCTTTTCAACAGCATCCCATCCGACGCCAAAAGCCGAAACATCTCATCCTCGCTCATGTTCGCAAGCTTCTTTGAAAGCTCCAGCTCACGATAAAGCTGCCCGCTGGTATTGAAAAAGTTTCCGAAGCGGCAAGCCGCTTTTCCTGTGAAGTCCCCTCAGTTCCGCCTCGCTAGGATGCTCTGTTTTAATGTCTTTGAGTTCATATTTGATTCCCTGCTCGTCCAGCCATTTCAAGGCTTTCTTGCAGGTTGCACATTTTGAATAGCAATATGCTTTTAACATGGGGACCTCCGATGAATTTACTATTATATCGAATACTTAAACTATTGTATTTAATTAACAAATGCCCCATTTGCTTAGCTTTGCTGTAGCTCAACCCTAAAATGAAAGCAATTGTCTTTTTGAATCACTTTTATTATCATCTTCCCAGTAGGTAATAACATAAAACTTACTTTTCATTCCGTCAAACCCGCATAAAGGTATATCAAAACTTTTACTAGGTTCTAATTCCTCATATGGAAGCAGGTCTGGTGCCATATTTACAACTTCTGTTCCTTCTTCAAATTCAACATTTATATTGCGAGCAATGGCATTGCCTGAATTCCAAACTCTCATATTAAGAGAACCCTTTGTAACTTGGTATATCCGAGCTTCTATGCAAGCGTTCTTTTCTTTATTCAAATTTTCCACCTGATCGTTTTTTATGACAATTTCAAGTTCATTAAGCCTATCTTGAAGCCTCTGCGTTCTAAACGTTCGTGCTATAGCTATTACCGAAACTAACAAGGATAGCATCGACATAACATTAAAATCAAAATTCAAATGTATCACTTCAATGCCTCCTTTAATTCTTTCTCCAAATCATGACAGATCTCCTCAAGGTTAGTCTCAATTAACTCATTGTTTGCATCCAACAGATCGTTTTCTGATATAACTAATCCGCAATCCAAACATTTGTAATATGATGTACCATAACTACCTTCAAATTCACTACCAAATTCATCTGCTGATATAAACTGATCATTTGCGCATGTCGGACAACGAAGAGTTAAGTTCCTGCTGAAATCTCGCATATTTTTCACCTCTTTCTCGTTAATTATCTTTAACTTGCTTCAAGCAGAAGGCAGTATACACCTAAGAAGTTTGCGATATTAGTTTCGTACTAAATATAGCTTAGTTGTTTCATGCCTTTGCTCATTTCTCAAAGATTTATTACAAGAAAATTATATTGACTTTTTGGTAATTTTTCGGGGCTAGTTTATAATTATTTAGTGTTTCCTTTGAAATCTCGACAGAATCGCAATTTTCTTGAAGCCTTAACTATGGTTCCATTTTATCGGTCATGTAAACCTGAAGCGCATGATATTTAATTTGAAATCAGCAACTTTATGGCATTTTGCAGGTTATTCATTTTTAATAACAGTATGCTTTTAACAGGGGTACCTCCGATGAATTTACTATTTAATCGAGTGCAGGATTGTATTGAATAAAAAGTGCGTACTATCATTCAATATTCCCATTTAAGATGCTATCTTTCAAGTACTCTCAATTTTTCTTTCAGCACAGTTCTATTCCATAGCACTACATTATTGGCTTGCGCCAAATCAATAGCTGCTGGTGTAAATTCGTTATTAGTTATCACCATAGCTTTATTCAGATTATAATACGCAATTCCCGCTACCGCTTCTTGGATAGCGGAGTTTCCCACGCTACTTCCATAGCACTTTGCTTGAATTCCTATGCTTAAATTATCTTTTTTTGCAATTATATCAATCCCCTGATCATTGCTTCCTTTTGTTAAAGACACTGCATATCCCATCTTTTCAAAAATGTGTGCGATTAATTCTTCAAATTCTAAGCCAGTCATCAAATCTACATCATCAATATTGACTTTAGCTTGATAAATATTAGTCTCTTCGGTTTTACGTTTAAGCAATGAGGACATAAACGAACATTCTTTAGATTTTTCCTTATATTCGCTAGCAATAGCATTAATTACATCAAAATTCTCAAAGAAATCTTCATAAAATGGAACATCAAAATTCTCTTTATCTACTAAGCTCCATGCAAGAACTACCTTTGCATAGTTATCTTCCGGAAAAACTTTCTGAGTTGCAAAGCAATCACTTATGTACTCGCCTTTATTTTCGTTATCACGAATACGATGGATGCCATATACTTCTTCTGCTTTCTTTTGATATCTTCTGATAACTTCGTTTCTTACAAAACAAAACGCTACTGAATGCACGCATCCGTTAGGTATATTCCATTCTGATTTAAGATATTCACATAAATAGTTAGTTGAAGTTTTCAATTCATCAAAATTTACTTCAGGCAAACTTAAATCTGTAACTTCAAATTCGCTAATCCCTCCTCTCGTCAAGAAATAATTAACGTAACAAACATCCAAGGTTTGACGACGATACTCAAAATATGAGCTAGGATTCATAAAAAGACTATCTGGAAGTTTGTCGACGAAATTTGAAATTATTTCTAAAAATCGGTCGTCATTTTTTAAGCGAGATAGTATACTGCTGATTTCTATATATGCCTTCTCTAAAAAATGCGTAACTAAAGCATTTCTTTTTTCAATCAGATATGTGACGATGTTCATTTCAGATTCAGAAAGAACAAAGCCAGTTTCATATTCAAAGCAACAATCTAAAACTTTAATAAATAATATTTTACAAGGAATTTTAAAGATCTCGCCAATGAAAGAATCTTCGACATAATACTGAATAAGTGCGAAAGGATGAAATTGAATATAACTGCAATCTCCAATAGAATCCACCTCGTGCATTACGGTTCCTCTAAATCCCATATAACAATTATCTATTTTATTACCAAAGTCGTCACTATACGGTCCAGTTTTTATAAAATCAAAGTGCTCATTATTTCTGGCACTCAAAACAGAAGGTAAATCTATTTGAGTTCCCCAAGAAATGTATCCATCAATATCACTATCAGACAATCTTTCTTCAACTTCAGAAAGCATATTGTCAATTGCATTTTTCCTCGCATCTGCATTATTTGTTTTAGAAAAAAATCCCATAAGTTTATTCCTCTCAATTTGTCAATGCCGGGCTCTTTGGACTCCCAACATTTTCTCACTCAATAACTTATTACAAAACTGTACATTTTCTAAGCTCTGTATCAGACTATCAAATAATCGTTTCTTCTATTTCGAAGATATCAGCTTCAAAAGGACTGATATCATACAACTTACCCTGAGTAATGGATTCATATGGCAAAACAATCCGATACTCATTCTGTCCCTTAAAAAAAACATCCTTCTTGTACATAGTCATGTAGTAGTTTGAATCATCAATTCGAATAAAAACTTCATTGGAGTCAGCAAACAGCTTTACTTTCATATACATATAATCATTTGATTTTTTATACTTTGGAGTATAAAACCTAATATCCGATTTTCCAAATCTCAAGAACTCAATAAAATCATCGCAAATAACATTTTCATAAAACACTTTATGTGCAAACGCTTTATTTCGCATGTTAAATCTTATATTTTCAAGAAAAGCTGATTCGTCTTCAATTACAAGTACATGTGTCCAGTCTGGAGACTGTATTCTTATTTTTTTGTACTGTTCCTGCGTAACATGATAACTTTCTGCAGCCTTTATACAAAAAATTGGCGTATTTTCACTTTTGGAAACAATGACCGAAAAATCAATATCTGAAAGTTTTTTATAAAATCCATCCGCATAAAGTTCTACTTCAATCGCTTTTGTTGTTAGCGTACCATCCCATTGATCTCCCTGCCCTTTATTTAATTGTTCTTTTTCGATATTTTGAAATACTTTACATGGACTAAAAAAGATTCCACCATCTTTAAGTTTCTCAAGATTATCTTTTTTGCCATATTTCAAAAACACTGCTAGTCTCTCCTCTTATTTGCGCTTCTGGTTCTATAACCATGCGCAATCTTCTTCTGCTAATCTAATGAAATTTTTCGAAATCGCTAGCTATATACTTTTCGAACTGTTTCTTACAATACTCTTTCTTAACTCCTGTTTTTTCATCTTTTTTGTAACCGTTGAACCATATGGTATGCTTCCCGGCATTCTTTCCATTCTTGTTAGTTGAACACTCTTGTAAAAACTCATCTGAAGATAGAATCCACATCATTTTAAGCCGATCAGAGTAGAAAACAAAATAAAAGTTTTCTGTCCTTTCGTGTTCGATACCTGCAAATAGAGCAGCATCGCCATCCTTAACTTCACTTGAGCGAGCTTTTATCTGCACTTCAATAAATGTGCCATTTTCTCTTTTTATTACGCAATCCACGCCGTGATCATCCACTAACGGAAGATAAACATCAAGTTCTTCCATGAGCATCTTTCCGACTAAATTATATTCCATACGTTTGCCAAAGCTAGCCAAATGTCTAAATGATTTTCCCATACAATATTCCTCTTTTCTTTTATGCTATACTTCTATAACTTCGAGTCGTTTCATCAAATCATAATAGGGCTTCAAATAGTCATCATCTTGGATATCTTTCAACGTTACACGAGGTAATTGCAATATAGTTCTGGCAAAACATTTGTGCATCATAGAGTTAAGTATATCTTCCAATGTCTTCATAAGCTCAATATTGACATATTGAGGATAATATTTCATGATTTTATCTATTTCATCCTCAATACACGCTATATTTGTAGTTATTGATTCTCCTACAGTATAATATGTTTCATCCCTAACGCTGCCAATTTCTTTAAGTTTCATTACATTTAGTATTGAAGTTGAATCATCTTTTTTTATGGACCTTAACAAATTTAAAAAATATTCTTCGGTTGCATTTTTATCATCAGGCTGCCCCATACAATTCTTTCCAAGCACGTCAAAGATTCTTTCCATCTTATTAATAACACTTTCTATTCGAGCTTTGATGCATTTTTTAATTTCTTTATTTTCTTTGTAACGTGGAATGTAAACTTGTGTTAAATAAAATATAAAATTTATAATAAATCCAACCGAAAGTTGAAACACAAGGTTGAACCATTCTCCCGCATGCGGAAAGTATTCTTCTTTTTTTATAGATAAAATATGTAAGATACACAGAACAATAGAAATACCAAATCCCGCCGTTAATGCTTTATTGTCTTTAACAAATCTTGTCACTACCGTCTTGAGGAGTCGTAGAGCGATTTCATATTTCCCCTCTGTTTGTTTAGTGTTTGCCATTTTAATTGCCTTTAGTTTACAAAATCCCTTTCGTTTGCAAAACGGAGCATATTACTGAAAAAACTGCCTGGATACCAGTGCTAGTTACCGCTTCTTTCCAGTTAATTTTTTCCTTGCGTTTAAGCGCATCTAGTATCTGATTTTCTAGCGCATGTATCTGAAGTAGTTCCTCTTCCTGCATCTCACACGAACGATTATCAACATCAAACAGCAGTCTCAAGATATCGCTGATATCGCCCAATTTAGTCTCTAGGTCCTCGGCTTTTTTTCGAAGTAACTCATTATTTTCTTTTAATACTTCATTCATTTCTCTAAGTGCTTGAACCGTTTCATGTGAGTCTTGAGCAATAGAATTTAAGTTATCATGGTTTTCTTTTTCTTGCATAGCTTTAAGTCGTATGTTTTCACGCTCTATACGCTCAATTTCTTCAACATAATCAAATCTCTCACTAACCGCTCGTGCATTTGTAAGTGAATTATCATTCCATTTTGCATCCATAATTTCTGCGTGTCCTCCGTATATTTGCATTCGTTCATTCACAATCTAAACAAACATCTTTTGCAACAAACCTTTTTTAAGTTTCTTATACTCATCGCACTTACACTGATGAAGGGTGATAAGGTTGTCAAGTGACTCAATATACTCACCGATTTTCTTCTGTTCTTCATATGATGGAACGGGAATCATAATCGTTTTCATCCCCTCGATATCTATACTTTTACCATCTCTGATTCCATACACATGAGGCTTCAACAGAACATCTATAAAGCGTCTTGATCTAAAGAATGGATAGTAGAATCTACTATCGGTGTTATTCCCGTGAAAAGTATGATACGCAGGGCTTATGATGCCATCTGAGTTTGCCTTTTCGAGTCCTCCTTCGAAGGATCTAAGGTGTACAATAAAGTCATTTTTCTTTACCATTTTGTATCCAGACAAACTGTTTTTATCATATTGTAAGGCTCTGTCAGATTCCTCTCTTAAAATTGTTCCACCCCCTTGTATTATAGTTAGCGGTGGAAGCTCTTCATGCTTCTTTTCTGAGTACTCGACAAAGACATCACCAAGCTTACACTGTTCCCAGTCATTAGAAAATCCTTTGAATCTTATATTTGGTATATTTTTCATTATTCTTTTCCTTATTTTACAAACATATTCTGTAGCATATACT
>ODAI013583529.1_pt1 | contig 15523 bp, 15 predicted proteins | sample 1539321 | NCBI WGS metagenome assembly ODAI01 (sample SAMN02144231, study PRJEB22623) | gut metagenome | biome: sheep rumen | host: Ovis aries | place: New Zealand
ACCATCAAGGGCCTGTCGGCCGATGGTCACATAAAAGACAATCAGAAGTCGCGGAACCCGTTGTTCTGCGACTTTTTTATGGCAATACACTCCATTTCTATCAGCCAGGAGGGCCTGCAGACCGGAGCAAGGGTATATACACATGGCAAATCACCGAAACGTTCGGCAAACATACGCCTTACCACCTTATAGTCTGCCATGTCACGCAGGTACACGACAATCATCATTACATCCCCGTATCCCATACCGCCCTCTTTCAACAGTTCTCCGACATTCTCCCACATACGCTCCGTCTGCAGGATAATATTGCCTACATGCATCACTTGACCCTTGTTGTCAATAGAGGCTGTTCCGGAGATATAGACCTGCTCGCGGTCACCGAAGCGCAACAAAGTTCCTCGCTCGAAGGTCACCCCATACTCAATCGTCCTGTTCAGATGCGACAAGGCATACAGATACCGTTGCTGCCCTGGCTCAAATCCCGTCATGGCATACGAGCCGAACTGTATCAGGGCCTTCGGATCAGGAGGGTTGCCACCGATGCCGGTAGACGATATATAATGCGTCTCAGGAGTAAGGCCGTTTTCCTGAAAATTATTACGCCGTGCCACTACCAACCCATTATATTGCGTATCAACGTCACGCACGAAAAACCACGTGCGAATGCAGTGGTCGGTAATATCGGCTCCATGTGACTTCAAAGTACTTTCATACATATTGAGGATGTCTGCCGTCTGCCTGCGGCTGTCGCCCTGACAACTCGTCATACCCATAGTCCATATGTGGCGATACCCATTGTGGCAGACAACGGTTGAGCCAAGGTCATCGGCGTCTGCATGTACATCCGTACCGCTCTGCATGTATACCCACAGGGCAACCTTGCTGCCGTCAAGCGGCGGCTGCTGGATATAAGATACCGTACAAACGCCGTTTTCATCGACATAAGGTCTCTGGTTCGTAGCATCACTCAGGAAATAGCGTTTCAATACAGGACGTGCTCCCTGCATCTCCTCGCCATCCATCAGTACGGCCTCGGCCCTGTGCAGACGCCCGACCTGCAAGGCAAACATCTCGTCACGAGGCTCGACATGGTACATTACATGCCACTCGCCCACCTTCCCGGCAGGCGCAAAACAGGCAATCTCAACACGTACCCCCAAATCCTCAAGATACACAGTTCTGTAAACCATACTAATGCACAAAGGTAATAAAAAATAGGAATTTCACTTCCCAACATCCACAAATTTATACGCTGTCATGGTAATTTCTGCATAAATATAGTACCTTTGCATTACAAAATACTCACACACGACATAAACTGCATACTCCACCCATACATCCTATGGAAAACCCGTCAATACCAGCCATATATACCCGTTCTTGCTCTATCCTGGGCAATGATGCAATGCACAGACTAAGCCAGAAAAATGTAATAATCTTCGGCATCGGCGGTGTAGGTAGCTGGTGTGCCGAAGGCCTGATAAGAACAGGTCTCAAGCATCTTACGATAGTAGACAGCGACAACATCTGTGTTACCAACATAAACCGTCAGCTAATGGCTACATGCAATACCATAGGACAGCCTAAGACACAGGTTATGCAGAGACGACTTCTGGAAATAAATCCACAGGCTGACATCACGGCTCTGTCCGCACGCTATACTCCAGACAGCGCCGGACAATTCCAGCTGGACACATACGACGTCATTATAGACTGCATAGATTCCGTCCCTGACAAGGCAGACCTTATATTGCGCGCCACCCAACTGTACCCCCGGACGATACTTCTGTCCAGCATGGGTGCTGCATTAAGGACTGACCCGACAAAAATCTGCGTAGCCGAGTTCTGGAAAGTACAAGGCGACGCACTCGCCAGGGCATTGCGTAACCGATTCAAGCGCAACAGACAGTTTCCTGCACACAAGTTCCAGTGTGTCTATAGTGAGGAACCGCCGTGTCCCAACCTGGTCCAGGGAGACGGCAACGGCAGTCTGGTACACATCACGTCTATATTCGGGATGACCCTCTCAGGTCTGGCCCTAAAGCACCTCGTAAGGTAATATATTACCTATTGTGCACCATCGCACATGGCTTTTTCCATGAAGTATGGCAGCTGTTTGCGCCACCATGGCCAGTCGTGATCCACATCATAGCCCCAATAGTCCACAAAAGCTGGTATACCCTTCTCGCGCAGCACTCTGTCCAGCTGGCGCGTACTCTCCAACAACTCATCCTCCCATTTTCCCTGACCTACACATATGTATATCCTACACTTCCTGTACAAGTCAATCCAAGGATGGTCCGCAGGCATCTCGCGCAGGAAATCCTGAGGAGAGTTCATAAACGTCAGTTCATCACTGTAACCGGGGAACCCGTACGAGGCATGATATAATCCGCTCAAGGCAATTAACGTATCAAAGATATCAGGCCGGCGAAAGAAGAAGTTTGCCGCGTGGAAGGCTCCCATACTGCACCCCGTAGAAATAAAGGTCTCGCCCGGCACGTTGCGGACTGCGGGCAGCAGTTCCTCGATAATATAGTCGTACCAGTGCTCATGCAGTTCTATGCGATGTCTGGGATCGCCATTGCGGTTACTCCACGTCTCTCCGTCTATACCATCACAGCACACGACTCTCAGCCGGCCAGACTCAATCCATCCGGACAGCACGTCTATCATGCCAAAGTTCTCATAGTCAAAGAACCTACCGTCCTGGCTGGGAAAAGCCAGGACAGGATGACCTTCTGTCCCATAAGTCTTGTACTCCATGTCGCGTTTCAGCGACTGGCTGTAATGTCTGTGATATTGTACCTCCATGTTCTTATCGTAATAAATTAGAAAATCACCTATGCCCTGTTGCAAACATCATGCAGGAATTCGTCCCTCTCCTTTTCCGTACGGAACCTTGCGATATATGCCTGGTCACCCATGGCCGGAGCCAAAGCCTTGTCTATATGCGGTGACATACATATAGCCTGACGGTATTTACCAATTATTTCATCATGGCTCAAGACATACCTGCAGTTGCCACGCCTTCCGGCATATACACAGAAATAGTCATCCTGGACAGTATTGTCTACACGCTTGTCAAAGGCAATCATGTCTGCCCAGATCTTGTACACATTAACACTGTGTCCATAGTTAATCATGTCAGGGGTATATCCTCCGCCCGGACGCATATTGACCTCCAGTGCCACAAAGTCTCCCTTGTTTCCCAGTCCCTTGTGTGCACGGTCCAGCTGGAAGAATTCCAGGTGGACGAACCTGCTCTGCACCCCGAAGGCCTTGACCGTGCGCCGTCCCCAGAAACGCAGGTTCTCGTTAATATCCCTATGCACATAGTAAGTACTGTCCAGGTTATAGTTGACGATATCAGCTATAGACGGCGGACATACACACATACTCTCGAACAGGGGGTTGCCCTTTGAGTCAATAATCGCATCATACGTACATATATTGCCTGTTACGAACTCCTCTATTACGTAGGACTCTATCATAGGTGTATTACTGAAGAAGTCCTGCAATTCCCTTTCGCTTCCTATCTTGTGCGCACCGCCGGCACCTACACCTACGTCTGGCTTCGCAAAGACAGGAAATCCGGCCTCGTCAGCAAAGTGCAGAACAGACTCCAATCCCTCGCTCGCCTTAATCTGGCGCGCCGTGCGTATGCCTCCGGCAGCATAGTATTTCTTCATTTCGGACTTCTCCTTGATACTGTCTACACGGTCTGACTTAATACCACTTGCTATGTTGAAGTCTGTCCTCAGCCTCGCATCCTGTTCCAACAAGTATTCGTTGTTGCTTTCCAACCAGTCAGGACGCCCATACTTTGAGGCGAAGAAAGCCACGGCACGATACATCTGTCCGTAATCCTCCATGTCCGAGACCCGGTAATACTCCGTCAGGGCATTACGCAACCTTTCGTCAATCTCCGTGTAAGGTGCATCGCCAATGCCAAGCACATTTACACCATTCTCCTTGAGAGCCGTGCAGAAATTCCAGTAATTCTCCGGAAAGTGCGGCGAAATGAAAATGAAATTCATAGCAGTAAGCCGTAAAAGTTATTTTTGCACCTTACAAAAATAAAAGAAATAATTGAAAGAAAGCCGACAACGTCTTGTGAAAAAGCGAAAAAACGACACAATGACATATATAACCATATATTTTTAGTACTTTTGCATTTAGATATGTCTACCCTTTTCCTGACAAGCAGCCCCTGCGACGGCACCGACGGAGCAATATTCCAGAAGAACGGCCTGCGTGACGAGATGCTACGCCAGATTCCGCAAGGCGCACATGTCCTGCTCGTAGCTTCGGATCCAGATGACATCCACGGCAACGACCAGGCAGCGGCCGGTCTGCTGAATGCCATGCAGCATGCCGGGCTGAACCTTTCGGACTGGAAAGTCCTGGACAGCCGCACGATGGCTGACACATACCGACTGGTACATGACTCTGACCTGATCATACTAAGCGGCGGGCACGTCCCCACCCAAAACGACTTTTTCTGCAGAATACACCTACGCGAGACACTGCATTCCTATGGTGGCGTATTACTGGCTATCAGTGCAGGCAGCATGAACTGTGCGGACATCGTGTACAGCCTGCCAGAATACCCCGGCGAAGCCACAAGTCCCGCATACCGGCGATTTATGCCTGGCCTCGGACTGACGAGAGTACAGATCCTGCCTCACTACTACATGTGGAAGAACGGCAAGGTCGACGACCTGCATGTCTATGACGAGATTGCCGCCCCAGACAGCAAGGGTGGCCGCTTCTACGTTTTCCCTGACGGCACTTACCTGTTCAGTAAATACGGATACGAAGAGATACGTGGCGAAGCCTATATTATAGAGAACGGCATATTTCGTCAAATCTGTTCGGACGGGCAAAAAATCCTCCTACCTATAATTTAAGGCATAATAGTCAGTATCGGTGATAAAAAAACGCCTATTTTCTTCCTCTTTTTCTAGAAAAAGCGTATTTTTGTACCGCATTTGGTTCACAAGGCTATGAAAGTAGCCACGTGCTAAGATGGGAACGCGGTGCAATTCCGCGACATTACCCGATGCTGTAAGTCCTTTGTAAGGTAGTACAGATGCCACTGTCATGAGACAACCCGACGGGAAGGCGTACTACTTTCGGAACAAGTCAGAAGACCTGCCAATGCCAGCGAAGTAGGTCTCCGCGGGATTACGGAGAACGAAATCTATGCTGATATCAAGACAACTGCACGCACACCGCGTGCCATAATGTTATGTAGTAGTATGAGAAGACACAATTACTATCTGCTGACTCTGGTCGTGCTGGCCTTCGTTGTGATAACGGGAGCCAGTGCACAGAGTCTAAATACCCCTTATATTAAAGAGGTATACGAATATGTTCCTGCCCCAGGCCAGTTCATCAACACCATGCCAGAATGGGAGGAAGGTGACGACGCGGCCGCCATGGCACGAAAGTGCCAGGAAATCCTTGCCGACGAGGGTATGATATGCCTTGGCGGTTTCGGCGGCTATGTAACTTTTGGCTTTGACCATCCTGTTGTCAATGTCCCTGGTGCCTATGACCTATTTATCAAGGGAAACGCCTTCGCCGCCACAGACAAGACAGACTGCGGAAGCAGCGAACCAGGTATTGTCATGGTCAGCCGCGACGACAACGGCAACGGGCTGCCCGACGACAAATGGTACGAACTTAGCGGCAGCGCAGATACAGACAGTATCGGCAAGGTCGTGTACAACTACCAGATAACATACACGTTCATCGGTGACAAGAAACCGGTCACATGGACAGACAACCATGGCGGCAAGGGGGTAATGCCACGCAATGCCTACCATTCACAGGAATATTTCCCTGCCTGGCTTACTGACCAAAGGAGCCTGTCGTTCACTGGAACTCTGTTACCGAATAATATATACGTTGACAACGGAAACTTCCTGATGCGGTTCCTGCGCTACGGATATGTCGACAACAAGCCCAACATTGTTGACGGCAACATCAACCAGGCATGCTGCTTCAACATTGACTGGGCTGTAGATGCCGACCGTCAGCCTGTTAAGCTAAGTCATGTAGATTTCGTCCGTGTCTACTGCGCCATGAATCAGATAAACGGACTGCTCGGCGAGACCAGCACTGAGTTTGCCGGTGCCGAGGACCTGCACCCGTCTGCCGTGCCGACCGGCATCACTGACCTCTGGCAGTCAGACAACCGACACAGAAGAGCATACTACGACCTCACAGGCCGCAAGGTAAGCGAAAACGCCAGTGGAGTCATAATCAGCAACGGCAGGCTATTAGTCAGATAGCCTGAGATATTAATATTAACATAAAATACTATTGACTATGAAGAGACTTTCTACTCTTGTCATTGCCCTGACAGCCGTAATATGTATTCAGGCACAGGGAAAGATAAACCTGCACCTGACCGGATGCACGCCTGCTGACGGCAATCCTACGGAGTACACAGAAGATGACGATTACGTCGAGTTAAACTTTACGCTGCAAAACGGATACACATTTGCCGGAGCCGAAGTAACGGTAAGACATGGCGATACAGAACTGACCACAGACTGGATGGACGATACCGGATACTACTCTTTCGACAACGGCTGTCTTTTTTTTATTTACTACGAAGATATCACCGAGGATTTCGACGTGACAGTCACATGTCAGGCACAGCAGGTTGGTCCGGATCTGCCTGCTGAATTCACGTCTGCCACATTCGAGGATCTTGAGATTGCGCAGAACAGCGTATACCGTCCTGCCACCTTTTCACCTGGCGACAACAAGTGGCTGAGCGGGGCTGCACGCTTCAATACCATCGTACAGGACTGGAGCCAGTGGGGACTGGGTTACGGATATCAAGGCATACAGGCCGTCAGCTATCAGGCAGGAACGACTGTAACCGATGTCAGCGACTCCTATCTGCCATCGGCAACTGGCGCAGCACAGGGCAATAACTATGCGACAGTTAACATAGCATCCGCATACGAGAGAATACAATTTACCAAGACGACACTCACAGGCATGGCCGTTACCAACACTGCATTTAACACGAAAGCCTTTATACAGGGTGACGGAATGAGCGAGGAGATAATCGATGGTGTCAAGGAAAAAGGATTCCCGTTCCACCAGGGCGACTGGTTCCTGCTCACCATCAAGGGACTCAACGGTGAGACCGTCACAGGCACCGTAGATTTCTACCTGGCTGACTTCCGCACGCCAGGCCAGTGGCGCTATGCACAAAACTGGCAATGGGTAGACCTCAGTTCGCTCGGAGAAGTCGACGGTCTACAGTTCGAGTTGTCTTCGACCAAGCATAACAAATACGGAATGACTACCGCAGCTTATTTCTGTATTGACAATCTTGGCGGGCAATCCACCGATTGTACTCTGGGAGACATGACAACCATAGCATCAGCACAGTTTGGCGACGACGATGCATATGAAGTTAAGACCAGGCAAGTCGTACCATCTGCCACATACATCCGTCAGGCGGCTAACGAATGGGGGACCATATGCCTGCCATTTGCTGTGCAGAGTAACGATGACGTCCAGTACTACCAGTTGGCGGCCGCCACATCCGAGGCTCTTACGTTCACTCCTGTAACTGTCGTTGCGGCAGGACAGCCTGCCGTGTTCAGGAAACTGGTTGCCGGAGACTTGGAAATCTGTGCAAGCGACGTAACGCTTAAGCCCGTAAACAAATACGATACGACATCGCAGACAAAGGCTGCCGGATGGACAATGTACGGAACTCTGACAGGCTCTGCCATACAGGGTGACGACCTGTATTTCATTGCACAGGACAAATTCTGGAATGCCCAAACTGAGACAAATGTAAAGCCGTATCGTGCATGGTTCCAGACCTCGTCTTCTGACAACTCCCGCAGTATGGTAATCAATATCGCAGACGGTGATGCAACCAGCATACTTACACTTGACGGAAAGGGCTCGCTGACATCCGGCGACGTCTACGACCTCACAGGCCGAAAGGTAAGTGCCGATACCAAGGGAATAGTCATAAAGGGCAACAGGTTAATAATCAGATAAGGAGGACAAAGACATGAAAAAGACTTTCATTCACCCGCAGGCACAAGAGATAGCCATACAGGGAGTGTGCAACATACTGGCTGGTTCGCAGAACATCGTATCAGGGGGCAGCAACGGCAACGGTGGCCCCACCAATGCCGACGCACGAGACTATACGCCGTCAGGAATTGACGGCGGCGATCCCATGATGTTTGAAATGAACTGACCTGACTCCTATTTCCTGCGGCCGCTCAGGTCGTAGAGAATGCCATCCTTGCGGATGACAAGACGGCCATTCACCAGAAACTTGGCAGACTCTGGCTTAGCGTCCACGAAGACATCATCGATGCCTGTGGTGCGGTCCAGGGTGGCGAGATTCAGTGAGTGGCCTTTCTTGTCTCCCCATATATACTCCACCAACTCGGGATAGTCAATATAAGGATTACGGTTGTGCTGATAGTCGCTCACTGCATCCATGCGTCTCAGTTCTTTTTCCGAGACGGGGTCTTCACGGTGCCATTTCAGCAAGACGTCAATCTCCCAGTCCAAGAATTCCAGATACTCATTCGCATCACTGGCTGGACGCATGGCATAGTATGAGCCCACATTCTTGTTATCCTTGCGCCACGAAAGTTCGTCACCATAGCATGTTGCCATGTAGAAATATGCCCTGGCAAAATCGCCCTTATACTCATCCTTTGGCTCAAACACCCAAAATGTCATACCATTGTACGTAGCCTGTCCGACCTTAATCGATCCGGTTCCGCTTTTTATTGAATTCGTCGGCACACCCAGCGGATAGTTGCTTCGTGCAGAATTGACAGTCGAATTTGACGGATTCAGATGGTAGCAGTCTTTGTAGGCATCGTTCTTGGCTCCCCCCCACCAGCTTTTGGCAAAACTATGTTCAATATTGCATCCGCTGGCAACCTGACCCGGGTTGGACAGGACGCTCCAGTTGTCACAGTACATATCCATGCACAGCCCCGTCTTCGGATCACGATCGCTGTAGTAGAACACTTCCCACGTATTGCCTTTGCCGCTGCCGTAGGGAATGGCCGTATGACTACGGATAACGGCAGAGATTGCTGATTTCAGGTCCTTGTCCTTCTTGCCGTCGATGGCGTCATAGTAACCCTCGGGCATTTCCTCGGCACACATGTTCATGGTAATGGCAAGTGCCATCAATGCAGATTGTATAGTCTTCATCCGTTCAGTGTTTAAAATATTTGCCTATCACAGGCATTTTGGAAAGAGGCATATCGTGGTGTATGACATGAGCCACGAAAGCAAATATCAGCAGAGTATTAACTCCCATACGTGCAACGGCAGGCCACGACTGAGGCAGGAGTTCCATGACAGCATAGAACAGGATGGTCATGGCAACGTATCCCATGATGCTTTTCAACGGGTAGTCAATGCGGTTCTTCCGCTGCCCCACCACATAGCACAAGACCATAGACGTAGCATATCCTGCAAAACCGCCCCAGGCACATGCCATGTAGCTGTATCTGGGGATAAAAAGAATGTTTATGGCTATCAGCACGATACAGCCAGCCAAGGAGAAGATGGCTCCGTAGACGGTCTGGTCCGTAAGCTTGTACCAGAAAGACAGGTTGAAATACACACCCATCATAATCTCTGCAGCCATCACAATGGGAACTACCTTCAGCCCCTCCCAGTAACTCTCTCCTATCATATACTTGAGAACAGGCAGATATGCTACTACACACAGGTATGCCAGCAGAGTAAAGATAAGGAAGTACTTCATGCCCAGGGCATATGTCGTATTCTTGTCCTTGTCTTTGCTCTCCGCAAAGACAAACGGCTCGTAGGCATAGCGGAATGCCTGGGTGATCAAAGCCATGATCATTGCAACCTTTACGCACGCGCCATATATGCCCAGTTCCTGCATACCCTTGGCATAGTCCGGGTATACCTGCGGAAAGAACATCTTGTCTGCAGCCTGGTTCAGTATGCCTGCAATGCCGAGTACCAGAATAGGCCACGAGTACGAAATCATGCGTTTGAGCAGTGCCGGGTCAAATCTCCACTTGATATGGAACAGTTCTGGAATGAAAAAGAAAGTGATGATACTTGTGCAAACCAAGTTTATAGAAAAGACATAAGACACGTCCGTTTTTCCAAGAACCACGAAATACAGCAGATTCAGGCCTATGTTCATAACGATGAACAACAACTTCAGCGATGCAAACTTAATGGCGTTTTTCCTGAATCTGAGATAGCAGAACGGAATTGCCTGAATGGCATCCAGGGCAATCACCGTGGCCATCATCAAGATATAATCCTTATGGCCGGTGTATCCAATAATGCTGCTTATAGGATCAATAAAACAGAAGACGCATGTCAGGAACACAAGCGAAAGGAATCCCACCACGGCAAACGTGGTTGAAAACACGGTATGGACATCTTCTTCCTCTTGGTTGGCAAAGCGGAAGAACGTTGTTTCCATGCCAAAAGTCAGGATAACCAGCAACATGGCAACGTAGCCATATAAGTTGGTGACAATGCCGAATCCGCCACTTGCTGCATCTATCACGCGCGTGTACAAAGGAACCAGAAGATAGTTCAGGAACCTGCCGACTATAGAGGACAGGCCATAGATAGTCGTATCCTTTGCCAAGGATTTCATGTTTGCCATAGACAGTACTCAGAAAAGTCCGTATAACCGTTGGTCTATTTCGTCGCAGACTTTGCGAAAGTCCTCAGGATTCTCACCGTATTTGCAGTGGTCGCCATCGATGACCAGCAGCGGACCCTTGTACGAAGCTATCCACTCGTCATATCTGTCATTCAGTCCCTGCAAATAGTCAATTCGTATAGACTGCTCATAGTCTCGCCCGCGCTTGGTAATCTGTGCTATCAGCGTAGGTATGCTGCTCTTGATGTAAATCATCAGGTCCGGCAGTCCTACCAACGACATCATCAAGTCGAAGAGGTCGGTGTAGTTCTTGAAGTCACGGTCACTCATGAATCCCTGGTCGTGCAGGTTAGGAGCAAATATGCGCGCATCCTCGAATATCGTGCGGTCCTGTATGATCGTCTTCTGCGTCTCCTTTGAAATCTCCACGACATCCTTGAATCGCTTGTTCAAGAAATAAATCTGCAAATTAAAACTCCAACGACTCATGTCGCCATAGAAATCCTCCAGATACGGATTAACGTCAACCGGTTCAAAACGTGGCTCCCAACCATAGCGCTTGGCCAGCATCGTAGTCAAAGTCGTCTTGCCACAACCAATGTTTCCTGCAATAGCAATGTGCATGTCAATATGCGCCTCTGGCGCGTTTTTGTTTTTATGATGTTCCCTAAAAAAGTCCGTAGAATATACGGTCTATCTTCTCTGTTATGAATTTGAAGTCGTCCCTCCTTTGGACAAAGTCCAGGTCGTCTACCTCTATTGTCAGTACACGTCCAGGGTATCTGTTGAGGATGAAATCCTCATATCGCTCATTCAGTCCCTTCAGGTAGTCAATGGGAATCGTCTGTTCATAATCGCGCCCGCGCTTCTGTATGTTGGCAACCAGATGTGGGACGCTTGCCCTCAGATATATCATCAGGTCTGGCATACGGGCTACGCTGGTCATCTGTTCGAACAATTCCATGAACGTCTCATAGTCACGGTCGTCCATATTGCCCATGGCCTTGTTGTTCGCGGCAAATACGTGCACACCCTCGAATATGCTACGATCCTGAATAATGTCGTTGGAGGATTGTGAAATATCCAGCAGGTCGCGGAAACGCTCCTTCAGGAAAAACGTCTCCAGGCAGAAACTCCACCGGTGTATATTCTTGTAATAGTCGTCCAGATACGGATTCTGTGCCACGGCCTCGAACCTTGGTTCCCATCCGTATTTGTCTGCCAGCATCCGCGTCAGCGTTGTCTTGCCTGCACCTATGTTCCCTGCTACGGCAACGAACAGCCCCCTTGCCCCTGCACCAGAATGAGCTGCGCCACATCGTACAGCAGAAGTATCGGGTCGTCTGACTTCTGTATGACAGGATTTGCAGTTGGCAGTGTCGTCTGTAGTCATAGGATTCAAGTTATGATGCGGTGCCGTCAAACAGGTCCCCCTGCAACGGGTTTCCGTATCTATTACCCATAGTGCGGCCAAAGTGCGAATAGGCCAACTCGGTTACTTCACGTCCACGAGGCGTCCTCTTGATGAAACCCTCCTTTATGAGAAATGGCTCGTACACTTCCTCTACGGTACCGCCATCCTCGCCAATCGCAGTCGCGATGGTATTTATGCCCACAGGGCCACCTTTGAACTTGTCTATAATAGTCAGCAATATCTTGTTGTCTATCTCGTCCAGTCCATAGCGGTCAATATTAAGGGCTTCCAAAGCGTATCTGGCAATCTGCAAATCTATCTTGCCGTTGCCTTTCACCTGAGCGAAGTCGCGTACACGCCTCAAAAGGGCATTAGCAATTCTTGGCGTTCCACGGCTACGACTGGAAATCTCGGCAGAAGCCCTTCCATCCAGCGGAACCCCAAGGATACCGGCGCTGCGCTCTATTATCTTCTGCAGGGTAAGGGCATCGTAGTATTCAAGGTGCATGTTGATACCGAACCGTGCACGCAACGGAGCAGTCAGCAGACCGCTGCGAGTCGTCGCACCGACCAGTGTGAAAGGTGCTAGGTCTATCTGAATGCTTCGCGCACTGGGGCCTTTGTCTATCATAATGTCTATACGATAGTCCTCCATGGCACTGTATAGATATTCCTCCACAACAGGACTCAGGCGGTGTATCTCGTCGATGAAAAGAACGTCGTTAGGTTCCAGGCTGGTAAGTATCCCAGCAAGGTCACCGGGTTTGTCCAGAACGGGACCGCTGGTCAGTTTGAAACCGACACCCAGTTCGTTGGCAATTATATTGGACAAAGTCGTCTTGCCAAGTCCCGGAGGACCATGCAGCAAGGTATGGTCCAAGGGTTCACCACGGTATTTTGCCGCTTCGACAAAAATTCGCAGGTTCTCCACAACCTTCGTCTGACCGCTGAAGTCCTCAAACCTCAGTGGGCGCAAAGCCTGTTCGAAGTCCTTTTCCTTCTGTCTGCCCTGTTCTCTGATATCAAAATCTTCCATTATAAAGGCAAATATACAAATTCGGCAGTGAATTGCAAAGCAAAAGTCAACTGTTTTTCGTCCAAGGCACTAAAAAACTCATCGAACCGTCTTAGCATCCTGCCAGCTTCTGGCACCTTATGAGCAGATGACGCTCCCCTGCCATGGTCGTTGCAAACAGATAGACATCGCCTCCTTCCTTCAGTCTCAGCTTCCTCCGCAAGCTATCCACGCTCGAAGGAAAATTGCGTACAGTCAGGTTTGCCTTTGAGATGCCGTCAAGCAGTTTCTTGGCATCCTTCTTGCCCAGACTGCCTGCTGCCTGCACGCAAAAACAACGCCCCGGGAAATCGTTTATAGGCACATTGCTGGTAAACAGGTTACTGTTTGCATGCAGTTTCCATACGTTGTACCTGCTGCACAGAACATCCTGCACCCCAGCCTTCAGGATACTGGCATTCGGCTCATACAGATATTGCATGACATCGTCGGCAATAACCGGAGGCGGCACAGTGCCGCCATGTTCAAAAACGGAGGTTTCATCGGCAATGTTAACGCAATAGGACATAGACGAGCCTGTATTCCCCCGTTTTAGCACAAGCAGCAGTTCCTTGCATTCGCCTCGTACACTTATGACGTGGACTTGAGCGACACTTTTCAGCTTGTCAATAGCCTGACTGATATCCAGCATCGGCGACAGCTTCACGACAACCACCCTGGCCCGATCAAGCAATTCGTCACGCATTCCAACGATGTCAGGCGTACAATCTTCCAAGGCAAAAACCTTGCGCCCGGCATTGTCACGTCTTGCCGGGTCCAGGAAAATCATCCTACCGGAATTATCTCCCTGTAATTTATGCAATGCCTCTACGCCGTCAGCATTCACAATTTCGACATCATCAAGTCCCAGAAGCTGAGCGTTATGCTTCATTATATCACAAAGATGCGGCTGTCTCTCTACATAAGTAGCGCGACGGAAACAGCGCGACATATAACTGAAATCAACGCCATATCCGCCGGTCAAATCGACCATTTCATGACAGCTGTCCGCACCACCCATCGCATTTACGGCAACCATGGCCTTGTATTGGGCAGTCTCCTGGCTGCTGCACTGCTCCATGGATATACGAGGCGGAAACCATATGTCACTCCTTACGGCTCCACTCTCATCCATAGCCCACAGGGGCAGTTTGACACACGCCCTCTGCCACCCGTCAATCTGTTGCAGGCACCATCGCAAATCTACGCCGTCGGGACAAGGCCTCAGTGCCAGAGCCTTGACATCGTCCCTCCTGTGAAGCTCTATAAACTCCTGGTTATCCATAACTCAACGTAGGACTTGGGCCATGTCATCCCTTATCTGAGCCTTCAGTTCCTCCAGCGATCCGAACTTCTTCTCGTCACGGATGCGGCTTATAAACCTGACATCCAGCGTCTGACCATACAGATCTCCGGAATAGTCGATAAGATGAACCTCCACCGTCCTGTCGTTCCCGTTGTCCAGTGTCGGACGCGTACCAATATTCAGGACTCCCCTTGTTGTCGAGTTAACGAGGACTTCATATTCTCCGTCTTTCGGAATAAGTTTCTCCTTTTCGACGTCGATGTTAGCCGTAGGAAAACCTAATTCACGCCCCACCCTATGACCGCCAACCACTGTACCACGCAGGCAATACGGATGTCCCAGCAGACTCTCTGCCCTTACTATATCCCCTTGCATCAGCAGTTTGCGGCACTCAGTACTGCTTGCATGTATTCCATGCAGTTCTTTAGCAAGAATTATTTCAATGCCACACTCCTTGCCCCACTGCATATACTGTTCAAAGGTTCCGCCCCCATGGCCGAACTTATGGTCATATCCCATAACCAGGAAGCCTATTCCCAGCTGTTCCTTCAGCACCCTCTGCATGAATTCCCGTGCCGTAAGCATCATCAGCTCTCTGTCAAAATGCAGGAACTCAATCCTGTCTATACCAGTAGCAGCCAGCAGCTTCTCACGCTCCTCGTTCGTAGTCAGCAGGCTTGGGACGAATTGTGGGTTGGTGATACATTTAGGATGACGGTCCATAGTCACTATCATGGACTGCAAGCCACGCATATCCGCCACCTCCTTGACATGGTCTATCAAGTACTTGTGCCCAAGGTGAACTCCGTCAAAAAAACCTATCGTTGCAACAAACATGGGTTCAAAAGTATAAAAAAATACTCGTTTTTGTTGCAATATAAATAAAAAGTTGTACCTTTGCAGTCGGAATTAACATTCTGCGGACTTGTAGCTCAGTTGGTTAGAGCAACAGACTCATAATCTGGAGGTCCCAGGTTCAAGCCCTGGCTGGTCCACGCTGAAAATCAGCAACTTGATTTCTTCTAAGTTGCTGATTTTTCGTTTTGCGAAAACAATCGT
>ODAI014074176.1_pt1 | contig 15523 bp, 10 predicted proteins | sample 1539321 | NCBI WGS metagenome assembly ODAI01 (sample SAMN02144231, study PRJEB22623) | gut metagenome | biome: sheep rumen | host: Ovis aries | place: New Zealand
GATGTATGCCTCCTACGGCAACCCCGACCTCTACAAGCTCTATTCTTCCTACATGTTCGAGAGCTCCGCAAACTGGTACACCGACGCGGGTTCCGAGTACTACAACCAGAATGACCCGGAGCGGGCGAAGGCACTCTTCGCAGAGGCCGGCTGGAGCGACAGCGACGTCTTCCGCATCCTTGTCCGTACCGATATTTCCGATTTCTACACGCAGGCGCAGGTAATCCAGGAAGAGCTGCGCGGGATCGGCGTCAACTGTGAACTTGTCGCCTATGACGCCTCTTCCTACAGCGATGTGCGCAACAACCATCCGGAGTCCTGGGATGCCTTTATCACCAACTTCGGGCCCAAGGTGCTCCCGAATATGAATCTGTTCCTCTCCGCCACATGGGCGGGCTGGTGCACCGATGAGCGCATTGCCGCAGACCTCACCGCCATCACCTCCGGCACGGACCTGGATGAGGCCAGGCAGACCTGGGAAGAGCTCCAGGCGTACATGTATGAGGAGTCCGTTCCCGTTGTGAAGTTCGGCACCACCCAGCTCAGCGGCGTCTGCCGCAGCGATATTGAGGGCGCATTCATCAAGGAGCGTCTGGTCTGGATTGACGCCCATCCGGTAAACGGCTGATCCTGCTGCCATCCCTTTTACAATCCCGCTCCCTCCGGAGCGGGATTGCGGCTTGATACGGACTCCGATTTATGCTATATTGAGGAACAAACTCACGAAAGGAGACGTTCTCCTTGACACGGTATATATTGAAACGGCTCCTGTCGTTGATCCCGGTTCTGTTTGTGGTCTCCCTTGCCGTTTTCCTGCTGATTCACCTGGTACCGGGCGACCCTGCCGCCGCCATGCTCGGCGACCTCGCCACGCAGGAGCAGATTGACGCTCTGCGGGAAGAGCTCGGCTTCAACGAGCCCCTCGTCCTGCAGTATCTCCACTGGATCGGCGGGATCTTTCGCGGCAACTGGGGCAAGAGCTACTTCATGGAAGGCAGCATGCTGGAGATTCTCGGCTCCCATATGGTCCCGACGCTGCAGCAGACGCTGATCGCCGTGGGCTTTGCCACGCTGGTCGGCGTACCTCTGGGTATGGTGGCCGCCGTCCGGCGCGGCCGGTTCAGCGACCGGCTCATTTCCGCCCTCTCCACAGTCGGCGTCTCCATGCCGAGCTTCCTGATGGGACTCGGACTGGTGCTCCTCTTTTCCGTCCGGCTCCGTCTTCTCCCCTCCTCCGGCTATAAGGCGATTTCCTCTGTCGGCTGGGGAACACATCTAAGGTATATGCTGCTTCCCGGGATTGCCCTGGGCTTCATCGAGATGGGCCTCATTATCCGCATGACCCGCTCCGCCATGCTGGAGATCCTGGATGCGGACTACATGCGCATGGCAAAGGCCAAGGGCGTCTCCCGTACCCGCATGTTTCTCCGGCACGCGATGAAGAACGCCCTGATCGGCATCCTGACCGTGGTGGGCATGTCCTTCATCTCCTGCCTGGGCGGCGCCGCGGTGACGGAGGCGATCTTCAATCTCCCCGGCATCGGCAAGCTGACTCTCAACGCCGTCATGCGCAGGGATTATGAGGTGGTGCAGGCCGTCGTCCTGATGGTCTCCCTGCTGAATGTCTTCTGCACCCTGATTCTTGACCTGCTCTATGCCCTCGTCGACCCGCGGGTACGTCTGTCATGACCGTTCCGTTCCTGACATATTCTTTTGAAGGACCCGGCCGGGGTTCCTGTTCGGGGCATCTGCCGCGGCATCTCCGATAGAGGTGATTTCACCATGACAAACAAAACTGAACACATGGCCGATCTCTCCTCCGTCCGCCGCCAGCTCCGCCGGGAGCAGCGTCGGCTGAACATCCGGAAGTTCCTCCGGAACCGGCAGGCGGTCGTCGGCGGCCTCATCGTGCTGCTCATGCTGCTCACAGCGGTCCTGGCGCCCCTTCTCGCGCCCGCGGACCCGCTGGCACAGACGGTCTCTCACCGCTTTGCAAAGCCAGGAGACGGCTATGTTCTCGGGGCGGACAAGCTGGGCCGGGATCTGCTCAGCCGTATCATCTACGGCGCCAGAGTTTCCATGACGGTCGGGATCAGCGTCGGGCTCTGCTCCATGCTGGTCGGCATGACCATCGGCCTCTACGCCGCCTATTACAAGGCTCTCGACAATATCCTGATGCGGATCTGCGACGGTCTGAGCGCGATCCCCTCGACTCTCCTCGCCATCGCCCTGATGGCAGTCTTCGGCCCCGGGCTGCCGAATGTCATCCTCGCCCTCACCATCGTATATACGCCCCGCATGGCAAGGGTTGCCCGGTCAGCCGCGCTGGTCGTGAGAGAGCAGACCTATATCGAGGCTCTGCGCTCCCAGGGGGCGTCCTCAACCCGCATCATCTGGCGGCACATCGCGCCGAATATCTTCTCCGCGGTCATCGTCCAGGCCTCCTATTACTTTGCAAACTCCATCATCACGGAGGCAGGCCTCAGCTTTCTCGGAGTCGGCGTCCCCGCCCCGCAGCCCAGCTGGGGGAACATTCTCTCCGAGGGCCGGGAGGTCATCACCAAGGCCTGGTGGATGGTCATCTATCCGGGTCTCGCCACCGCCGTCGCCGTCATGGGGACTAACATCTTCGGCGACGGTCTGCGGGACATTCTGGACCCGCACACAAACTGAGCGAAAACAACCTTCCCGATGATCTTCGAGGGATCGGAGTCCTTCCGCAGGAGATTCAACGCCGTCATGACAGAAACCAGCGAAGGTAAGAGCTGTATGGAACACATTCTTGAAGTCAACAATCTCACAACCACGTTCCGGACCGAGCGCGGCCGGATGGCGGCTGTACAGGGCGTATCCTTCCATGTGGAGCACGGAGAGATTCTCGGTCTGGTGGGAGAGTCCGGCTGCGGCAAGTCCGTCACCAGCCAGTCCGTCATGCGTCTGTACGACGAGAGGAGGCTGGCCTCCTATGAGGGCGAGGTGCTCTTTGAGGGACGCAATCTGCTGTCTCTGCCGGAAAAGCAGATGCAGGCCATCCGCGGCGGGGACATTGCCATGGTCTTCCAGGACAGCCTGAGCTCGCTGAATCCGGTCTTCACCTGCGGCTGGCAGATCATGGAGGCCATGCGCATCCATCGGAAGCTCTCCCCTGCGGACGCCAGGGCAGAGGCTGTGGAGATGCTGCGTCTGGTGGGGATCCCCGATCCGGAGCGGCGGATGGATCAGTATCCGCATGAGCTCTCCGGCGGCCAGCGTCAGCGGGTGATGATTGCCTGCGCCCTCGCATGCCGGCCCAAGCTGCTCATTGCGGACGAGCCCACCACCGCCCTGGACGTCACGATCCAGTCCCAGATTCTTGACCTGATCGTCGACCTGAACCGGAAGCTGGACATGGCCGTCATCCTGATCACACATGACCTCTCCGTTGTTGCGGAGACCTGCAGCCGGGTGATTGTCATGTATCTCGGTCAGATCGTGGAGGAGGCGGATGTGATCAGCCTGTTTGAAACCCCTCTGCACCCCTATACCATCGGACTTCTCAGGAGCATCCCCAGTGTCAGTGAAGGGACCAGAGATGATCTCTATCAGATCCCTGGGACCGTTCCCCTGCTCAGTCAGATCCCGCAGGGCTGCCGCTTCTGTCCACGCTGTCCCCACGCCCGCCCGATCTGCCGGGAGAAGATGCCGGAGCTCACCCGGATGCCTTCCGGACAGATGGTCCGCTGCTTCCGGGCCGCGGAGCTCGCCGGAGATCGGAGGTAGGAATATGGAAAGAACCACTGGCGTGTCAGACGTCTCCTCTGCTCCGGATAAAGCCGGGATCCGGGACGGCATGCCTATTCTGCAGGCTGAGGAGCTCAGGACCTGCTTTCCGGTCAAGGGAGTCGCCGGCCGGACCGTCGCCTCCGTGAAGGCAGTGGACGGCGTGTCGCTCTCTCTGTACCGTGGTGAGACCTACGGGCTTGTCGGAGAGACCGGCTGCGGGAAATCCACTCTCGGCCGCACGCTGATCCGCCTCCTGGACCCCACGGAAGGCAGGCTGCTCCTGGACGGTGAGGACATCACCGGTCTCTCCCAGAGGCAGCTGCGACCCCTTCGCTCGAGAATGCAGATGGTCTTCCAGGATCCATACAGCTCACTGGATGGGAGGATGCAGATCGGCGATATTCTGACCGAGGCCCTTGCCATCCAGAAAAAGGGCACAAAAAAGGAGCGCATGGAGCTCTCGCTCAACATGCTCTCCGATGTCGGTCTGCTGCCGGAGCATTTTTACCGCTATCCCCATGAGCTCTCCGGAGGCCAGCGCCAGCGCGTCGGCATCGCCCGCGCCCTTCTGACCGGGCCGGAGCTGGTGGTCTGCGACGAGCCTGTCTCCGCGCTGGATGTCTCCGTCCGCTCCCAGATCATCCGTCTCCTTCTGGATCTCCAGCAGCAGCGGAATCTGTGCTATCTCTTCATCTCCCATGACATGTCCGTCGTCCGCTATATGGCGGACCGCGTCGGGGTCATGTATCTCGGGAAGCTGGTGGAGGAGGCCTCCACGGACGAGCTCTTCACCCATCCTCTGCACCCCTATACCCAGGTCCTCCTCAGCGCCGTTCCGACGCCGGATCCAAGGACACACCGCTCACGCATTGTCCTGGACGGAGAGCTCCCCTCACCGCTCTCCCCGCCCTCCGGATGTCCCTTCCATACCCGCTGTCCGCGGGCAACGGAGCAGTGCCGGGCAGCCTGTCCGGAGTTTCGGGAGCTCTCCTCCGGGCACAGAGTTGCCTGCCACCTCAGCGTCAGCGGCTGATCCCGCCGGCGGAGAGAAGCTTAACGGGATGCCGTCGGAGAGGGCATCCGCCGGTTACGCTCCGCGCCTGCGAACACGGCGTCTACCGATTCGTCCTCATACTGTCTGGTATAGAGCCGGTAATAGGCGCCTCTCCGGCGCATCAGCTCTTCATGCTTTCCCTGCTCGACAATTTTCCCTTCGCTGACCACCAGGATACGGTCCGCGTTCCGAACCGTGGAGAGGCGATGGGCAATCACAACCGAGGTCCGGCCGCGGATGATCTGATCGATCGCGCGCTGGATCTTCTGTTCTGTCAGGGTATCCACCGAGGCCGTGGCCTCGTCCAGGATCAGGATCCGGGGCTTTTTCAGAATCGCCCGGGCGAAGGAGATCAGCTGCTTTTCTCCGACGGAGAGCAGATCTCCGCCCTCTCCCACATCGGTGTCAAGCCCGTCCGGGAGCCTCTCCACCAGTTCCGTCGCTGAGACCAGCTCCAGCGCCTCCCGGATCTCTCCCTCCGTCGCCTGCGGGTTCCCGTAGAGGAGGTTCTCGCGGATGCTGCCGGAGAAGAGGTGCGGCGTCTGCAGCACACAGGCGACGGAGGAGCGCAGCCAGGCCTGCGAGCGCTCCCGCACATCCCGCCCGTCCACCAGGATCGCTCCGGAGGTTGGCTCGTAGAAGCGGCAGATCAGATTGGCGAGGGTCGACTTTCCCGCGCCGGTTTCGCCCACGATGGCGAGGTTCGTCCCGAAGGGGATGTCCAGGCTGAAGTGCTCCAGGACATATTCCTCACCGTCTGGATAGCGGAAGCTCACATCCCGGAAGGCGATGTCGCCCCGCAGCTCCTCCCAGTTCTCCGTCTTCGGCTCGAAACAGTCTCCGTAACGCTCAAGCACTCCCTCATCCTCCGTGACGTCGGAGGAGGTGCTCAGCAGTCTCATCAGGCGCTCGATGTTCACCCGGGTTGTGATAAAGCTGCCGATGGCGTTCACCACCCCCCGGACCGGCTCCATCAGCCCCTGCGCGTAGGACATGAACATGGAGAAAGTGCCGATCTGCTCCTTTGCCAGGACGCCGCCCTTCCACAGGACAATGGCCAAAGCCAGAGACGTGGCAAAGTGCATGGTCACGGCAAAGAGGCCGTGCAGCCGCGCCGCCCGGAGGGACTTCCGCCGCAGCGTCTCGGTCTCCCTCTCAAAGCGGTCCGCGAGCCGCTCCTCTGCCACCAGTGTCTTGATAGTGCGGGCGCCCATAATCCCTTCGCTGAGGCTTCCGCTGATCCGGGAATTCTGTTCCCGGATCTCTTTGTTTACCCCATACAGGCGCTTCTGGAACGCCCCGTACAGCAGCGCCGCTGCCGGGATGACCAGCGTGACCGCCCAGGCGAGGCCCGGCCGGATCACAAACATCGCAGCCACCGAGCCGAGCACATAGCAGAGCTGCCATGCCCCGTCCAGCAGTGTCCAGGAGAGGAGTGCGCCGATGCGCTGGGTGTCGCTCATGACGCGGGCGTGGATATACCCCACGCTGTTCTGGTTGAAGTAGGAGAAGGACAGTGTCTGGAGATGGGCAAAGGCGGCGTCCCGCAGATCCCGGTCGATCCCGACCTCGATCTTCATGCCCCAGATGCAGGCGATATAGTTGAAGGCCGCAGCGATCAGGATCACTGCGAAGTAGACAGCCGCAAAGAGAAAGATCCCATTGAGATTCCCTGCCGCAACGAAGTGATCCAGCGCATACCGCTGAAACAGCGGCACCCCGATATCGATGACGCTCCCGCAGACGCTTGAGAGCACCATGCCGATCAGCTCCGGCCGGTATCGCTTCAGGTAGGGGAGCATGTTCCGGAGACTTCCGGATGAATTCTTCATTCCGCCGCCTCCTGTATCTCACAGATCCGCTGATAGAGTCCGCCGGCATTTCGGAGTTCCCCGTGCGTCCCCATCTCCGCCACGCGGCCACGGTCGAGCACCACAATGCAGTCTGCGCTCTTCAGTGTCGTAATGCGGTGGGAGATCAGGATCACCGTCGTGTCCCGGAAGCGCTCTCTGAGTCCCGCCCGGATCCTGGCGTCCGTCTCGGTGTCCACAGCCGAGAGAGAGTCGTCAAGAACCACGATCGGCGCCTTCAGCGTCAGTGCCCTTGCAATGGCAACCCGCTGCTTCTGACCGCCGGACAGTGTGACGCCCCGCTCTCCCACATAGGTGTCATAGCCTGCGGGGAACGCCATGACCGTCTCATCCAGGCAGGCTGTTCGGGCGGCTTCCCGCATCAGCGTCTCATCGCCGGCATCCTCCGCGGCGATCAGAATATTCTCCCGGATGGAGCGGGAGAACAGGAAGGGCTCCTGCAGTACGGTGGCAATATGCCGACGAAGCCACGGGGTATCAATATCCCGGATGTCTGTTCCGCCGATCCGGATGCAGCCCTGTCCCTCTTCCAGCGGACAGAGCTTTGTCAGCAGCAGTGTCAGGGTGCTCTTCCCGCTGCCGGTCCCGCCCAGGATCCCAAGGGTGCTCCCTCCCCTTACGGTGAAGCTCACATCCCGCAGCAGCTCCTGCTCCGGCGTGTACGAAAAGCTCACATGCTCAAAGGAGATGTCTCCCGTGAGCTCCGGCTTCAGGCCCCGCCCGGTCTCCTTCTCTTCCTCCGCCTCCATGATGGAGGCAATGCGGTCCAGGGAAACGCCCGCCTTGCTCATCTCCGAGATCATCCGGCCCAGCATGCGCACCGGCCAGGTCATCATCGCGCAGTAGGAGAGGAAGGCAATATACTCTCCTGCCAGCATCTCTCCCCTGACGCAGAAAGCCGCGCCGAAGCAGACCGTCAGCAGGATCTGTGTCCCGGAAAGGATATCTCCGATGCTCCAGAAGGCCGCCAGCGGCTTTGCCAGCTCCATCCAGAGGCCGGTATAGTACCGGTTCTGCTCCGCGAAGCGGTCCCTTTCACTGCGCTCCCGCCCAAACGCCCGCACCACCCGCACGCCGGCCAGATTCTCCTGCGCCATGGCGGAGAGGGTTCCCTCGTTCTCGTCACAGTTCTGAAAGGCGACTCCGATCCTGTGGTGGAAAAAGAAGGAATAGGCAATGATCACCGGTACCGGGGCCAGCGCGATCAGAGAGAGCTTCACATCCATGGAGAACATGAACTCGACCGACAGCGCCAGCAGGATCACCACCCGCAGCAGCTCTGTCAGCTGCTCCGAGATGAAGGCCTTCAGCGTCTCCAGGTCCGAGGTGCAGCGCTGCAGGATGTCCCCGGTCCGGTGCTGCATGTGCCAGGCATAGGGGAGCCGCCCGATGTGGCGGAACAGGCAGTCCCGTGCCGTCTTCACAAGCCGCTCGGAGGCCGCCGTGTTGGAAACCCTGTAACTGTACTGTGCCGTCGCCTTCACGAAGGCCACCAGCAGCAGGGCGATCGCCATGATCCAGACATGCTCTCCCAGGTACCGGAAGCCTCCGAATCGCTCCGCCAGATCCAGGACCGCCGGATGGAGCGTCGCGGGATTCTCCCCGCCCAGCGCATAATCCACCGCAAGGCGGATGATCTGCGGGCTCAGCATATCGCAGAGGGCCGAGACCGCCGAGGACAGCATGCAGACCAGGAAGAGCGCCCTGCTCCCCCGGAGAAACTGCCGCAGCATCCCTGCTGCCCTTTTCTGTTGTCTCTTTCTCTCCTTCATCCCTGTCCTGCCGGCCGGATCCGGAAGGTCCGGCCGAGTCCTCTGTCATAAGAATCCTGCCGCGGTGCCGTGCTGCGGCAGTGCAGCATATGATAGCAGAAGTGCCGCATATCTTCAAGAGAATTCCTTTACTTTTCCCGCCGGAGTGTGTATAGTGATCAGAGAAATCCCGAGATCCTGAGAAAGCTATGAGGTGAGCACAATGGCAGATACACAATTCGGCACATTCTTTGAGCTGGGCGGGCGGGGCGCCATGGAGGCGCTGACCCGGACCGGTCTGGACTACGTCATCATTGATACGGAACACGGCTGTCTCTCCGAAGAGACGACAGCCGATATGATCCTCGCAGCCGAGCGCGGGGGGCTCCTCCCCTATGTGCGCATCGGCGATATCCACCGCCCTTACGTGCTGCGTATGCTGGACATCGGCGCCCGCGGGCTGATCGTCCCCTACATCCACAGCGCGGATGAGGTGCGGGAACTGGTGAGCTATGCAAAGTTCCCTCCCGTCGGCAACCGCGGCTACTGTCCGAACCGGACCACCGGCTGGGGCGCTGACGAGTGGGGCCGGGATGTGCTCTCCTATATGCAGGCCTGCAACGAGCGCTGCAAGGTCATTCCGCAGTGCGAGACCCGGGAAGCCCTCGATCAGATTGAGGAGATCGCCGCCATCCCGGGCGTGGACGGGATCTTTGTCGGTCCCTGCGACCTCTCCATCGCCCTCGGGATCCCGCTGCAGTTTGAGCACCCGATGCTGCTGGAGGCCTGCGAGCGGATTCTGAATGCCTGCCACTCAAACGGGATTGAAGCGCTGATCTTCGCCGCGAATATGAACGACGCTCTCCGCTGGGCGGCGAAGGGCTATGACAGCGTCGCCTACAGTCTGGACGCCGGAGTCCTCATCAGCGCCTATCAGAAGCTGGTCCAGGAGTTCCGCAGCGGTTCCTGAGGGAGAACCGGCGGACGAAGAGTCAGTTGCGGAAGAACGGTTCGTCCTCTGCGCCTTTTCTGAAAAGTCCCCTGTCTCCGGTACGGTGAGGCCCGCCCGGAAACAGGGGATTCCTGTTCTGTTATTATGATTTCAGAATGCGCAGAGTCCGTCCAGGGCCGGTATACCCGGAAATTCAGTGCAGCATCTGTCAGGACCGCCGGGTCCGGAAGCTACATGCAGTGTCTGACGGAGAGCGGCAGTCCGGGGCACTCAGTCCAGATCCGTGCAGACCTTGCCGGGATTCAGGATCAGGTTGGGGTCGAAGACCTTCTTGATCTGTGACATGAGGTCGACCGCAGTTTCTCCGGCGGACTCGCGCAAATAGCGTTTCTTGGCGTGGCCGATGGCATGCTCGCCTGACACCTGGCCTCCGAACTCGGCGCACTTTTCATAGCATTTGTCCATGACGAGCCGGTTCTTCTCCAGGAACTCCTCCCGGCTCATGGTGTTGGAGCAGCAGTAGATGTGAAGGTTGCCGTCGCCGGCGTGGCCGAAGTTGCGGATGCGCAGGCCGTGCTCTGCTCCGGTCTCACGCACGTAGAGGAGGAAATCGGCAATGCGGTCCACCGGCACCACCACGTCCATCTCATCCATGAGCTTGGTGTCTGCCTCGATGGCCGTCAGGAAGGAGCTGCGGGCAGCCCAGACCTCACGCTTCAGACTCGGTGTATCCACGACGAGGACGTCCATGGCGCCGGCCTCTTCGGCAACCTCCCCGAGGCTCTCCATCTTGAGCATCAGCTCATCGTCGTTGCTCCCGACCAGCGTCACAAGGATGCAGGCTCCCACCGGCTCTCCCCCCACTTCAACAGGGAAGATCCTGTTGCCTGTGAAGGCAGCGGAGGAGGCGATGATATCCGCGTCCATGAACTCTATTGACTGCGGATCGAGCCCGGCGAGCTTCAGCATCGGTACAGAGGCAATCGCGGCAGGCAGCTCAGTGAAGGGCAGGATCAGGGAGACGTCGCATTTGGGCGCCGGGATGAGCTTCAGCGTCAGCTCCGTGATGATCCCGAGGGTTCCCTCAGAGCCGATCATCAGGTGCAGCAGACTGTATCCGGAGCTGGTCTTGCAGACGGTCTTGCCGAGGTGGAGGATCTCTCCTGAGGGCAGCACGACAGTCATGGCCAGGACATAGTCCCGTGTAACGCCGTACTTGACAGCGCGCATGCCTCCGGCGTTTGTGGAGACATTCCCTCCGACTGTCGCGGTCTTCTCACCGGGATCGGGTGGATAGAACAGCCCGTGGGCAGCCGCGTCCGCTGCGAGGTCCTGCAGCAGCACGCCGACCTGGGTATGGACGCAGAGGTTCTTCATATCATAGCTGAGGATACGGTTCATGCGCTTCGTGCAGATGACCAGGCCGCCTGCCAACGGGACAGCTCCCCCGACGAGTCCGGTCCCCGCGCCTCGCGGCGTGACGGGAATATGATTCTCATTGCAGAGCTTCATGAGCGCCGCGACCTCTTCCGTCGTTTCCACTTCGCAGACGACTTCCGGGCGGCTTTTTCCGTAGATCGGCATCTCATCACGGCAGTAGTCCTCGCTGATTGCCTCACCCATAAAGAACCTCTCCGGTCCGACGATGGCCTTCATCTTTTCGGCAGTCTCAGGCGTAATGCAGTTGTATCTGCTCATTTGCGCTCCTCCTTTTCCGGTTTACTGATGGTTTATCTTTCAGGATTATCATAATGCATAGGGAGGAGAAAAACAAGAGAGAATTTCGACGGTATCGTCCTGCGTACTATATCCGAAATATCTGCGTACTTGATTTCAAGATCGGATATGGTATAATTTCTGTACTTTTTTGAGACCGTTTCATCGGGCAGGGAAAAGAGGTGAGAGCATGGAGCTGTCAGAGCTGGTCTCCTACGCCGGCGAAACTTACCAGATCCGGGAAGAGCGAAAATGGACGGACTTCCCGGGCTTTTCCGTGCTCTGCCACCCGCAGACCGGGAAGTGGGTCGCGCTGCTCATGCGGCAATGGGATGGGGAAACCGGAACGGAGATCGAGCGCTGCGACCTGAAGTGCGGGAAATCCATTCTCTCTCTGAATCCACAGCCCTTTCTCTCTGCCCCCTTCCGCATGCGCGGCAGCAGATGGGTCGGCGTCGCCTTCGGCCCCTTCACAGAGCGGGAAGTGGTCACGCGGCTCTTTGATCAGGCCGTCCGGGAAAACACCCCTCACGGCTTTACTCTTGTCCTGGACTCTCACCTGCCCTCCGCGGACTTTTCGGAAGACCGTCCTTATCAGGAGACCTCCCTGCCCTTTGCCGGCAGTGCCGCTCAGCCGCAGCAGTTCATCCCGGAGCGCCTGCGGGAGATGCGCCGTCTCTATCAGTACGGCAGGGAAACGGAGGAAGCGAGGGCGGAGAACTTCTACCGGCAGGCAATGTTCATGCAGGACTATGAGGACGATGTCCCCTGGTCAGGAGACTTTGTCCGCTATTTCCCAACCTATCACGACCTGAGCCTGCAGCAGCTTCGAGGCTACTTCACCTGGCGTGCCGGAGTGCGCAGAGGCCAGTTCCGGCCGATTGCCGCCTCTGCCGCCTATATCTATGTCTATGAGCTTCTAAACGGCGTCGGCGCGGACGGCCCGTGGGACGTCCTGCAGAAGCTGCAGGCCTTTGAGACCGGTTTTCTGGACTCCGGAATCGGAGACCCGCGGATGCGGGCCAATCTCCGCCGCTGGATGCTGGAATACGCGGTGCTCAGCGACCTGCCCCGGGAGACGGCGAGACAATACGCCGACCCGGAGCAAATTGAGAGAGACGAGGCCCTTGCCCTCCTGGAGGAACCGGATGAGGCGGACGACGGCGCTCTGTTTGAAGCCCTCTCTCTGCTCGGGGGGAAGAAGCTCTCCGAGTCGCCGGTACTCACCCTCTCTCCGGGGCGTGGGAGGCATCTGTTCGGCGAAGTCTGGAGAAGCGCCTCCAAACTCCATGATCAGGGAGAGGATCTCTTCACCCGTTGTTTCGGAGAGCTCACCTCACGCCGCTGGTATCCCCTCTCCAACGCGGTTTATTATTGGAGGACCCGTCAGGAAAACCGGGACTATGCTCTGAGCGGCACTCGGAGTTATCTCTGCCTCAATGGGCTCTGGTATGTGAAAGCCTTCGAGCCCCTCTCCTTTGACCGGGATCTTTTCCGGGGCTTCCTGCACCAGACGGACGCCCGCCTGCGCCGGTACCTGAAGACCGGGCGCTATCTGAAGGAAAAGCCGGCGGACGCCTGGGCAAATGTCTGCATTGACGCCGTCATCGACGCGGACCGCCGCGCGGAACTTGAGGCCGCCCGGCCGAAGATCAATCTCGACCTCTCCGGTCTGGACAGAATCCGCCGGGATGCCGCCGGGACGCGGGACAGTCTCCTGACGGCGGATGAGCTGCAGGAAACGGAAGCCCTGCCCGAAACGGGAGAAGAGAGAAGACCGGTGACCGCAGAGCTACCTGAAGTTCAGACATCGCAGGGATTGTCTTCCGCCCGGACCTCTTCAGACGAGGTGCAGACAGAATCAGGTCAGCCTGCCACGGGACTGCAGGCATCGGCGGAAGTCCCCGCCTCCCCGACCGCACCTTTTGTACCGGAGATCTCCTCTGTGAGTGAAGTACCCGGAGATCCGGGAAGTGCGGACGCTCCCGTACTCCCTCTTGACGCGGTACAGATTCAGGTTGTCAGCGCACTGCTCCGTGGCGAAGACCCCACGGCTATCCTGAAGGCCAGCCGGCTGATGCCGTCCATCGCGGCAGACCGCATCAATGACGCTCTGTTCGACGAGATCGGCGACACGGTGCTGCTCTGCGAAGACGACCGGCTGATGCTGGTCGAGGATTATATGGAAGATTTGACACAGCTGCTTGGAGGACACAGCAATGGATGAACACAGAAAGGTACCCAGGCGCATTGCGCAGACGGTACTGAACGCTTTAAAGGGCGGCGTCGTGCCGCGGGTCGGTCTCCCCTACGTCACCGTAGGACGCAAGAGCGAGATCGAAGCCCTGCTGCACGATGTGGATATTATTGCAGAGGGCGGGGCTTCCTTCCGCTTCATCGTCGGGCGTTACGGCAGCGGGAAGAGCTTTCTCCTGCAGACCGTCCGCAACTATGTGATGGAGCGGGGCTTCATCGTGGCGGACGCCGACCTCTCCCCGGAGCGCCGCCTCCAGGGGACGAGAGGTCAGGGCCTTGCCACCTATCGGGAACTCATCTCCAATCTCTCCACCAGGACAAAGCCCGAGGGCGGCGCGCTCAGCCTGATCCTGGACCGCTGGATCAGCGCCGTGCAGGCAGAGACTCTGCAGGAGACGGGGCTCTCTCCGGACGACCCCGCCCTGTCCGCCGCCACGGACAGGAAGATCTATGCCGTGACCGCCTCGGTCAGTGAGCTGGTCCACGGCTTCGAATTCGGGAGACTGCTCTCGTCCTATTACCGCGCCTATATCAGCGGTGATGATGAAACCAAGGCCAGGGTGCTGCGCTGGTTCCGCGGGGAATACACCCTCAGGAGCGAAGCAAAAGAGGCCCTCGGCGTCAACATCATCATCTCAGATGACGACTGGTATGAGTATCTTAAGCTGTTCGCCGCTTTCTTCCGTCTGGCAGGTTATACCGGGATGTACATCATGATCGACGAACTCGTCAACATCAGCAAGATCCCGAACTCCGTCACCCGCCAGTACAACTATGAGAAGATCCTCACCATGTACAATGACACGCTCCAGGGCAAAGCCCGCTATCTCGGCATCCTCATGGGCGCCACCCCGCAGGCGCTGGAAGATAAGCGCCGCGGCATATACAGCTATGAAGCCCTGCGCTCCCGCCTTGCCGAAGGCCGCTTCTCCCGTCCCGGTGCCCGGGATCTGCTGGCGCCTGTCATCCGGCTTGAGCCGCTGACCGCCGAGGAGATGCTGGTACTGTGCGAGAAGCTCACGGACATGCACGCCGGGCTCTACGGCTATACTGCGAGGCTCAGGACAGAAGATCTGGCGGACTTCATCCGGATCGAATACGGCCGCATCGGCGCGGATCAGAATATCACGCCCAGAGAGGTCATCCGGGACTTCATCGAGCTGCTGGATCTGCTGTACCAGCACCCGGAGATGCAGCTGACCTCCCTGCTGGAATCTGACGAATTCAGCTTTGCGAAGTCGGAAGCCGTCTCCGATGAGAAGTCGGACGGCTTTCTGGAGTTCACGGTATGAACGTGTATGAACGCTACGCGCCTTTCATCCAGGACTATATCTACCGCTCCGGATGGCAGAGCCTGCGGGCGGTGCAGAACGCGGCGGGCGACGCGATCTTCGGCACGGATCAGAATGTCCTGCTGACGGCCTCCACCGCTTCCGGCAAGACGGAGGCCGCCTTCTTCCCCATCCTGACATTGTTGGATGAAGAGCCTTCAAGGACCGTGGGGGTACTCTACATTGCACCGCTGAAGGCACTCATCAACGACCAGTTTGGCCGGCTGAACGAGCTGTGTGAGGAAGAGGGCATCGCCGTCACCCGCTGGCACGGGGATGCCGGTCAGACGGCAAAGCGCCGTCTCCTTAAAAAACCCTCCGGGATCCTGCAGATCACGCCGGAGTCTCTTGAATCGCTGATGATCAACAGGCATATGGAGATCCCGTCCCTGTTCGGCGATCTGCGCTTCATCGTCATCGACGAGATCCATTCCCTGCTTCGAGCGGACCGTGGATTGCAGACCTTCTGTCTCATCGAGCGGCTGTGCCGTCTGGCAGGCTGCAATCCGAGGCGCATCGGTCTCTCCGCCACCATCGGCAGCCCTGAACTCGCCGGGAAGTTCCTGGCAGCCGGCAGCGGCCGGGGCACGGTCATCCCGAAGTTCGACGGAGGCAAAGAGGTCTGGCGTCTCAGCATGGACCACTTCAACACGCCCGCGCCCCAGTCCGAGGAGGGGAAGCCTCCCCCCACGGGCCCCCCGCCGGTCGAGCAGCCCACCGACACCGCGCCAAAAGCCGCCGATCCCGGCGTCGGCTATATCTTTGAGCATACACGCGGCAGAAAGTGCCTGGTGTTTACCAACTCCCGCGAGGAGTGCGAGTCCCTCTGC